>Ga0265320_10000192_pt1 | contig 50468 bp, 37 predicted proteins | sample 4827metaG_FD_202087 | JGI IMG/M metagenome (GOLD analysis project Ga0265320, IMG submission 202087) | Rhizosphere microbial communities from Carex aquatilis grown in University of Washington, Seatle, WA, United States - 4-8-27 metaG | ecosystem: Host-associated > Plants > Roots > Rhizosphere >... | reverse complement strand
TTCGCCAGTAGCTGGGGGTCGTGGATGACTTCGCTGGGAGCTCGAACGACGCCGAAGGTGACGTGGGCCCGGTCGAAGAGTTGGGCCCAGTGCGCCATCGGCCGTGAGCCAAACTCCTCGTCCAGAATTGCCGTGAGCTGTCCCGAGTTCCCTGCTTGCTTCGCCGGATCCGTGAATCGCGGGTCCGACAGGAGGTCCGAGCGCCCCATCGCCGTGGCCAACAGGGGCCACTTGTCCGGCGTGAGAACGATCAAGAACCACTGCTCGTCCGAGCTCCGATAGACATTGATGGTCGCGTTCGGCGGACTTTTCCGATCATGCAAGGGGAAGAACGTGGCGTTGCAGAGCGCGCCCTGAATCGCCACTGCCGATGCCCAGATCCCCCCGGCGAGAAGCGACGTCGTGACATGGGAACCCTTACCCGTACGCTCACGCCGGTACAGACCCATGACAATTGCGGAGAACAACCCAACCGCAGTAGCGTGGTCTCCGCTGCCGGATACCGGCAGCGTCGGGGGCGCGCCCGCATCTCGCGTCATGGACAAGAGGCCGCTTCGGGCCCAGTAGGCCGTGATATCGAATCCTGGAAGATCGGCATCCGGCCCCTTGTCGCCGTAGCCACTGATGTCAGCATAGACCAAGCGCGGATTGTACTGGCGGACATCCTCATAGGTCAGCTTTAGTCGCTGACGTGCTGGGAGTGGCGTGTTGACGATCAGTACGTCCGCCCACTTGACGAGCCGCTGGAGCACCTTACCTGCCTCCGCCGACTTCAGATTCAGAGACAATCCTCGCTTGTTGCGATTGTTCAAATGCCAGGGATAGTTGTCGTCGGCGCGGGGTTGGGGCGGAAGCTTGTACCCAATCCTCCATGTGTCGCCCGTGGGGGGCTCGACCTTGATGACGTCGGCACCGAAGTCGGACAAGATCACTGCGGCGCCGGGACCAGCAATAAAACTCGCCAGGTCCACTACCTTCAAACCAGAGAAAATGTTGTCAGATTCCATTTGTAGCCTCTTGTACTGTTAGCTTGGGTGCCTGAGGTGTACTCTCTCCTCGAACGCACGTTGATCGTGTCTATAGGCCCAGGACGTCAACGGCCCTCGAACCTTGGCGCACGCTTTTCGAGGAAGGCCGAGGTGCCTTCCTGCTTGTCTCGAGTAGCGGCGCAGATTCCAAAGAAGGAGGCTTCGAGCACCAAGCCGCCAGCCTGGCCCGCTTCCAGGCCCTTGTTCACTGCCTCGAGCGAGAACTTCACCGCGATCGGCGCATTGGAGAAGATCCGTTTAAGAATGGCCTCCGCGCGCGGAACGAGCTCCGAGACTTTGACGACCTCATTGACGAGTCCGATGCGATAGGCCTCTTGGGCATCGATGACTTCTCCGGAGAGAATGATCTGCAGGGCCCGGCCCTTCCCCACCAACCGAGGCATGCGCTGCGTGCCACCGCCACCCGGAATGAGCCCCAATTTGACCTCGGGCTGGCCAAACTTCGCGTTTTCCGAAGCCAGCCTGATCGTGCAAGCCATCGCGGTTTCGCAACCGCCGCCCAGCGCAAATCCGTTGACTGCGGCGATCACTGGTTTGCCGAGGTTCTCGATGAGGTCGAGGACTGCCTGGCCGCTACTACTCGATTGCTCCGCATCGTATGACGTGAGCTGAGCGAGCTCGCTGATATCCGCTCCGGCGATGAACGCCTTGTCGCCGGCTCCCGTCAGGATCGCGCCCCGCACGGTAGGGTCGTCCTTCGCGTCCTCGAACGCCGTTCGCAGGTCGTTCCACGCTCCCTGGCTCAGGGCGTTCAGCACCTTCGGGCGATTGAGAGTTACGTACGCAATGCCGTTCTTTTTCTCATACAGAACGTTGTCGAGTGTGAGTGTGGAATTCATGACGCTATCTCCGATCCTTTAAATACCGTGTTCCGTCCGCGCGACCGGCGTTGCTAGACGAAGGCGCTGAACCCGGTGATCGCCTTGCCGACGATCATGGTCTGCATCTCGCGGGTGCCTTCGTAGGAGTAGAGCGCTTCGGCGTCCGCGAAGAAACGAGCGACGTTGTAGTCGGCGGAAATGCCGTTCGCGCCGAAGAGCTCGCGCGCCCATGACACGGTTTCACGCATTTTTACGGTGCAGAACGCCTTCGCCAGCGCAGCGTGCTCGTCCTTCAGCTTGCCTTCATCGCTCAACTGAGAGAGGCGAACCATCATGCACTGGCATGCGGTCACGTTGCCGAGCATCTTCGCCAGGAGATCCTGGATGAGCTGGAAGGACCCGATCGGCTTGCCGAACTGCAACCGCTGCTGGGCATACGCGAGCGCATGTTCATAGGCGCCCATCTGACACCCCGTCGCCGCCCAACCGACGACATAACGTGTCATGCGTAGGACTTTCGCCGTGTCGCGAAACGAGTTACCGCCTTGGAGGCGGTTCTCCTCTTTTACCCGGCAGTCCTTCAACGTGATCAGGCCGTTTTGCACGACCTTCAACGAGATCTTGTTCTCGATCTTCTCGACGCTGAATCCGGGCGTGGTCTTGTTTTCGATGATGAAGCCTTTGACTTGCTTGTCGGCGAGGTCGCGGGCCCAGATGATCGATACATCGCACCAAGTCGAGTTGCCGATCCACTTCTTCTGGCCGTTGAGGACCCAGGTGTCGCCCTCGCGCTTCGCAGTGGTCGTCAGGCCACCGCCTGTTCCAGAACCCACCAGCGGTTCGGTCAGGCCGAAGCAGCCAACCTTGTCGAAGCGCGCCATGGGCGGTAGCCACTTTTGCTTCTGCTCTTCCGATCCATCGAGGTAAATCGAGCCCATTGCGAGTCCATCGTGCACGCCGAAGAACGTGCCGAACGAAGCGTCGACGCGCGCGAGTTCCATGGAGATGAGGCCGAGCAGCGTCGTGCTCCCCCCTCTACATCCGTAACCTTCGAGTCCAAGGCCACCGATCTTGAGTTCCTTAAACGCTGGCAGTAGTTCGAATGGAAAAGCGTCGTTGATCCAATACTTGTTTATGATCGGCGCAACCTTGGTCTCCATGAACGCGCGCACCTGTTTCACGAGCGCCCGTTCTTCGGTGTTCAATGTTTCGGCAAACGCATAGAAGTCGCTGTCCGGCACGGGCAGTGGCTTCGGCTCCTTCGTCATCCTCTGCGCGCTGATATCGTTCATGGCTGGCGTCCTGGTTCATCGTTGGTTTGTGTTGCGGTGGTATTCGTGCGCCGTTGTTCGCAAGACTCCCCGGTCTTGGACGCAGGCACGTCGGCGTCGTGAGCTCGTTCGGCGGGGCCTTGCACATCCGGCGCTGCCCGCGAGATGGGCATGATGTAACGCCCGCCGTGCTCGTACGTTCGAGGTCGTTGCAGGAGCCGTGCCGACCGTCGATTCCCCGTTTCAGCCGCGGGCGCGTGGGGCCGGCTTCACCGATGGGCCAGCGTGAGGTCAATTCGCTATCCCATGTGGGTAAGAGGGTGAGCCTGCGTGCGGGCAGGTCGGTGCAGCCGACCCGCCAAGTGAGCTCGAGCCCGCTCGCGGAGGGAACCGCCCAGAAGCGGACGTGTTTCGCCGGCCGCCACTTCCACGTTCGAGGCCTTCGCCTTCGGCGCTTCTCGCTCGTCGCGAAATGCGCGCGATCGGCCGAACGGTGTCGATGCCCCGTCTGAGGCTATGCGAGAGCGCGCGCGAGCGTCTCGCCGAGACTGGTCAAATCGATCGGTTTGACCATGTGCGCGAAGAAGCCAGCCTCGCGTGAGCGCACGCGATCCCGCTCCTCGCCGTAGCCGGTGAGCGCGATCAGTCGCGTGGAGCCTAGCTCGGGCTCTGCCTGCATGCGCCGCGCAAGCTCGTAGCCGTCGAGTACCGGCAAGCCGATGTCGATGACGGCCACCGCGGGGCGAAAAGCTCGCGCGCGCTCCAGCGCGGAGAGGCCGTCGTACGCGATCTGCGTGGAGAAGCCGCGCGAGGCGAGCCACTCGGCAAGCATGTCGGCGGCGTCGACGTTGTCGTCGACTACCAGGACGCGCGCGCCGTCACCGGTCGCGGTCTGGACCGGCGCGGCGGCCTCTGCGAGCCGCGGTCTTTGCGCCGCTGCGGTCGCGTAGAGCGGCAGATCGACGTGGAACTCGGAGCCGCGGCCGCGCCCGGCGCTGGTAGCAGAGACCGTCCCACCGTGCAGCTCGACCAGGCTCTTGACGATCGCGAGTCCAAGCCCGAGCCCCCCTTGCGAGCGATCGAGCGCCTGTCGCTCCTGCGCGAAAAAGTCGAAGATGCGCGGCAACATTTCGGCCTCGATGCCCATGCCGGTGTCGCTCACGATCAGCTGCACGCGCCCGGCGTGCGTGTCCGCCCGCACGCGGATCAGTCCGCCCGTCTCGGTATACTTGGCGGCGTTGGTGAGCAGGTTCGCGATCACCTGCGCGAGTCGCCCAGGATCCGCGTTCAACGGCAGGCCCTGACTCGGTACTTCGACGCGCAGCTCGTGGCGCAACCGCTCGAGTAACGGGCTCGCCATCTCGATCGCGCGCGCCACGGCTTCCGCCAGTTCGACCCGCTCGAGCTTGAGGGTGACCTTGCCCCGCGTGATGCGCGAGACGTCCAGCAGATCGTCGACCAGTCCGACCAGGTGACGCACCTGGCGCTCGATGATCGCGCGCTCATGATCGCCGCCCGCCACACCGCGCAACCGCATCAACTCCAGCGCGGTCAGGATCGGAGCGAGCGGGTTTCGCAACTCGTGGCCGAGCATGGCCAAGAATTCGTCTTTCGTCCGGTTCGCGGCCTCGGCGTTGCGTTGCGCGCGGACCAACTCGGTCACGTCGAACGCCACTATCGCGATGCCGCTCACCTCGCCGCGCGAGTCGAGCATCGGCTGGAAAACGAAGTCGAAAAAAGCCTCCTCCGGCTCGGCGCCGGCGCGCCGCACCAGCCGCACCGCGAACGCCTTGCCGACGAACGGCTGCCTGTCGCGGCGTACGCCGTCGAGCAGCTCGTACACGCCCTGATCTGCCAGTTCCGGGAGCGCTTCGCGAATCGGCTTGCCCAAGATCGGGCGCCCCGTCACCAGAGCGAGGTAGGCGGGGTTGGCGATTTCGTACACGTGATGGGGACCGCTCAGAATCGCGATCGCGGCCGGCGCTTGCTCGAAGATCTGCGAGAGCTGCCGGCGCCGCGCGTCGTCGGTCGCGCGCAGCTCGGATTTGAGCAGCTGAATTTCCACGCGCGCGAGCAGTTCGCGAGCCGAAAATGGCTTGACCAGATAGTCGTCCGCGCCGGCCTGCAGGCCTTCGAGCCGCGCCTCCTCTCCGGCGCGAGCAGACAGCAACAGCACTGGAACGTCTCGCGTGCTCGGCTGCTCGCGTAGACTCGCCAGCAGCGCGAAGCCGTCTAGCTCCGGCATCATCACGTCGGTCACGACCAAATCGGGCCGATTTTGGAGCGCGAGCGCGAGCGCCTGCGCGCCGTCGTACGCAAGCTCGACGCGGTGGCGCGCACCGAGCAGCCGCTCGAGGTAGGCGCGCATGTCCGCGTTGTCGTCGGCCACTAGGATGCGGCGGCGAATCACGCCGCTCCGCGCGCTCGGCAGAGCGGCCGGCGCCTCGTCGAACTCGGCGCGATCCGGCAGCCAGCGCTCCACTTCTGCGACGAAGGCACGCGCCGCAAGGGCCTGCGTGGACCCCCCCGCGTCCTCGCCCACACGATCCGCGGGCAAGTGCGCGCGGCCCTTCGGCAGCTCCACGCTGAACGTCGTGCCGTGGCCGGGCCTGCTTTCGACGCGGATCTCACCGCCGTGCAAGCGCACGAGATCTTGCACCAACGCGAGCCCGATGCCGGAGCCCTCGTGTGTGCGCGAGCGTGTGCCCTCGATGCGGTGAAATCGCTCGAATAGGCGCGGCAGCTCCTCCACGGCGATGCCGATGCCCGTGTCGCTCACGCACAGCTCTATCCTGGCCCCCACCTCCCGGAGCGAGACGCGGATCCCTCCGGCGAACGTGAACTTGAACGCGTTCGACAGCAGGTTCAAGACGATCTTCTCCCACATCTCGCGGTCCACGAAGACGGGCTCGCCGAGCTCCTGGCAGTCGACCTCGAAGCTGAGGCCGGCTCGCTCCAGCGCGGAGCGGAACGTGCTCGCCAGATCTTCCGTCAGCGCTGCCAGGTCGGTGGCTTGGTAGTGCGCCTGCGTGCGCCCGGCCTCCGCGCGCGCAAAATCCAGGAGGGCGTTCACGAGCCGCAGCAAGCGGAGCTCGTTGCGGTGCACGGTGTCGAGCTCGGGACGGCGCAGCACGCCATCGCCCGCGAGTGCGTCTTCGGTCGGACCGAGCATCAGCGTGAGCGGAGTACGAAATTCATGGCTGACGTTCGAGAAGAACGCCGTCTTCGCGCGATCGAGCTTGGAGAGCTCTTCGACGCGTTTTGCCTCCGCCTCGTAGGCGTGCGCGCTGGAGAGGCCGGCCGCGATCTGGCCGGCAAACAACGAGATGAAACTCTGAAATCCTTCGTCGAACGGCCGGTGCGGATTCACGCCCGCGACGAACACACCGATCGGATGCCCGAGCCCCTGCTGCACGAGCGGCACCACCCAGGCCAGTTCCGGCGGCTTCTGCCACGGTCCGCGCGGCAGGTCTCGGAAACGTTCGGCGGCAGGCGCGACCGCGAGCGGGCGCGGATCGGTGAAGATCTCGTCGAGGCGCCAGGCCCTCCTGGCCGCCTCCGCCGCAAGGACCGAGGACTCGCCGGCGGGATCGAAGCCGCTGCTCGAAACGAGCGTCGGGGTGCCCGCCTCGTCGTACAGAAAGCACATGGAGAACGGCAAATCGCGGGCGTCGCCGGACAGGCACCGTTCGACTGCCGCGAACACGTCTTGCTCGCTGTCGGCCGCGGCGAGGCCCTCGGCCAGCGTGCGCAAAGCGCTGAGCCGCCGCTCGCCGATCACCTGTTCGGTGACCTCCGTCACGACACAGAGGTTGCCGGCGATCGCGCCACGGTCGTCGAACAGCGGGCTGTACGAAAACGTGTGGTAGCTCTCCTCGGGGTAGCCGTTGCGCTCCAGGAACAACAGCAGCGCCTCGTCCCACGTCGCCTGACCGGTCGTCAGCACTTGCTCGATGCGCGGAGAAAGCTGCTCCCAGATTTCTGCCCACACCTCGCGCGCTGGCCGGTCGAGCGCCCAGGGGTGCTTCGGGCCGAGCGTCATCTTCGCGTATGCGTCGTTGTACAAAAACGCGAGCTCCGAGCCCCAGCCCACCCACATCGCGTAGCGCGAAGCGAGCATGATGCGCACGACCGTGCGCAAGCTCTGCGGCCACCGCTCCGGAGAGCCGAGCGAGCTCTGCGACCAATCCCGCGCTTCGAGCAGCGCGCCCACCTCGCCGCCCCCCTCGAACAGCGAACGCTCGACAGACACGATCCTCTCGCGATCGCTCGGTTTCACGGACTCCTTTTGCCAGATCGGGCTCCGGGTGAGCCGTGGCAATTGGGCATACCCGAGCTCGCTGAGCGCGCCTGCCGACCGCGTCCGGCCAAGCCTTGCCGCCACGAGCGTTCTAAGATCCAGCCAAATCTCCCTGAGAGGCCGGTTCCGGTCCACTCGCAAGGCCGACGCTCCGACCTCGCCGGCGCCGAGAATTCATCACCGTGCTGCGGTCGCGCCCAGGGTGACGACGAACTCGTCCGTGATCGAAGCGTCTGCACGTCCGAGCTGCTCGAGAACGCCGCGCCGGATGGCGTCCGAGAGCGCGGAGCCCGAGGCATCGAGGCGGGCTCGCGAATACTGACCCATTTGGTTCAGTATGTAGCGCGGATCGGAAGTGCGCAAGCGGTTCCCTCGCTTGCGCCGCGACGGCGAGCCGAAAGCCGAGCTTGTTCAGCCGCATACGCCGCGCTTGCGCCGACTCGGCTGCGGCGTCAGCCTCTCACCCGCAGTGCAGGTTCCAGGCGCCGGATCGAATGCTCTAGAAGGGCAATTGCAGGCCGTCGCCCGCCTGGATCGAGCGCTGTTCCACGCGGATGTTGCGCGAACGTGTCTGACCGCTGCCCTTCGATCGCTCGGCGGCGCACGACTGTGGAATGTCTTCGATCTGCTAGCCCAGGTTCCGTTTCTCCCCTACGCGTTCAAGTTTCGAAACGCAGCGGATGTCGCGAGCCATTTGGACGGAGCCCGGCGGAGTTTGCTCGAGCTCGAGCGAGAGTATCCGGGCGCTCGACGCTTGGCGTCTTCGCAGATTTCCCCCCACGGCTCGTTTTCAGCTGGGGATGAATTCGTCTTCGGTCGAACGGCTCGGAAATCCAAGCAACGAATCGACGGCATCTTGGAAGAGCTCCGGACGCTGACCCTTGCGATCGAGGGCGAGCGCTCGGCACTCACGACCAGTCGCGTCAAGTAGCGCGCTCCGGGAGCCTGCAAGCCCTTGTCGGCGCGCACGAATCAGCGGACGAAGCACGGGTCACGCATAACGCTCGGCACTTGTAAACTGAACGTCCGCTCGCCGTACCTGACCGTGTACTTGCCCGCTTTGAGAACGTCGGTTTCGCAGCCTGCTACCACTGGACGACAATCCTTCGTGCAGACCGCGCCGCGCTTGTGGCCGAAGGAGATCCGACTGTGTATGACGATGGTGTCGGGCTCCTCACGAACCACCCAGCATTGAAGCGTCGGGGCCGAGTCGCACGCCTCATTTTGGCACCCAGGCGGAAAAGCTCCGAAGACTACCCTGGAGTCCGCGTGCAGCGTTTGCTCATGCACGTCCTGCAGGAAGACCGCATCTCCGCGCGCGAGGTGATCCGGGAACACGCACAAAGGAACATGATCTTCGATCCTCACCTGGTCCCACACGGCCCCGCCGTCGGAAGACGCGGCAGAGGTGGCGGCGGTAACCACGACAGCGAGCCGACCCGCGTCGAGCCCGGCGACCACACGTTTCACACTATCGCTCGTGTTACATGCCCAGAGCCCGCAAGCGGTAGCGAAAAATATCGTCTCTCTAGTAAACCCGCGCATGTGGAGTAGTTGCGCGCGTACGGTTCAGTAGCCGCCCAGCGGACCGTTCGAGGTCATCGTAAAAATCTTGCAGTCCGAGTTGAAGCCGGCTGGTAACCCGTTCGCGTACGGCGACGGTTTCGTACCGAAGGGATGATCTTTCATGAATTGCCAGGCCGATTCATACACGGCCTCAGGGGCGCCGCAGTGGCCCATGTTGTGGATGCAGTTCACTGCGAAACCTCCGTAGTGGAGGATGTAGTTGTCGAACCCTTCGCTCGTCATGCCGAAATTCACGATCACGTTGTCGCCCGAGCCGCCGTTCATGGTGATGACGTTGGGGACGCGCGTCGGATCCTGTAGCTTGGGATAGCCGATCGTGATGCCGCCGGAGTTGGGCGCGACGGCCGCGATGTAGCTCGACCGCGCGATGGCCATGCACCCCGTCTGCAGACCTCCTGCGCTGCAACCCGTCGCGTAGATGCGCTTTGGGTCGATGCCGTAGTTCTTGACGGCGCACGCGACGACCTGATCGGAGACCTTGAAATCGTCGAGGCCCCATGTGCCCGTCCCCGAGCAATCGCCGCCCGTGTTGAGCGCCGAGTTGGGCGCAAAAACGATGCCGCCCTGCGCGGTGATGTCGTCCTTGATCGATTGGGGAAGAAAGCTGACGTCGCCGAGTTTCAGCGTGCCGTACCAGTAGAAGACCAACGATCCCGTACCTTGCTTCTGCGCTCCGGCAATGACCGTTGCAGGTATGCCCATCACGGTCACCGTGCTCGTGCCGGCCATGAATTGGGGGCAATCGCCGTTGACGGCGGGGATGATCGGGTCCTGTCCACCAACTGCGGTCGTTCCGCCCACGCCGATCGTTCCGCCCACGCCGATCGTTCCGCCCGCGCCGATCGTCCCGCCTCCGCCGATCGTCCCGCCTCCGCCGCCGCCGAAGCCTGCCGAACCACCTGCACCGCCGCCGAAACCGGCTGAACCACCTGCACCGCCGCCGAAGCCGGCTGAACCACCTGCGCCGCCGCCGAAACCGGCTGAGCCACCGGTGCCTGCTCCGCCATAGCTTGCGCCGCCACCCCCACTCCCTCCATTCCCCGGGCCGCCTGGGTTAGGCGATTCGGCCGCCGCACACCCCAAAAAGGCGACGGGCACAGCAAACAAAGAGAGAGCGAGAGAGTTAAAGCGCTTCATGGATTCCTCGACGAGTAAGTTCGCATGCGTTGATGAACACGCCGTCAGCCCCTCTCGATCGGACTTGCCGCGACACGCGCTGACGAGCTCGGGAACGAGCCGCCCCTCCAGGCAGTGCTCAGTAATACGCATGGAGACGCCGCTACTCAAGGTGTCAACCGGCATTGGCCGCACGGCCCGCAGAGGCAGCTGCATACTCTCGAGCGCTTCTGCTGAGCTCCGAGATCGCGAACTTGAGCGGTGCCCGTCAATTTACAAATGCATGGCACGTGCAATCACACGCTGCGTGATCCGACGTAGAAATACGATCCAATCGTCGCACTGGGTAACGGCTCGAGGTTGTGCGCATCCGGTCTTATATGGCGGTGTGTGCTAGTCTTTTTTGTTGGGGGTAGCTTTGGCGCCGAGCATTGGCTGGTCCTTCGCCGCGGTGCCCCAGGAGGGCTCGGAGGCTTAGAAGTTCGGGCTCAATCACACGCACGTCGCGAGTGCGTCCGTCCCGAAGCAAGAACGACCGGTCCGAACAGCGTTCAGGATCGCGGCACGACGCGGCTCAAGAGCTCGCGCAGGTCCGCGAACTGCGCGGGCTTGACCAGGTGGTGATCGAACCCCGCTTCTTTTGCCCTGTGTCGATCCTGCGGCTGTCCATGGCCGCTGATCGCGATGATGGTAGGACGGCGCTCGGGCCAGCGGGCGCGCAGCGCGCGAGCGACTTCGTAGCCGTCCATCTGCGGCATGCCGATGTCGAGCAGGATCACCGAGGGATCCCTCGCGGCGAAGGTCTGCAGGGCGGACGGCCCGTCCTTCACCACGTCGACCTCGGCGCCCAGCGTTTCGAGGAGCATGCCGAGGCTCCAAGCGGCGTCTTGGTTGTCGTCGACGACGAGGACACGGATGGCGGGCAGCAGTGCCGCAGGCGGCGCAGCGCTCGGTGCCTGCGCGGAGGTTCTCGCGAGCGGTAGGCGTACGATGAATTCGCTGCCGCGGCCCTCGCCCTCGCTGCGCGCTTCGATGCTGCCGCCGTGCATCTCCACCAGCCGACGGGCGAGCGTCAGGCCGATCCCGAGGCCGCCTTGGCCGCGCCGCCCGGCGTGGACCTCACGGGTGAACATCTCGAAGATGCGCTCGAGGCCGGCGTTGGTGATGCCGCAACCGTTGTCGCTCACGCTCATCCTTTGTCGAGTCGCCTCTCGGCGACGAGAGTCTTCAGAATAACGCGGCGGATAGTCCGTTCAAAGCGTCCCGTAAGGCCGCACGCATCGAGAAAATCCTGCCGGAGCCGCCTCGCCGTGGACCAAGCTTGCAAACGGCACTTAGAACGCACCCAGCGAGTACAGATAGGGCGCGCTGAACGCCGACACGTCGCCACACTTGTTGACGGCCTGCACCTGGTAGATGACCTGCAACCCAGGAAAGCCGTGCAGGTCGTTGATCGCAGTGTTGTCGAGCTCCGTCCCCGTGACGGTGACCGTCTCGGTGTCCACCAGTGTGCCCCAGGTGCCGTCGAGTGCCTCCGATATGGTGGACCACTTTACGTTGTAGGAGTCGCCGTTCCCTGTCCAGCGCGGGCTGACCGGTTGCTCGCTCGCGCCGAAGATGGGACCGAACGACGCGTCCGTATCCGCCGGCGCTCCCGTCTCGCCTGGCGTGAGATTCGTCGGGACGGTGGGCGTGGTGCACACCGGCGGGGCCTTGCACTGGTGCGTCGCCGAGTCACACGTCGAGCCGGGGTCGCACAGAGGAGATTCCGTGCAGCAAGGTTGCCCTGGAGAACCACAGGACTCACAACGTTGTGTACTCTCGTTGCAGGTGAGATTGGTGTGCACGCGTTTGCACTTACCCCCGAGGTCCCCGATGCTCGCCGCGTCGGTGCAACAGAGCTGCCCCGCCATCGTTCCGCAGAACATGCACGTGTTGGTTCCCGGATCGCAGATCCGATTGATCGCGCAACTGGGGTTCGTATCGCAACATGGATCAGTGGGATCTCCACAATGCTTGCAGGTGTGCGACGACTTTACGCAGACCGTGTCGCTCGCGCTGCAGGTATCGCCGTCGCAGCACGGGTGATCCTGACTCCCGCAGGAGCCCGTCTTGAAGGGCAGTGTTTCGGTGAGGTCGCCGGAGTAGCCCGTCACGGTCGCCACGATCTTGTAGTCCGTGTCCGGATCCGGCGTCACGTGCACCTCGTATTCGCAATCGTAGAGGTCCGCGAAGTCGAAGTTCTCGCCAGGCTGCCAGCGAGAGGGATCGTTCGTGGTCTGCACGTCGCAGGACGGGCTGTGCGTCGACGTTCCGTGAGCCCCGTTGAAGTCGATGCTGTATCGACCTTCTGGAACGTAAGGGAAGACGATCTTGAAGACGATGTCAGCGGGGGAAAAGCCGTTGCCGTCCGGCAGAGGATTTCCCGGCTGGAAAATGGGCTTCGCCGCTTCGGTCGTGTAGCAATACACGTTGGCTTGCGGGATCACGTCGGGCTGAATCGGATTGGCCGTACCAGGGCTGCTGGGATTCTCGAGCTCGGGCCATACGGTCCAGCAGTAGCGGCCGCGGCCGGCTTGGTCAGCCGGAATCTGGACGCTCGTCGCGCCGCCCGTCACCTCCTGCTTGGGAAAGTCGATCTCGACGGGTCCATCGTTGCAGGTGATGACCGTGCCCGTTGCCGGGTTGGCACCGGCGAAGCAGTTTTGAGGCTCGTCGGCCCAAGTCGGAAAGCGCCACGGCCAGCGGCCTCCGGAAATGAAATAGCCGGAAGCGTGCGCGACGGGCGACCAGGTGAAGGCCACCGGGTCCGTACTCTCGTAAGCGCGGCCTTCGATGAGTCCCGGTGTTCCGTCGACTTCGACGTTCCCTTGTGGAAGCCCCGGCGACGATGGCTTCGGGCCCGACAAGATGAACGAGTTGGAGAAGTGTAGCGGCACGGGGGTGACTCCGTCGGCGCCCAAAGGGGTTGCCGCTGAGGCCGTCTGCCCATTTTGCGCGATGGAGGTGACGGTCCAGCAATACCCGGACGGGTTCGCCCACGCTCCGTTGGGGTTCGGCGTCGGAAAAACGTCCGTGGTGAGGAATCCGGAACAACCCGCCAGTGACCTGCCGCAGTCGATCGGCACAGTCTCCGCGTGCGTGACCGTGCTCGTGCACGAGCCATGTGCATCGCGAGGGGAAAAGTCGATCCGGGACGAGCTTGGTCCATCGAGCGCAGTCCACTGCCAAGCAAGCTGCGCCGAACCGGCAGCGTGCGGTGAAAAGTAGTCGAACCCGGCGGCCTCGACGGGTGCCGTAGGTACCGGTGGACGCATTTCGATCGTCCCGAAGAACGAGGACGCGCAATCACTCTTGGGAGCCACTCCGGACGGGTCCGCTGGGCCCGTCGCCTGAACGTCGATCGTGTACGACGAAAGGGGTTGAATTCCGGCGATGAGCGTCGAGGGTCCAGCGGCCGCGGGATCCACCTTCACGTCGATGACACCCGTTCCAGCCGTGCATTTCGGATCACCGGGACCTCCCGGAGGTTTCGCCGCCACGTAGACCTCGTAGGCCGTCGCTCCGGGAATCGGATTCCACTGGGCTTCGACCGTACCCGGCCGCACGACCCCTGGAGAGACGAGGTTTGCGATCATCTCGATCCCGTCGACCTTCGGTGCGTTGCCCGTCTTGAACAAGTGACTCGGGAAGCAATCCCACGGTGCGCCCGTGGACGGACGTTCCCTCCAGTAGTAGGGCGTGTTCGGCGCCAACGCCACGCGAAGGACGCCATAGGTTTTCCCGTCTTCGACCGTGGTATCCGTGACAGTCCTGGAGGCGTAAAGAACCGAAAAGTCTTCCTTGGTCGAAACGTCGACGTCCCATGATTTTTCACCGGGTTGGATCAGCCATTCGATGGGCTGCCAGGGGCTCACTCCCACGTCGTTTCTGCCCGGCTTGATCGCCCCAGTCATCCCCTCCCAGTAGTGCTCCCACAGGCCGACGGCTGCCCAAGAGTCCACGACGCGCTGAACTTTTTGGTCGTGATCGGCGTCCCCTGCAAACAGCTTGTCTGCCGCAGAGACGGTGCTGTTGGCGAAGGCCTCAAAGCCCGCTTCCTGCCCCATCAGCTTCAACCCGTGGAGTGCGACGGCGAACGCATCGTTCCAGCTCAGCGGCGGACCGGATATCACGTAGTCACAGGAAAGCCCTGTGCTTCCGGGCGCGCAGTCGATGCCGTTGGTCCCCTTGGGGGGTCCGACGATCATGAGATAGAACCAGTGTCCTGCGACCGTGCTGTTCTTGTGCGAAAATACGTCGAGGTCGTGCTCGGTTGGGTTGAGCGGGAGTTGGGCATAGTTGCAGTCGTTGAAAGCGTCCGGTGATGCAATCACCTGGGGGGTATATGGACTCCCGCCTGGCGTCGATGGCGCCGCAGACAAGGTCTGGAACGACAGGTCGGGGCGCTGCAGATCCCGGTAGCATTGCTTCACCTGCCCCGTACCCGGATCAATCGCGTTGGCGACCCGGTCACCCCCGATGCACCAGTTCACGGGATTCTTGTCGTCCAACCATGGGCCTTGCGCTCGCACCGTGTGCTCGACGGCCGATCCGAGCATGTCACCGAACCCTTCGTCGATCGCTTGAAGCTCGGGGTCCGAATACGCGCCGAAGATGGCGTCGACGATTCCGTGGCCGAATTCGTGACCGGTCTCGTCCAGAGCGGCCCCCGTTCCCGCCAGATTTCCGGTTCCGCTCGGGTTGGCACTCGACCAGGTGTAGCGCAGGAGAACGGGGCCTCCTGGAGTGGCCGCAGGTTGGAAGCGGTTGTTGTCGCGGGCCTCGACGGTCACGTCGATCGGCGTCGCTCCGAAACCATCCACGCCGATCCACGGCTCTTGCGCCGGCGTTCCGCCGATGACGGGCGTCTGCGCGGAGGCGAGATACTCCATCGTGCGCTGTACGCCCATGTAGCTTGCGGCCGCGCTCGTCACCTCGGGAGTCCAGCTCGCGCTACCGTCGAACATCGTGCCCGGCACGGTCGCCAGGATCGCCCCGTTGGTCGTCTGCTGGCCGGGATTGGTTCCACACTGTCCGGTGAGCACGGGCAAGGTCTGCGCATCGAGGCCCGCTGTGCGCAGCACGTACGGTGCCGAACTCGGGCCGGAGTAGTGCGACATCTCGAAAGCGTCGGGATCCGAGTACACGGTCGTCTGTGGATTCGCGGACACCTGACCGGATACGTCCGGGGTGGCCAGGGTGAGACGCGAGATGTCCTGGGTCGCGCACTGCGAACGACCGCTCGGCGACGGCGCGCGGAGCACGCTGAGATCTCGCGCGTCGATGAGCACCACGAAAGACTGGTGGCTCACCTGATCCGCGAGCTGAACGCGCCACGCGAGCCGGAACTGCGGCGTCGCAGGAGCTTGAGTCCGAGAAACGACGATGAGCTTCTTCTCCGTCGGGAGCAGGACCGGCGGCAGACCGAAGCGATGCGACTTCAATACGGCGGCTGTCGCGGCCACGACGGCCGCCGCGTCGAGCACGATCGGATGAACGTCGAGATCGATCCCCTGGGCGACGTGACCGTTCGCGGACTCCACGAATCCGGCCGGGTTCATCAAGAACGTGTAGCCGTATCCGGAGACCGGTACTCCGAAGTAGTTCTGCGCGTAGACCTTGTACTGTGGGTGGCTCGGCCCGCTGGTGACCTCGGTGAACGTGTCGGTATAGGGCCGAATCCCCATACCTTCCGCGTAACGCTGCACGATCGCGCCGGGCGTGAGGTCGAGGGTTTCCGGAAGCTTGAACGCCGCGACGTCGAACACCCTCGGCCAGTAACGAACCGAGGTCGCTTCTTTCACCAGTGCCGTGGGTTCGTCGTTGGCTCGGACGCGGAACGAGAACCCGGCCGATTTGTCGAGGCACTGGAACAGGTTCGATACCGTCTGCGTGCCGGCGATCGACAGCGCGTACGTGCAGCCCGGCGTGAACGCTTCAGTCGGGTGCTGGATGGTGACCACCGTGTTGAGCCACGATGCCCTCGCCAGCACTTTGATGGGCACGACGTGTCCCGGCGTGGCAGACGAGTCGAGACAGCTCGCGACCTTGATGGTGGTTGCCGCTTGGAGCTTGTCCGCGCTCACCGGCTTGTCGAAGACGAAGACGAACTCGGCGTTCGTGCCCACCGCCGGCGCGGTCTCCAGCGTGTTGGTGCCGTTCCAAAGGCCTTGGGTCGGGCCCGGTTGATCCGTGACGTGGACGTCGTGCGTGAGGCACGATCCTCCCGACAGCGCTTGGGCGGACGCGCCGAGATCGTCGACCTCCGTCGGGTTCGACGAAGCGCAGCCACACAAGAGAACACTCACCACCGACGCGAGCGATACGAGTCGCAAGGGGGCCTCCTCCAACACACGAGTACGCGCGAACGACTAAGCACGACATATGCCGCCGAAATAGCCGCTGGACTCCGTGCCGGCGGGTGCCACCAATGGCCCGCCCATGCCATAGATGGCACCGTGAACGTGCCAATTGTGGCGCGGTTCTCGAAGAGGTCGCTGTAGGTCGAGCGGCGCCCGCCGGGGCCGCGAGTTCGTTCGCCGAGGGCGCGGGGGGACGCCGCGGAACGCGGGGCGTCCCTGGGAGACCCGCGAGCGCGTCGCGGACCCGACGGGATCGGCCTATGATGCGACGTGCCCCGCGCGGAGTTCTCGTTCTGTCACCGGATGCGGGTTCGCTGGGCCGAGGTGGATCCTCAAGGCGTCGTGTTCAACGGCAACTACCTCACCTACTTCGACGTCGCGATCACCGAGTACTGGCGGGCGCTCGGCCACACGTATCCCGCGGCGTTCGCGGCCGCCGGCGTGGACACCTTCGCCGTGAAGGCCAGCCTCGAATTCAAGAGCCCCGCGCGTTACGACGACGAGATTGACGTTTGCGCCCGGGCCGCGAGGCTCGGCCGTACGAGCCTCCGGTTCGCGCTCGAGATCCACCGCGGCGACGTCGAGCTCGTGTCGGGTGAGCTGGTCTACGTCTTCGTGAATACGGAATCCCGGAGGCCCGTCGAGGTGCCGGAGACCATCCGCGTCGCCATCGCGCACCACGAACGCACGCCGGTCGATTCGCTCTGACGCGGGAGGCGTCTAGCGCCGTCTTCTCACTGAGCAGCGCACGTGACGTTGCGGCCAAACATCTCCACACAGCCGCCGAACTGGCACACGGAATCGGCGCACGGGCAGAGCGCCCCCAACCCCGTCACCGCCGGGAGGCACGCCTGGGGTATGTCGGCACAGTAGGGCGGTGGATTCGTGCATGGTGGAGGATCGCAGCCGCCGAGCGTGGAACGGGGACACGACGGATCGAAGGTCCAGCCCCGAGGGCACGTGCCGGCATCCGGAAGGGGGACGCACGGGTTCGGACCGCCGCCGCACATCTGCTGCACGCAGACCTGGTTCGCGGCGCAGGTCTGACTGCCACACGGGAGAGTGCCGGCATCCATCGAGCACCGATGCAACGGAGTGCACCCGTTCAATGCGAGCGGTGCGAGCGGGACGAACGTCGGATCGTAAGCCTCGCAAGAGTACGAGTTCTGCGACCCGATGAGCTTCCCGGCGGCGTCGTAGAAGTACGTGTTGCCGTTGTCGAACCCAGAGGTGACCAATGCGTCGTAGGAGCCGCAACGAGCGACACTTGCGCCCGATCCAGGGAAGCCGCACGCGGTGAACCACGACAACGCCGAGGCCCAGTCGGGAGCACACGACGGATAGGTGTCCTGCGAGCACGCTGGAGGAGTAGTTCGGCGGCAAGGACCTGCATCGACGACCCTCGCAGCCGTGCCGGCATCCAAGCGGCAAGGGAATAGCCCTCCTCCCGCACTCCACGTGCCGCCACCGCAGTAGAGGTAGCTCGTGAAGCCAGCGTGGCAGCCGCCTAGTGAGCACTTCGGGACGCTCCCGTCGCACCTGCGGCCCTCCACGGCACTCGACGGACAGCAGTCGGTGTTGCCGGTGCCATCGTCGCAAGCGACGAGGCCGGAGCTGCTGGACCCGCCGCTCGACGTGCTCCCTCCGCCGCTCGACGTGCTCCCTCCGCCGCTCGACGTGCTCCCTCCGCCGCACGACGAGTCGCCACCGGATCCGGTCGTCCCGCTCGGCGCCGCGTCCCTGCGGGTGTCCACGTGCGTTCCGGTGCCGGTCGTCTGACCACCGCATCCAATAGCGATGAACGTGCCGATCACGGCAACTGTCCACCTCGAGGCCTCCCTGCGTGCCATGCGACGGGGATCGTAGCATTCCTCCTTGTGGTGGAAGCTGCGCAGCGCTTCGTTCTTTTCGAAGCCGTCGATGAGGACGTCGATCAGCGTGGCGTCTACAGGTCGACCGACGCACTCAGCAACCGCAGGTCCACTGACCCCGCTCGCAAGTACACGCGCAGAACGAACCCGGGCTCGGCGTGCAACCATATCCGGGGTAGCCGTCGGGCTCGTTCGTGCAATCGGGCGTGGTCTCCGGACAGCAGGGGTGTTGCATATGGTCGAACGCGTTGAAGCAAAGCGCTCCGCCGTCGTGCGGCGTGCCGGAATCGGACGCGCTGGAACCGCCGCCAACCCCCATGCCGGCGTTTCCACCCATTGAGGGCGTGGGGAACGTACCCCCGTTCCCGCCGAGACCCGTTCCCCCGTTCCCTCCCGTCATGGGCACCGGGAACGGAGCGCCGTAAAAAACCGCTGGGACACCACCGGTATCGAGCGTGCCACCGGTCGCCGACGTGCCGCCGCTTCCGAATTGGCCACCGGCGCTCGGCATTCCTCCGCCGACGCTATCTCCCGACCCCGCGATACCGGTGGTGACACCACCGCACCCGGGGGCGGTGACACTCGCCGCCGCGAACGCAATGAGCCCGGCGCGGCTCATTCTGAACGGAGGCAGCTGCCGTTCCGGCGCACGCGCGAACGCGTCGGCTACCGGCACGCCGCAGAACGGACACGAGATCTCGGTGCGCCGCAAATGGCGGCCGCATTCCGGGCACGGAACGAGACTGCTCACGACGTCACCTCCCGCAGCGACACTCGATGCCGGGATCGTCGATCGTTGCCGGCGAGCCATCCGTCGAGATGGAGTCGTTGTTGCTGCAGGAGATTGGCACATGTTGGCACGGTACGGTTCTCCGTCCGTGCATGCAGCAATCTGCGTGCCGTCAGCGAACTACGGCTAGCGCCGCAAGTTCGGATGGCCGTCGGGCATGAACACTTGGCTGAGTCTATCTTCGCGCAGGCTCTAAGCCACCTCGACTAGCTGAGCCATGTAGCTCCGCGCGGTCCGCCGCTCGGCGCCGTCCGACCACGCGAGGACCACTGCATTTTCCGCCCCGTCGACGACCGTCCCGACCCCCCACTCGGAGCGTGCCCGGTGAGTGAAGCGTTTGCCGAGCAGCGCATCACTGCGGACGCTGGCTACCTCGGTTTTCTTCGCCGCCTTGGGCCGGGGCTTCCTCGCCTTCTTTGGCTCGGTGGGTGCGGGCTTCGTTTCTTGTTTCTCTGGCTTCATTGTTCCCTTGCTGCGTCCGCCGAGTCTTCTTCTCGAGGCCTGGTAAGCGTAGCGCGCGGACGCGGGGAGCGCACGGATCGCGTGACGGTGACGCGATATCCGCTGGACGGAGCTGCGCCGCGTGCTCGCGGAGCGCGGCGATGTTGGCCTTCTCGAGGTCTCTCAGACCTTCTTACCCTCGACGATCGAGAACGGCGACTGGGTCGCGTGGACGCGCTCCAGCTTCAGCCCGGCGGCGGCGAACAGCTTGCCGTATTCGGTCGCCGTGCGCTCCTTTCCGGGGGAGGAGCACCAGCATGTTCACGTCGCGCACCCCGAGCTGCGCGTCGAGCTGCTCCCATCGACGGCGGTGCTCGGGCCGCGCCGGCTCGACGAGCATGCGGGGAACGCGACGGTCGTGATGCGCTGTGACAGCGTACGCGGAGCGGTGCTCGCCATCGGTCAGGGCGTCGGCATCGGCGCCATCCCTTGCTATCTGGCGGCAGGCGAACCGTCGTTACGCCGGCTGACCCCGGAGGTCACCGCGAACGCGGAGATCTATCTGGTCGCGGCGCCGGACGTGCAAGCGCTGAAGCGAGTCCGATTGGTCCTCGAGATGCTTACAGCAGTGTTCGAGCGTCATCGTGCGCTCTTCGCCTAGAAAACAGCGTGCTCATGCGAGGGCAGAAGGCGCTACCCTGCCTGTGTTGGTGGGAGGCCTTCGACGGGTAGCCAGAACCGAAAACACGTCCCACCGCCGATGCGGCTTTCGACCCGGATCCCGCCACCGTGGGCCTCGACGATCCCACGACAGATGGCGAGGCCCAGACCTGCGCCGCCATCGGACGAGTCGAGCTTCAGGCGGTAGAATTTCTCGAAAATGCGGTCCCGCTCGGCAGGTGGCACCCCCGGCCCGCGATCCGCGACCTCCACTTCGATCGAGTTCGCTTTGGAGTCCGCGGAGATTTCGATCGGGCTTCCCTCGGGCGTGTGCTTCACGGCGTTCTCGAGCAAGTTGATGAACACCTGCTCGACGAGCACCGCGTCGATGGGAACCGGAGGAAGATCGGGCATGAGGAGCACCTTCACCTCTCGTTCGCCCAATCTGCTTTCGAGTCGATTGAGCGCGACCCCGATGATGGCGTCGAGGGGGTGCAATTCCTTCTTCGGGTGGAGCCTTCCGGCGGTGAGCCTCGTCATGTCCAACAAATTGCGAACCAGATGCTCGAGGTGTTCCGCTTCTTCGTGCGCGCTCTCGATGAGGTCGCGACGCGTGGCCACGTCGAGAAATTGCTCCTCTTGGAGCAGGGTGCTCGTTGCACCTTTGATCACTCCGAGCGGCGTTCGAAGATCGTGCGAAACGGCGCTCAAGAGCGAACTCCGCAAGTGCTCCGCCTCCGCTTCGACTTGGGCGCTTTGCGCTCGCTCGGCGAACTGCGCACGCTCGAGCGCCGAGGCGACTTGCGCGGCGAACGCTTCGAGCATCTGATACTGCTCGGGGGAAAAGAGACGCCGCTCGTGCGCCGGCCGGACGCCCAGGATCCCGACTTTTCCGCGCGATCCACGGAGCAAGAGGAATACGTCTCTGGAGGTCGGGGCAGTCGGGGTCCCGAGCCCCGCTGCACGCTCGTTTTCCCAGACCCACTCCGCCACTTCGCGGTCGTTGCCTTCCGGGTTGAACGTGTGCTCGCCCTCGGTTGCCACCTCGAGATTTCCGGAGTCGTTCGGAATCAGGACGAGGATTTTCGCGTCGAATCCAGTGCGGAGATGACGCACCGCGATCCCGAGCAACGTGTCGATGCCGGGCGTGCTCGCGAGCTCGCGTGTCATTGCGTACAGGCGCGCGGTCCGCATTTCTCTCTGGCCGGAAACGAACGCTTGATCCTTGATCCGCTTGGCCATGCCGGTGATGACCACCCCGACCACGAACAAGACCACGAACGTCAAGATGGAACGGGAATCTTCGACGTCGAAACTGTAGAAGGGCGGGATGAAAAAGTAGTCGAGCGCGAGAACGCTCAGGACTGCCGCCCCAATCGACGCGCCGCGACTGAACCGGATGGCGACGGCGACGATGCCGAGCGTGTACAACATCGTCACATCGGCAAGGTGCTGTTGCCCGAAGGTGACGAAAGAAAACCCCGTGCAAGCCGCCACGACCAGGGCTGCGACGAAGTACCCCGCTATGTCCGTGGGATGACGGACCGGCTCGTTCGGAGCGCGCGCGTCTTCGGCGGTATCCCCCGCAGCAACGTGGACGTCGACGTCGTGGCTCGCGCGTACGATCCGCGTCACGAACGACGGTGCGAACACGTCCGGGAGTCGCCACGGGCGCGGTCGTCCGACGAGAATCGTCCGGATATCGTGTTCGCGCGCGTAGCGAAGTACTTCTGCGACGAGGTCCGCCCCGTACAGCCGGACCGGCTGTGCGCCGAGCTGTTCGGCGAACTTCAGGTTCTCTTCTACGCGCTTGTCCGACGCTTTCGATGACACCGCTGTGGCCGCTGTTTCCGCATGGGCTGCGACCCAGTCCACGTGGAGCCGCTCAGCGGTGCGTTGCGCGGCACGCACGAGTGCGGCCGAGGTCGGGCTTGCGCTCACGCAGACGAGCAACTTTCCGCCGTTGTCGGCACCACGACGTTCCGGAACGGCTCTATCGAGCTCTCGAGGCCGAGGCCGAGCAAGCCGGATCATCGGATTTAGTGGAGTCCCTCGGCGTCCGCATGCTCGCCGCGTCCGGCTGCCGCTTGCTGTTCGTCGATGATGCGGCCAATTTCGACATGGGCCTCGAGCGCGTCCATCGTGTTCAATGGTACCACCGCCAACGCGAGCTTGCTCGTGTCGCGCTGAGGCGGAGGCCGGCGCCGGTTCGGCAGTCCAAATGTGATTCGGCTCAGAGCTTGAACGCGACGACCGCCCCGTCGGAGGGCACATAAAGGCGTCCCTTCGCGGCGATCGGGGTGTTGTAGGCGCGCAGGTTCGGCAGCGTCCGCTTGTTCCCGGGAAATGTGAGGGCGGTGCCGGTGTCGCCGTCGAACGCGTTCAAGTGCTGATTGCCGTAGACCCCGAGCGTCCAGACGATCGCGGCGCCGCCGCTGGTCGTCGCGATCGGCGAGCCGGCGCCGCCGATCGCGCACCAGGCACTCGCTAGCTTCGGCGGTGAGCCGGGCGTAATCTTGTACGCCGTCAGATCGTCGCCCGCACACCCCACGCCAGGTGCACGCAGGGCGACGTAGGTCCCAGCCGCTGTCGTGTAGACGGTGGGCGCCGTGATGATCTCCGCCGTCGCGACGTGCGCGGTCGCGTACGGCGTGGCCGAGGTGGCGACAGCGCCGAGCGCTGCCCCGATCCCGCCGAGGTTCGTGGGGTCGAGCAAGTACGCATTGCCGTCTTTGCCGAACGTGATGGCGAGCTCGGAGGGTGTCGCACCGGCGAGCGTGAACAGCACCGGCGCGACGCCGAAGTCGTTGTCTTCCTGATCGAGATCGTGCCAGTTCGTCGGCGCGAAATAGGACATCGCCGCGCCGAGCGCCTTGTCGAGGCCGAAGCGGATGACCGCATCACCGCCACCCCACACCGTCGTGTGCTGGGTATTGCCGGTCGAGAAATAGATCGCGTGCGCGTCGGAAGCGATGCCGCCGGGCGCCCACGAGCCGCCGGCGGCCGCCGAGGTCGCCCATGCCTGCACCTTGTCGGGATCGGCGATCGAGACGGCAACGACCCAGCCCCGGTACGGATCGCCCGTGACCCCTTGATCGCTCGGCTGGCAGGCGCCGAAGAGGCCGCCGTACGGCACGTAGAGCACGCCACCCACGACGGCGAGCGCGCCCCGCTGACCTTGGTACGGCGCGTCGAACCGCGCTGCGCCGCTCTTCGCGACCTCACCGACGTCGACGGGCCACCCTGGCGCGACGGCGCCGGTGCCGATCGAAAGCGCGAAGATCCGATGATGCGCCTCGGGTGCAACGTCTTCGTTGGTCGCCACCTCGGCGTCGAGGAAGATCCGGCGTGACACCAGATCGATCACCGGCGTCCCGGTGACGCCGAACGCGGGGAAGATGTTGCCGCACGGGAGCGCGGACGAGGGCATCGGCGGGCCGAGATTTTTCTTCCAGACGATGGATCCCGTCGCGGCGTCGAGCGCGTAGACGTTGTTCGCCTCGGTCGCGACGATCACGAGATCCTTCCCGCCGGTCACGCTTCCGTCGACGAAGAGCGGTTGCGCGTAGAGCTGATCGTTCGGGTCGTCGAGCGTGCCCTTGAAGCCCGAGTCGACGTCGAACGTGTTCTGGACGGCCGTCTTCGAGAGCGAGGGCTCGACGTACACGCCGTCGCGGGTCGGGTTCTTGTGGTGCATGAGCACCGATTCGCCAGGCGGCACATAGCCGGCGTCGAGCAATCCCAGCGGGCCGCCCGCGTCGGTGTTGCTGCCGCCGCTCCCGAGCGAAGCGTCACTCGTGATGGATGCGTCGCGGCCGGCGCCGCCGTCCTTCGAGCTCGAGCTACCGCCCGAGCCTCGCGCCCCCGTCCCGCCGCTGCTCGTTGTCGCGCCAGTTCCCACCGCCCCGGCGGCACCGCCCGACGGCGCGCCCCCCGCGCCCGAACCCCCAACGCTCGTGGCACCGCCGCCCGCTCCGCCGTTCACACCGCCGCCATCGGGACGCGTGCCGTTCTCGCCCGAGCCGCACGCGCCGAGCTCGTTTGCCACGAGACAGACGACGATCGCCGCGAGTCCGCCAAACCTGCGTTCGACATCTTTCTGCATCTTCAAGGAGCCTTCCTGATCACGAAGCTGTCGAGGACCGCGAACCCTTGCCCCGGCGACGTCACCGCCGTCTTGCCGTCGGCACTCACCGCGCCGTCGCTCATCTTGCTCCAGCCCGCGTACGGCGCGTAGAACTGACCAACGTCGATGGTGGTGATCCAGAATTCGACGGCTGTCCCCGGCGCCCACCCGAAGTCGTTGTTCGGCGTCTGGGTGGTGTGGGGCAGCGCGACGGAAACGCTCGCGGCTGGGCAGAACGGTGTGTCGCTCGGAGCGACGCCGTAGAACAGGACGAACGTCCCGCCGCCGCTGTCTGCCGTGAGCTCACCGAGCGCCACCGTCGCCTTCGCGACCGGAATCGACACCGCGCGGAACTTCCGCGTATCGCTCGTATCGTACGTCAGCCCATCGATGCCGACGGTCGTGCCCTTGGCCAGCCCGATGGTCACATCACCCGATATCGCGCTCGCGCCCGGCGTGAGCGTCGCGCCCGGCTTGTCCGAGAGTTTCCCGATGACGACCACGCCACCCCCGACGGTGAGGTCCGTGACGGGTTTCGCGAGCGGGATCGCGATCTCCGCGTAGTGAACGGCATCCCCGACCTTGAACGCCGGCCGTTCCTCCGACATCGACCACTGCATCGAAACCTTGCCGGCCGCGTCCGTCGTCGCCGGAGGCGAACAGAGGTTGATCCCGCAGATGAACGCGGGCTGCCCGACGACCGGCGCCCCAGTCTCGTCGACGACGGCCGCGGTGACGGACAGATTGCTCATCGACGTCTCGCCGCCGCCGTACAGCGTGGGCGGCGGACAGCTAGCCGTCGCGTCGGCGCTGCCGTCCGTCGTCCCGCTCCCCGACTCTCGCGCTGACGCGTCGTGGGCCGCTCCGCCATTCGTGCCGCCCAAGCCCGCGTCACTTCCCGAATGCGCGCCGGTGCCGCCCGCCCCGGACATCGGACGGCCACCGGTGCCCGTCGCGCTCGCACCGCCCGCTCCGGTCGTGTTCGCCCCGCCGGTGTTCGTCTTGGATTCGCTCCCTGCGTCGGTTCCGGGTGGCGCGGTTGCGTTCGTCGAGCTCGAGCAAGCGACGACGATCGCCGCAGCAAAAATAGTCGCAGCTTCAGTGACCTTCGGGAAACCGCTTCGCATCGTTCGCACGATACACGCGTCGTCGCCGTCTAGCAGGGATCAGCCGTGTCGGACGGAGCGGGAAACAGCAAGAGGATACAGCGTGCGCGGGCGACTACCGGCTTCGGCGGCAGCGAACGGATGGTCACGACATCGCCACGCCGGGCCAACTACACTAGGCAACGAACCACTGACGCCACACGGATTCGGGGAGATGCTTGGGCTCCATGAGGAGCCGAAGCTCCTTCAGCACGTCGATCGGAAACGCACCGAGGGCCACCATCTCGGGAAAGACGGTCGACATGATTCGCGCGGTCATGGGCAGTATGAGGCGCGCCTCGGCAAGATCCGCCGGCCCCATGTGCATGCGGTTGTAGCTGATGTGGCCACGCTCATCGACGCAGATTTCCTCGAGACGCTCCATCACGGCATCCCTGGTCTCGGGGTCGTTCGCGAGCACTCGCTCCGCCGCGTGCAGCAGCTTGATGAACATGAGCGTGGCGATGATTTCGCCGGCGAGGGTGAGAGGCCGCGCAATCGCCATCGGCGCCGTGGCAATGCTGCCGATGATCACGCGCAGCGCGGAAGGGGGACGATAGGGCTCGCGCACCTCGATTCCGTAGCGGTTGGCCGAGCTCAGAAGGATCCGCGTATGGTAGCCCTCCTCGCACAGAATGCGGAGCTCGGCGTCATCGTCGTTCTTGAGCGCTCGATCCATCGTTCTCTGAAAGTTGCGGCTCACCCCATACGCTTCGGCCGAGTTGACTTTCACCAGAGATAGGAGGAGCAGCATCTCCGGACTGGGCGCCTTGCGCTTGTCGAAGGAGACGTATTGCTTGCGGAACTCCGCTTCGTCCATCTCGCGTGGAACCCTCGGTGGAGTCTCGTATCTCTTGATCGAATCTTCACGCCGGGACAGCGTTTGGTTCGCGAGATTCAACTCTCCATCCCGGGCCTCGAGGTACTCTCCATATTCTCGGAGTCGTGCTCGACGAAGGTCCTTGGGCGCCGCCGCAAATAGATCCAGCATGGTTCGTGCTCCTTCGGTTCGGAGCTCAGGGTAGCGATCGCTTCTCGCGCAAAAGGGGCCAACCCATGGCTGCTTGGGCCAAACGCCGTGACCACCGTGGCGGTGCTTACCGTTTCGCACCACCGAGGCAAAAAGGCCGCCGAAGCGCCGTTCAAACCGTGACGTGCCCCTGACCAACCACGACATGGCGGAGCCCTATGTTGTGGAAGTGACGCCGATGGGTTCCCCCGAAGCAGCCCCCTCCGCGAGAAGCGCCCGGAGCATGCTGGTGCTCTCGGACGTGCATCTCGGAAGCGATATCGGCGATGGCTCCTTGACGCGGGCGCCCACTCGATCGCAACGCGTCGACGACGACCTCGCCGCGCTCCTCGACCATTACCGCGAGGCGCGCATCGACGACGAACCGTGGGATCTGGTGATCAACGGCGACTTCATCGATTTCGTGGGGATCGCGCTCGACCCGTCGAGAGCCGTGCTTTCGACGGAGCCGACGGCGGAGGAGCGCGCGCACGGCCTCGGGACCGCCGAGGACCATGCGTGCGTCAAGCTCGCGCGAACGGCCGAGCGCCACCCGGGCGTCTTTGCATCGCTCGCCGCGTTCGTTGGCGCGGGTCACCACCTCGTCATCGTTCCCGGAAACCACGACCGGGAGTTCCACTGGGACAAGGTAAAAAGCGATCTCCGTGCCCTCTTGTTCGGAGCGTTCGAGCTCGCGAACGAAACGAAAGGGAGCGCGGACGACTTCTTTGCGCGCATCCGGTTTTCGTCGTGGTTTTATTGGGTCGAAGGCGTCGCGTACATCGAGCACGGCCATCAGTACGATTCGTTCTGCGCGACCGACCATGTGATGGCGCCCGTTTCGCCGCTCGATCATCGTCGACTCTTGCCCGGTTTCAGCGACGTCCTCCTCCGTTTCGTCGTGCACCCCACGCCGGCCATCCGGCAATGCAACCACGACCGCATGGGCGTCCTCGCCTACCTCTCGCTCGCCGCCCGACTCGGTCTCCGCGGCGGCATCGATCTCGTCAGCCGCTTTGTGAGCGCGATCGTGGAGCTCTTTCGACTGCGGCGGATTTCGCTGAGTGCTGCGGCAGCGACGCTGCGCATCGAGCACGAGCGGCTCGTGGCTCACTTCGCCGAGGTCATGCGGATCGATCTGCGCCGTTTGCGCGCGCTCCTCGCGCTCCAGGCGCGCCCGGTAACGCGCTCGATCCGAGGCATCATGGCGAGCGTGCTTCTCGACGAGCTCGCACTGGCCCTGCTCTCCGTCGCAGCATTCTGCGCTCTCGCCATCCTCGGATTTCATCGCCCCTCCTTCGTCTGGGTGGGTGCTCTCGTGATTCCTGGGTGGTGGCTCGTGCACCGGCTCCTGAGCCGCAGGCGACACGTGGATCCACAGACCGAGCTTGCCGCGCGCGCTGCCTCTCTGGCGCGACTTTTCCCGGCGGCATTCGTCGTGATGGGTCACACGCACGTGCCGGTCTGCGCCGTCGTCGAAGAGGGCGGCGCTACGTACGTCAACACTGGGTCGTGGGCAGAAGACGACGGCGTGCACCCCGACGCCTCCTTCGCCCACAGAGCCGCGCGAACGCACCTCGTCATTCGCGTCCGCGACACGGGTCCCGAAGCGGAGCTCCTCGCTTGGGACTCGACCGCGGGGCCCCGGCGCTTCGCGACGGATTGAAGGCGAGGGCCGTCACGGCGCACTTCAGGGAGGATCGCGACGGTATGTGGATTGCACTTCGCCCTTGCGATGACCATCTCCAGAAAATCTCGGAACGCGTGTTGCGTTCTCGCTCTCGTCGCCGGCGCTTGTAACTCCGGGCAATCGCCGAGTCCTTCCCGGGCTGGCGCAGCGAGGGACGCTTCCGTCACCGCGACACCGCCGAGAAAGGCCGACGCCGAGGCGCCCGGCGGCGGTAGGCCGATCTTCTTTCTGGAAGGCGGGATGAACGAGAAGCAGCGCGCCGACGCCTCCGTGTTCTGCGCGGCAGAGGTGCACGCGGCCGAGGGGATTCAGCTCGACATGCTGATCCTGTTGGACGGCTCGAAGTCCATGAAGGACGAGGTGCAAGGAGGCCGCAAATGGGACCTGCTGCTCGCGGCGCTGCGAGCATTCTTGAACGATCCCGCGTCTTCCGGAATTGGTGTCGGCCTCACCTACTTCGGCATTCCCGCCGGGTACGATGCGGGCGACCTCGTCGTGTCCTGCGACGTAGCGCAGTACGCGCAACCTGCGGTCGCGATCGCGGCGTTGCCGCAGAGCGCACCGTCGCTCATCGCCTCGCTCGCGTCTTATCTCCCTCAAGGGGGGACGCCGACCCGACCCGCGCTCGAGGGAGGGCTCGACTACGCAGAGGCGTGGCTTGCCGGCCACTCCACCCACCAGGTGGCCATCGTCGTGGCAACCGACGGCGAGCCGAACGACTGTGACAGCACCGTCGAGGCGGTATCGCAGCTCGCCGCGACTGCGGCGGCTCTGCCTCACGCGATCAAAACGTACGTCATCGGGGTGGGCACGAGTCTCGCGAATCTCGACCAGATCGCCGCCGCCGGGGGCACTGTGCACGCGTACGTCGTGGACACGAGTCTGAGCACGACGGAGAGCTTCGTCGTCGCATTGAATGCCGTTCGCGGTGCAGCCGCGCTGCCTTGCCAATACGAAATCCCGCATGCGACCGCCGGGGGCCAGGTCGACTACGGAAACGTCAACGTTGCTTTCACCGAAGGATCCGACGCCGCCGACGCCCGGAACATCTTGCTCCAGGTGCCGAACGCGCTCTCCTGCGACAAGGCCGGCGGCGGCTGGTACTACGACGATCCGACCGCGCCGACCAGCATCGACCTCTGCGGCTCCACGTGCGCGCGGGTCGCGCACGACACCGAAGGCCGCGTCGCCGTGCTCGTCGGCTGCAAGACGCAGCAGAGCACGATCCAGTAAGCCGCGCGGAGGGCCTCTCGGGGTACGCTTGGCTGTGCAGACGGACTCCGTGGAGCTTGTCGGACTGGGCGCGGCACTTCTGCGCCGGCGAGAGGTACGGTGGCTCGGGGTCAAGCCGCGGGAATCGATCTATGGCCTGGCGCGGCTGATGGCGACTGCGCAGGCACGGCGAGGCTGGCTTCCGACGGTTTCCGGCCAAGCACCTCGCGCACCTTTCGAGTCAGCGCCTCGGGCGAGAATGGCTTGGGGAGCAACGCGAGCTCGGACCCGTGCGCGCGCTGGCGGAGCATGGCGTCGTCGGTGTACCCGGACATGTAGAGAACGGGCACCTCAGGACGCAGAGCATGAAGGCGATCGGCGAGCTGGCGCCCGGTCATCTTGGGCATCACGACGTCGGTGAGCAGCAGATCGACTTCCTTGCCGTGCAGCTCCCACTGGAGCAGCGCATCGCCGGCGCCCGACGCCTCGAGCACCGTGTATCCGCTGCGTCTCAGGATCCGGGTCGCGACCACGCGCACCTCGGTCTCGTCCTCGACGAGCAGGATCGTCTCGGTGCCGCGCGTCTGGTCGCTCTCGATCGACGGCAGCGCCGCCACCGGCAGCGCGATCGCGGGGTCGACGGGCGGCAGCAGGATGGTGAACGTCGCGCCGGCACGCGGTTGGCTGGAGATTGCGATCGTCCCCCCGCTTTGCTGAACGATCCCGAAGACCGTGGAGAGGCCGAGCCCTGTGCCCTTCCCCGCCTCCTTCGTCGTGAAGAACGGTTCGAACACCCGCGCCTGCGTGGCCGCGTCCATTCCGCAGCCGTTGTCGCGGACCGACAGCATCATCTGGCTGCCGATGCGTCCGCTCCGGATCGTCAGCTCACCTCCTTCGGGCATCGCATCACGCGCGTTGACCGCGAGGTTCATCACGACCTGCTCGATCTGGCCCGGGTCGACGTAGATCGTGCACGGCTCTGGATCGCGCATGATCGACAGCTCGATGTCCTCGCCCAGGAGGCGCCGCAGCATCTTCTCGAGTCCGTCTACGACTTCGCCGAGATCGACGAGCCGCGGCTGCAGCACCTGCTGACGGCTGAACGCGAGCAGCTGTCGCGTGAGCTCGGAGGCGCGGCGCCCCGCCTGGGCGATCTCCTCCAGGTCGGCGCGCACAGCCCCCTCGACCTCTCCGGAGATGAGATCGCAGTAGCTCATGATGACGCACAGCAGGTTGTTGAAGTCGTGCGCCACCCCCCCGGCGAGCCGGCCAATCGCCTCCATCTTCTGCGCCTGCCGCAGCTGCTCTTCGCTGTGCCGGAGCGCCTCTTCCGCGTTCTTGCGCGCCGACAGGTCGGCGACGACGGTGATGCACCGCTCGGCGTCGAGCATCGCGACGGCGACGAGGGCAGGCATGATCGTGCCGTCCTTTCGACGCTTCGGCTTCTCGAAGGCAGCCGCGACGCCCCGGCCCATCAGTTGTTCGAGCGCGCCGCCGTCGGTCTCGGTGCTGTTCGGATCGTCGCTCCAGCGAATCACGCCGGCGGACACATCGTCGCGCGTGTAGCCAAGCATGGCCAGATAGGCGTCGTTGGCCTCGACGACCTCACCATCGAGCCGTGTGATCGCGATCCCGATGATCCCCGACTCCGCGAGCCGCGCGAAGCGCCGCTCGCTCTCACGCAGTGCCTGCACGAGCCGCTCGCGCTCCTCGTTCTGGGAGAGCACCTCCGTCGCCTCCCGCTCCGCGGTGACGTCGCGCACCATCGCGACGATCCCGATGCGCTCCCCGTCGAGCTCCACCGGATAACAATCGTTGATCCATTGGCGGCGCTTGCCCGGCACAGCCGCGGTTTCGCCCGAAAGCTCGAGGCCCAGCTCTGGCTCTCCGGTCGCGAGGATCCGTCTCCACGTGTCCTCGAAGGCGTCGAGGGGGACATCGGGGAGGAGGTCGCGGGGGTGCCTGCCGACGTGCGCTTCCGGGGAGGCGCCGTTCATGTCCGCGAGCAGCTGATTGACGCGGACGAACTGCAGATCGCGGTCGATGAAGGCGAGTCCAAGAGGAGCGCTCGTGAAGATCGCGTCCAGGAGCGCAAGGTTGCTGCCGCAGTCCAGGGCCATGAGGCCTCGTTGAGAGCAAGAAGTGCGCCCAGGCAGCCCGAGCGGGGGCGAACGCGATTGTTGCGCAACTCCGCCAGCCGGAATGCCGGCGCGCAGAGTCTGCCGCCCGCGGAGATCAGCCCGCGAACATTCCCCGGATACGCCGAGCCATGTCCGTCACTTGGGGACTCGCGTCTTCGCGGAGATGGAGCTCGAGCCCGAGCGCGAGTTCGAGGCGTGTCCATCGCGGAGCGACCACGAACCCCGTAACGGCGGAACCGGCAGCGCTCGCGTCGGGGAGCGAGGGGGCTGGTGGAGGCAGGCCGAGAGCCGTCGCGAGCGGTCCGGGCGGCACTGCGTTCGCAGCAAGCACGTCGAGTTCAGCGGACGATAGGGACTGTAGCCGGCTGCGGACCGCCGTGAGCGAGAGCCTCTCCGTCGTCATGAGTGCGCGAGCAACGACGAGCCGCACCAGATGCAGACGCTGATAGCGCGTGGCCGGACCCTTGAAGGCCGGTTTCGATAGCACGCCGCTCTCCAGGTAGCGTTTCAAGCTGCGAGGCGCGAGGCCCACGAGGGTCGCGAGCTCCCGCAGCGACCAGCCCGGCTTCGGCTTCGCCCGCGACGGGCGCACATAGCCGCGCCGCTTGGGTTTCTTCATTCGAAACCGGCTGAGCCTCCATGCCGTCATGACTCGTCACGATACGCGGGCCGACGGCGAGCGTTAAGCCCTGATCTAGCCCTCAGCGGCATAATCCAGGGCACTCGGAAGCTGCGATCCGGACCATCCGGATCCGATCTGGGCTGCCATAGGCCCTGATCCATCCACCCTGGATCTGTTCCAGACCCATCCGGGCCCTTATCAAGACATTGCCCGATCTGTACAGGGCTCTTCGGGCCTCTAAATAGCCCTCGGATGGGGGCTTCCGAGGGTTGAATAGTTCCGATTCTGGCGCTTCAGGATCGGTTCAGGGCTCGCCCGTGCTCTGCTCACGACCCCATGAGCCCGTTCGGGGCGCGCGCCGAAAGCGCGACGCGCACGCGCGATGAAACCGCGGGCGAGCAGCTCCAGGCTGGTCGCGGACGCCGCGGTTCGAGCGGCGCCCGCGAACCGGTCTTCACTCCGGCAACGTCGTTCCCGAGCCTCCGAGGTCCTTCGGGACGTCTTTCATCTTCGGCAGACCGTCGTGAATCGGGAGCACGGACTCAGCGTAGTGCACGTGAAGAGCGGGCGAGAACGGAAAGTCCGGGATGGTCGCGGCGTAGACGTCGACGAGCTCCCAATGCGGGTGCTCGGTGAAGAGGTGGCCGCCACAAGCCTTGCACCACTTGCGAACGCTCCGCGGCGTCTTCTCGTACTGCGCGATCAGCTCGATGCCGCGCGTCACTTGCAACGCGCCGAACGGCCACAGCGTAAAGCCGTTGATCGGGCCGGCAGACCATTTTCGGCAGGCGTCGCAGTGGCAATAGCCCATGGCGACGGGGGCGCCGGTGACGCGGAGCTCCACGGCTCCGCAAAAGCAAGTTCCACGATGTGTCTTTTCTTGGTCCATGATCGTCTCCATTCTTTCTTCGACCGTTTGCGCGCTACTTTGCGGCGCGCGTCTCGAGCACCGTCTCCAAGTATTCGCCGGCGACGGCGATGCCTTTCCCTCCCCCGCGATCGTGCACGGCGAGGAGCCGCTCGATGTCGTTTGCGAGCGCGACACGTTGGGCCTCGTCGATCGACTCGAACGCTTTGTACGTCGGTCCGTAGAAGCGGCGGAATACGTCGATGAAGTGCGACGCGGACTCGTAGCGGAACACGAAATCCTTGCGGACGCTGTGCACGACGGCGGCGCGATCGCCGAAGAGTTCGGCGAGTCCGAGCGCGGTTCCCCAGCGCAGGGGAGAAGGCATGCCCGGGACGGGCTTCGTGTAGCGCGCGACCGCACGCAAGAATTCGCCGAGGAAGCCTTCGGGGGTCCAGCTCGCGAGCGCGATTTTTCCGCCGGGTACGGCGACGCGGACGAGCTCGGCGGCGGCGCGCCGTTGATCGGCCGCGAACATCACGCCGAACGTCGAAAGAGCCACGTCGAACGTCGCGTCGGGGAACGGAAGGCACTCTGCGTCGCCTTCGAGGAAGGTGGGGGCGAGCCCTTCGGCGCGGGCGCGATCCGCGGCGCGGGCGATGAGCGCCGGCACGTAGTCGACGCCGGTCACCGCGCAAAAGCGACGGGCCGCGGCGAGCGCTGCGTTTCCGTTGCCGCACGCGACGTCGAGCACGACCGAGCCCGCTCGGAGATCCGCGGCCTCGCACAGCGATTCGCCCACGATTTGCAAGGTGGTGCCGATGACGGCAAAGTCACCCGAGGACCACATCACGTGCTGGCGCGCCTTGACCGCGGCGAGGTCTGGCGCGGGCTCGAAACGTTGGCTGAGGGGGGGACATGGTAGAATATCGGTCATGGTGTTCTCCGGTGTTCTGCGCGGTCGCGACGGCCGCACACTTCGCTTGTAGGAAAACCACGCCGAGTTCAGAATCGCTCGGCGTCCGATTGTCATGGCTCTTCGTCGGATCGCAGGACGCCGTATGACCCACCGTCTCCTGAGCACTACTCATCGTCCGATGAGGACTCAGCGATGACCGCGGACGTGCTTTCGGAGGTACTCCGCGCCGTTCGCCTGAGTGGCGCGGTGTTCTTCAACATCGAGGCGTCGCCGCCGTGGGTGGCGGAAGCGCCCGCGGCGAGCTCGGTCGGCCCCTACGTGATGCCCGGCGTCGAACACGTCATCGAGTTTCACGCGATCACTTCGGGCAGTTGCTGGGGCGGCCTCGTCGACGGGCCCGCCGTGCGGTTACTCGAGGGCGACGTGATCGTTTTCCCTTTTGGGGACCCTCACGTTATCTCGAGCGCGCCCGGCATGCGCGGCGATCCGAGCCTCGGCGCGCTCACGCTCGCCAGCGGCGGACCGTTTCCGATCACGCTCTCCTTCAACGACTCGGGCGCCGAACGGGCCCGAATCGTGTGCGGGTTTCTCGGCTGCGACGCGCGTCCCTTCAATCCGCTGCTCTCCAACCTGCCGCGCGTGATCCACATGCCGCGGCGATCCGGCAAGGAGGGCGAATGGGTCGAACAGCTCCTCCACGTCGCCGTCATCGAGTCCTCGGCGCAACGCGCGGGCAGTGCTTGCATGCTCGCGCGCTTGAGCGAGCTCCTCTTCGTCGAAATGGTTCGGCGCCACCTGTCGTCCCTGCCCAGCGAGACCACCGGTTGGCTCGCCGGTCTCCGCGACGACGTCACCGGCCGCTCGTTGAGCGCGCTGCACGGTCGTCCGGCGCACGCCTGGTCGCTCGAGCTACTCGCCAAAGAGGTAGGACTCTCCCGTTCGATGCTCGCCGAGCGCTTTCACCACTTCGTCGGCGTCCCGCCGATGCAGTATCTCGCACGCTGGAGAATGCAGCTCGCCGCGTCGCTTCTCACCGGGACGACTCTCACGCTCGCGGACGTCGCCGAGCGCGTCGGTTACGGCTCCGAGGCCGCGCTCAGCCGCGCCTTCAAACGCCTCGTCGGAGTTGCCCCGTCGGCATGGCGCGAAGGGCTTCGCCCGGACGTCTCGTTCATCTCGTCGGATGACGACAACGAAACGGCTGCTCCACCGAGCTAGTGCGCGTCACCTGCAGCCCGAGGCGCCGATCTGAGCGGAGTGCGCGACGCTGTCGTACAGGCTGACCGCGAAGCTGCCACCGAGCGTCGACACGGAGTATTCGTCTCCGGCCACCTCGTTGTGCGAGAAGACGCGGCTCGGCTGCAAGCGGATGGTGCCGTCCGCGTTCATGTACGCGAAGCTGACTCCGTCGGTGTAAAAGAGCGCGACCCCGACGCCGCCTGCGCCCCCGTCGTCGCTGAGCGCCGTCGCATCGGACGGCCGGAGATCGCTCGTGAACGCGTATCGTGGCAACGTGGTGGCACCGCCGTCCGCGGGAACGGCGGGACGGCCGTTCGCGATCGGCACGAAAACGCTGCCGACTCCCGACCCCGTCTCCTCGAGGTAAACGAAGCCTTGCGCGGTCCCGGCGACCGTCACGAAGGCCGGGTTCGCGTGGGGGAACAGGAGAAGCGGTTTGCCGATTTCGCTGCCGTTCGAATCGAGCAGGGTGAGGCTCGCATCACCGGCGGACAGATTCTCGTAGGCGACGCCGTAGACACCGCCCGCGACGCCGACCCCGGCTTGCCCGACGTCGTTGCCGATGACTCTGCCCGCGGGGTCGTCGGTGGGAACCACGTCGGAGTTGCCGCCCGCGATCGCTCCGTTGCCGAAGTACTTCTGAACGGTGACGAATCGATCGCTCGGGGAGATGACCCAAGAAAAGACGAAAACGCCGTTCGCCGCCGACCAGATGACGTGGGGTTGACCGATGTATGGGCCGCTCTCGAGCAGCACTTGCCGCGTGAGAGTAAGACCTTCGATGCCTTTGCCCGGCGTCGCGTCGAAGAACGCGGCGTGGATCCCGACGCCGTAATAGTTGTTGTTCCCGTAGTTCGAGAACGCCAAGACCGTGCAAGGGCCCGAACCGGGCGGGCACCCGAAGCCGTACACGATCGCGATTTGCCCGGTCGGCGACGCGACGCCGCCGTAAACGAACAGGCTCGCGCCCGCGGGCGCCGCGAGAAGCGTGCGCGACGATGCCGGCGCGTTGCCAGTACTCGGATCGAAGGACTGGACGTAGAGCGCGTTGCCCGTGCCCCCATCGACGCCGGCCGCGGCGGCATGTTCGTAGCCGCTCACGAGGATCATGTCGTCGGCGCGCCGAACCGCGACGCTCGATGTAAAGTACGGATTCGCGTCGCCCTGCGCGATGAAACCGAACTGAGTCTGGGCGTTCGGGCATTGGTTCACCACGGTGCCGGAGTCGGATCCCCCTCCGCCGCCCGTGGCGTTTCCGCTCGAGCCTCCGCTGCCGCTCGAGCCTCCGCTGCCGCTCGAGCCTCCGGCTCCGCCCGAGGATCCGCTGCTCCCGCCGGTTCCGCCACCGCCTTTGGCGCCCCCCGATCCGACCAACGTTGCGGACGCATCGCCCGGTGCCGCGCCATCGCTCGAGAGAACGCCCGCGGCGACGAGGGCCGGTTGATCGGCCGTGCTCTGCGGGGAGAAGCACGCGTCGATGGTCCCCTCGTGCAGGCAGTAGTCGCCCTGGCTGCAGTCCGCAGCGCGCGCACACTGGACTCGGCACTGCCGATCGTCGCCGCAGATTTCGCCGCTGGGGCACAGCTCTCCTTGTCCACACATGGACTCGACCGGAAGCTGACAGATCCCACCCACCGGAGACACGACGCAGCGCTCGCCTACCGTGCAGTCACGAGACTGCGTGCACTGGCCGTGGCAGCGACCGAATGCGCAGATGAGCGGCCCGGTGCAATCGCTGTTGATCGTGCAACCGCTCGCTAGTCCGACGCGCGTATCGGAGCTGCAGCTCCAGAGGGCCGAACCCACGATCGCGATCGCAAAGGAAAAGGCAAAGAAAGAAAAGCGAATCGACATGCCGCCAAGCCTCCGCGCGACTCCGAGCGCGCTTTTCGAAACTGCCGGCGGTCCCGCGGCATGTCAACCGGGCAGTGGCCATGGCAATCTCGTTCAAGCGCGGCTCAGTGAAGCGCGCGCTGCAGCTGCCTTGCCACTCCGGGGGCGCTCGACGAGACTGCGCGCGTGGCGGGCATCGACGAGCTGAAAGCGGGCCAAGCGGCAGGAAATTCCCGCGCGACGGCTCTACGGCCGCGCCAGCTGATCGGCAGAGACCGCGAGAACTCCGAAGTGCGGGAGAGCGTCTCGGCGACGCCAGTGACGACGCTCACGGGGCCCGGCGGCGTAGGCAAGACCGCGCTCGCGACGTCGGTGGCGGCGGCGTCCTCCCAGGAATTTCCCGATGGCGTGATCGTCGTCTGGCTCGGCTCGCTGCGATCGGCGGAGCTCGTGGTGTCCGAGGTGGCCGCGCAAGTCGGCTTGCCGAAGTCGGGTGGTCAGTCTCTCGAGGAGGCACTCATTGCTTGGTTGACCGACCGGGATGTCCTGCTCGTGCTCGACAACTGCGAGCACGTGACGTCCGCGGTCGCCGATCTGGTGGATGCGCTGACGGCGCGCCTCCCTCGCCTCAGAGTGCTCGCGACGAGTCGAGAGCCGCTGTGGGTCGACGGCGAGGTGACCCATCGACTCGCGCCATTGTCGGTGGTGGGACCGAACGCGAGCGTCGAAGAGATCGCCGGGAGCGACGCGGTGCGATTGTTCCGGGAGCGAGCGGGTGCACGGACGGGGGCCTCGCTCGGCACCGAGCGCGCCGGCCGACTTCTCGGGGAGATCTGCCGCCGAGTCGACGGCCTTCCGCTGGCCATCGAGCTCGCCGCGGCGCGAGTGGCGGGACTCGATCTGGAAGACATCGCCGCGCATCTCGATGACCTGTTCGGCTTGTTGCCACAACAGGCGCGGCGAGCCGACGGTGCGCAGCGCTCACTCCGCGCGACCGTGGAATGGAGCGATACTCTCCTCACCGAAGAGGAGCGGAGATTACTCCGGCGGATGGCGGTGTTCGCCGGGAGGTTCGACCTCGGCGCGATCAAGGAAGTCTGCGCAAGCGACGGCCAGACGGCCGCGCAAATCGCGCACCTCACCGCCAGGCTCGTCGAGAAGTCGCTCCTCTCGAAGCTCGGGGATGGCGGCGGGTATCAGTTGCTCGAGACGATCCGTCAATATTCCATCGAGCAGCTCAGTGCCGCGGGCGAACTGGACGCCGTCCGCGATCGACACGCGCGCTTCTACCTCGGTGTCGCACTCCTCGAATGCGTCGGTCTGGTCTCGGGACCCGAGCGGCCACACCTCGACGTGCTTGCACGCATCGGAGACAACCTGCGCGTCGCGCTCGAGCGCCTTCTCTTGATCGAACCGCCAGCAGCGTTGCAGCTCGCAGCCAACCTCACCCAGTTCTGGTGGATACGGGGCAGGCTCCGCGAAGGCATCGGCTGGTTCGAACGCGCGCTCGCGGCCGCGCCGGACGCGCCGCCCGAGCTGCGTGCAACGGCGCGCTTTGGTCACGGCTTCCTCGTCGCGCACGACGCTGACGACTGGGTCGCAGCCGCCAGGTCCCTCGACATCGGTATCGATCTCCTGGCGAACGCGGGCGAGCCGCCGATCATCCTGGGAATGCTCCTTTGCCTGCGCGGGGAGTGCGACGTCTTCAACGGAGATGCCAGGTCCGGAGTGCGTCGCACGGAAGCCGGAATAGAGATCGTGCGTCGGTACCCGGAGGTACGGGGCGGATGGCCGGAGGTATTCTCACTATGGAACGTGGCCAACGCGAAGCGGGGCGACGGCGACGTGGACGCCGCCCTCGCGTTCTTCACCGAGTGTGCGGAGATGAGTCGCCGTCTCGGTTGCTTCATCGGGGAGATGTGCACTTGCAACGTGCTGGGCGAAATCTGGGAGGAGCGCGGGGTCCTCGATACCGCTCGCGCGCAATGGGAACGCGCTTATGAATGCCGGCTCGAGATCGACGCGGTCAATGTGGGCTACGTGCACGGCTCGACGCCGCTCAACCTGCTCGCCATTGCACGCGTGACTGCGAAACAGGGAGACCTCGCGACGGCATCGAAGCTCTTGCGTGAAGCGCTGCCGATCGCCGAGGAACTCCGAGACGAGGCGACCGCCCATCGAATCACGGAGCTCCTGAAGCAGACCTCGCGAACCGAACTGACGGCGAGCGCCACGCTCCGTCCCGTGGCTGGCGTCTGGCACCTCGCGTTCAACGGCAAGAGCGTCCACGTGCCGGATCTCAAGGGTCTCTGGCACCTGCGCGAGCTCGTTTCGAGACCGCGCGAGTCGGTGGCCGCCTTGTCGCTCCTCGCGTCACCGAGCGAAGAGCCAATGCTGGTGAGCGATGCCGGTCCAATGCTGGACCGCGAGGCCCTCAAACAATATCGAACGCGTCTCGCCGAGCTCGACGAAGCGCTCGAAGAGGCGGAGGCTCACCACGACGTCGCACGCCACGCCAAGCGCTGCGCCGAGCGCGAGGCCCTGGTTCGTGAGCTCACGCGAGCCACCGGTCTCGGCGGCAAGGTTCGGCGGACGGGCTCACCCACCGAGAAGGCGCGTCTCAACGTGACGCGCACGATCCGCCACGCCATCGGCTACCTCGAGACCACGTTTCCGGAACTCGCCGCGCATCTGGACGAGTCGATCGTGACCGGCGTTTCGTGCTCCTACGAGCCGCGGGGCAACGTGGCCTGGACGACCTGACGGCGTCGTTCGTTCTGAACGAACCACGGACGGACGCGGAACGAACGCCTCAACCGTGAGGGCGACGGTGCGCCCCCAGGGAGAAACGCTCATGACCACGTCCACAGCAACAAACGGATTGAATACGGATAGTTCGCGAAAGGCGCACCGATTTGCCAACGGCGACTCGATGCCCCTCATCGGGCTCGGGACCTGGAAGTCGGACCCCGGCGAGGTTTACGCGGCGGTGCGGGAGGCCATCCGCATCGGGTACCGGCACATCGACTGCGCTGCCCTCTACGGCAACGAAGCCGAGATTGGCCAGGCCCTCCGCGACGCGATGCGCGACGGTGACGTGACCCGCAAGGATCTGTGGATCACCTCCAAGCTGTGGAGCAACGCTCATGGGCGAGAGAACGTCGGACCAGCGCTCAAGAAGACGCTGACGGATCTGGGCCTCGAGTACCTCGACCTCTACATGGTCCACTGGCCGATCGCGCTGAAGCCGAGCGCCGTCCTGCCGGGTTCCGCGGCGGATTTCGTTCCGCTCTCCGAGGCGCCGATCCACGAAACGTGGGCGGCGATGGAAGCCGCCGTGAACGCGGGCTTGGTCCGTCATCTCGGCGTCTCGAACTTCTCTGCCAAGAAGCTCAAGGACCTCCTGCCCCACTGCAAGATCAAGCCGGAGGTCGATCAGGTGGAGCTGCATCCACTGTTGCAGCAGAACGAGCTCGTCGCTTACTGCGCCTCGCAAGGCATTCACGTCACGGCCTACTCGCCCCTCGGTTCAGGCGATCGCCCCGCGTTCGTCAAGGCGCCCGACGCCCCCGTGTTGCTCGACAACCCGGTCATCCGATCCATCGCCCAGGCGCACGAGCGAACCCCCGCCCAGGTGCTGATCGCGTGGCACCTTCAGCGCGGCATCTCGACCATCCCGAAATCGGTCACCCCGGCACGGCTCCGTGAGAATCTCGCGGCCGTCGAGCTCGAGCTCACCCCGGCCGAACTCGAACGGGTCGCCAAGCTCGACCAGGGCTATCGCCTGATTGCTGGTGCCTTCTGGGCCGTCGCGGGAACCCCCTGGACGCTCCAGACGATCTGGGACGAGCCGTAGCGGAGCATGGCGAGAGTGACGGGCAACCGATGGAGTAAGGTTCGTCAGTGCTCGTCCAGGTGGGGGCATTCGCGGCGGTGGCGGCCTTTGCGATCATTCGCCCGCATCGAATCAGACGCGTATGCGCGACCTGGCTGCTGTTTGCGGCGTTGCTCGGTTGCGCCTGCACCGCGACGCCGGGGCCGAGGTCTCCGCCAGCGGCACCAAGATTTCTTTGGAAGGTCGACCTCGATTCGAACGACGTCGCGCCCGGCAAGGAGCTCCGCGACAACCTGCTGCTTGTCCCCGACGCGCACGGCGGCGTCGCGTACGTGATGCGCTGGCTCGATGGCGGTGCGGTCGCGGGTCGCATCGGCGCCGACGGGCGAGTGTCGTGGAGCCGCCGGCTCGACGCGAAAGAGGGAAACGTGGCCCTGTGCGTCGAGCCATCGGGCAGCGTCGTTGCCGCGACTTACGTCGCGAAGCGGTCGAGCATCGTGATGACGATGCTCGATGCACGCGGAGCCCTCGCCTGGGAAACACCGTTCGCCATCGAAAACGCATGGGTGCGGGCGCTCGTCGCCACCGACGAGCGGCTCTTCATCGCCGGTAGCGTCGAGGCCGACGTATCCAAACCCTACGGAGCCACGGCCGTGGGGGCCTTCGATCTGAACGGCAAACTGGTTTTCAAGTGGGTGCTTCCGGACGCGGAGCTCAGCCATGTCGAGAGCATTCACGGCAACCTCGTAGTTTCGCTCGACCTCCAAGCCCGCGGCCGCCTGCCACGAGACGCTGGCGATGCCCTCGCGGGCGACGTCGATCTCGAGCCCGGCGCGTACGTCGTGACCTACGACCGAAATGGCCGACTGCTGTCCTCCGTGCACGAACGGGGAATCCCGGCGAGTTCTGCCGCCGGAGGCGGTGATCCCTCCGTGACGACGTCTCCGCGCGACGGCGCTCCGCGGCAAGAAGCATCGAGCTGTCATCCGAACGATCTGATGTGCGTGATGATGGAGGCGACGCAGCGCCAACGACCCACCCTCTCGCGCGTCCGCGACGCCGCGCCAGCGCTCGGCGGGCAGTCCAGCGGGAGCACCGCGACGCAGCGAGGTGCGATGGTCCTGTTGCTCCGACCGGCGCGTAGCTCTTGCTGTCCAGAGTGCGTAGAACGGCCCGCGCGTTACGCACTGCTCGGCGCCGACGCTCGGGAACTCATGGAATGGGACGCGCTCGAAGCGGTGCCGCGTCTCACCCTGGCGCTGGGCGAAGACGGCAGCGTCTTCGAATCCGGCGTCGTTCGACAATGTGGTGGGGCAGGAGCGCCTCGCGCCTACGTAGCTCGGATTCGGTAGCGAGCTGAATGCCACTGTGCCGGGTCGTAGAAGCGTCGCAGCCTTCGAGCGAGGATTCTTCCGGCCCGTAGGAGAGTCTCTCCACACGTCTGCGTCTTCCGGGAGTACGTGCGCTGCCGTAGGTCTCTCGCATGGTCAACGCACAACGAGTCGCAATCGTCACCGGCGCATCGCGGGGCATCGGAGCGGGCTTGGTCGCGGGCTACCGCGGACTCGGATTCCGCGTTGTTGCTACCTCGCGATCGATTGCACCTTCCGACGACGAGCACGTGATAGCGATCGCCGGCGACATCCGGGACCGCGCAACCGCGCAAAAGGTCGTCGCGGCGGCGAAAGATCGCTTCGGGCGCGTCGACGCGCTGGTCAACAACGCCGGCGTTTTCGTCGCCAAACCGTTCGTCGAGTACACGCAAGAGGACTTCGACGCGGTGGTCGGGACCAACGTTACCGGGCTCTTTCACATCACGCAGGTCGTTCTTTCGGAGCTGCTCTTGCAGCAGAGCGGACACATCGTCAACATCACCGCGGCGCTCGTCGATCAGCCTCTGGCTTCAGTTCCCGCGGGCCTCGCCGCGCTCAGTAAGGGCGGTCTGAACGCGCTCACGAAGTCGCTCGCGATCGAGGTCGCGAAGCGAGGAGTGCGGGTCAACGCCGTCGCGCCAGGCATCATCAAGACTCCGATGCACGCGCCGGCAACGCACGATTTTCTCGCCAAGCTGATGCCCGTGGGACGCATGGGCCAAGTGAAGGACATCGTCGACGCCGTTCTCTATCTCGAATCCGCGTCCTTCGTCACCGGCGAGATTCTCCACGTCGACGGCGGCGAAGCGGCAGGAGTGGGCTGACCCGAAGGAGAACTGCCATGAGATCACGCCCCCTGCTGGTGCTTCGTCCGAGCACGGCACCCACCCAAAACATCGGCGCCGGACCGCACGGCGTTCGCGTCACATTTCCGATCACGGGAGGCTCGTTCGAAGGTGACCGACTTCGCGGCAAGGTGCTGCCAGGTGGCGACGATTGGACGGTCAAACGCTCGGACGGCGTCGTCGAGCTCGATCTACGCATCACGCTGGAGACCGATGACGGGGCCCTCATCCACATGACGTTCGTGGGCATCCGTGACGACCGACCGCCGGGAAGTCCCTACTTTCGCACGCTGCCGCGCTTCGAGACTGCCGAAGCGAAGTATTCCTTCTTGAATCGAATGCTTGCCGTCGGCGCGGGGGAGATTCACGCCGACGGGCCAGTTCACGTGATCGAAGAGATTCTCTGAAGGACGCGACGACGAGGCGGTTCGCTTTCGTCCTGAGACGATCGGCGGAGGGCCGGCCCCTCCTCCCGCGTCTGCAAAATTCCGGCTCAAGGGCTTTGGCGTGCCGGGCGCGGGAGAATACTCTCCCACGAAATGAAAGAGCTGCCGTCCGACCGCGCGACGCTCAATGACTACGAAGCCTTCATCGCGATCGTCGACACCGGGAATCTGACGCGGGCTGCCGCTCGCGTTCGCCGGTCGCTGCAATCGGTCAGCCGGTCGCTCTCGGGGCTCGAAGCGCAGCTCGGCGTCGTCCTCATCCGCCGCACCACTCGCACGGCCCAGCCTACCGAAGCGGGCCTCGCCTTTCATCGGCGCGTGAGCGCGGCCTTTCGCGAGATCGCGCTCGCCGAGGCCGAGGTCGGCGACGCGTCGGAGACGTTGAGCGGAACGCTCCGCGTCGCGGGCTCCGCCTTCTTCGTCGGCCACTGCGTCGTTCCGGCCATTCGCGACTTCTCGCAGCAACATCCGAGCGTGAAGTTCGACCTCCGCATCTCCGAAGAGTTCGCGGAGCCGGTCCGCACTGGGGTCGACCTCATGATTCGCCTCGGCCAGCTTCCGCCCTCGCCGATGAAGTCGCGCAAAATCGCATCGCTTCGACGCGTCGCGATCGCTTCGCCCTCGTATGTCGCACAGCGCGGTCGACCCGAGACTCCTGCGGACCTCGCGCGGCACGCCTGCATCATTCGAACATCGGCGCAAGACGCTCGGGCGTGGACGTTCCACGCTCGGGACGGGACTCGCCATCGGATCGCTGTCCAGGGTGTGTTTGAAGCCGACAACGCGTACGTGACGAGGCACGCCGTGCTTGCCGGCATGGGGATCGCGGTGATGCCTTTCTACTATGCGCGCGAATCCGTCGAGACTGGGGTCGCGGAGGTCGTTCTCGACGACTTCACGCTGGCACCGATTCAGGCCCACGCCGTGTTGCCCTCGGGCTCGCGAACGCCGTCGCGTGTACGACGTTTTGTCGACCTCCTTGCTCAGCGGCTCAAGAAGGACGTCATCTGACGCCTCGCTGATCGCGATCATCGCGGCCGTCGCCGGCTCGATGCCACTGCGCGCTGTGCATTCTTCCAGTCCGTGGAAGAGTATCTCCGCACCCACGTGTCTTCCGGGAGCACGAGCGCCGGCCTACGTCTATCGCATGGTCAGCGCACAGCGAGTAGCAATCGTCAGGGGCGCATCACCGGGCACGGAGCGGGTTTGGTCACTGGGCTGCCAGTGACATAGGACAAACATCAACGACAGGAGGATCCATGAAACATTTCAACGTATGGAATACGCGGTTGTTCGTACCGGCAGCGCTCGCAGCCGCCCTCGTGGCAGCCAGAACACTATTCGCAAGCACGGAAGATGGTCCCAAGATGCCAGCGGATTTCCAGCATTGGTACCTGGCTAATTCCATGCTTGTGACGAAAGAGCCCAACAAAACTGGACTCATCACCGGTGTCCACCTCATCCATGTGAACTCGGTTGGCTTTGACCGGTTGAAGCGCGGCGGCTCGACGCCATACCCAGACGGCACAGTCTTCATTGACGACGTCCGTGAGCTTTCGATGGACGACGGCGCCTATCAGGAGGGCGCCCGTAAGTTCCTTACCGTCATGATCAAAGACTCCAAAAAATACGCGTCGACGGGCGGCTGGGGGTTCCAAGCGTGGCCTGGCGGCGATCCGGCCAAGCCGATCGTCAACGACTCACCGAAGCAATGTTTCGGCTGTCATGTGCCAAAGAAAGCGAACGACTACGTGTTCTCGACTTATCTTCAATAGTCCATGTTTGCGAACCAACGCAGCTACCAAAAGAAAGAGAAATCGCAATGGCAACCATCGAGATGAAGGACGGTACGCAAATTTTCTATAAGGACTGGGGCCGGGGGCGGCCGATTGTCTTTTCGCACGGGTGGCCACTCAACGCGGATGCGTGGGACGACCAGCTCTTCTTTTTCGCATCCAAAGGCTACCGAGTCATTGCGCACGATCGCCGTGGTCACGGTCGATCCGAGCAGCCTTCGAGTGGATACGACTACGACACGTTCGCCGACGATCTGGCCGCGATCTTCGACAAGCTCGAGCTCCAGGGGGCTTTCCTCGTTGGCCACTCGATGGGAGGCGGCGAGGTCGCGCGATACATTGCTCGTTCCGGAACGAGACGCCTCGCCGGGGCCGCGCTCGTCTCCTCGGTTCCTCCGCTCATGCTCAAGACCGCGGGCAACCCGGGCGGGATTCCGATCAGCGTCTTCGACGATGTGCGTGCGGCACTACTCAAAGACCGCTCCCAATTCTACCAGGATCTCAGCGCACCATTCTACGGAGCCAACCGGTCGAACTCGAAGGTCACGCAGGGCCTGCGTGATCAGTTCTGGCTCTACTCGATGCAAGCCGGGCTCAAGGCCGCGTTCGAGTGCATCAAACAATACTCGGAGACCGACTTCACGGAGGACTTGGGGAGGTTCGATGTCCCAACCCTGGTCCTGCATGGCGACGACGATCAGATCGTGCCCATTGCGAATTCCGCGGAGCGAAGTGCCGAGATCATTAGGAACGCAACGCTGAAGGTCTACCCTGGCGCATCACACGGGCCGATGCACACGCACAAGGAACAATTCAACGCGGATCTGCTCGCGTTCATCAAGGCGCAGGGCTGACCGAGGGCGGGCGGAACGTGAGCCACGCGTGCCGATGCGAGGGGGGTCGACGGGGGTCACCAATGAGCCGGGTGCACTATGCCCGTCGTCCCGCTGCGCGCCTTGGATGGTGATTCGACGACCGCGCTACTGAATCACGCCCTCTCTGAGCGCCTCGAGCAACCCCGTTGGGTTGGAAATGAACATCGAGTGCACCGCGTCGTCGGCGACGATCGGACGATACAAGGTCAGGCCCGTCGAGCTCAGGCCGGTGAGGTACGTGTAGAGGAGCGGCTGATCGATCTGCGGTGTGAGAATGTCCTGACTACCGGAGACCACGCTCAAGATCGTCCCATTGCGGATCGCGAACGCATTTTGACGAACGAAAGGCCGCCATAGCGGCGCGCTCGTCCCCGTCAGCTCGAGAAGCGTCGTGATCGGTTCGGGGCCGATCCAATCGTTGGCGACGAACGTAGCTTGGCTGGGGGCATCCGGCACGATGGCACCAGAGAGCGTCGTGAAAGCACCCGTGAGTTGTCCGGCCGCGGCCGGAAGATCGAGGATCGTGCCGAGCACCGGATCGGTCACGATGAAGTCCGCAAGATTCGCCGGCTCCACCGGCTGCGTCCACTGCGTACCGCGGGCCGGGACGGCGTCGACCAGGACGGCACCGACGACGCCGTGCTTCGCCAAGCTCGAATTCTGAGCGAGCAGCGTCTCTTGCGAAGCTTGTACCTCTAGACCACCCATGCTGTGTCCGAGGATGATTTGCGGACCTTCGTGGAGACCGCGCAGGATATCGATCGATTGGAGCACGACGCTCGTGTTGTCCTCGATCAGGAGGTCCTGAAATAGAAGCGGGCTCGGCAGCGTGGGAACGCCGCTTTCACCATGCGCCGGCATGTCGATTGCGATGATGCGCTTCACTACCGCGCCCAAGGTCCTGTCGGCGAAAATCGCCGAAGCAAGCGGACCGAACATCGAGCCGCGCTCCGAGAGACCGTGCACCGCGAGAATCGTCAGCAGGCCGTGTTTCGGGGAATTGTCGAACACGTCGGCGTGAATCGAAACGCTCCCCGTTCCCCTCAAACTGACGTTGAACGACAGATCTTCGTGCGTCGGCGCTGCGAAGGCCGTGGTTGCCGCGAACAGCGAGAACAACGATGCGATGGACGTGAGCTGCGAAATCCGGGCGCGTGCGATCATGATCCCTCCCGTGCAAGTGGAGGCGGCAGATTGGCCCATCCGATCGCTCTTGATCAATCGAATTTTCGGAGACGAGGTGTTGGCAATTTCGCGAAACCGTCGCTGCTCTCCCCGGCGCTCGGGGTTAGGCGTCGTGGGTCAGTGGATTGGCCGCGAAGGCCAAACGTTTATCGGTGGGACAGCTCCAATCGAGTGCCTTCGTCATCGCCCCGGGGCGATGCAACGAATCCGGCTCGGCGGTATCCCAGCACGAGGTGGCGGATTTCTCTTGCGCGCAACGCGACCGAGGAGCGCCGAAGAGGGGGCGACGTCGACCATGAGCCGAGCGTAAAATATACAACTCGCTTGCGCAAGTGACTTGTACAACTCATGCTGGTCGCATGGGCATGAAGCCTGCTCGTCCCTCGACCGCCGACACCCAGGCGGTGAGGCTTGCCGTCGCGATCAAGCGCCTGCGCGGACGGCTGCGCGAAGCGGCCTGGGCCGGCGAAGTCGAGCTGCCGATCGCGCAGGTGGCCGTGCTCAAGCGGCTCCGCAACGACGGGCCCACGACCGCGTCGGCGCTCGCCGCCGCCGAGCACGTCACCCACCAGGCCATCACGCAGACGCTCGCTGCGCTGAAGCGCGCCGGGCTCGTACGCTCCGCGGCGGACCCGACCGACGGCCGGAAGAGCGTCATCAGCGTCACGCCCACAGGCAACCGCCTGTTCGAGTCAGCGATCGCGTCGCGTGACGCGTGGCTCGCCCGGGCCCTCGGACACGTCGTCTCCCCTCGCGAACGCGCCGCGGTCGAGAAGTCGATCGAGCTCCTCGAGCGCCTCGCCGATGCGGAGCGTCGGGAGTCCTAGTCGATCCTCGCCATGTCCACTTCGACGCCAGGTCCGTCCGCTTCGTCCGCCGCCCCCTCCACCGTTCGCGCTCGCACGCGGACCGTGCTCGGCAGGACCTTCCAGTCCCTTTCGACCTACAACTTCCGGCTGTTCTTCATCGGCCAGTCGATCTCGAATACGGGCAACCAGCTCACCAACGTCGCGCTCATCCTGTTCGTTCTGAAGCTCGGTCACAGTGGGCTTGCCGTCGGCGCGCTTGCTGCGTGCCAGTTCGGGCCGTTGGTCGCGCTCTCGGCGTGGGCCGGCGCCGTCGCGGATCGCTCGGACAAGCGTCGCATGTTGCTCGTGACGCAGGGCCTCGAGATGGCCCAGTCCATCGCGCTCGCCGTGCTCGCGTTCCTGCCCCACCCGTCGCTCGTCCTCTTGTACACCCTCGCGATCGTGGGCGGCGTGCTCTTGGCGTTCGACAACCCGCTCCGGCGCTCGTTCGTGCCGGAGATGGTGTCGAAGGACGACCTGCCGAACGCGGTCGTGCTCTACAGCACGATCGTCGCGTTGTCGCAGGTCTCGGGTCCGGCGCTGGCGGGCGCCCTCATCACGACCGTCGGATTCGGCTGGTGCTTCCTGCTCGACGCGGTCACGTACCTCGCGGTGATCACGTGCCTCGTCATGATGCGCGAGCGCGAGCTCCACCGGCAGCCGCCGCGAGCGCGCACGGGCCGTGAGGTGCGGGAGGGGCTGCGCTACGTCGCGTCGGTGCCGCGTCTCTGGATCAGCTTCGCGATGTTCACGGCCATCGGGATCTTCTCGTTCAACCTGCGCGTCGCGCTGCCGCTGTTCGTGACTGGGCCACTCCACGGCGCCGAGGTCGCGTTCACCGCGCTCTACGCCACGTTGAGCTGCGGAGCGGTGGTCGGCACACTCGTCGTGGCGCACCGGCGGCTCGTAGAGCTCAGGCACGCAGTCACGGCCGCATTCGCGCTCGGATGTGGCATGCTGCTCCTGTCGTTCATGCCTTCGGTGCTCGCGGCCGTGCCCGCGGCGTTTTTCCTGGGCGCGGCGATCGTGGTGCACATGACCGCGTCCAGCACGATCGCGCAGGTCGACACGCGGCGAGACATGCACGGGCGCGTGCTCGCGCTCCAGACCGCGCTGATTGGCGGAACCGCGCTCGTGGGTGGACCCATCGTCGGGCGCCTCGCCGATCTCGCGGGCGGCCGCGCGCCGATCGCGATCGGCGGTCTCGTGTGTCTCGCCGCTGCGGGCCTCGGAGAGCTCGGACGACGGCGCTTTTCGCAGGGTGACTCCGCGGCGACGTGACGCGGACTTCGTCGCCACGACTCCGATGCGACGTTACCCGTGCCGGGCTGCCTCGATGGCGGCGACGTCGATCTTCCGCATCTTCATCATCGCGTCGAAAGCACGCTTTGCCTCGGCTCCCCCCGCGGCCATGGCGTCCGTGAGCGCACGCGGCGTGATCTGCCAGGAGAGGCCCCAGCGGTCCTTGCACCAGCCACAGGCGCTTTCCTGGCCGCCATTGCCGACGATCGCATTCCAGTAGCGGTCCGTTTCCGCCTGGTTGTCGGTGGCGACCTGGAACGAGAACGCCTCGCTCTGCTTGAACTGCGGCCCCCCATTGATGCCGATACAGGGAATGCCGAGGACGGTGAACTCCACCGTCAGCACGCTGCCTTCCTTGCCGCCCGGAAAATCACCCGGCGCCTTGTGAACGCCGGTGACTTCACTGTTCGGGAAAGTAGCGGCGTAGAAGCGCGCCGCCTCTTCCGCGTCCTTGTCGAACCAGAGGCAGATGGTGTTCTTTGCTTTCTTCATGGTCTGCTCCTTATATCCCGAGCGTCTCGCCCCGGCGGCCGTCCAGGCCTGCTTCAAGACGATTCTCCCAGGCGCTCGAGCTCCTCGACGTCCGCGAGGTCTTTGTGGCGTCCGGCGGCTTTCTTGTTGGTAATGAGCGCCAACCGGCCGATGTACGGGATTTGAAGACCGTCGAGATCGAAGGTCTTCGATCCTCGTAGTGCTTCGTCGAAAGACACTCCGCTGATCTTGGTCAGCACCTCGACCTTGAGTGGCGCGATGCCGAAGCGATAAGCGTCGCCCTCCTTGGCGAAGTGCCTCGAGGTTACGCCGTGCGCCCGCAGCGGCGCGCCAAATGCCTCGAGGGCGGCGACGACTCGCTGCGAATTCGTCTCGGAC
>Ga0265320_10000191_pt1 | contig 50802 bp, 56 predicted proteins | sample 4827metaG_FD_202087 | JGI IMG/M metagenome (GOLD analysis project Ga0265320, IMG submission 202087) | Rhizosphere microbial communities from Carex aquatilis grown in University of Washington, Seatle, WA, United States - 4-8-27 metaG | ecosystem: Host-associated > Plants > Roots > Rhizosphere >... | reverse complement strand
AATCAACATTGGGCAATAAGAGGCTTCGCGTGACGCTTTCCATCGACCTGTTCTGGTCGTTTCGCTCACCCTATTCCTATCTGGCAACGCCGCGCCTTATGGAGATGGCGCGGGAATACGACCTGACGGTGAACGTGCGGCCGGTCTACCCGCTGGCGGTGCGCTCCGGCGCGTTCTTTTCGCAGGTCAATCCGCTCTGGGTCCCCTATCTGATGCTGGACACGATGCGGCTCGGCGAGATGCTCGGCCTGCCCTATCGCTGGCCCAGGCCCGATCCGGTCGTGGTCGATCCGGTGACCCGCGCCGCGACGCCCAACCAGCCCTATATCCATCGCCTGACGCGGCTCGGCTGCGCGGCGGCAGAAACCGGCCACGGCCTCGCCTTCCTCAAGGAGGTCAGCCACACGATCTGGTCGGGCACGATCGACAATTGGCACGAGGGCGATCATCTCGCGCAGGCGGCGGCGCGCGCGGGCGTGGAACTCAAGACGCTGGATGCGAAAATCGCGGCCGCGCCGGACACCTATGAAGCCATCATCCAGGACAATCAGAAGGCGCATCAGGCCGCGGGCCATTGGGGCGTGCCGACCATGGCGTTCGAGGGCGAACCGTTCTTCGGTCAGGACCGATTGGACGTGCTGCTGTGGCGGCTGAAGCAAAAGGGGCTGAAGAAAAGATGAGACGCAGGATCGTCATCGGCATCGTCGTGCTCGTCGGCCTGATCGCCGCGGGTGCGCTGGCGCTGCAATCGCCCACGGTCGATACCTGGCTCTTCCGCATGGCCGTGCGCCATGCCGTGTCCGGCGGCGACGCCAGACTGGCGGAGGCGAACGAGCTGTCCGTGCTGCTGATCGGCACCGGCACGCCGCTGCCCGATGTCAGCCGCGCGGGACCCAGCACCATGATCGCGGCGGGTTCGCATCTCTATCTCGTCGATGCCGGAGTCGATGCGGCGCGCAATCTGCAACTTTGGAAAGTGCCGCTCGACAAAATCGACGCGGTCCTGATCACCCATCTGCATTCCGATCACATCGGCGGGCTGGCGGAAATCCGGCTGCAGACCTGGGTGGCCGGACGCAAGACGCCGCTCAAGGTCTATGGTCCGCCGGGCATCGAACGCGTCGTGGCCGGATTTAACGAGGCCTATGCCATCGACGACGGCTATCGCACCAAGCATCACGGCGCGGCGATGCTGCCGCCGGCCGCCGCCGACCTCGTCGCCGTGCCGATCGTCATTGCGCCGAACGCGACGACGACGAACGTCTTCGCGGCGATGGGGCTGAAGGTGACGGCGGTGCGGGTGAAGCACGAGCCGGCCAATCCGGCCTATGGCTATCGCTTCGACTTCGCCGGCCGCAGCGTGACGGTCAGCGGCGACACGATCTATGACGAGGACCTGGCGCGCGCGGCATACGGCACCGACGTGCTGGTGCATGAGGGGCTAAACCCCGAACTGGTCGGCATCATGCACGACGAGATGCTGGCGGCGGGGCGCGTGCGGCCCGCCAAGATCATGCACGACATTCCGGGCTACCACACCGCGCCGGTCGACGCGGCGCGCATCGCCAATCTGGCGCATGCCAAGCTGCTCGTCTTCACCCATCTGCTGCCGATCCTGCCCAACCGGATCGCGGTGCATGCTTTCATGAAGGGCGTCAGCGACGTGCGGCCGGACGGCGTGAAGGTCGGCCACGATGGATTGATCGTGCGGCTGCCGGGGCATTCGAGCGAGATCGACGTGGGGGATGTGAATTGAGCGACCTCTCCCGCTTGCGGGAGAGGTTAGGTTCGCCGCGCGCGGAAAAAATCCTTCAGCATCGCGCCCGCCGCATCGGCGTCGCCGGCGCGGGCGATGAGCGGGCGGTGGTGGCAGGTCGGCTGCTCGAAGAAGCGCGGACCGTGCAGGATGGCGCCGCCCTTGGGATCCCCGGCCGCGAAGACGAGGCGCGCGACGCGGGCCATGCTGATCGCGCCGGTGCACATGGCGCAGGGTTCGAGCGAAACATAAAGCGTGGCGCCCAGCAGGCGCTCATTGCCCAGTGCGGCGGCGCCGGCGCGCAGCACCAGAATCTCGGCATGGGCGGTGGGGTCGCGGCGCTCCAGGATGCGGTTGCCGTCCTTGGCGAGCACCGCCCCATCCCCCGACAGCAGCACGGCGCCGACCGGCACTTCCCCGCGCCCGGCGGCGGCGTGGGCTTCCTTAAGCGCGAGTGCTATGGCTTCGTCGTCATTCATCGCGGGTCATTAGCTTGGCAAAGAGCGGCAAAGGCAAGTGGGCGCCGACGACCGACGCGGTCGAGGTGGAAAGCCTCGCGGCCGAGGCGGCGAAGAACGGCGAGCGCATCGCCAAGGCGATCGCGCGCGCCGGCATATGCTCGCGGCGCGACGCCGAGAAGATGATCGCCGAGGGCCGCGTGGCGGTGGACGGCGACGTTTTGACCTCGCCGGCGCGCAACGTGACCGACGCCAATGTCGTGACGGTCGATGGCAAACCGCTGGCGGCGAAGGAACAGACGCGGCTGTGGCGCTATCACAAGCCGGCCGGCCTCGTGACGACGCACAAGGACCCGCTGGGGCGCGCGACGGTGTTCCTGAACCTGCCCAAGCATCTGCCGCGTGTCGTGTCGGTGGGGCGGCTCGACTACAATTCCGAAGGGCTGCTGCTGCTCACCAATGACGGGGAGATGGCGCGGCGGCTGGAACTGCCGGCCAGCGGCTGGGCGCGCACCTATCGCGCGCGGCTGTTCGGCAAGGTCACGCAAGCCGATCTCGACAAGCTGGCGGAAGGCATCGTGATCGACGGCGTGAAATACGGGCCGGTGATCGCGGACCTGGAACGTTCCAAGGGGATGTATTCCTGGGCGAGCGTGCAGCTCAAGGAAGGCAAGAACCGCGAAGTGAAGCGGTTGATGGAACGGCTCGGTCTGAAAGTCGCGCGCCTGATCCGCGTGCAATACGGCCCGTTCCATCTGGGACACCTGGCCGAAGGTGCGGTCGAGGAAGTGCCGGCGAAGCTGTGGCGCGAGCAACTCGGCATCGGGCGCAAGAAGCGCTGAACCGCGTCCATAAGCGTACGCCCATCGCCGCTCGGAACAAAAACGCGGCGGCGGACGTTGGCGCTTTGGAAACCCCACACGGATCAGCACCATGGCCATCCTCGACGTCTTCTCCTCCTCCGGCAGCAAGAAGCGCTTGAACGGCCGCGAAGACGCCGCCGAAGCGGACATCCTGAACACGCTCAAAAAGGAACATGACGCGGTCAAGGAACTGCTCGGCAAACTCGTCAAGAGCGAAAAAGCGACCGAGCGGACATCGCTGGTCAAGCAGATCAAGGCCGCGCTGGTGCCGCACGAGCGCGCCGAGGAAAAGGTCGTCTACGACGCGATCATCGCGCTCAAGGACAAGGACGCGAAGATCGACGGCAATGAGGGCTATTTCGAGCACAAACACGGCGACATGGCGCTCAAGACCCTGGAGGCCATCAAGCCCGCCTCCTCGCCCGAATTCAGCGCGGGAGCGAAGGTCCTCAAGGAACTCCTGGAGCATCATATCCAGGAAGAGGAAAACAACGTCTGGCGCGATGTGCGCAAGCATTTCGACGACGAGATGCGCATGGACATGAACCTCAAATTCGAGGCGGCGAAAAAGAAGGTGCGTATTCCCTGACGCCCATGGGGCCATGGCTTGCCGGCGATCGTTCGACCTGATCGCCGGTGGGAAATTTCAAGACTTGATCGCTGCCGCGAAACGGCGTTCGGTGCGGCCGCGACAATTCTTGGGAGAGCACCATGACCTATACGATTTACGACGCTTCCATTCCGGTGATGATCCGCGCGCTCGGCAGCCTGTCGAAGATTCTCGACAAGGCGGTGGCGCAGTCGAAAGCGGAAGACAAGCCGCTGTCGGCGCTGCTCGAGGCGCGGCTGGCGCCCGACATGCACCCCTTCCCGCGCCAGATCCAGATCGCGACCGACGCGGCCAAGGGCGCGGCGGCGCGTCTGGCCGGCATCGAGCCGCCCGGCATGCCCGACACCGAGACGACGTTTCCCGAATTGCAGACGCGCCTGACCAAGACCGTCGATTTCCTCAAGAGCATCAAGCCCGAGCAATTGGCCGGCGCGGAGGACCGCGAGATCATCCTCAAATTTCCGAACGGCGAGATGAAGTTCAGCGGCCGCGACTTCGTCGGCAATTTCGCGCTGCCCAACTTCTTCTTCCACGTCACGACGGCCTATGCGTTGCTGCGCCACAGCGGCATCGCGATCGGCAAGATGGACTTCCTGGGAGGCGCCTGATCGACCCAAGGCCCGCGCATTGTGGGTGCGGGCCGCTTCCTCTAGGCTGCGCGCACTGGAGCAAGATTGGGGATTTCGAACATGCGTATTTTTGCAAGAACGCTGCTGGCGACAGCGGCGCTCGGCGGTGCCCTGTCCTTCGCGGCGGCACCCGCAGAGGCAGGGAACTGGCGCGATTGTCAGGGTAAGATTGCGCGCGCGGAGCAACGCTATGAAGACGCGGTGGACCGCTATGGCCGGCATTCGCGCCGCGCCGACGAGGAAGGCGACAAAGTGCGCGAGATCAAGCGGAAATGCCACGACCAGTTCGGCCGGTGGTGGGATCCGCGCGGCGATCGCTACTACCGCGACGCCTACTGATCGGCGCCTTCCGGCGGCGATGACGCGGCGGGCTGCAGATAGGGCTCGACCGTGCCGGTGTATTTGATCGTCATCGGCTTGCCGTGGCGATCGACGGTCTTGCCGACGGCGAGACGCACCCAGCCCTCGCTGACGCAGTATTCCTCGACGTTGGTCTTTTCCTGGCCGTTGAAGCGTACGCCCACGCCGCGTTCGAGGAGTTCGCGGTCGTAGAACTTGCTGCGCGGATCGGTGGACAGACGGTCGGGCGGGGTTTCGGCCATGGCGCGCTCGTGAAATGGGAACGGGCGGCACTATGCGAAGCCGCCGCGGGATTGCAACCACCGCGCCCGCTCCCACCCGCGCGTCGCGGCGCCGGCTCGCGGAGCCGTTGCCGCGTCAGCCTTCGCGGGTGGGATAGCTTCCCAGCAGGAACATGCCGTCGCCCTGCCGGCCGCCGGACAGCGGCAGCGCGACATCGACGTGCCAATAGGTCGTGCGGCCCAGCGGCACCGGCGACACCGCGACCACCGGCTCCAGCGCGCGGCTGACGGCCTTCAAGATGTCCCGCAGTTGCTGCGCGATGTCGGGCGCGAGTTCCTCGACCGCCAGGCCCGTCGCCTCGCGCCCGAACCGGCGGATGAGATTGGTGCCGCACAGCCGGATCGTGAACCTGTTCGCGGCGGCGGGATCGATGAGCGCCAGGTGCCCCAGCCACGGCCGCAACGCCTGCACCGGAAGATCGTCACGCCCCGGCATGCGCCGGCCGCCGCATTGCTGCAGCCAATAGGATAAGAGCGATTGCAACGGCGGGGGGAGCGATCGGGTCTGTGCGCCGAGACGATGGATTTCCTGCTGCTCGGCCATTCCGTGGTCAAGGACTCTTCGCGGCCTGCCTTCCGGCGGGGTCCGCGACACCCAATAAAGGTCGAACGGCGCAAGGATCTGAGCAGCCAGAGCGGAAGATGCTGGCATGAACTCGGCTCAAATCCGTGCGACGCTGCTTGACGCCCTCCGCATAGCAACCCGATAAAGCTTTAGGCTTCCCGCGATTTGCGGGCACGCGCTTGCAAAGGCACCCATGTTTTCCACGGCTGTCCTGCACAAAACTGTAGACCGCAACCGAGATTGCGGACAAAAGTTTAGATACAGGACGATACAACCTGCAGTCAAGCGTAAAAGTACAGGACTTTCTGGCGGGGGCCCGGCCGACCTAAAGAAAATCACAGACGCCGGTCGGCCATGAGGGAGGCGCCGGCACCCTTTCGGCTCGAATTCGGCGAACGCATCCGCTGGCTGCTGGATCAATTCGACACCCGCGCCGTCGCGGCCCAGATCGCGGCGGTTTCACCGGAGCACCTGCCCTCCTACATCGCCGGCCGCACCAAGCCGCCCTTCGAGCTGGTCGTGCGGCTCGCCGCCGCCAGGAACGTCTCGCTCGACTGGCTGGCGACCGGCGAGGGCGAGCGCTTCGTGGACGGCAAGGCACCAGACGATTTCATCGCGGTGCCGGTCCAGCCCGACAGCGACAGCCGCTTCGATGCCGCCGACGCGCCGGCGCTATTGTTCTCGCGCGCCTGGCTGCGAACCGCGATCGGGGCGGAGGACGACAAGCTGCGGATCGTGATCCAGCGCGGCAATGCCAACGAGCCCGCGCTGCGCGACGGCGACGCGCTTCTGGTCGACACCGGCGTGAGCCGGATCGCCGACGACGCGCTCTATGTTTTCGTCCGCGACGGACGGCATCTGGCGCGCTTCGTGGAGACCTTCGTCGACGGAAGCGTCGCGCTGAAATCGCGCAATCCCGACTATGGCGTGCAGACCTTGAGCCGCGAGGAAGCGGGACGGCTCAGCGTGTTCGGACGGGTGCGCTGGCGGGCGGGCGCGGTCTGAAGCCCGCCGTCAAGGACCTGAGGGACGGGCCGTCATCTCGCGCAGGCGCGCACTTTCCTCGCGCTCGACGTCGAGCTGATATTCGGCGTCGCGCAACCGCTGGGCGATGCCGCGCAGCGCCGATGCATCCGGCGCGGCCAGGGTGTCCTCGCCTTCCTCGACATAGTGAGACACATCTTCGATGCTGTGGATGATCCAGCGCACATAGCCGTCGCCGCCCATCACCGGAACGTTGATCACGCTCCAATAGCGCGGCTCGTACGCGCCGCCGGGACGGCGCAGCGAATATTTGAGAAGGCGCATGCGGTCCGGCAGCCGCGACTTCAAGACCTTCAGCAGCGAGGCGCGCAGATTGTCCACACCGTCCGCCGCGGAATCGTCCGGATCGTCGGGAAACGCCTCGAACAGATGGCGCCCGATGATGCCGTCGCGGCTCGTCATCGTCGTCTCGCAATAGGCGTCGTTCACGGCCATGATCGTGAAGCTCGGATCGACGACGAGATACGCATCGGGCGTCTTTTCGAACACCGCGGCATATTCATAAGCGGGAAGATGGATTGGCTGCTCGCGCGCGCCGTCTTCGGATGAACTCGGCATGACATCCGCAGGACTTCAAATGCGCGCGAAATATCGATGGAAACTTCGCGCCTGACACCCCCCTCATTTTGGGGGGAGCAAACCGCGCCTATACCACCGCGAGTAGAAAATGCGCGCGCATTTGCATGCATCGCGTGCAACCGGTCCAGACGTCAACCGCGTTCACTGCCAGTGATCGAGTTCGATCCACCAATCGCCGACGATGTTCTTCTCGAAGGATGCGATCGAAACGCGCTTGTCGAGATAGGCGTTGAGGTCCTTCGGCGGCGGCTCCTTGATCTCGATGATGCGATAGAGCGGCGGCCCGTAACGGTATTTCTTGTATGCGGCGCCGCGGCCGACGCCCGACGACCACATCTCGATCCACAATTGGCAACCGCGGACATATTTCACGCCGGTGGCGTGCAGGCTCGCGAGCTGCGCGCGGTAGTGTTTCTCGTCGCTCAGCGTCATCTGCGGCTGCGTCCATGGCGGATCGCGCATGACGGTCTGGTCGTATTTCAGCTTGCACAGGTCGGTGCGCATCGCCTCGAACACCGCGCGCCTGGCGAAGAAATCGGCCGCCATCTGCTTGTCGGTCGGCGGCGGCCTGTCGCAACCGGCAAGCACAAGCGCGAAGAGAAGGACGATCGCCCGGAACGGTGCCGTCATTCCGGCGTCCGATCGGCGAGGGCGCAAACGGTCACGATGACGAACAGCACCAGCAGCGACGTCGCCGCGAGCGTCAGAATATCCGGCGGTGGCGCGGCGCCCAGCGCACCGACGGCCGTCAAACCGGCCACGAGCAGCGTCAGCCCCACCAGCGCCAGCCTGCGGGCGGCGCCGAGCGGACAGCGAAACAGAAAGACGGCCAGGCCCAACGCGGCGACAACCAATTCGAGGTAGAGCGCGGCCGGCTGCACAATCCCGAAGCCGACGGTCGGCGCGCCCGGTCCCCACAGCGGCAGCTCGGCCGGATGCACCAGGACATCCAGCACCCAATGGGAGAACACCGTCGCCGCGATCACGGCCGGCGCGAAGGCAATGTAGCGCCCCCCGCCGCGCGACCAGGCCCACGCGCCGGCCGCCGCGGCCGACAAGACGACGGCGCCCAAAAGGCTGTGCGACCAGGGAAAGCTGAAGGCGAGCTGATGCCGCTGCGCGAAGTCGCCGGGCACCGCGGCACCTTCGACATGCGCGATCACCAGCAGCCACAGGACGATGTCGAGCAGCAGCGCGGCGGCCATCAAAGTGCCGAGCCCGACGCGCGGCGCAGCGGCCTTCGCCGCAAGTCCCGCTCCCAGATGGCCGACCAGCATGGACGTTTCCCCTCAAGGGGCCAGCTTACAATATCGGCGCAAAAAACAATGCCGGCCGCGCGGAACCTGCCGCCCGAGTCGAAAGGGCCGGATCGGCTCCGGCCCTCTCCACACGCCTTGCCGGCCCGCTCAACCGCGTTGGGTATGGTCCGGCGCGAACGGTCCGAGCATGCAGACCTCATGGCTGCGCAGAACGCGGATCGACTGTTCGTTGCCGCAGATCTGATCGTTATGCGCGACGTAGACGAAGCCCTCGAACAGCAAACCCGGGCACGGTGTCTGAAGCGTGTTGCGCCACACCTTGCCGTCCTTCATCCGAAACAGGATCGTCTTGGCGTCCACGACCTTGGTGTTGTCGATCCGATGGGTCATCAGACAGGTGTTCGATGCCATGGCGGGCGAGATCGCGCTCGTGACGAGCAGGATCGCCGCTAGTGCCAGTTTTCTCATGTTCAATCTCCGAAAGAATGGTTGCCCGCTCCGGGTACGATTTTGCCCAAACGCGACGTGCGCGCATAGCCGGAATTTTCTCACGCTTGCTTGACTTACGCCGTCAATTCGAATCATGGTCCGCCCCTCTCTTCCGTATGGAGACTGGACCATGTCCGCCGCCCTTGCTTCGCCCATTCACATCACGTTGCCCGACGGTAAGGTGTTGGAATTCAACAAGGGTGTGACGGGTGCGCAGATCGCGGCCTCCATCGGGCCGGGCCTCGCCAAGGCCGCCCTGATCCTCGAAGTCGACGGCCAGCAATGGGACCTGTTCCGCCCGATCGAGCGGGACGCCAAAATCCGCATCGTCACCAAGAAGGACCCGGAGGCGCTGGAACTGATCCGCCACGACGCGGCGCATGTGCTCGCCATGGCGGTGCAGGAACTCTATCCCGGCACCCAGGTGACCATCGGCCCGGCGATCGACGACGGATTCTACTACGACTTCGCGCGCAACGAACCGTTCACGCCGGACGATCTGCCCAAGATCGAGGCGAAGATGCGCGAGATCGTCAAGCGCGACCTGCCGACCCGCCGCGAGGTATGGCAGCGCGACAAGGCGATCGCGCACTTCAAGGGCATCGGCGAACAGTACAAGGCCGAACTGATCGAAAGCATTCCGCCCGGCGAGGACGTGTCGATCTATTTCCACGGCGACTGGCACGACCTATGTCGCGGCCCGCATTTCGAAAGCACGGGCAAGATCGGCGACGCCTTCAAGCTGACCAAGATCGCGGGCGCCTATTGGCGCGGCGACGCCAAGAACGCGCAGCTTCAGCGCATCTACGGCACCGCGTGGCGCGACAAGAAGGAGCTCGACGAATATGTGACTCGGCTCGAGGAAGCGGAGAAGCGCGACCATCGCCGGATCGGCCGCGAGATGGAGCTGTTCACGTTCTCCCCGGACGTCGGCGCGGGTCTGCCGCTCTGGATGCCCAACGGCATGGTGATCCGCCAGGAGCTCGAATTCCTCGCGCTCCAGGAAGAGCGCCGCGACGGCTATCGCCGCGTGGCGACGCCGCACATCACCAAGGAAGCGCTCTATCTGCGGTCGCGCCACCTGCCCTACTACGCCGAGGACATGTACGCGCCGCTCGATATCGACGGCGAGAACTACTATCTGCGGCCGATGAACTGCCCGCACCATCACCTCATCTATGGGGCGACGCGGCATTCCTATCGCGAGCTTCCGGTTCGCATCGCCGAATACGCGCAGGATTATCGCTATGAGGCGTCGGGCGGACTATCCGGCCTGATGCGCGTGCGCGGCTTCTGCCAGAACGACGCGCATATCTATTGCCGCTACGACCAGGCGAAGGACGAGTTCATCCGCGTGATGCGCCTGCACGCGCGCTACTACGATCTGATGAACATCAAAGACTACTACATGCGCTTTTCGCTGCCCGACCTCAACAAGCTGGAGAAGTATGTCGACCAGCCGGAGAAGTGGCTGGCGGCGATGAAGATCATCAAGCAGGCGATGGACGAGTCCGGCTATCCCTACAAGGAGGCGCAGGGCGAGGCCGCGTTCTACGGCCCCAAGGTCGACTTCATGATCAAATCGGTGATCGGCACCGAATACGCGATCTCGACCAACCAGCTCGACTTCCTGGCGACCCAGACTTTCGACCTCACCTATATCGGCGAGGACGGCGCGGAGCATCCGGTCTATGTGATCCATCGCGCGCCATTGGGCAGCCATGAGCGCTTCACCGCCTTCCTGATCGAGCATTATGCCGGCGCCTTTCCGACCTGGCTGGCGCCGATCCAGGCGCGCGTCATTCCGATCAGCGAGAAAGCGGTCGACTATGCCCACAAGGTCAAGGACGCCCTGTTCGAGACCCTAGTGGTGAACGGCACGGCCGGCCTGCGCGTCGACATCGACCTCGCCAACGAGCGGATGCAGAAGAAAATCCGCGACGCCCAGTTGCAGAAGATTCCCTACATGCTGGTGGTTGGCGAGCGCGAGGCGGCGGAAGGCAAGGTCGCCGTCCGCCTGCGCTCCGGCAAGGATCTGGGCCCGATGCCGCTGGAAGCGGTCATCGAACGGATCAAGCGCGACGCAGAAACGCGCGTGGATGTGGGGGACTAGCGCCCGACGCCGCTTCGCGATTCCAGACCGAGGCGACAAAGCAGGCAGTCATCGCGCGACAGGCGCTCAAAGGGCGGCGCATGCGAATCGTGCAAGAGCTTTGCGAACCACTCCAACCTCGCCGCGCCCGTCGGCCGCTTGTTCTTGTGCTTCACGTAGTCGCTGAGTTCGAATCCAAAGTCGACAAGAATTGTTTGAATGCCCCGCAGATCGAGCGAACTGCATAATCCCTTGGCTGAACCCGGAACAAGCGGGTCGTCATCCAAGTCGGAAAATATCACCAAGTAGTTTTCACCTGCGGGATATGACTTGAATATGCGCGACGCGCGGTGCAGGGCTCCGAGTAGATCCGTATTCTGGGTCCAGTCCGTGTCCCTCATGCGCCAATCGAAATCTTCGAACATCGCGAACGTCTGACTCCATGCCGTCCGCCACGCGGTTAGCCCGGCGCCCTCCTCCTCGCCATCGTACATGGCCACATGACCGCCGAATTTCTCGAACGGCACGATCGGACTGAGATCGTTCGTGCAGTCGGGATCGCGCACCCATCCGTTCATGGGCAGGAACGAGAAATAGTCGTCGTATGTTATGCTTTCCCCGATGTCTTTGATTTCATCAAGCATTTCCACACGATCATCCTCCCAACTCAAATTCTGGTCGTAGTGATAGCTAAGCGAAACATCATAAATCACATAGATGTGGCGACTAAGGCGCGGCTCAGCCCGGGCACACTGCATCTCGAAGACGATCGATGCGATCGTGAGTGCGACAGCACACAATCGACAAACGACAAGACAGCATGTGAATTTTCCCGGCGTCGTCATCAGGCCGACCCGGGCCGACGGCGAAGACCATGCACGGCGCGTGTTGCGGTCGCCCGGGCGGCATCAAGCGGGAACAGCAAGACTGTTGCGGCCGCACCCGCCAAGTATAGCAGCGCCGTGCCTCCGACAAGCAGAACTGCGCAAACCAGGGCTGCAGCCGTGAAAAAAAAGCAGAATAGAAGGCTTATGGTGGGAAGATACATTTCCTCGAAAAAATCGAGGGCAAGGCCGACGATCATGAGGGTGAACGGCATCAGAAGTGCGAAAGCGATATCGAGCCAGGTCTGCGCGGAATAGAATTCGACGGCGCGCAACCGGAGATCGCGAAATTGCCGCTGCAAAAGCTGAGAGTCGGCATTCGGATTGGAAAGGGTCTCGCGCGCGAGCGTCCTGGGAGACGACGTCAATGTTCCGGGCGCACCGCGGTTGGGCGCCGCCTCGCCTTGGACCGTGGCCCAACGGTGATTGGGAAACAACAGGCGGTACGGCCCAACGCCGTTCGCGCAGATGGGTGGAAGCGCCGTGAATTTCTGGCAAGCGTTGTCGAAATGCTGCTCGTTGGACAACAAGGTCATCCAGGCCTCGTCGACTCCGAAGCCGAGCAACACGACAACGAGAAAGGACGCCGCTGTACGCCTAAAATTCGGAAAGGGGTAGCGATTTGCAAAACGAAAGACATTCGTGATGCCAAACATCTCCAGGCAAACAAAGCCGATGGCGGCTTCGAAGATGACAAGCGTTTGCGTGCGATGACCGGAGAGGTTGAAGAGCAGAACGGATTGGAAGCGATCTTTCGGCAGACTCGCAATTTCGGCCGCCCTGAATAGATTGGGGAGCAAGCCGCGATAGCTGAGCTCCAGACTCAACCCCACGATCGAAGCACCCAACAAACCGAACACTAGCCGCGATGGTGCGTCCCAATTGCTATAAAGCGTGATTTCGTGCCAGCGATGAATTGCACGTTGCCCATGATGCTTCGCTCTGCTCCAGAATTCTCGCCGCGACCTTTTCAACCAAATCAGACTGGGCAGGACCCAGCTTCGTCTCGCCTGCTGCAGGCTCTGGCGAAGAATGAAGAGGATGGCCGCCGCGACCAGCAGATAAAAACCTGGATGCTGTGCAAATGCGCGATACAGATCGACGGCCGCGGTTTGTTCGTTCTGGCCAAATGCCCTCATTCCCGCCTCCCGCCGGTTCGCGGGTGGGCAGGCCGACGCGCCACCCGGCCGCCGGAACGTTGCCTCTAAGGGAGCCCCCACCCATCGCCCACTTAGGTGAATTGAACAAATATTACAACCTAAAGTTGCGGCCGGTATCGGCGTTTGCGATCTTGCCTTCCCTTAACCGGACCGTATGCTCGCAAAAGGGGCGAAAACCCCCTAGTTTCGCCGTCGGACCCACGTCCGCGCGACCGTCTTCGCGAGGTAACCCGCTGCGCCAATTGAAGAAACGATCGTTTCCTCGGGCTCGGCGTCACCCGTGGAAAGAGACGGCGCGCGGCCAAAACAGGAGAGAGTCATAGTCCCCAGACGTTTCCAACAACCCGACAAGGCTCCGGCCAAGGACGGGCCCCGCGTGAACGACGAGATCTTCGCGCGCACCATTCTTCTCATCGGCGACGACGGCCACAAATACGGCGAGATCGGCACCGACGAAGGCCGCGCCATCGCGGAGGAAAAAGGCTTCGACCTGGTCGAGGTATCGCCGGAGGCGAAGCCCCCCGTGGTCAAGCTGATGGACTACGGCAAATACAAATACGAACAGCAGAAGAAGGCGGCCGAGGCACGCAAGAAACAGAAGGTCATCGAGATCAAGGAGATCAAGATGCGCCCGACCATCGATGACCACGACTACGACACCAAGATGAAGCAGATGCACCGCTTCTTCGGCGAGGGCGACAAGGTCAAGGTCACGCTGCGTTTCCGCGGCCGCGAGATGGCGCATCAGAATCTCGGCATGGACCTGCTCAATCGCGTGCACAAGGACGTGGAAACGGTCGCGAAGATGGAGCAGTGGCCGAAAATGGAAGGGCGCCAGATGATGATGGTGCTTGCCCCGAGGTGACATTAAGGCTCGGTGCTCGTGAACGTCGGCTCCGTCCTAGGAGCCGACGGCATGGGGCAAGCGCGCCGCGCTAGGCCCGACGCATCGCGCGCCAAGAACACAAAACGCCGGCGGTCTCGCGATCGCCGGCGTTTTTCATTCTTGGATGACGTCTAGTTGGCGATGCGGTCGGCGGCCGGGATGGCCTGGATCGTCGGACGCGGCAGAGCGGCGAAAGTGCGGTTGTGCGTCAGCATCGCCTGCGGCACGCCGCTGATCGCCTTATAGGCCACGCGCCCGTCCTGAACGAGCAGCGTCACCTCGGCCTCGCGGCCGGCGGCATTCGCCGAACCCAGGCCGAACGTCGCGAGCATGCCCTCGCCGCGGCCCCGCTGCTGGTCGCCCGGCTTGAACACGAAGGCGGTGCAGCGATCGCGCGCTTCCAGGCAATTTTGCAGCGCTTCGTCGAGCCGGTCGAATTTCCGGGAATCGCCGGCGAAGCGCTCCATCACGCCGAGATAGGAAAGCACCTCGACATTGGCGGTGGTTGTGTCGAAGCCAAGCATCGACAATTGCGAGGCGCGCGTCTCGCCGGGCAGAACACGGGCGTAAGCGCTGGCGAGATCCTGAAGGGTGCGCAACCGGCTGGCGGTGTTGTCGGCGGGATGCGGCAGGAGGGTCAGCGTTCCGCAGCCGAGCAGGGCCAGCGTCACCAAACCAATTGCAACGGAAACGGCGTAGCGGAGTGACCCGCCGGCCTCGCCCATACCCATCTTGCCCCAACGCCCAATGTTTTTTGGTTGCTCAATCCTAACCAGGTTCTTGTGGATAAGAAAAGCATTTGCAGCGGAAATGGTAAGTTCGGATGGTTACGGATCGATGACGGCCCTGGAGCACCTTGCAACCACAGGCAAATCGACGTTGCCCCCGCTCAAGACCACGGCAAGAGTCTTGTTTTCCGCGGGAAAATCGCCGGCGAGCAGGGGAGCAAGACCGGCCGCACCGCCCGGCTCGACGACAATTTTCAACCGCTGGGCGGCATAGCCGACCGCATATTCGAGCGCGGCGTCGGATACCGCACGGACCTGCGACACATATTGTCTGGCGAGCGCAAGGGGAATGTGGCCCGGCGCCGGCGCCATCAAGGCATCGGCGATAGACAGTGCGCCCCCCGGCGCCGTGGTCCGCGCCCCCGCCGCGAGCGACCGGCGCATGCCGTCGAACCGCTCGGGCTCGACACCGATGACTTTCGTGCTGGGACTGGCGACGGAGAGCGCAAGCGCGATGCCGCTGACCAGGCCGCCCCCGCCGCAGGGCACCAGGACCGCATCGAGCGTCACGCCGCGCGCCCTGGCATCGGCCGCGAGTTCGAGGCCGATCGTGCCCTGCCCCGCCACCACATGCGGATGATCGTAGGACGGGATCAGCGTGCCGCCGGTGCGTTCGACGATATCGCGCGCGATGGCTTCGCGGTCGTCGGTGTGACGGTCGTAAAACACGATGGCGGCGCCCAGACGCCGCGTGCCTTCGATCTTGGTGGCGGGCGCATCCTTCGGCATGACGATCGTCGCCGGCAGGCCGAAGAGGGCCGCCGCGGCCGCAACTCCCTGGGCATGATTGCCCGACGAGAACGCGACGACGCCGGCACCGCGCTTCTGCGCCGGGATTTGCGCTACCGCATTCACGCCGCCGCGGATCTTGAACGAACCGGTGCGCTGCAACGGCTCGGGCTTGAGGAAGATGCGCCCGCCCAGGCGCGCATTGAGCACTTCGTATTCGAGCAGCGGCGTGCGCACGGCATAAGGCGCGATCCGCGCGGCGGCGGCCTCGATATCGGCGAAGGTCGGGACGGTGACGGACATGGCGGGACCCGGCGTCTGCACGGCCACTCTAGGTCAGATGCGCGGCCGCGACACATGCCGCGCGCGTCGATCGAACCGGCGCCAGACGCATATCGCCGAGGCGCAGGTCCTGCAATCGCGGGACTTTCAGGTCGTCCTGCGGCGGCTGGGCCGCAAGCACGAGCTGACCGGCAAGATGCGCGAGAGCCTGCTGTCGATCAGCCGGGTGCTCTCGTTTCTCACCCCCGCGATGGAGGGCAAGGCGAACCGGGACGTGCGCACCCACATCAAGACGCTGACCCGCGACGTGCCATCGCTGCAGGACCACACATCCTTCCTTGGCGGCAAGCTCAACTATCTGCTGGACGCGACGCTGGGCCTTATCAACATCGACCAGAACAACATCATCAAGATCATGTCGGTGGCGGCCATCGTCTTCCTGCCGCCGACCCTTTGCGCCTCGATCTGGGGGATGAACTTCCAGTACATGCCGGACCCCCGGGCTATCCCGTCGCCCTGGTCGTTATCGTCATATCCGGCATCCTGCCTTATGTGTGGTTCAGGCGCCGCGGCTGGCTGTAGGCTGGCGCCATGCACCATTCCTCCCGGGGCATCGCGCTGAAGCTGGGCGCGACCTTCGCCTTTTCGGTTCAGTACCTCGCGCTCAAGCTGGCCGGCAATGTGCCGGTCGGCGAGATCGTGTTCTTTCGCGCCTTCTTCGCGCTGGCGCCGCTGCTGGCGCTGTCGTTCTACACGGTCGGTCCCCGGGGGCTGATCCAGACCGCGCGGCCGTGGCTGCACCTGATCCGCGCGGCGATCGGCTCGTCCTCGATGTTCCTGGGCTTCGCGGCCTTAAAGCTCCTGCCGCTGGCCGACATCACCGCCTTCGGCTTCGTGCAGCCGATCTTCGCGGTGATCCTGGCGGCGCTGCTGTTGCGCGAGAAGGTCGGGCCCTATCGCGGCTTCGCCGTGGTGGTCGCCTTCGCGGGCGTGCTGATGATGGTGCAGCCGCATGGCGGCGTGAGCGGGATGCTGGCGGGCGGGCTGTCGGCCGGCGCCGGCCTCGCCTTGAGCGCGGCGCTGTGCTCCGCCTTCGTGGTGATCTTCATCCGCCAGATGAGCGCCACCGAAAAGAGCGAAACCATCGTCTTCTATTTCATGAGCTTCTGCGCCGCGCTGGGCGCCGTCACGATGATCTGGTGGCGCGTGCCGCTCACCTTCTGGGCGGCGTTGTGGCTGATCCTGGGCGGGATCAGCGGCGGCTTCGGCCAGATCATGATGACGTTCAGCTACCGCTATGCCGAGCCGTCGCTGCTGGCGCCGTTCGACTACACCGCGATGGTGTGGGCGGTGACGTTCGGCCTTCTGGCGTTCGGCGAAGTGCCGGCGACGATGGTGCTGCTGGGCGCGGCCGTCGTCATCGCCGCGGGCGCCTTCATCGCGGTGCGCGAGCACCGGGCCGGGCGCGAACTGGCGAGCCGGGTCGAGGCGGTGTGACCGACAACACGATCGCTCCAAACGCGATCGATTTCGGTGCATACTGACGGAACGCGGCGTCGGCGCGATAGTCCTTGAAGGGGAAATCACCATGCTTCGTAAAGCTCTTTTGGGCGGCCTTGCGGCTGCCTTCATCACGGCGCTTGGCCCGCTTTCGGCCGACGGCCAGGCGACCGGCGATCAGCAGTCGCCGGTGATCATCGCCGCGCCGATCGCGGCGCAGATCCAACCGCTCGACATCCGCTATCCCGCCGGCCTCGCGGACTTTCTCGTCTACAATGACGGCCATACGATCAAGGTCGAGCCGGCCCATCCCAGCTACACCACGGTCTATGGCGACAAGACCTATACGCTGAACGAATTCCATTTCCATCATCCGGCCGAACACGTGGTGGCCGGTGCGCTCAAGCCCGCGCCTCAGATGGAAGTGCATTTCGTGAACAAAAATGCGGACGGCACCGCGGTCGTGCTTGGCGTGTTCCTCGATCCGATGGGCCTCAATGCCACGTTCAAGACGATCATGGACGCGGCGCCGCCGAACGGCAGCAAGATCAAGGTTCCGGTCAAGATCGACCCAAGCGCGCTGCTGCCCGTCAACCGGCGCTATTGGATGTATATGGGTTCGCTGACCACGCCGAACTACGATCAGGTCGTGCGCTGGGTCGTGTTCCAGGCCCATGTCGCGGTCGATCAATCGAGCATCGATCGCTTTGCGCGGCTCTATCCCGACAACGCGCGCGGCACTCAGCCGATAAACCGCCGATTCATCCTGTCGGGACCGTGATGCGATGCCTCTCCCGCTCGCGGGAGAGGTTATCGAGCTCGGCCACGCAGGCCTCGCCGAAGTAATAGGCGAGTTCCGCGCGCGCGCCTTCATAGACGGTGGGGCCCTCGCCGGCGCAGGCGAGACTCTTGTCGTGCACCTCGCTGCTCGCGACCAGCACGCCGTAGTCGAACGTCACGGGAAACAGCGTCGAGACGATCGGCTTGAGCGCGTGGTAGTCGATGCCCTTCTCCAGGGCATAGGCGTGGATGGCGCAGCCGCGGCCCTGCGCATTGCGGAACACACAGCGCCCGCCCAGCGTGCGCGTGCGCAAATAGCGGCCGCCGGGAAACTCCGGGTCCTCGATCACCTCGTCGGTGAACCATTCGGTGCGCGGCGCGGCGATGCGGGAGGCGAAATCGTCGCCAAGCGCGGCGATGCGCATGGCGTTGCCCAGATCGACGTCCACGCCATAGGAACAGCACTGATCGTCGCAGAAGGTGCAATCCATGCAGCGCGCGAAATAGCGCAAGCGGAAGATCGCCGGATCGACCGCATGGATGACCGGCGCGCCCTGGACGCAGGTGTACGCACGCGACAGGGAAATGGCGCTCATCGCTGCGCGGCGGCGAGGGCGTTGTCGACCACCTTGGCCACGAGCCGGTCGTAGGACAGCCCGATCTGCTCGCCGGCGGCGGCGAAGCCGGCGTCCGGCGCGATGCAGGGGTTGGTGTTGATCTCCAGGATCAGCGGCTCGCCCTGCGGCGTCACGCGAAAGTCGACCCGGACATAGCCGGTGAAGTCGAACAGCTTCCAGGCGCGGACGCAGGCGCTTTTCAGCTTGGCGGCAAGATCGGGTTCGCGCGTCTCGGTCTCGAAGCAGCGCACCATCTGGTCGTTGATGTCGAGGCTTTCGTCCCATTTGGCGGGATAGCCGACGATGCGGGGTTTTTCGGACGGCCAGTCGTCGAAGCGCATCTCGGCGAGCGGGAAGACGAAGGGCGCGCCGTTCGGGCCCTGCATCATGGAGATGTTGTATTCGCGCCCGTCGATGAACTCTTCGGCGAACCAGTCGCCGCCGTGTTTCTCGCGGCTCATCTCGTAGCGCGCCTTGACCGCCTCGGGTCCGACCACGACGCAGCCGTCGTCCAGGCCGACCGACGCGTCTTCGAGCGTCGATTTGACGATGTATTTCTTGTGCCCGAGGCCGCGCCAATCCGGCGGCAAGTGCCAGTCGGCGGTGCCGATGCCCGCCTCGCGCAGCATCTTCTTGGTGAGCGGCTTGTCGGTGGTGACCGACATGGCGTCGTAGTCGACGCCGGTGAACACCGCCCCGGCCTCCGCCAGCATCTTGGGCGCGATGGGCGCGAGCCGGCCCAGCCCGTCCACGCCCTCGACCAGATTGAACACCACGTCGGCGCGCTCGCGGTCCAGCAGGGCGCGAAAACGGTCGGTGTCGGTGGTGAACGGCGCCTTGGAGACCTGATGGCCATGCTTGAGCAGCGCCTGCGCCACCGCTTCGGCCGAGGTCAGCGTGTCGATGTCTTCCGGCGGCGCGTCGGGCGGCACGTCGGAATGCAAAACCAGGATGCGCATGTCAGCCCCTCTTGCGCGCCGCGAGCGAGGGATGGCGCTTCAGAAACGAGGCCATGATCCTGCCGATCAGCTCGGTATACGAAACGCCCTCGCGCGCGGCGATGAAACACATGTCGGAATACTCCGGCCTCAGGCCGGCCAGCGGATTGACCTCGACGAATTGCGGCGTGCCGGCCGCGTCGTATCGTATGTCGATTCGCCCGCCGTCGCGGCATCGAAGCGCCCGCCAGGCGGCGAGCGCCACCGCGCCGCAGGCTTTCGCGTCGGCCGCCGGCGCGCCGACGATGTCGAGGCGGCCGTGCCAGTCCTCCTTGTTCACCAGGCCGTAGCCGTCGCCGTGATAGCCGGCCAGCGGCACGATCTCGCTGACGCCCAGGACCGATGCGCCCTCGCCGGTGCCGGTGATGGCGACGGTGAATTCGCGGCCGGGTAGGAAGGGCTCGACCAGCACGGGCTGCTCGAAGCGCGCCAGCAGGTCGGCGGCGGTCGCGCGCATCGCCGCGCGGTCGTCGACCTTGTTGTTCTGGCCGATGCCCTTGCCCGAGCCCTCGGCCACGGGCTTGAGGAAGAGCGGAAAGGGGAGCGCGACGCTATCGACGTCGTCGAGCACCTCGATCACGGCGAAATCGGCGGTCGGCACGCCGCAATCGCGCACGATCCGCTTGCACATCGCCTTGTCGAGCGTCACCGCCATGGTGAGCGGATCGGAGAACACATAGGGGATGTCATAGGCCTCGAGGATCGCGGGCACCTGGGCCTCGCGGGAGACGCCCTTGAGCCCCTCGCAGAAATTGAACACGCCGTCCCAGCGGTCGCCCGCCGCCAGACGCTCGACCAGGCGCTTCACATTGCCGATGCGGACGGGTTCGAAGCCCAGTTCGGTCAGCGCGCCGCAGAGGCCGTCGATGGTGACCTCGGAATCGAATTCTGCGGTTTCCTCTTCGCTGAAGCCTTGCGCGAGATAGTCCGCGCGCAGGTCGTAGGTGACGCCGATGCGAAGAGACATGAGCCGCCTCCCCTTTATGGGGAGGTCGAAAAATCGCGAAGCGATTTTTCGGGTGGGGTGCGGTGCCGGGCGGAGAGAGCGGCCCCCCACCCGAAATTCGCTCGCTTCGCTCGCAAATTTCGACCTCCCCACAAGGGGGAGGTGATAGACGCCCAAATGGTTTGACCTCCCCGATGAGGGAGGCGATGTGCAGTCATAGCGACCTTCGACTTACCGTCTACTCGGCGGCGACGAGCTTCGGCTTCTTTGCCCCCAGCGTCCCGCCGGGATCGGGGTAGCGGTAGATGCCGCCCTCGAAATTGCGCAGCAGCAGATCGTCGCCGTCGCGCCCCACCACAAAGTCCGGTGCGATCTGGATCTTGCCGCCGCCGCCGGGCGCATCGACCACGAAAAGCGGCGTGGCATAGCCGGTGGTGTGGCCGCGCAAGCCTGCGATGATCTCAAGACCCTTGTCGACCGTTGTGCGGAAATGGGCCGAGCCGCGGATCGGATCGCATTGATAGAGGTAGTAGGGACGCACCCGGCGCTTCAGAAGGCCCTGCATCAAGGGCTTCATTACGTCGATGTCGTCGTTGATGCCCTTGAGAAGGACGGTCTGGCTGCCGAGCGGAATGCCGGCATCGGCGAGGCGGTTGGTCGCCTCGGTGACCTCGTCGGTCAGCTCGGTCGGGTGGGTGAAGTGCAGGCTCATCCACAGGGGATGATGCTTCTTCAGGATGGCGATGAGATCCTTGGTGATGCGCTGCGGCGTCACCACCGGCATCTTGCTGCCGATGCGCAGGAACTCGATATGCTTGATGGCGCGCAGCCGGCCGAGCAGCCAGTCCAACTTGTCGTCGCCCAGCGTCAGCGGATCGCCGCCGGAGAGCAGGACGTCGCGGACCTCGGTGTGCGCCTCGAGATATTGCAGCGCCTGCTCCCACTGGCGGGTCGAGAACTGGTACTCGCCGCCCGGATTGCCGACGACGCGGGCGCGCGTGCAATAGCGGCAATAGGTCGAGCAGGTGCCGGTCGTCAGGAACAGCACGCGGTCGGGGTAGCGGTGGACCAGGCCCGGCGCGGCCATGTCATGGTCCTCGCCCAGGGGATCGTCATCCTCGCCCGCGGTGGTCACATACTCGTCGCCGGTCATGATGTGGGTGCGCCGCAGCGGCTCGGCCGGGTCCTTCTGATCCATCAGGCTGGCGTAATAGGGCGTGATGCCGACGGGCAGCGAGCCCTGGTGGCGGCTCACCGCGTCGAATTCGTCGGTCGAGAGCGAGAACAGGCGGACCAGTTCGTCCCGGGTGCGGATGCGCGCACGCATCTGCCAGCGCCAATCGTTCCACTCGACCGTCGAGGTGTCGGGATAGAAGGTCTTGTAGAAGGCGCGGGTCGCGGGACTTACGGGGAAGCGAAGAGCCTGCTTTCTCGCGGGAAGCGCGATCGCTGGAGCACCGGTGGCTTCTCGAAGCTGAGGGCGGACATCCGGTCTGGGCCGGGCCGCCCGAAGCGGAGGCTTGGCTTCTCGCCCCCGCGCGATTTGGAGACTCATCGTCCTATAAGACGCTCCGAAGTTGCCGCCCACGCGAAAGCCCCGACGACTCCCCATCAAAGGGCGCAACAACAAAAACGATATTTAGTGGCTTCATTTCGGTCGTCAAGAGAAACAAGAGATCGGCCCGGACCTCCGACGATCCGATGCACCCCATCGGACGACGCATCACCAGGCACTCCGGAGCGCGGATCGATGCAAGGACCGGTCGCGCCGCACGACGTTCATATCGCGCCATGCCGAATCATCTAAGTCTTATTTCATCGCTATCAAATGCGCGCTTCGCGGCCCGCATCGCGCGCATCGGGACGGCATTCGGCGACCGATGGCGCGGCGCGAGAACGCCGATCGAGGCGGTGCGGGGCCGGTGCGTCGGCCCCGAGCATGCCTGTGAATGTTTTCGAGGGCGCTGTGACCGGACCGCCTCACTCCGCCGGGGGGGACGTCACGTCGTGAGTCTGGGTCAGGCGATAGAGGGTGATGTGGACCGCGCGGCCGCGCGTGTAGTTGAAGCCGGAGAGGCCATCAAGAGGGACCGCGTCGGCCTCGATCTCGGCCAGGCGGGCGAGGAAGGACGCCTTCTCACCATCTTCGATCAGCGCGAGGCCGCCTTGCGAGGCACCGACCTCGGCCGCACCGGCCCCATCGGTGAGGCGCGTCTCGCTGCCCAGGAGGAACATCAGGCTCGGCTCGGTGTATCCGGCCGCGACCGGCGGCGGATCGTCGGGCCGCTTGTACTTGGCGATGAGGGCCGCGGCTCGCGGGCTGACCCAGATCCGCGCGAGCCCCGGCGCCGCGCCCACCGTGAGCGTCGGATATAGGACCAACACCGACAGGGCGGCGAAGCCAAAGGCCGCGATCTTCGCGCGGCGCAAAAAGGAAATGAACGCGCTCAACGCCAGGATCGCGCCGAACGCGGCCAGCGCGATCAGCCACCAGGTGACAACGCCGTAATAGAGGGGCGCCAGGATCGGCGCGGCCACCAGCGCCGCGGCGCCGAGCGCGAATTGCGCGGCGGCAACGTAGAACAGTATGCGCGTCCAGCGCGGTCCGCCATCTTCGCGCGGCAGGAGCATCCAAACCGCCGCCAGCATCGCGATCGCCGGATAGGCCGGCAGGATGTAGTTGGGCAGCTTGGTCGGCACCGCCTCGATCATCAGCCAGCTCGCGCCGCCCCAGGCGAGCAGGAAACGATTCGCCGGTTCGGCGGCGCGGTCGATGGCCGATGCGAGGCCGGGCAGGACGAAGGCGATCGCCGGCCAGAACGTCAGCGTGGCCAGCAACAGATAATAGCCCGGCCAGGCGCCGTGGCTCTCCTGCCCGCCGGCGAGCTTGGCGGCGAAGTCCTGGCCCAGCGACTGCTCATAGAAGGCGCCATGGCTGGCAAGGAGAATTGCGATGCCCCAGGGCAGCACGATCAGCAGCATCAGCGGCACGCCGTAGAGCGGCTTGAGGTGGGCGAGCCAGCGCCAGTCACCGCGGTCCCAGGCGAGCAGCGCCGCGACGGTGACGAGGCAGACCCCGGGCACGACCGGCCCCTTGATCAGGATGCCGGCGGCAAAGGCGGCCCAGCCGATCAGGATCAACCGCGTGCCGGGCATCGGCTTGCCCGGATCGCGCGCGGCCAGATAGACGCGCAGCAAGACGCCCATCGTCCCCATCAGGCAGGCGAGCTGCACCGCGTCGGTCGTCGCCATGGTCGCTTCGGCGCTCAGCAACAGCGAGGTCGCCATCAGCGCAGCGGCCAGCCAGGCGATCTCGGCCAGCGCGAAGGCACGCGCGCACCAGAAGCACAGCAGCACCGCCAATGTGCCGCCGATGAGGGACGCGAGGCGGTAGGTCCAGATGTGGCTGTGATCGCCCAGCCCCGCGACCGCCGTCGTCGCCGATTGCAGCCAGTAGATCCCCGCCGGCTTCTTGTAGCGCGGCACATGGCCGAATTTGATGTTCACGACGTCGCCGCTCTCCAGCATCTGGCGCGAGGACTGCGCAAAGCGGCTCTCGTCGCGGTCGATCGGCGGCAGGCTGACGATGCCGGGAAGCCAGAGCAGCACGCAGAGCAAGGACAGCGTCGCCCACCCGTTGCGCGCCGCCCAGGACAGGGCGCGGCCGGCGCGCGTCGCGGGCACCTGGGGGACGGCAAGAGCCGCCGGCGCCGGGGCGGTGTCGGATTCCTCCGCGCGCGTCATCTGGAACGGGCCTTGTATGGCCAGGCCTTGACCGGGCACCTCCGGCGGGGGGAATGCGGCAAATGGGTCATCCTGGAACAAGCCTGTTTCTTGGCAGCCTGCGCCTGTATAAGGCGGCCGGCCGGGACGCGCGCGTGCATTCGGGAGGCCGCGAAGACCGGCCGGCAGCCACTTTATTCTACGACGGGATCGAACGGAACCTCAGCATGGCGGTCGCCCTCTCCGTGGTCGTGCCGGTCAAGGACGAGGCCGACAATGTCGCGCCGCTCGCGCGCGAGATCGCGGCCGCCCTGAAGGACGAGCCGTCCGCGGAAATCATCTTCGTCGACGACGGCTCGCGCGACGGCACGGGCGATGCGCTGCTCGCGCTCAAGACGGAAATCCCGCAGCTGCGAATCATCCAGCACGGCCGCAACCTCGGCCAGAGCCGCGGCATCCGCACCGGCGTGCGCGCGGCGCGCTCGGACGTCATCGTGACCCTGGACGGCGACGGACAGAACGATCCGGCGGACATCCCCAAGCTGCTCGCCGTGCTGCGCGCATCGGACGCCGCCCAGGTCGGCGTGGTTTCGGGCATACGCGCCAAGCGCAAGGATACGTTCAGCCGCCGGATGGCTTCGCGGCTGGGCAACGCGATCCGTGCGCGGATTCTCAACGACGGGGCCAGCGACACCGGATGCGGCCTGAAGGTGTTTCGCCGCGAGGCGTTCCTCGCCCTTCCCTATTTCGATCACATCCACCGCTTCATCATCACCTTGATGATCCGCGAGGGTTACGACGTGCGCTTCGTGGCGGTGAACCATCGACCGCGCAACAGCGGCCGTTCGAAATACACAAACCTGGGGCGGCTGGTGGTGAGCGTGTCCGACCTTCTGGGCGTGCGCTGGCTGCAGCGCCGCTTCAAGGGCCGCGCCGAAGCGAGAGAGATCTGATGGGATTCCTGGCGCACCTGTTCAAACTCGCGGAAGACAATCCCTACGACACGCTGTGGACCGGCATCGGGTTCCTCGGCCAAGCCGTGTTCGGGGTGCGCTTTCTGATCCAATGGCTGAAGAGCGAGCAGCTCGGCCACAGCGTCGTGCCGGTTGCCTTCTGGTATTTCAGCCTGTGCGGCGGGCTTATCAGCTTCGCCTATGCGGTGCACATCCAGGCCTGGCCGCTCCTGATCGGCCAAGGCATGCCGATCCCGATCTATGCGCGCAATCTTTACATGATTTACCGTGATCACGCGGTCCGGAACGGCTCGCCGTCGACTTAACCAAGCCGGCAACCGGCGCGTTAACCGCGCCCCTTTTCCGCCCCAATGTGATACAACTCTCATACGGCCGCGTTCGGCCGGTGGATTTGGCGCATTGCCGTGGGCAGTGCCTCAGGGGAGGAGAGTTCGATGTTCCGTTTGTTTCCGCTGCTGTTGATCCCGCTCGTCATCTACAACCTGGTCGTCCTGGGCGGCGGCGTCATATTCCATGCCAACACGCAGGACGTGCTCAGCATCACCCACTCGCTGGGCATCAAATTGTTCTCCGGCGACGTGTGGAACTTCAGCTTCGGCGACTTCCTGGTGCTGCTGAGCCTGGGTCTGCTGTTCGTCGAAGTGGTCAAGGCGACCCGCACGACCTCGCGCGAGATCATCAACCATGGCCTGTCGCTGCTGATCTTCGTCGTGGCGCTGATCGAGTTCATCACGCTGAAGGGCTTCGGCTCGTCGCCGTTCTTCTTGATCGTCGTCATGATGCTGTTCGACGTGACCGCCGGCTACACGATCTCGATCGTCGCCGCCGAGCACGACCTTGGTCTTGGCCGCGCCGGCACCGACTAAGACGCGCCGGCATTCGACCTTCATGGGAAAGGGCGGCCGGCGCGGCCGCCCTTTTCGTTTGCGCCGGGCCGCGGCCGGCCATGTTTGCTTTTGACGCGAAGGCGCGATATTCCGCGCCCTCGCCTGCCCTGAGGCAGGCCTCCCGGACAGGTGGCCGAGTGGTTTAAGGCGCACGCCTGGAAAGTGTGTAACGGTTAATAGCCGTTCGAGGGTTCGAATCCCTCCCTGTCCGCCATTTTCGGTGGCGGGCGGGCAAAGCAGCCGCCACGCCAACCCTGCTTTGCCCGCCCGAATTCCATCCCGCGCGGCGCGCCGCCCCTCTCACGCTTGCCACGTCATCGGCGTTTTCTTGACGATGCGGGCGGGGTATCGTGGCCGTGCGTGCGCGTTGTGTTGTCTCTGCCGCGAGGGGAACGGAGCCGCGAAGGGTGCCGCGGCGCAAAGGGGGCAACATGCGGGCGGGGCGTGCATTCGCGATCCTTGTGACGGTCCTTTGGCCCGCCTGTTCGCAGGCGGCGCCGCTTGAAGCCTATGGCAACCTGCCGAGCCTCGAAAACGTCGCGATCTCGCCGAACGGCAAGGAGCTGGCCTATGTGACGAATATCGCCGGCGAGCGCGCCGTGCTGGTCGCGTCCATCGACGATCACAAGCTCTTGGGCGGCCTCAAGGCCGGCAACCAGAAGATCCGCGACGTGATGTGGGCCGACGACGATCACGTGCTGACCACGATTTCGACGACCCGCACCGCCCTGGGGGTCATCGCGCCGAGGACCGAATGGTCGCTCACCCAATGCTTCAGCGTCAGCACCGGCAAGCAATTCCTTCTGATGGAAAACGCACAGGGCGAATCGATGAACGTCGTGGCGGGCCTGCCGCAGCCGCGCACGGTGAACGGCAAGACGATCGTCTATGTCGCGGGCATCACCTTTGTGAACAGTCGCAGCGTGCTGGGGCTGTTCGCGATCGACCTCGATCGCCGCGCCGCCAGGCTGCTGCACGCCGGCGATCCGAACACGCAAGGCTGGATCATCGATCGGGACGGCAACGCGGTGGCCGAGACCGCTTATGATGAGTCCGACCAGAGCTGGAAGATCTACGTACGGGACGGCGGCGGGAAGCGGCAGCTTTACGCCGAGACCGCGCCGATCGAGACGCCGGAGGTCGAGGGGATCGCGCCCGACGGCGAGTCGCTGCTCGTCTCCATGACCGACGGCCACGACCGCCAACTCAAGCTGGCGGACGGCACTTGGAAAGACGCCGTCGATTTGGGCGGCCGCTATGTTCGAGCCATCGAAGATCCGGCCAGCCACAGGATCATCGGCGCCGAGCGACTGGGAGTCGGCACGAGCTATCATTTCCTCGACCCGGCCGATCAGGCGGCATGGAACGAGGTCGCCAATGCCTATGAGGGGGAGAACGTCCAGCTCGTGTCGTGGAGCGCCGACCGCCGGCGCATCGTGATACGCGCCGACGGGCCGCGCGACGGCGCGGCCTTTCAGCTTGTCGATCTCGACGCCCATTCCGCGATCACGATCGGCCTCGTCTACAAGGCCATCGGCCCGTTCGACGTGGCGGATGTCAAACGCATCGCCTATCCGGCCGCCGACGGCCTCCAGATCCCGGCCTATCTCACCTTGCCCAGCGGGCGTCCGGCCAAGAACCTGCCCCTGGTCGTACTGCCCCATGGCGGACCGGCGGTGCGCGATATGCCGGAATTCGACTGGTGGTCGCAGGCGCTGGCGTCGCGCGGCTATGCGGTGCTGCAGCCGGAGTTCCGCGGCTCCGCCGGCTTCGGACGCAAATTCCTCGCCGCGGGCTTCGGCGAATGGGGCCGCAAGATGCAGACCGATCTGTCCGACGGCGTGCGCTATCTCGCCAAGGACGGAACCATCGATCCCAAACGCGTGTGCATCGTGGGCGGCAGCTATGGCGGCTATGCCGCGCTGGCGGGGGTCACGCTCGACCGCGGCGTCTATCGCTGCGCCGTCGCCGTGGCGCCGGTCGCCGACCCGCACGAATTCCTGCGCTGGAACGAGCATCGCGAGCATCACGACGACAGCCAGGTTCTGCGCTACTGGAATCGCTTCCTGGGCGTCGCCGACATCGACGATCCCAAGCTCAGCGAGATCTCGCCAATGGCGCACGCGGCGGACGCCGACGCGCCGGTCCTTCTGATCCATGGCCGCGACGACACCGTCGTCCCGATCGCACAGAGCGAGGACATGGCCGATGCGCTGGAGCACGCGCACAAAACGGTCAAATTCATCACGCTGGACGGCGAGGACCATTGGCTGTCGCGCGCCGAAACGCGCCTTCGGATGCTGACCGAGACGGTGAGCTTCCTGGAGGCCAACAATCCGCCGGATTGACGATTTGTTAACGCTGCAGGACGCGCTTCGCCGTTAACCGCGGGTGAATGTGTCGATCCGTACACTTTCCAGCGTAAGCCGGAGTGCGTGCGTCGATGCAACGCCAGCGAAAGGTCGCGCTGCGGGATTCGCTCCTCTCGAGATATGCGGAATCCCTGGGCGAAATGAGCATGCGCCAGCGCAGCGAAAAGGCGCTGCGCGCCGCGCGTGCCGAAGCCGATCTGGCCAGCCGCACCAAATCCGCCTTCCTCGCCACGATGAGCCATGAGCTGAAGACGCCGCTCAATTCCATCATCGGCTTTTCCGACGTCATCGCATCGCTCAAGACGAGCGAGCCCAAGAGCGCGGAATACGCCCAGCACATTGCCAAATCCGGCCGCCGCCTGCTCGAGGTCGTCACCGACATCCTGGACATCTCCAAGATCGAGAGCGGCAGCTTCGCGCTCAATCGCCAGCCCTGCGATCTGGCCGAAATCGCCGCGGCCGCGGTCGAGACGATGCGCGATGCCGTCGTCGCCCGGGGCCAGGCCATCGAGGCGCGGCTGCCGCACGACCTGCCGATGCTCGGCGTCGACGCCAGGCGGCTCAAGCAGATCCTCGTCAATCTCATCTCCAACGCCAACAAATTCACACCCGAGCGCGGACGGATCATCGTGGTGGCGCGGAAAAACCCGGATGGCGGCGCGGCGATCGCGGTGGCCGACACCGGCGTCGGCATGTCGCCCGAGCAGATCGCCATTGCGCTCAAGCCCTTCGGCCAGGTGCAGGGCCATCTGTCGCGCACCGAGGAAGGCGCGGGGCTCGGCCTTCCCATCGCGCTGGGGCTTGCGCGCAAGCATGGCGGCGAGCTGCACATCCAGAGCGAACCCGGCAAAGGCACGACGGTGATCGTGACCCTGCCGCCGGACAATGAATCGAGCAGCGCGCCATGAACCAGGTCTTCCGCACGCCGGAGCAGGCGACCGCGCCGGCAAAGGAACGCCGCGGCGTTCCCGCCTCGCCGCCCGTCCAGATCGCCCATGTCGTCTCCGTCGCCGGATCGCATTGCATCGCGGTGCTGGAGAAGCGGGCCGCCGCGCCGGTCGCCGCCAAGGACCCGCGCGTGCAGATCGGCGCGCTGGTGAAGATCGTGACGCCGACATCGGCGGTGATGGGCCTGGTCTCCGCCATGACGGCGCCCCTGCCCAATGCCGACGGCCATGAGGAGCTCGGCCTGATCGAGATCAACCTGGCCGGCGAGGTGGCGATCGACGACAATTCCAAGCGCCTGACGTTCAAGCGCGGCGTGACGCAGCTTCCCTCGATCGGCGATCCGGTGCTGTTCGCCGATCGTCACGACCTGACGCGGGTCTATGCCCCGCCGGCGGTCGCCAGCGTCAAGGTCGGCACGCTGTTCCAGGACCCGAGCGTGCCGGCGCGGCTTTTGACCGACGACCTGCTCGCCAAGCATTTCATCGTGGTGGGCTCGACCGGCTCGGGCAAATCCTGCGCGCTGACCGCGATCCTGCAGCGGCTGCTGTACGAACATTCCGGCGCGCACGTCGTGATCCTGGACGTGCACAACGAATACGCGACGGCATTCGAGGGCATGGTCGAGCGCATCACGCTGAGCAATTTCAACCTGCCCTTCTGGCTGCTCAACTTCACCGAATTGTCGGCGGCGCTGACGTCCAGGGACCAGCATCACGACGCCGAGAACGAGATCCTGAGCGAGGCGGTGGTCTACGCCAAGCGGCGCTATTCGGAAGCGGCGGCGGGCCGCGCGCGCCGGCCGAGCGATCATGCCACGGTGATCAACGTCGACACGCCGACGCCGTTCCGCCTCTCGGACGTCACCGCCTATATCGACGACCGGCTGGGCAAGCTTGAACGCACGCACATGACGCTGCCCTATCGCCGGCTGAAGACGCAGATCGAAAGCCTCGTCGCCGACCAGCGCTACAACTTCATGTTCGGCAGCCTGACCATCCAGGACACGATGACCGACGTGCTGAGCCGGCTGTTCCGCATCCCCAATGAGGGGCGGCCGATCACCGTGGTGGATCTGTCCACCGCGCCGCCGGAAATCCTCGACGTGATCATCTCGGTGATCTCGCGATTGGCGTTCGACCTGGCGGTGTGGAGCAACGGCGCGGTGCCGATGCTGCTGGTCTGCGAGGAGGCGCACCGCTATGCGCCGGCCTCGGACCGCGATCTCACCTTCGTGCCGACGCGGCGCGAGCTAGGGCGCATCGCCAAGGAGGGGCGCAAATATTCGCTGTCGCTGGCGCTGGTCACGCAGCGGCCGTCCGACCTCGACCCCAACATCCTGTCGCAATGCGGCACCGCCGTCGCCATGCGCCTCTCCAGCGAGCGCGACCAGCAGGTGATCCGCGCCAACACCTATGAAGGCATGATCGATCTGCTCGACTTCCTGCCGCTGCTCGGCGACCGCGAGGCGATCGTGCTGGGCCAGGGCGTGTCGATGCCGATGCGCATCAAGTTCGATCAGCTCACCAAAGGCCATGTCCCGAAGAACATGAATGCCGGATTCTCGAAGTCGTGGAAGGGCGAGCGGCTGGAACGCGCCTCGCTCGACGCCATCGTCACGCGCTGGCGCCAGGGCGGGCGGGAGAAGGAATAGGCTCCATCAAGGGGTTGGTGCCGCTCATCCTTCGACAGTCGGTGGCGACGGCGTACCGACCAGGATGAGGACTTTCTCAGTTCTCCGCATGCCGAGACCGCCGAAGCATCAGGGCCGCCCACGCGGCACCATGTCTGGTATGTCGAACGGGCGCGACCACATCGTACTGTTTTTGAGTCCGCGAGATTCGCGCGCACCGGCCGCGAAACAAAACGGCCCGTTCTTTAGTTAGTCTCCTGCCAGTCCGGTTCAAGGGGAGCGCCATGCCCAAACGTCTCGAAGGTTCATGCCACTGCGGCGCGGTCAGCTTCGCCGTCGACAGTCACACGCCCTATCCGTATCAGCTCTGCTACTGCTCGATCTGCCGCAAGACGGCGGGCGGCGGCGGCTTCGCGATCAACATCATGGGCGACGCGCGCACGCTGAAGGTCAAGGGCAAGCGCGCCATCCGCATCTATCACGCGCGGATCGAGGAGGACGGTGGCCGCTGTTATACGAGTTCGGGCGAGCGCAATTTCTGCTCCAAATGCGCGACGGCGCTATGGATGTATGCCGCTGCGTGGCCCGACCTCGTGCATCCCTTCGCCTCGGCGATGGATACGCCGCTGCCCAAGCCGCCCAGCAAGGTGCATCTGATGTTGCGCTACAAGGCGCCCTGGGTGGTGCCGGATATCGGGCCGGGCGACAAGACGTTCCGGGAGTACCCGAAGGACTCGATCGAGGATTGGCACAAAAAGCGCGGTTTGTGGATCGACTAAGGCGTCGTGGGCACCGGCTTCGGCGCCGGAGCGTCGCGCTCGATGGTGACGGTCGTGGCGACGAGCGTGCCGCCGGCATCGGCAGAGACGGTCGCGGTGAGCGTGGCGCCGGGCAGAAGCAGCGCGGTGTCGCCGCCCTCGATCGCGACGATCGGCACGCCGCGCGCGAACTGGATGTCGGCGTTGCCGGTGCAGCCGCCTGGCGCGGCACGGCCGGTGCAGGCGCCCGTGGCGTTCGGCGCCGCGCCGTGGAACGTCACCGTCAGCACGCCGCCGATGCCGCCCGGCGCCACGGCGCCGAGCGCGCCGTTGACCAGCAGCCGCGCCGGATTGGCCGGATCCATCGGATACTCGCCCTCGCCCTGCCCGCGCACGGACTCCGAATAGACCCGCACGCCCTGCGCGCGCAGCTTGCCGTCCGCGCCCAGCAGCGCCGCGACGCCGACATAGGCGCCGGGCGTCAAGTCGGCGAGCCTCAGCGCGCGATTGTGCACGATGCGCGTCGCCGCCGTCATGCCGAGCGTGACGGTCTTCTTGCCTTCGAGCTTCAAGGTGAGGAACGGGCCGTCGAATTCGGCGAGCGTGCCGCGGAACCGCTGCGCTCCGGGAGAAGGCGCCGCGGCGGCCGGCAGTGGCGGCGCTGCCGCCGGGACGGCCGGCCCCGCCTGGGCGGAGCCGTGGAGAAGAAAGGCGCCCGAAACGAGCGAAAGGAACCGCATTCGGGCGCGCATCGAGGAAGGTTCTAATGCCTCGGCTTGACGAATTTCAAGATGAATTGGTCGGTGCGATGGCGGATCGACGGATCGAAGATGGCTTTGTCGCGCGGATCGCTCGGGTTGCGCAGCACATTGCTCTCACCGGCGAATTTGAACCCGGCCGCCTCGACCTCCTGTTTCACCGACGCCTCTTCAATGCGATGCAGGGTATCGGTTGCCGTGGTTCCCGCGCCTTTGGCGGCGGAATGATCGAGCACGATATAGACGCCGCCGGGCCTCAGCGCGTCGTAGATCGCCTTGTTCATGACCGCGATGTCGGCCGGCCCGAAGAACTTGTTGTGGAAGTCGTGATAGTTCTGCGACGTCCAAACGACATCGAGCGGTTCGGGCGCGAAGATTTTGTCGATCGAATCGTTCAGGACGGTGACGTTGCCATAGGACGCGAACTGTTTCTTTGGGTCGGATCCCGGAAAGCGCTTTTGAATCGCAGCGTTGATCTCGCTCGGCACATAGGCATAGACGTAACCTTTCGGCCCGACCACCTTGGCGAAGATGTGGGTGAAGTAACCGCCGCCCGGCATCAGGTCCATCACCTTGGCTCCCGGCTTGATGGCGGCGAAGGCGATCATGTCGGCCGGCTTGCGCTCGGCATCGGACTTCTTCTCGTCGTCCGTGCGGCCCGGATCGGAGAGCGCGGCGGCGACATAGCCCGGCACGGCATGGGCGGCGAACGCGGCCGTCGCGCCGAGCGCGGCGGTCAGGGCGAAGGCGAGAACGGCATTGCGAGACATGGGAGGCTCCCTCTTGGCGGCGCGCACCCTAGCCCGGCGGCACAGCGGATGCACGGCACGCGCGGCCTCGCCTCTTCACAGCAGGGTGAACGGCCTGTCACGCCCGCAAGGCGCCGCGCAGAAGCGCGCGATAGAGCCGGTCGGTAAGGGTGCGGGCATGGTCCAGATCCATGCGCGCCAGCGGCTCGGCCTCGTCCGGCGCGGCGGACAAGCCGGCGGCGGCGAACCGCGCCAGGGCGAGCGGCGTCGCGTCCTCGAGACGCTCCAGTGCACGCAACAGGCGCTGCTCGACCGGCGTGAATTCGGTGCCGAAGGGATAGTCGGGCAAAAGCCCCCGCGCGCGTAGCGGCTCCAGCGCCGCGGCGACGCGTTCGGGATGGTTCTGCCGATGGGCCGGTGGGATTTCATAGTCGCGCGCGATCTTGCCGGCCGCTTTGGCGCGGTCGAGCAATGCCGCCTGAAAGCGCGAGTCCGCGATGGCGAGCATCTGGGCGACGACATGCTCGTCGCTCTTGCCGCGCAGATCGGCGATGCCGTATTCGCTGACCACGATGTCGCGCAGATGGCGCGGGATCGTGGTGTGGCCGTAGGACCAGCGGACATTGGATTGGGCCCGCGCGCCGGCGCCGCGCGCGGCGTTGATCGCGATGATCGAGCGCGCGCCGTCGAGCGCGAAGGCCTGATCGACGAAGTTGAACTGGCCGCCGACGCCGCTGACGACGCGGCCGTCCTCCAGACCGTCGGAGATCACATCGCCCAGCAGCGTCGCCATCATGGCGTTGTTGACGAAGCGCGCGTCGATGCGGGCGGCGCGCTTGGCGGGCTCGTCGCGCAGCAGCGAATTGGTGAAACTGATCCGGGTCATCGCGATGCGGGCGAGCTTCTCCGGCGGCATGTCGCGCAGGCGGCGGTAGAAATCGCGCGAGCCGAGGAAGAAGCCGCCATGGATCAGGATGCCGTCGACGGCGCGCGCGAGGATGCCGGCGTCGATCAGTTCGAGGAAACCGTCGACCAGCATCTCGCTGACGCCGTAGAGGCCTTTGACGAACGGCGTGCGCTGTTCGATGGCGAGCGGCGGCGCGCCGCCGGTCAGCCGGTCGATCGTCTCGGAAAACAGCTTGGGCTCGCGATGGCGCAGGATCATCGCGCACACGGCGGCGTCGCCCTCCTCGCCGATGCCGATCTGCAGCGTGCCGCCGTCGACGATCAGCCGCGCGACGTTGAGGCCGATGGTGTATTCGCCGGTGGAGATCGGCTGCTTGGGCGCGCCGAACAGGGGAAAGTCCGTGGACGGACTGTCGAGCAGAAGGCCGAAAGTCTCCGCCGGCAGATCGCCGTCGCCCGGCATGAAGGGCAGCTCGGAATTGACCTGGCCCGCGAGAACGAAGTTGGCGCGGCCCGCCGCACGGGCATCGAGCAGATCGAGCGTCAGGTCGGGATTGCAGCTCAGGCTCAAGCGGTCGCCGCGCCGGGCCACGAGCTGGGCGACGACGTTGACGCCGCGCGCCAGCAGATAGCCCGCCGCGTGGGTGTAGTTCGCCGAGATGTAGCTGCGCTGCGCCGGTTCGTTGCCGAGCCAGCGCCCGGCCAAAAAGAAAAACTCATCGACGCGGATGTTGGGCGGCAGCGCGCCGCGATGCTGCGCCAGCGCGTAGTCGAGCGGCGGATAGCCCGCGAACAGCCGCTGCGCCACGGGCTCCAGGAAGCGGCGTTCCAGTTCGCTCTTGGCCTTGGGCGCTTCGAGGGTCAGGGCGGTAAAGATGTGCAGATGCAAGGACGGATCGCGGACGGCGCGGGAAAAAAGCGCGTTGGCGACGTGGTTCGCCTTGCCCAGGCCGAGCGGCAGGCCGAGCACGATTTTGCGGCCGACCAGCGCGATGATCGCGTCGGCGATGGCTTGCGGATCGGTGAAGTGGCGGGGCACCGCGCGGAGCAGCGGCGGTTACTTGGCCGTCGCGGGTTCGAGACTGCGCGCGCGATCTTCGGCTCTGGCCGGCTTCACCGCCACGTCGGCCGGCACGCCCAAGGGACGCGTCCAGGCGGCGAATTCCAGCGCGATGCCGTCGGGATCGTAGAAATAGATCGAGCGCACAAAGGTCGTCGGCGTGATCTCCAGGCTCGCCTGCATCGGCGAGTCGTCATGGCTGATCACCTTGCTGGCCTTGATCCCCTTGGCGCGAAGCTTCTCATAGTATTCGTCGATCTTCTCGGCCGGCACGTTGATCGCGACGTGGTTCATGGAGCCGTGAGCCGAAAGCCCCGGCAGCATGCCGGGTGCGGCCGACGCGATCCCGGGCTGGGCCTGCGGCGCATCGGCGAACCAGAAGAAGGCAAGACTGTCACCGTTGCCCAGATCGAAGAAGAAATGCTGACCGATGCTGCCCGGCAGATCGATGGTCTTGATCAGCGGCATGCCCAGCACGTTGGAATAGAAATCCACGGTACGCGCCATGTCCTTGCAGACCAGGGCCAGGTGGTTGACGCCCCGAAGATCGAACTCGCTGTTGGCCATGGCCCGCTCCCGCTTGTCTGCGAACGCTAACACGCGGCCGCGCCCGGACATAACCCGCCAAGCTGCATAAAATAACGCGGCATTAAATGTTTGCGCCTACGGTTCGCGCCGGAAAGGAACGCGGCCGCCCGTCATGTCGCAGAAATCCTTGGTCACCATCGCACAGGACAACCCCACACGGTTCGATCACCCGACCTGCGTGTTCCTGCACGATTTCTGGCAACAGAAGCGTGGCGGCCGGCCGATGCCCGCGCGCGCCGACATATCGCCGGCGCAACTCAAGCATCACCTCGGCTGGGTGACGGTTCTCGATGTCCTGCCGGGCGGACGCGACTTCCGCTACCGGCTGATCGGCACGTTGGTGACCCAGTATTTCTCGTCCGATTGGACGGGCAAGACGGTACTGGAGGCCTTCGCGATCAACGGCGAGGAGATCGCGAAGACCGTGAACGCGACGTTCCGCAAGGTGGCGCGCGACAAGGTCGTGATGCGCACGGCGGGCGATGCCGGTTGGCTCATCGAAGGCATGGAAGAGTTCGAGGCGATCTACCTGCCGCTGTCGGACGACGGCGAGAACGTCACCCATATCCTGCACGCCTTCGTCTGCGACCGGGACAAGATGCTGCTGGCGCGCCAGATCGTGCGCGTCCATGGCGGCGGGCTGCGCGTGCCGCCGCCGCCACGGGTGTCCTAAGGCCCATTCCTTCGCCCCGGCGCCGGCTTGAGTGCCCGCCTCCGCTCCTTTAGTTCTGGCGCGCCTTCGGGGGGACGCCATGACCGATTCGACGCCGCGGCGGATGGGACTGGTGCTCAGCGCGTCGGCCGCGGGCACGGTGTTCGAATGGTACGACTTCTTCATCTTCGGCTCGCTGCTGTCGATCATCACCAAGCATTTCTTCGCGGGCGCGGGCGAGACCCAGGGCTACATCTTCGCGCTTCTGACGTTCGCCGTCGGCTTCGCGGTGCGCCCGTTCGGCGGGCTGGTGTTCGGCTCGTTCGGCGACCGCACCGGACGCAAGCGCACCTTCCTCATCACCATCGTCATCATGGGCGTGGCGACGTTTGCCATCGGCCTTCTGCCCGACACGGCGCAGATCGGCGATCTGGCGCCCTATGCGCTGATCGGATTGCGCATCCTTCAGGGCTTCGCGGTCGGTGGCGAATATGGCGGCGCGGCGATCTATGTCGCCGAGCACGCCGCGCCCGGCAAGCGCGGCGCGGCCACGGGCTGGATCCAGGTGGCGGCAACGGTGGGGCTGTTCCTGGCGCTTACCGTCATCCTTGTGCTGCGCACGACGCTGGGCGAGGCGGCGTTCGCGGACTGGGGATGGCGCGTGCCGTTCCTCGCCTCGCTCGTCCTGCTCGTCATCTCGATCTGGATCCGGCTCAAGCTCGACGAGTCGCCGGCGTTCCGCGACTTGAAAGCGACGGGCACCACGTCGCGCGCGCCGCTGTCGGAGACCTTCCTGCGCTGGCGCCATCTGCGCGTCGTGATCGTGGTGCTGCTGGGGCTTCTGATCGGCCAGGGCGTCGTCTGGTACACGGCGCAGTTCTACACCCAGTTCTTCCTCGAACGCGTGATGAAGGTCGAGCCGCGCCTGGTGAATCTTCTGATCCTGAGCGTGACGGTGGCGAGCGCGGCGCTTCATATCTTTTTCGCGCGGCTCTCCGACCGCATCGGCCGCAAGCCGATCATGCTGTTCGGCCTGGCGTTGGCGGCGATTTCCTTCGTGCCGGGTTTCCGGCTGCTGGCCGACGCGGTCAATCCGGGCCTCACCGACGCCATCGCGCGCGCGCCGGTGACGGTGTTCGCGGCGCCCGGCGATTGCGCCTTCCAGTTCGACCCGGTCGGGCGCAGCAAGTTCGCGACCTCCTGCGACATCGCCAAGAGCACGCTGGCCAATCTCGGCGTGCCCTACCGCAACGAGGCCGTTCCCGCCAACGAATTGGCACGCATCCGCATCGGCACGGTGACGCTGTCGAGCATCGACGGCAGCGTGCTGGCACCGGACGCGCTGGCCGTGGCGCAGAAGCGGTTTGCCGCCGAGGTGAAGACGACGCTGACGGCGGCCGGCTATCCCGCCAAAGCCGACTCCGGCCGCGTCGACATCCCGCGCGCGCTCGGTCTGCTGCTGATCTTCGTGATCGCGGCGGCGGCGCTCTATGGGCCGCAGGCCGCGACGCTGGTGGAATTGTTTCCAACGCGCATCCGCTATTCGGCGCTATCGCTGCCCTATCATCTGGGCGTCGGCTGGTTCGGCGGCTTCCTGCCGCCCATCGCCTTCGCCATCGTGGCGGCGACCGGCGATCTGTTCGCGGGGCTGTGGTACCCGGTGAGCGTGGCGGCGTTCGGCTTCGTGGTGACGCTGCTGTTCCTGCCCGAGACGAGAGGGCGGGATATGACGAGCTAACTACGCCCGCACTTCCAACGGCACGCCGGCTTCGCTCTTGCTCGAATGGATGACGAGCGAACTCTTCACGGATGCGACGTTCTTCTCCGACGTCAGGGTCTCGGTGATGAAGCGCTGGAAGCTGGAGAGGTCGGTGGCGACGCATTTCAAGAGAAAGTCCACCTCACCCGACAGCATGTAGCACTCGCGCACCTGCGGCCAGGATCGCACCCGCTCCTCGAAATGCTTCAGATCGGCGTCGTGCTGGCTGGAGAGCCCGACGAAGACATACGCCGTCACCTCGAAGCCGAGCGCCTTGGCGTCGAGATCGGCATGGTAACCTTGGATGAAACCGGTCTTTTCCAGCGCCCGCATGCGGCGCAGACACGGCGGCGCGGTGATCTTGGCGCGACGCGACAGTTCGACATTGGTGATGCGGCCATTTGCCTGAAGTTCGGCGAGAATGCGCATATCGATGGAATCGAGCTTGTGATGCTCCACGGGGGAACCTTCGGGTGACTGGAAACGGAGGCTTTTAACCCGGACCGGGAAGCTAGCGCAATAATATTTCTGGCAGGCCAAATTCCCCCGTCGGCGATTCGCGCGCGATTCCTCCGGCGGGGGCCGCGGGGTTGGCGCAAGCCCCTGCAACAAAACTGTTATCCGACTGCTTGACGTTGGCGCCCACCGCTCCGATATCAGGGCCTCAGCCATGGGGCATTGGGCTTTTGCGGTGCGGCGCCGGATTCGGCGGGCGCATCGGGGGCGTCCGGCTCTTATCTGAGTCGGAGCCGTCATGAGCCATTCCAAAGTCATCATCCTGGGAAGCGGACCGGCGGGCTGCACGGCGGCGGTCTATGCCGCGCGCGCCATGCTCGAGCCGACGCTGATCGCCGGCATCCAGCCGGGCGGCCAGCTCACCATCACCACCGAGGTCGAGAACTATCCGGGCTTCGCCGAGGCGATCCAGGGGCCCTGGTTGATGGAGCAGATGCAGGCCCAGGCCGAGCATCTGGGCACCAAGATGGTGCAGGACACGATCGTGGACGTCGATCTGACGCGCCGGCCCTTCACGCTGAAGGCCGATAGCGGCACCGCCTATACCGCCGACACGCTGATCATCGCGACGGGGGCGAGCGCGAACTGGCTGGGCCTGCCGTCCGAGAGCAAATACCAGGGCTTCGGCGTGTCGGCCTGCGCGACCTGCGATGGCTTCTTTTTTCGCGGCAAGAACGTCGCCGTCGTCGGCGGCGGCAACACCGCAGCCGAAGAGGCGCTGTTCCTCACCAATTTCGCGCAGAAGGTCACGCTGATCCACCGCCGCGACACGCTGCGCGCCGACAAGACCAATCAGGCCCGCGTGATGGCGAACAGGAAGATCGACTGCCTGTTCGACACCGAGGTCGTCGAGGTGAAGGGCACGGAAAATCCGAAGGGCGTCAGCGCCGTCACGCTGCGCAACACCGTCACGGGCAGCCAGCACGATCTGGAAATCGACGGGCTGTTCATCGCCATCGGCCATTCGCCGGCGACCGAGCTGTTCAAGGGCAAGTTGGAGATGGACGAGACCGGCTACATCAAGACCGCGCCCGATTCGACTCATACCTCCGTCGCCGGCGTGTTCGCGGCGGGCGACGTGAAGGACAAGATCTACCGCCAGGCGGTGACCGCCGCCGGCATGGGCTGCATGGCGGCGCTGGAGGCGGAACGCTTTTTGGCGGGGGGACATTGAAGTGCTCTCTCACCACCCTCCTAAATCGTCATGGCCGGCTTTATGCCGGCCACCCATACTTCCGACTGATGCAGGCGCGATCATGGGTGGCCGGGCCTCTAGCGACAGCGTAAGAGGGCCCGGCCATGACGGGGTTTGTTTGTGTACGGAGATTCATCAATCAGGTTGAAACAACCGGTCACGAAGATTGCATTGCGGGACGGGGACAAGGGCCGCATGAGAGCGGCCCGAAAAGGTAACGAAGATGGACTGGGACAAGCTTCGCATCTTCCACGCGGTCGCTTCGGCGGGCAGCTTCACCCATGCCGGGCAGATGCTGACGCTGAGCCAATCGGCCGTCAGCCGCCAGATCAGCGCGCTGGAAGAGGAAATCACCACGCCCCTGTTCCAGCGCCACGCGCGCGGCCTCACCCTGACCGACGAGGGCGAGATGCTCTATTCGGCGGTGAGCGACGTGCTCAATCGCCTCGCCCAGGCGGAAGAAGCGCTCAAGAACGTGCGCGAAGCGCCGCGCGGCACGCTCAAGATCACGTCCAGCCACGGCATCGGCACCTATTGGCTGGTGCCGCGCATGGACGACTTCCTGAAGGAATATCCGGAAGTCGAGGTCCATCTGGTGATGGAGGACCGCGAACTGGACCTGGCGCAGCGCGAGGCCGACATCGCCATCCGCATGCGCGCGCCGGTGCAGGCCGACCTGATCCAGCGCAAGCTCTTCACCGTGCATTATCACATGTACGCGACGAAGGATTATCTGGCGGGGCGCGGCACGCCCAAGACTCTCGACGATCTCGCCGATCACACGATCATCGCCTATGGCGAGACGGCCGCGCCGGAAATCCGCGAGATCAACTGGCTCCTGGAACAGACGCGCCGGCGCATGAACGGCAAGGGGCGCACGGTACGCATCAACAACGTCACCGGCATCCTGTGCGCGACGGAAGCCGGCCTGGGCATTGCCGCGGTGCCCGACTATGTCGCCGCCGAGCGGCCCGAACTGGTGCGCGTGCTGCCCGACGTGCCGGGCCCCTCGTTCGACGTGCATCTGGTCTATGCCGATGCCCTGCGCCAGTCCAAGCGCGTCGCCGCCTTTCGCGACTTCCTGGTCAAGGCGTCCAAGGACTGGCGGTACTGACGCCAACGCAGGGCTGAAGGCGCTACGTTGCCCGCCGAAGTTTTTTCGCGGAGACGCGCATGGACGTCCGGGCCTTCGATCATGTCGGCATACGCGTCACCGATGCCAAGCGCGCGATGGTGTTCTATACCAAGCTCGGCTTCGTGCTCGATCCCGACTATTCCAGCGACGGCGTGGCGGAGATCGTGTCGCCCTCGGGCGTCCGCCTCAACCTGATCTTCAACGGCGTCGCCACGCCCAAGGGCAACAACCTGCTGCTCGACGAGCCGCAGAAATGGCCGGGCTACACCCACGCCGCGTTCATCGTGGACCGGCTGCAGACCATCCTGGACTGGGCGGCGCGCGAAGGCGTTGCCATTACGGAAGGGCCGGTCGATTGGGGCCGGCGGCTCACCTGCTTCCTGCGCGACCCCGACGGCAACGTCTTGGAATTCAACGAATTGAAGGACGACGCGGAAATTTCGCGCCGCGCCCGTTGAAACCGGCTCGGCGGTTCCTATGTCTGGGGTGCCGCCGGCTGTCCCCCCAAATTTGGCCCGCGGCGCGGCCAAGGGTCCCCAAGCCCCTTGACCGGCATGGGCTTTAAGTCCGTGCATCCCAAGCAGACTGACGCCGGGCGCGAGAGCAGCCCGGCGTTTTTTTCTGGAATTCTTGCGCAGAGACAATATCTGTCATGTGGGCCGGGTTACTCAGGTCCGTCGAATTGGGAGGAAAACCGATGTCCTTGTCCTTCAGCAGGATTGCGAGCCGCTTTGCGGCGCTGGCCGTGGTGGCGTTCGGCCTGTCGGCCTGCGGCATCAATGCGGTGCCGACGCAGGACGAACAGGTCAAGGCCGCCTGGAGCCAGGTGCAGAACGAATATCAGCGCCGCGCCGACCTGATCCCCAACCTGGTCAACACGGTGAAGGGCTATGCCAAGCAGGAGGAGACCGTGCTGCGCGAGGTCACCGAGGCGCGCGCGCATGCGACGCAGATGACGATCCCGTCCGACATCCTGACCAATCCGACCGCCTTCCACCAGTTCGAGCAGAACCAGGCCGCGGTCAGCGGCGCGCTCGGACGGCTCCTGGCGGTGAGCGAGAAATATCCCGACCTCAAGTCCAACCAGAACTTCCTGGCGCTGCAGTCGCAGCTCGAAGGCACCGAGAACCGCATCGCGGTGGCGCGCAAGGACTATATCGACGCGGTGCAGGTCTATAACACCACGCTGCGCACGATTCCGTCACGCTGGGTCGCGGCCATCTTCTATCCCGACGCCAAGCCGCGCGAGACTTTCACGACGACGGAGAAGAACCAGGCGCCGCCGTCGGTGCAGTTCTGATCATGCGCCGCGCCCTGCGCGTCCTCTTCGCCGCGTTCGCCGCCCTGCTCTTCGCAAGCGTGGCGGCGCGCGCCGCGCTCGACTTCCCCCCGCTCACCGGACGGGTGGTCGATGAGGCCGGCGTTCTGTCCGCCGACACGCAGGAGAAACTGACCGCCCTGCTCGCCGAGCATGAGCGGCAGACGGGCAATCAGGTCGTGGTCGTCACGCTCAAATCGCTGCGCGGCACGACGATCGAGGATTACGGATACCAACTCGGCCGCGCCTGGGGCATCGGTCAGCAGAAGAAGAACAACGGCGCGCTGATCATGGTGTCGCCGAGCACCCATGATGTGCGCATCGAAGTCGGCTACGGCCTGGAGGGCACGCTGACCGACGCCCAGAGCGCGCTGATCGTCCAGAACGTCATGCTGCCCGAATTCCGCAAGGGCGACTACGACACGGGCGTGCTCAACGGCACGCTCGTCACCCTGCAGGCGCTGGGCGGCAAGCCGTCGACGGCGCCGCCGGAAGATTTCCAGTCGTTGCAGCGCGATTCCGGCAACGGCGGCGGTTTCCACATTCCCGTTTTCCTGATCATCATCGTCCTGTGGCTGGTGTTCGGCCGTTTCTTCTGGCCGCTGTTCTTCCTGGGCGGCATGTTCGGCGGCGGCGGTCGCGGCTGGGGCGGTGGTGGCGGCTGGGGCGGCGGCAGTGGCGGCGGATTTTCCGGCGGCGGCGGCTCCTTCGGAGGCGGCGGCGCCTCGGGACATTGGTAATGGCAAAACTCTCCCCTGCCGAGCACAAACGATTGGCCCAGGCGGTCGATGCGCTGCGCGCCGGGACCGCGGCGCGGTTCGAGCTTGTCGTCGTGCCGCTCAGCGACCGCTATGTGCTTTATCCCGTCGCTTTCGGCGCCTTCGCGGCGCTGCTGGTGGGGGGACTGATCGCGGTGTTCGACGCGCGCCTGTCGGCGCAAATCGTGTTCGGCACCGAAGCCGTGCTGTTCGTCGCGCTTTCGGCCCTGCTCGAGTGGCCGCCGCTCAAGCTCTTGCTGGTGCCCAAGCATCTGAAGCATGAGCGCGCGCGCCAGTTCGCGCATCGCGCGTTCGCTGCGCGCGTGCTCGCGGCGCGCGAGCGCAAGACCGGCATGGTGTTCTTCGTCTCGCTCGGCGAGCGTTATGTCGAGCTGGTGACGGACGACGCGCTGGACCGCCACGTCGGGCAGCCGCGCTGGAACGAAATCGTCGCGGACTGCACGGAGGCGGCGCGCAAGGGCCGGCTGGCGGAGGGTCTGGTGCAGGCGATCGAGGCGTGCGGGCGCGAACTGGCGCGGCATTTTCCGCCGCCGGGTTGATCGGCGCGGGCGCTTGCCGCGCAAGATTTAGGCCGCGATCTCGACTTCCTTTCGCACCGCCTTGCCATGATCGCGTTCGGCAATGGCGAGATCGTAAGAGGCTTGCAGCCGAACCCACAGATCGGCGCCGGTGCCGAAATAACGGCCAAGACGCAGAGCCGTCTCCGCGGAAATCGCGCGCCGGCCGGCGACGATCTCCGAAATGCGATTGGCTGGCACGCGCAGCTTTAGCGCCAGCGCCTGGGCGGAAAGTCCGCGTGCCTCCATCTCCATCGCCAAGATACCACCCGGATGGGTAGGCCTGAGTGGCCCGCGCCTAATGATAATCGACGATTTCGACGTCATACGCATCTCCGTCGTGAAACCTGAAACAAATCCGCCATGGCCCGTTGACCTTGATCGCCCACTGTCCCTTGCGAGCACCCTTCAAAGGATGAAGCCCGATGCTGCTCAACTGGCCGATCGCATCGAGCGACCGTACCGAGTCGAGCAGGTTGAGCAATTTGTCCGCGCGCTCGGCATCCAGACCGGAAAACTTCGACTTGCCGGTTTCGACGAACCGTCGCGTCGCACTGTTCGCCCAGGAGCGGATCATGTACGCGTAGCGTAGTACGCGCAGCGTATGGCGTCAACAGATGAAGATAGCGGAGCGGCACTGCCCTCGCCGCTCCGCGTCCCCTTCCTACGCCGCCTTGGCCGTTGCCACGGCCTGATCGGCGAGCTTGCCAGTCAATTCGGCCAGATGGTCGAACGCCGCTTCGAAGGTGCCCACGCCCTGGGTGAGCGAGCGCAGATCGATGATGAGGTCGGACAATTCGGCGAGCGGCATCTGCGCCTCCACCGTGTCCCAACCCTTCCATCCCGATCGCGCGTCGAAGCCCATGAGCTGGCCGCGCCGGCCGCTCACCACCGCGTTGGCCTTGGCGGTCGCGTCGCTCGGCACGTGAATCCGCACATGCATGATGGATTCGAGCAGCACCGGCGAACAATTGGGCATGCCTTCGGTCATCGCGATGCGCGCCGCGGTCTGAAACGCGGCATCCGAGGAATCCACCGCGTGAAAGGAGCCGTCGATCAGCGCCACCGCGACATCGACCACGGGAAAGCCGAGCGGACCGTTCTTGAGGTAGTCCGCAACGCCCTTCTCCACCGAAGGAATCCATTGGCGCGGCACGACGCCGCCCTTGATCTTGTCCTCGAACACGAAGCCGCTGCCGCGCGGCAGCGGGCGGATGTCGAGATGCACGTCGCCGAACTGGCCGTGGCCGCCGCTCTGCCGCTTGTGCCGACCGTGCTGCACGGCGCTCTTGCGGATGGTTTCCTTGTACGGCACCCGCGGGCGATGGACCGTGAGCCTGAGCCCGTATTTGCTCTGCAGCTTTTCCACCGCGACCTTTAGATGAATCTCGCCCTGCCCGACCAGCGCCATTTCCTGCAGCTCGGCGTTCTGGTCGAAGATCAGCGACGGGTCTTCCTCGCGCAGCTTTGCGATCGCCGAGGTGAGCTTCACCTCGTCCTTGCGGTCGGTCGCCTCGATGGCGAGGCGATAGACCGGCGTGAGGTGTTCGATCGCCGCCCTGGGCAGCCTGGCCTTGCCGGTGCCGAGCGCCTCGCCGGTCGCGACGCCTTCCAACCGTCCCAGCGCAACCGTATCGCCGGCCGCCGCTTCGGAAAGCTTGGCCTGCGCCTCGCCCTTGAGGGCGAAGATGCCGCCGACACGCGCCTCACCGCCATCGGCACGGCGCAGCAGCGCGCCGTCTTTCAGCGTACCGGCCAGCACACGCACCAGGCTGAGCTTGCCGCCATGTCCGGAATGATAGGTCTTGAGCACTTGAACGGTCGCATCGCCGTTCGCTTCGATGCCGAGTCGCGCGGCGGCAGCCGAGACCGGCGGCACCTCGTGGCGCAGCGCCTTCAAGAGACGGCGGATGCCGTTGTCGCCTTCGGCCGAGCCGAGCAGCACGGGCACGACGAGGCCCTGCGCCAATTCCTTGGCGAGATCGCCGAACACCTCCTCGCGCGGCGGCTCGACATCGCAGAGCAACTCCTCCATCAGATGCTCGTCATAGTCGGCGAGCTTCTCCAGCATCGCGAACCGCGCCTGTTTCTCGGCATCCTTGTCGGCGATGTCGGTCAGCTCGCTTGCGGCGTGCGGGCGGTAGACATAGGCGCGCTCGAGCGCCAGATCGACGAAGCCGGTGACGGCATCGTTCTCCACGATCGGAATCTGGCGCAGCAACAGGGGCGTCTCGCTCGCATCCTGCAGCATCGCGAGCAGATCGCGCAGCGAACCGCGCGCCTTGTCGATCTTGTTGACGAAAAGGAAGTGGGGAATCTTGAGGTCCGCGAGACGCTTCAGATAGGGCTGAAGCATCTGGAGCTTGGCGGCTTCGGGTTCGCACACCACGATGGCGGCATCGACGCCGGGCAGCGCATGGAGCGTCTCGGCGAGGAATTCGATCGAGCCGGGACAATCGAGGAAGGTGAAGGTCTGGTCGAGATAGCGCGTCGTCGCGCAATTGACCTCCACGCTCATCTGGCGCGCGCGCGCCTCCGGCGAACAATCCCCGACGGTGTTCTTCTGAGCGACGTGCCCTTTTCTCTGCACCGCGCCCGTGATGGAAAGGATGCTCTCCAGCAGCGTGGTCTTGCCGCTGCCATAAGGTCCCACCACGGCCACGGCGCGTGGTTCTCTGCCGGCGTTGTTGTTTCCTGACATTTGTGCGCCTCCTGCGGGCCCTCATACGAGGGTCCTCACTTCGGTCGCGCAACTGACGTTGCGCGACCTTTCTTCGGTCGCGCAACTGACGTTGCGCTCCAGGGCGCGGCGGGCGTGCATCCCGGTTCATCGGGTCGCGTCACGCGCCCCACTTCGATAGAGCGATGCTCGCGCCGCGGGCAAGCGAAGGCAAGGTGTCGAGCGTCACAAAAGCCGTTATTATGAATCACTCGCGCGCGGAATATTGCGCGTGCGAAGTTGCTCATTTTGACGACACAACTGGAGAATCCCCATGAAGATTTCGACCTTCGCGGCCCTGGCGTTCGCCGGCGCGGTTTCACTTCTCGCCTTCGCCTCGCCCGCCGAGGCGCGCTGGCGGCCAAGCGGCTCCTATGAGGACACGTGCCGCAATATCGACTTCGACGGCGACATGCTGACCGCCTCCTGCCGCCGCCGCGACGGCGGATGGCGCAATACCTGGCTGAACAACGCCGACGATTGCGACGGCCGGGTCGTCAACGACAACGGCCAGCTCGAATGCGGCTGGCGCGACGGGGGCTGGCGCGACCGCGGCCGCGCGCGCGACGATGGGCCGATGGGTTCCTACCGCCGCACCTGCCAGCATATCCGCATGGACGGCTACACCTTGCGCGCGACCTGTCAGCGGCGCGACGGCTCCTGGCGCTGGACCTATCTCGACGGCGCCTATGACTGCGACGGGCGCATCGCCAATTTCGACGGACGGCTCATCTGCACGCGGGGACGTTTCTAAGTCGGAGGCTCAAGGGACATCGGCTCAAACCGATGTCCCTTCGCCGCCTCGAGCGCGCCGGCCAGCGCGTCGCCGAGGCGCGCCGGCACAACGCCCGCCAGCGCGTCGTTCAGGAACACGCGCGCCGGGTAATGGCCGCGCGGTCCGGGCACGGCGAGAAAGGCCGGCGTGCGACTCGCCAGCAGCACCGTCAGGAAGGCCAGGAACGCCGGGCGGCGGATCGAAGCCTCGCCTCCCAGGGCGAGAAATTCGATTGCTTCGCGCGCGGCATGACCTTGCGGGATGCCGTCGCGGCGCGGCGAGATCAGGATGCCGCTGCGGTCCGGCCGCCAGCTTTCGTCCAGTTCGGGGAGGCCGAACCAGCCGCAATAATAGCTGCGGCAGATCGGAAACCGGGTCTGGTAGATGCCGCACCCCTTGGCCGTGGCATGCGCGCAGGTGACGCCCGGCGCCTTGCGCAGTTCGGGCGTCTCGATCGCCAGCGCCGTGCAGCACACGGTGCAGGCGCCGCAGTCGCGCACAGCGCTCTCATTCTGGTCCATGCCTGAAGCTAGCATGGCGCGCCGCGCCCCGGCTAAGCTGCGGACCGTTCCTTGCGCCGATCCGGAGTGCGACCATGTCCAGCAGCGAACCGCGCCCACCTGCGCGAACCGGCGCGTCGCGCCTCGCGGTGCGAGGTGACGAGCTCGCCGTGTGGGATCGGCCGGGCGACGGTTTGCCCGTCGTGTTCCTGCACGGCAATGGCTGCTCGACGGAGGCGTTCCGCGGCTTGTTCGAGTCGGGCGTGCTGGCGCGGCATCGCCTGGTCGCGTTCGATCTGCCCGGTTGCGGCCGGTCGCGCGATGCGCGCACGGCGGCGACGACCTATGGCCTCGCCGGCCTGGCCGATGTGGCGATAGACACGATCGCCGCGCTCGGCGTCACGCGCTACGTGCTGGTCGGCTGGTCGCTCGGCGGCCATGTCGCGATCGAGATGCTGCTGCATGGCGCCAAGCCGCAAGGCCTCGTCCTGACCGGCACGCCGCCCTGCGGACCCGATCCGGCGGAGATCGCCGCGACGTTTCTTCCCGCGCCCGGCGCCGAGTTCATGTCGACCGAGCATCCGAGCGCCGAGCTCTGCGCCGCGTTCGTGAAGACCGTCTATGCGCCGGCAACGCCGAGCGAAGCGCTGTCGCGGGACGCCGCACGGGCCGACGGCCGGTTGCGAAAGTATTTCTTCGAATATGTCTTCGCCAATCCGCACCTGGAACCGCAGCGCGTGACGGTGGCCAATTGGCCGGGGCCGATCGCGCTGGTGCAGGGCACGCGCGAGTGCCTGTTCGATCCCAAGGCGCTCGATGCGCTCTCGTGGGGCAATCTGTGGCGCGGCGGCACGCAGTGGATCGCGGGCGCGGGGCACGCGCCGCACGTCAGCCATCCGGAGGAGTATGCACGGGTGCTGAAGGCCTTTGCGGATGATTTGGCGGCCGCAGGGCGGTAGACGCACCGAAACCGGTGCAAATCGCGACCCTCATCCTTCGACAAGCTCAGGATGAGGACCTTTCTTAAAATCCTCATGCTGAGCTTGTCGAAGCATGACGAAGACGAGGTCGCGCCCTACCGCAAATTTCCGCAGAAGCGTTGGATGCGGCGGCAGGCTTCTTCCAGCGCCTTGTTCGACGTCGCGTAGGAAATGCGGAAGAACGGCGACAGGCCGAACGCCGCGCCGTGGACGACCGCGACGCCTTCGCTCTCCAGCAGCGCATCGGCGAAATCGCCGTCGGTCGCGATGATCTTGCCCTCGGGCGTCTTCTTGCCGAGCAGCTTGCGCACGGACGGATAGACGTAGAACGCCCCTTCCGGCTTGGGACATTCGATGCCGCTGCACTGGTTCAGCATCGAGACGACGAGATCGCGCCGCTCCTCGAAGATCTTCTGGAACTTCGGGATGAAGTCCTGCGTCCCGTTCAGCGCCTCGACGCTCGCCCATTGCGAAATCGAGGCCGCATTCGACGCCGATTGCGATTGCAGCTTGGCCATCGCCTTGATCAGCGGCTCTGGCCCGGCGCAATAGCCGATGCGCCAGCCGGTCATCGAATAGGCCTTGGAGACGCCGTTCATCGTGAGGGTGCGGTCGTAAAGACCGGGCTCGACCTCGGCGATGGTGGCGAACTTGAAACCGCCGAAGACGAGATGCTCGTACATGTCGTCGGTCAGCACCCAGACCTGCGGATGGCGCATCAACACGTCGGTCAGCGCCTTCAGCTGCGCGCGCGAATAGCAGGCGCCGGTCGGGTTGGACGGCTGGTTGAAGACGAGCCATTTGGTCTTGGGCGTGATCGCCGCTTCCAGCGCCGCGGGCGTCAGGCGGAAGCCGTCTTCGAGCCTGGCCTCCACGATCACCGGCTTGGCGCCGGCCAGCAGCGCGATATCGGGATAGGAAACCCAATAAGGCGCGATGCAGATCACCTCGTCGCCCGGGTTCAGCGTCGCCATCAGCGCGTTGAACACGATCGCCTTGCCGCCCGGCGACACGAAGGTCTGCGCGATCGCGTAGTCGAGATTGTTCTCGCGCTTGAATTTCTTGACGATGGCGGCGCGCAGTTCGGGAATGCCCTCGACCGGGGTGTATTTCGTCTCGCCGCGGCGGATGGCGGCGATCGCCGCTTCCTTGATGTTTTCCGGCGTGTCGTGGTCCGGCTCACCCATGGCGAGGCCGATGATGTCCTTGCCGGCGGCCTTGAGGTCGCGTGCCTTCTGCGACGCGGCGATGGTCGGCGAAGGCTGGATGCGGCCGAGCGATTCGGCGAGAAAGCCCTTGGGCAGCGGCTTGGACGAAGATTGCGACATGGCGGGTCAGACGCTTTCGAAACGAGGCGTTGACCTATCAATCCTTTGGCGCATCGCACAAGGGCAAATGCCCCACAAGCGGGGTGCCGAAGAGCCGCTATGAGCGTTTCGCCGATCTCAAACCGGCTTATCCTTGGGCAATTGATTCGGGAGTCGCCGACATGCGCCCCTGGCTTGCGCTTCTGTTCACCGCCCTGACGCTCGCGGCCTGCTCCAAGGCGCCTCCGCCCGCCGGCCGCTGGGAAGGCGTCTACGAGGACGCCACCACCTTCATCGCCGCCCGCCTGGAGATCGAGCCCGACGGTGGCGTGCGCGTGAGCGCGCCCGACGTGGTCGACCCGTCGATAGCGAGCGACGACGAACGCGGGCTGATGCGTCAGAACATGGCGGCCAAGCTGGCCGGTGCCTGGGGCGAGGTGGGGCCGCGGCCGATGGATTTCGACGGCAAGACGTTCCGCAAACCCGGCGGCATCGCGCCCCAGATCGACTGGGACGCGCAGAGCAAGATCATGACGCTCTACGTCTATATCGGCACGCGACGGGCGATCCAAATCCCCCTACGGCCGGTCGATGACTTCAGCGACGATCCGTGGAAGGGGTGAACGCGCATAAAAAGAACGCGAGCTTGAAAAATCGCGCTCAAGTACTTTAGATTTATGAGGTATTTAACTGTCTGATCCA
>Ga0265320_10000188_pt1 | contig 51229 bp, 48 predicted proteins | sample 4827metaG_FD_202087 | JGI IMG/M metagenome (GOLD analysis project Ga0265320, IMG submission 202087) | Rhizosphere microbial communities from Carex aquatilis grown in University of Washington, Seatle, WA, United States - 4-8-27 metaG | ecosystem: Host-associated > Plants > Roots > Rhizosphere >... | reverse complement strand
TGATACGACGTGGTGAATTTTCTGCCCCCAGTATTGGCGGAACAGGAATCACAACAATGTATTAGACAGACCTTTCAACCGGCTGGTTACCAAAACATTAGTAATTTTGTTGTAACGCAACCGTCGAATTTTTCGTCATTATAACCAGCAACTGCTGTAAAGACGTAAGACGTATATGCCTGCCGAAACCGCGCTCTCCCGAAATTCAACCTTGTCTTGTGCCGCGCCCACGCGCATTCACCGCCAGCACAGCGACGGACTGGCCCTCATCACGATTGAATCCGCACCCATTTCCGAACTGCAATTGACCGTGACACCGAGGAAAGGTGAATCCATCGACGCCCTGGCCGGGCGTCTTGCCGAAGCGTTGAACCCGCAAGCAGCCACGGTGGTGCGGCAGATTATTTTTGGTTCGGCGTCGGCATACCCGGCGATGCTTAAAGCCTTGCGCCAGGCGTTGGGCGACCCCGAGTTGCCGGTGACCTGGGTGGAGGGAGCCGGTTGCGCCGGTCATGCCATCGCTGGAATGCAAATCCACGCCGTCACCGGCGCGCGCGTCCGGACCCTCGGCGATCATGGCGTTGTGGCCCGAATTTGGGACGATGCCCTGGCCACCCGTTGTGTGGTCAACCCGATTTTGCCGACGCGGACACGGGCCACGCCGCCGAAACAGGCCCATGAAGTTTTTGAAAGACTTCAAACCGGCCTGGCCGCGGCGGGCATGACCATGAAGGACATCGTGCGGACCTGGTTTTATCTCGATGATCTTCTGTCGTGGTATGGCGAATTCAACCATGTGCGGAATGACGTTTTCGCGTGCAACGAACTGCTGCCACCCCATCTTCCCGCCAGCACGGGTGTGAGTGGCCGCAATCCGATGGGTACCGCGCTGTCCGCCGCCGCTTGGGCGGTTCGTCCGCATGATCCGGCTGCCACGGTGACATATTTTGCCCCGTCGCCGGAACAATGCCCGGCATCGGCCTACGGGAGCGCCTTCAGCCGCGCGGTGGAAATCGGGTGTGCCGGATATCGCCGGCTGTTGGTTTCCGGCACCGCCAGCATTGCGCGCGACGGAAAAACGGAACACCTCGGTGACACGCGGGCGCAAATCGAGCGCTCGATGCAGGTCATGGAAGCCATTCTCGAATCGCGAGGCATGTCGTTCGCGGACACCGCGTTCGCAACGGCCTTTTTCAAGCACTCCGCCGAAGCGCCGCTGTTCGCCGACTGGCTGGCGCGGCATGGACGGCCATCCATGCCGGTGGTCAAAACAGGCTGTGCCATTTGTCGGGATAATTTGCTGTTTGAGATCGAGCTGGAAGCCGTTCAGGCGGTCAGTTGAACTTGTTGACCGGAACCGAAATGCCCGGCGGAGCGCCGATCTCCGACCGCCGACCGCTAAAGATATTGCTCCCAACGCTTGGGATCGCGGCGCAAATCCATGACCGACACGATCAAAATTTCATCCGACCGCACCTGATAGAACAAACCAAACGGAAATCTGTGCAACCGGCAGCGCCGGGTTCTGGGCGACATCGGCGTCCATGCCATCGGATGGGATTCTATCAACCGGGTCACCGTCTCCACTTCCGTGAGAAAATCTGTCCCCAATCCTTCCTGGGCCGATTCGTAGAACTCCACTGCTTCCTTGAGTTCACGTTCCGCAGGCGAGGTGAACCGCACCATCACTTCCGCAGTCCCTTTTTCAATTCCTCAAATACCGCCTGGGCATCCCGCGCTTTCAGCAGGCCGGACTCGTAAGCATCAATCCGCCGCTCCGACTCCGCCGCCCAGGCCGTTTCGCGCAACTTCAATTCCGGCTCGGAAAGCGAGTCCCACAAAAAATCAATCAACCGGGCGCGCTCGGTTGCTGGCAAATTCAACAACTCATTCTGGATGGTCGCCACGCTCATGGAGGCAAGCTACGCCAACCCGAAACCAGCTTCAAGCCAAACATAAATGTTTGACTGGTCATGGCCCCGGCGCATCATGCCATTGAATTCAGGACGGTGCGGGAAGGGACAAGGCATTCGGACTTTGGCTCTTCCCGGCAAAAGACAGAAAATGACAAAATGAGTTTGTTTGAAAAACTTTTTTCCAAATCGAGGAAAGTAAATGGATTTGCGTGACTGGTATCCAGTTCGTTTGAGCGACGTTGCTATCCGGTTGGAGGTATCACCGCCTGGACGAACAGCATGGCAGGCTGAGATACTTTGGGCTGATATCATTCGTGTTTGTTTCAAGGCTGGGGGCGGCTTGGAATCCGACGGCTGGTACATTTTTACGAAACACCGTCCCGAGAGTTATGCCGTGCCTGTGGAGGCTGATGGAGGTGGGGCGTTGCTCGGTGAGTTTATGAAGCGGAATCTCTTCAGTGCCGAATTGGCGATTCGCGCCGCAAGTACCGTGGATGGGATGTTCTGTTGGCCTCCCGCTGGAGAACGCTGTGCTTGAATTATTAGCGGCCAAACACATTTATGAAGCGAAAGCTTATTGTTTTGTGTTTAATGTTCATCGGAACAGTTCTGATTGTCTTGGGTTGGACAGGGGTTGTCGGGAAGACAATTCAGACGTGCGGTTACGCAATTTTCGCCATCGGCGGCGTTATTTCATGGGGAATCCCGTCGCAGAGCCAACAACCGCCGAAGGTTCAAAAGAAAGTTGTGCTTCATCGAGACACTGCGGGAGCCGCCATTTCCGTCTCAGCGGCTCTGGAGCAACTGGCAAATGCAGGAATGCGTATGCGACCAGGCATCTCCAACGACGATCTGCTTCATTCTCTCGGCGGAACCATGGAATCGCCCGCTGATTGGGTTCAGTTGCTCTGCGTTTTGGGGTCGGAAGTTGAGCGGGGAGAGTTTGAACGCGTTTCGGACGATATTTGGCATTTCGATACCGAGTGCATTGTAGATCACGGCGACTATGTCACGCTCTTGAACCGGTTCGCAATTCTGGCAAAAGGTGCCCTCACCATCACGAACCTGCGTGACTTTGTCGATATTGAGCACGGAAAGGTTTGGGTGGAGTTTACGCTGGATGGTTCAAAAGTTCATTGGGACCTGGAAGCAAGCGACGACTGGGCTGATCCCGGGTTGTAGGCCCGATTACAGCAGTTGGTGATTCCGCTGGGAGCAGGGAAACAGTTTTTCATTGTCGCTCTTGGGCAAGATTCCCTGGTGTCTTTTGGTGATGACCAAATGAAACTGGCCCTGTCCCAGCTCAGCGGACTGACATTTCAGTGGGAATGAAAACAATATCCAACCGGATGTAGCGAACCGTCGCTATTTTTCCCGCTCGTTGCGGGCAGTAATTTCGAGGCTACTTCCCCGCCGCCAGCAATTCATTCACTTTTCCCATCACGGCGAAGGCGTCAGCCACGTAAAGCACGTCGGCTTTGCCGCGGGCCCAGCCGCAGTTCGGGTCCAGGCTGATGGCGCGGCGCTCGGCGATGAAACGCCAGCCGACGGTGTGCGGCTCTTCGCCGTGGCAACAGGTGCTCAGCCCCTTCGGATGCCGCGGCGTTGCGCCGGTCTGGCCAATCTGGTTCAAGTGCGACAAAAACGGCAGCACCGCCTGTCCCTCGCCGCTTTGGTCCACCAAAGATTTGCTGCTGCCCAGCGACGCGCGGCTGAGCTGGAGAAAACCCCGGATGTGCTTTTCCGCCTCGGGCACGTGCGTCTGGCCGTCGGCTTGTTTCTTCGTCCAGCCCGCGCCGGTGACAAAAAGTAATTGCGCATCAGGCCGGATGGTTTGGGCGTCGGCGGCCGGAGAGTGGAAGCCGGTGACGGTGGTGCGTTTTGCCGAATCCGGCAAAGCAACTGTGACGCCCTCGACATTGGCGGTGCCGGGCGCCCCTTGCCAGGCAGGCTGGCTGCCGGGATCAACGATAATGAACCAGGGCCGTTGCACGCGTTGCTGCACAGCCTCCATACGCTGGCGGTAATACCAGCGACTGATGCTGGGCAATTTGCCACCGGGCGCACTCACGCCCGTGACATGCGTGTCCGCCCGCCCACCCAACCGTTGCGCCACGCCCGCCAGACAACGGGCAAACCGCGACGTGCCCGGGGCAATCACGATGGTTGCACCAGCGGCCTTGCACAAGGCTTCAGCCGCCACGACATCGCTGGCATATCGTGATGAGGCAAAGTCTTCGCCGGCGACGCCGAGAAATTTCACCGCGCCGCAACCGGCGATCTGATTTGCCGCGGTTTGAACGTTCTGGCCGACCAGTCCGGCCGCGAGCATTGAACCGGTCAACGCAGCCTGTAAATTTGCGGCGGCACCGAGGGCTTCGAGCGCCGCCTTGCCGAGCGAACCGTCGGTTTCCGTGTGAGCAAGAAAAAGAATGGTTTCCATAGATTTAATTTTGTGGCTGGGCTCGTGAGAGCACGGCAAAGATTGGCCGCGTTCTCACGAACGCCGCCACAGATTTATTTTTTTATCCACTCGACGATTTCCCTGGCGATGTCGTCCGGTGATTTGTCTTTGACGATTTTGGTTTCGCGCAACTGTTTCGGCAGCGAGACACTGGTGAACAACAATCCTTCACCCGCGAGTTTCCCGGGCGTGGCCTTTTGCAGGGCCGGCATGACGGTGCGCATGTTGACCATGCCGATCTGCGGATTGTTTTTCGGCTCCGGCAGATTGCCCGTGGCCCAGCCAAGCAGAGCCGGGGCGCCAGCACACTTCGATATCTGGTGCTGGCCGCCCTCCACCCGCTCCAAAATCTCCAACGAGCCGTCAGCGTTGACCTTTAGTTCATCCACCCCTTGGAACTGATCGATGATGCCCAAAAGTTCACCGACAATTTGCATCGTCGCGCCCGCGCCGCGCGAGGCCGACTCCCAACCGCCAAAGACGAGCAGCCGGGATTGGTCGAGTCCGGGAATGGTTTGAATGGCCTGGGCCAGGGCGCCGGCGGTTTCGGTGGGATCAGTGAATCCGCCGGCCGGTCCGTCGAGCGCGATCAATTCGAAGGGTACTTTTTGCGCAACGATCATCATCACCTGCTGAAGCTTGGCTTTGGGGCCGAGGCTGACGAGCCAGACTTTGCTGCCGGGCGCATTCTTGGCCAGATTCGCCGCCTCATAAAGCGCGTGGCTGGCCCACGGATCGAGGACGGCGGGTAGCATCATTTCATTTTTCAACGCCGGCCCGCTCGGACCGGTCACCGGCTCCAGGGTCTGGAGCGGATCCGGCACGACGCTGCCGCAAACGACGATTTGGTAGGCAATGCTCATAATTCAGGATGGCCATGAAAAGGCGCAAAAGAATTTGTGCACGGCCACAATCTCAATGTGATCCATTCCTGGTGTGAACAAAGCTTAAACTGGCTGGAGGGCAAGCCTTGGAAAGACTTTGCCAAAATAGGGCGCGTGACCGCTGGAGGGGCGGAAGGTGGAGGGGTTATCACGCTTGCGGGAGGGGCTGGGTGGCCGGCGGAAAACAGCGGACGACATCCTCCCGCACCTCGGCCAACCATTGAACGCGCTGTTGCAATTTGCTGGTGACCACCACGGTAAACGTTCGGCGGTGGACATTTTTCACGCCGCACAGGTTGAAAACGCAATTTTTCCAGAGCGTTTCCAGCGGGTTGCAGAATTCTGTTTGCTCTCGCGCGTCGGGCGTGTTGGAGGTATTGAACACCATCGCCGCCTTCGCCTTGAGCAAGCCGACGGGCACTCCTTCGCCTTTGTCGTTCGCCACAAACCGGTAAGCCACATCCATCCGCAACACGCGATCGATCCAGCCTTTCAGAATGGCCGGCGGCATCCCCCACCAGTTTGGATGCACAATGATGATGCCATCCGCCACCACAATCTCGTGGCAATGCTGGCGGACGACCGAACCCAGCTTTGCATCTTTGGCGAGTTCCGCTGCGGGCAGGAGCGGATTGAATTGTTCTTCGCACAGGTCGTGAAGGCAGACCTTGTGACCCAGTTGCCGAAGTTCCGCCGCCGCCGTTTCGGCGATGGCGTGATTGAAACTGCCGGGATTCGGATGGGCGAGGATGATGGAAATATTCATGAGCCGCATCAATTCCCGGACTTCAGCCGGAAGAATTGCTGGTCGCCAGAGACGGGATTGGTGTAGGGACTGGTCGCATCGGGGATGTTAGTGAACGTGCCTGTGCAGGCTGGCGCGGATTGCAGGGCATAGGCCGGGTCAGCCCAGGTCAAGACGACCTGGTTTCCCACGGATTGAATCTCCAGGGAAATGGATGACGGGGGCAAGGTCAATTTGAAGACCGTCCCTTGTCCCGCCGGTCCGCCTTTCCAGGTAATCCCATAAAAACCGCCGTCGCCGCCCCGCACCAATCCACCAGTTGGATTCGCTCCGTTGGCGTTGGTGTAGGTCCCATATTGATTGCTGGCGGTTGCGGGGAACGAATACAGGGCGGTCGCCAAGCCGTTGGTCGTCAATCGGAAGAACGCCCCGTTGCCGTTTATGCCACCGTTGCGGGTCACGCCATACAAGTAACCATCGCCCCCGTCCAGCAAATCGGCGGAGCATCCGGCTCCCATGTCGTTGGTGAAGACGCCCTTGCCGTTGCTGACGGTGGCAGGAAAGGAATACACCCATTCCAATTTCCAAGCGGCGGATGGTGGATTGTTGCTCATGCAAAACACGGTTCCGCTGCCGTTGGCGCCGGCATAATAATTGGCACCATAGAATCTGCCGCCAACCAGAATCAAAGTTGAAGAAGGATAGTATCCATTACTGTTGTTATTGAAGGAAACCAAGGTTGTTTCCGCCCCGCCGGGAGTCATCCCGAAAAACGACCCATAATAGTTGTAGACACCACCATAGGTCGTCGTGCCGTAAAAGTTGCCGTCAGTATTTAGGACGACACCACTATCCGGGTAGCCCCCGTTCGGTCCTTGCATCGTGAACAGCGTCGTCACCAAGCCGTTGGTGTCCACTTTGAACACCGTGCCAAAATCATAACCAAACCTGCCGCCCTGCTCCGTAGTTCCATAGAAACAGCCATTGGATCCCCAAGTCAGGCCCGCCGCCGGAAACGACCCGTTGGTTTTGCCGAACGAGGCCATGGTCGTCAACACGCCATTGGTCGTCACCGTGAACACTGTGCCAAAATTGAGGCTGCCGGCGCCGCCATTATAAGTTGTGCCCCACAAAACCCCGTTGGTGTCCGACGTCAGGGCACCCCAAGGATTGGCGCCGTTGGTCTTGGCGAAGGTCGCCAGCGTGGTCAGCGCGCCGTCGGGCGTGAGTTGAAAGATCGTGCCGTAGCCGTTGGTGCCACCGCTGCTGGTCGAGCCGTAGAAATTGCCGTCCGAGCCGGCCGTCAAATGCGCCACGGGAATCGCGCCGCTGGCGTTGGTCATCAGGCCGGTGACGCGGTTGGTGGCCAGCGCAGGAAACGCATACAAAGTGGTCAGCGTCTGTGCCCGCACAGTTGGCTCGATCAAGTCGCCGATCAGTGCCAGTGCGACCGCGATTGCGCTAAATAGAATCCTGTTGAAGTTCATGTTTGTTGAATCAAAATCTCACTGGTCTTGTTCGTGGATGGTAGGTGGTTGGTCACGGAAAAGCGCGGTCTTCACCGGTTTTGCGATAACCAACGGATTGGCCCAGCACAATCAACTGGTCCGGACGCAGTTTCAATTTTTCGCCGAGCGCCTTGCGGTCCACGGAACCGCGAGCACCGGTGGCAAGTCCTTCGGAGGCGCAGAACAAATAAACGTTTTGGGAAATGTAGCCGACGCCAATGTTCGCCGTATTGCGAGCACCTTCGCTATCGCCACCACGTTTGGCGAGATCGGCGACGAACACCAGCGTCACCGGCGCGTCCTTTACAAACGCCTGGGTTCCGCCCAACGCACGAATGTCTTCGGCAAGGATCTGATCCAGCTTGTTTGAAACAGCCGAATAAACATAAGCGCCGGATTTCAGGAGAATGTAGATGTCGGTTTCCTGCTTGTTATTTGCGGACGGCGCGGTGCGCTTGCCGTCAGGACGGTTGACGCCGAAGGCCGACCAGAGCAGGCTGGAAATCTGCTGCGGCGACAGATCGTTGGTGGCAAACGAACGACCGGTGGCGCGTTTGGACAGCGCCTCCATCAACGGCATGCCTCCGGTCTTTTGCGGAGCGGGAAGATCAATGGATTGGGCCAGAAGGTTTCCGGCTAGTGTGGCCGCCAGTAGGATGGTCAATTTCAATTTCATAATCAATTCTCCGCCGAGTGCAGTCCGCCGGTGCCGGCGCGGAAGGCAACGTTCGTCCGTTCCGGGTCGTAGGATAACGGCTGGCTGCAGTTCCACAGGCAGGCGCCGCAATGGACGCATTTCTCTCGGTCGAAATGAGGCACGCCGTTTTCTCCGGGCGTGATGGCCTGGCCGGAACAGGCCTCGATGCAAATCTGCGTGCCGCATTTCTCGCAAATTTCCGGATAGAGAAACACGACGTGGTCGGCGTAACCGGGCGGCGCCTGCACTTTGCCCCCCATCAGCAATGCATCCTGGTGCGACACGAGCAACCGTCCGTCGTGCGGGATCACCGGCCAGCCGGCTTTCTCCATCAGCGCGCCGTGAAGCGGAGTACCTTTGGCTTTGCACTCCTCGCAGAGCCGGGCGATGTCTTCCGGAGCAATGCGGTGGCGATAATATTCCTCGATGGACGGGAGGCGCTTCCACGGCGGCACGGGATCGCCGGCCAGGGAAAATTTTCCATTTGTCAAACCAGCCAGGGCCATGCCCAGCATGCCGCGCACAACCCCTTTCTGGAAACCGTCACGGGATTTTTCGGCCGCCACGGCCTCCGGCTCCACCCAACTGGCCCGGCGGCGCTTGACGTAGGTTTCTTCAAGATTCTGTTTCGTGAAAGGTTTCCTGGCCTTGAGCAGTTCGAGCACCGCCTCGGCGAGTTGCGTGCCGGTGGCCCAGGCTTCATCCACGCCGGAACCGGTGAGGACGTTTGTGCTGCCGCTGCCTTCGCCGATGCGCGCATAGCCGTCTCCGGCCAGATGGGGTTCGCCGCGACGGCCGGATTCACCCAGGGTTTTGGCGCCCCAGGAGCGAAGTTTGCCGCCTTGGAGGAATTGCCACAGATACGGATGCAACATCCAATGCTGGAGTTGGCGGTAGGCAGTGCGCACCGGACTGTCGAACCACGACGGCACAAAAACGCCCAGCGACGCCACGTTTCCGGGATGCACGTAGAGGAACCCGAAAATCTCCGGTTCAGGATAGCCGAACGTGTGCAGCACGGTGCCCGGCTTGAGCGGCGTGTTTTCGGGCAAATCCACGACAAATTTCATGCCCACAGCCCAATCTCGTGTGTGATGGCCGTGCGGCACATCGAAGTGCGCATCGAGTTGTTGGCCGATGGAACCGACCGGACCATCTCCGATGATGGTAAGCGCGGCACGAATTTCCATGCCCGGCGTGAAGCCGTCGGCCGGCCGGCCATCTTTGTTCACACCCTGGTCGGTCAACCGCACGCCGACAACCTTGTTCTCCTCGATGAGCACCTGCGACACCGGCGTGCCGGGCCAGATCTGGACCGTCCCGGTGCTTTGCACCTGGGCGCCGACCCATTGCATGAACTGGCCCAGCGAGAGGATCAGGCCGCCGCGCTTGTGCAGAAAGGCGGGTGTCCATGGCAGGTTCAGCGCGTTTCGTTCAACGGGCAACATCCACCTGAAGGCACGAATCAACACATCCGCCGCGCGCAAGGTGAAGGAACGCCGGCTCGCACCGATCGGATCAAGCAAATATACAACCTTTTCCCCGCCGACGGATGCCGCCATGGGAATTTGCGCCGGATCCAGGTCCGGAAAGGTTGCCCGCAACGCGCGGGCCTTGGTCACGATCCCGGATACACCAAAGCCGATGTCGTCCGCGCGTTCGTAGCAGATCACCTGCGGCGGCATTCCGGGCGCAGTGGCGCTTTCAACGGACGGTGTGCCGTCGGCATTGACGAGTTGTTTGGACAATGTGGCCAGGAATCCCGCCGTGGCCGGACCGAACCCGACGCAGACGATGTCCACGTCCATGCGTTGGCGGTCAATGGCTGAAGTTTCTGACGCGGATTCTGGCATCTTCAACTCCGTTGCTGTTGAACTCCGGCCACGGACTTGCGCACGCATGATTTTCCCGAGACTTCGTCGCGAACATGAAATCCGATTTCGCGGCGCTTGGGTTCCGGTCTCGGGGGAAGCGGTTCCATGAGTTTTTTGATTTCGTCGAGGATATGAACGATGGCCTTTTCGTGAACGTCCAAGCGGTCCGTCAGCCGCCGTTCCAATTCCGTCAGTTTCTCCGCCAATTGCCGGTTCGCCCCCAGCGTCTCCCTCATCGTTACGAAGGCGCGGACCACGAATACGCTCATCTGCACCGCACGTGGACTGTTCAAAACATTCGCCGCCATGATCGCGCCGTGTTCGGTAAAGGCAATGGGAACATGCCGCCGTCCACCACGGCCTTTTGAGGTCACAATTTGTGACCTCAAATATGCAACCTCTTGAGGCTTAAGTTGAAACGCAAAATCATTGGGAAAGCGATCCGGGTTTCTTTTGACGGCTTGGTTAATTTGTTTTGTCGGCACGCCATATATACGGGCCAAGTCCGCATCCAAAATGACGCGTTGTCCTCGAAACAGGCGGATCAAACCTTTCACCGGCTCTGACGGGCTCATGGATTTGGCTTTCCTCATCGCGGAATCGGTCACACCGGATAATCCAGCGCCTCGCGGGTCATTACCCTGGTCAAAGCTTCGGCGGCGCGGTCCTTGGCCAGACGGCAACCGGTGAGGCAACCGTCGAGTTTGGCGCGCAGGCGCACAAAGTCTTCGAGCCCGGCGAACTTCACACACGGACCGGCTTTGCACGGATGCACCTCATCGTTTTCGGAGACGTCCGCATAGGCACGGGCGGAACCATCAATTCCCGGGATGATGCCCTCGAGCGATTCAAGTTCGGCGGCGCAGTAGCAGGCGTGACAACTGGTTTCGTCCCAGGCGGGATGACGGTTGTAGCCGTGAACGAGTTCGGCACAAATTCGGTTGATTTCACCAGCCGCACGGGCGCTCTGAACGTGGCAGAGGTCGGTGTAGAAGCCGACAAGTCCGGGCAAGCCAGCGGCGAGCGCAGGATTTTCCGGACCTTTGGTTTCCAATTCGACGACATCCAGGATGAATTGCCGGGCCGCCAGCAGCCAGCACAGCGCGTCGGCCAGCGGGAAGGTCACACCCTGGCGCGTCTTGTGATAGAGCTTCGTGCCGTCGGCGTCGGTGGCGGACTGGACATGATGAAGGGTCCAGACCCAGAGTTGCATGGCGCTGGCCAGCGTGCAGGCGCCGGTGCCGGGCCGGTCGGAGGCCAGGCGGCGCATGTCGGCAATCCATTGCCGGAATTGCGCCAGGAACAACTCGTTGGTCATCGTCATCGAAAGCTGGAGCCGCTGCACCGCTTCGGGCCCTTCGTAGGTGGCTTCGAGCTGCGCATCCATCCACTTCTGGCCAAGAAACCCGGGACAATCCTCGGTGACGCCGTACCCGCCCATCAGGCTGACCGCCTCGCGCATCATTGTCGCGCCGTGGCCGGTGTTCCAAAGTTTGCAGGCCGGGCAAAGGACATTGGCCAGCGAATCAAGCTTGACGAATTGAATCAGCGGGTCGGCTTCCAGTTCCTCCACGCGCTCCAGATCACGCTCGCCAACCGGCAGCGAGGCCGCTCGCAACAAGTCCAGCGCCTCCTTTTGTTTCAACGTCAGCTCCTTGAACGCCGCGCGACCGGTCAATTTTTTCTCCGCGAGCCACCGGTCCTTTTGCTTCTCCAGCGGATCCAGCGTGTCGAACAGCCGCGCGGCCTCAAACCCGAGCGACGCGCTCGCTTCGCCGGTGGCCCAGATATCCACGAGCCGATGGAGGGCGTCCTCCTTTTGCTGGATGCCCAGTTCATAGCGCGGCGTGCCGGGCGCGCCCTCGCCGCCACGGAAACGGCGGCGCTGGTAAAGAATCACCGGCTCAACGGCCGAAAGCAGTTTCGCTGCCGTCATCAAACCCACGGTCACGCGCGTGCGGCGAAACACGGCTTCGATGATTTCACCGTGCGAATAATTCGGAACGATGACGCCATCCTTGATGGTGTAACCGCCAACGATGCGGCTCGCGGGTACTTTCAAATTGAAAACCGGATCGTTGGTGGAGGAAAGCTGGTGGACGAGTTTTTTCGTCGGCGTGCCGCGGTCCCAAATCCCCGGGTCGCCTTCCTCCAGAATCACCATGCAACTGCCCTTGAGGCGCGGATCATCCGAGTCCACGGCGGCGGTGACGACGTTGGCGAAGCCCATGTTGGTGATGAAGCGGCCGCGTTTTTCCACCTGCAACAGCGGTTCCTGGCCATCATTCCATTCGGTGACGCGCACCTTGCCGGCGAGCATGCCGGTTTCGACGCCGACGAAGGGAATGGGCTCGGTCAGCGCGAACGCGGCGCGGACCTGCTTGCGGTTTTCGCCGGGCTTCAACGGGGCGGCGTTGCCGACATATCTGGCGCGCTGCTCCGGCGTGCCGCGCTCGTGGATCGGCGCCAGCCCCAGATTGCCCGCGAGACTGCACGTGGCCGCGCCCGCATCCACCCACGCCAGCTCAAACGCCAGCAGCGCCAGCGCGAGATTCTTTGGCCCGGCAATGAAGCCGCCCTCCTCCGGATCCAGTGCCGCGGCAGTAATGCCGCTCTCGTCGAAATGTCGGAGCAGGCCGGCTTTGGCCGGCGTCCATTCGTGCGAGTTGCGTCCGCCGTCGGCGACGACACGGGCGACCGGTCCCCGCGCCACACCTCGCGCAGATTGCACGAGCATGTGCAATTCATAACGATCGGCAAAGCGCCACAGGATTTGACGGACATCGTCTCCGGGGAGGGTTTGCAATCCAGGTGATACTTTCGGTTCAACAATCGTTTCCATAACATTTCCTTCCGTAAGGGCTGATTTTTGCGATTTCAGAAAATTTTCAAAACTTGGGCAACCCAAACAGATGCCGAAGCTTACATAAGAATCGTTTGTCCATCCAGAACAAAAAACGCGAGTTTCTAAAGTTGAAATTATACCAATTAGCGGGTCGGCTTATCCGTCTCTTGGAGGATTATTTCCGGCAGGCGCGGGAGCGGGTTAGAAATGTTGTTGCAGCCAGAGCAGGGCTTTTTTCAGCCAGTCAAAATTGAACCAACCGCGGTGGAAGGCGTATTGAACCAGCAACAGTCCCGTAAACACAGCCGCCCATTCCCAGCACAGCTTCCGTTCCTTGCGGCCCTTGAGCAGCCCGAGTGCGGCGGCCAGGTTGCCGGCGACCGCGAGCACCAGGCCCCAGAGCATCAACACCTGCGATTGCACGGCCGGGGAAATCTGCCAGCTTCCCCACTGCGCCCGGGTGGCCGCCGGCAGACCGATAAAAACCATGACCAGCCAGGCGAAATTCAGGGATTGGATCAAGAATCGCTGCATGGCCAGAACCCGCAAATGCTGGGCGGTTAATTGACCCGCTCCTCGATCTTGTATTTGAACATGCGCTTTTTCATCCAGCGCACGGCGAGCAGATCATGAAACGAAACAAACACCCGGTTCCACACGCCGTAGTTGCTCCGGCCCGCGTGGCGGGGCTTGGCTGCAATGGGAATCTCGGTGACGGTGAAGCCCTCGATCTTGAACAAGGTGGGCATGAAACGGTGCATCCCCTTGAAAAATTTCAGGTTGGCGATGCACTCGCGTTTGAACGCCCGGTAACAGCAGCCGGCATCACTGATATTCTCGCTCGACAACACGTTGCGGACCCAGTTGGCGATTCGCGACGACGCCACCCGGATGAATTTGTCGCTCTGGCGGCGCGCCTCCACGCGCGAGCCGCAGACACAATCGAATTTTTCGAGCGCCGACAGCAATTTCGGCAGGTCGTTCGGATCGTTCTGCAAATCGGCATCAAGGGTGACGATGGCCCGGCCGCGGGCCGCTTGCATGCCCGCCCAAAGTGCCGCCGACTGTCCGCAATTGAAGGCGAACCGCTGGGCGCGGATGCGCGGGTCGCCCGCCGCGAGCTGCTTGAGGATTTCCCACGTGCGATCCTTGCTGCAATCGTCGGTAAAAACGATTTCATAAGGCAGCTTGAGCGGTTCCACCGCCACGCGGACGGCCGTGATGAGCGCGAGCAGGTTGCCTTCCTCGTTGTAACAGGGAATGACGAAGCTGAGTTCGGGCGTTTCAGGCATTATAATTTCCGTAAAAGTCTGCCATTACATCGCAAACTTTGCCTGCCGCGTCGAGGCTCATTTCACCACGAATAATGCACCGTGTAAGTCACCGTGCGTTCCTCGTCGGGCTTGACCGGCACGCGGAACTCGATGGTCTGGGCGTCGGTCTTCTTGAAATCGTCAGACTTGGCCGTGATGTCCCAGTTGTTCCAGCGGTAAAGGTGTTCCACCACGCGAATTTCCACCGGCTCCTTTTTGCGGTTGCGGAGTTTGATCTCGAACGATTCGTCCAGCCATTTGTCGCTGGTGTCCACTTTGAAATTCGCCTGCTTGCGTTCCCCCACTAGGTCAAAGGAATTGCCGGTGGTCACGCGGATGGTCTCGTTGTGGGGCGTGTGATCAATCATGTCCTCGCCCACGAATTCCATCTGGCCGTCGGCATCCCGGCGGTAAAACCGCAGCTTGCCCTTGGGCAGCGCGATGCCGAGATGGTTGGTTTCCGCGTTCACGAACTCGCGCATCACCCGGATTTTCTTGTTGCCGTCTCGGCCGTAGTCCTGGCTGTAATTCAGCCCGCCGTAAAACCGGTAGTCTGACGCGCCGTCGTAAACGTAAATCACCGGGGCTTTCACCTCCGTGGCCCGGACGAATTCGACCTGCTTGGTCTCGCGGTCGAGCAACGTCGTGGGCCGGGCCAGGGTGTAGAGATGAAATTCATCGAAGGCTTTTTCGGTTACGGCCGGGGCGGCTTCGTCCATCATGGCCAATTTTCTCATTCCGCCGAAAGCGACTCCCCTGGGCATGGCCGGTTGGATTTTGTTCACGTCGCCGGCCATCAATTTGATTTTGGCGTCGCGGAAGGCCTTGCCACTCTGGTTGTTCATCGTCACCCAGCCAATCAAATCCACCGTGTCACCCTTTTCCGGCGAGACCAGATTGTAATCCGCCTCCCAGGTGAACCCGCCGGTGATGTAGCTGACCTCGGCGTCAAACTTGCCCGGTTTGTCCGATTGCAGGAGCCAGTTCAGGGTCGGCTTGAGCACGGTGTCATCGCCCAAATCGGGAAACAGCGGGGTCCCGGGCAGGGTGAATTGCAGTTTGCCGTTTACCTCAATGATGGGCTGCTCTGAACCACCACCCGGCACATAGCCACTGCGGACGACTTTGCCGGAAATCAATTCTCGCGCCTGGGTATTGTCCTTCAACCGGATGGTTTCAAAATCCAGCGTCCTGCCCTCGAACAACGACAAAAGCAATTCCTGGGTGACCGGGTCGTTGCGATAATTTTGCTCCCAGATCTGGAGTGAATGTTTGCCGGCCGGATCGCGCAAAATCACCGAGTCCGGCTCGACGCGCGCCGTGGCTTCGGCATAGCGCACGTTGTTGACGCCGGACTGGAGATCGAGCGGGACCGTGTCACGCACGACGGCGAAGTCCTGGTTATAGATGGTAAGGGCCGGTTGGGCGGAGACGGCCAGCGTGATCGCCGCGCCGAGGAAAAGAATGGAAACGAGTGTTTTCATAACGGTTTTAGTTGGTGATATGGCATAACTGATTCATTGGACGGCGTCCCGTAAAAAATGCTCCTGCAAAAAAACCAGGCCGTATCAAGACTGTAGAAAAATCTATTAACTACGGAGGACTCAGATGAAAACGGATAGGAAAATGCCTGTGTCAGGCAAACGAATTCACCAATGAATCTCGCCTTCCCGGGTGATACGAGCAAGATTGTTTTTGGAAAGGTTTTATTTAGCCGGCCCAGAAGGAACTCCCTTCGTGGTTGGCGAATTGGAATCCGGCAGATCGGGCTGGTCTGGGTCTTGAGATTCCACAACTTCCCGCAAACAGGGCAGTTTGGAATTGGACGTATATCGAATGGTTGCGGATAAAGCGTGAACACCAAGCTAATTCACCAACTGGTACCAGTTGTCGCGCTGATGTGGTTCGTAACCGAGATCCTTGATCAGACGTTGCATATCGGCGACGGTCATGCGGAAGGTGGTGCCGGCCTGGCTGACGACATTTTCCTCGATCATGATGCTGCCCAGGTCGTTCGCGCCATATTTCAATGCAACCTGGCCGATTTCCTGGCCTTGCGTGACCCAGGAACTTTGCACGTTCGTGAAATTATCCAGGTAAATCCGGCCCAACGCCTGCGTTCGCAAATACTCGTGCGCACCGACGGTGGGCGCTTTCAGGTTCGTGTGCTCCGCCTGGAACGTCCAGCAGATGAACGCGGTGAAGCCCTTTGATTTGTCCTGCTGCGCGCGCAACCGCTCCAGATGTTCGATGCGGTCTTCAATCGTCTCGACGTGGCCGAACATCATCGTCGCGCTCGAGTTCAACCCGAGCCGGTGGGCCACGTCCATGACTTCGAGCCAGTCGCTGCTCATCGCCTTGAGCGGCGAGATGCGCTGGCGCACCCGGTCCACGAGAATCTCCCCGCCGCCGCCGGGAATCGAACCCAGGCCGGCCTTCACAAAATCGCCGATGATTTTGTCCAGCGGCTCGTTGAATACCTCGCGGAAATGGATGAATTCGCTGGGGCTGAAGCCGTGAACGTTCACCTGCGGCCATTTCGCTTTGATGTGCGAGAGCAGATCCAGATACCACTGCTTGGTCAGCTTCGGGTGATGCCCGCCCTGCATCAAAATCTGCGTGCCGCCCAGCGCCACCGTCTCCTCGATTTTTTTGTCCATCTCGTCGAGGGTGATGACATAGGCATCGTCATCTTTTTCCACCCGGTAAAACGCGCAGAATTTGCAATAGACGTTGCAGATGTTGGTGTAATTGACGTTGCGGTCAACGATGTAGGTGACGATGTCGTTGCCGCGCCCGCCGAAATCCTTTGCCTTGGCCAGTTGCCGGCGATGGTCGGCGAGGGCGCCGAGTTCTTCCAGCGGCAGATGATAAAGCCGCAGCGCCTCGGCCTGGCTGATGCGCTTGCCATCCCAGACCTTTTGCAGCAACTCGTCCAATGACGCGTCATAAATCACGTCTTGAGGTTAGCGGATGACCGGCGATGAAACAAGCCGCCGGGTTCAGCGCGCACGGCGGAAGTTTTCCGGCTCGATGGCCGCCAGGGCCTGGCAAATCTCCCTCACCACTTCCATTTTCCCGAGCGCCCGCGCCGCGTTGGCCTTGTGCAGGTAGGCCTCCACCAGTTTGGGATCCAGGGCAATGGCCCGGTCGGCGTAGTCCAGCGCCTGATGATGACGCCCCATCCGGCCGACCATGGTGGCCAGGTTTGCCCAGCCGATTTTATGGTCGGGATTGATCTTCATGGCCCGTTCCAGGCAACGAACCCCCTCAGCCGGGCGTTGTAATTTCTCGTAGAGCAATCCCGCCAGGTTGTTCCACACCTTGACGTCGGTGGGATTGATCGTCAGCGCATGCCGATAGGCTGCTTCTGCCTGGGAAAATTGTCCCAGGCCGTTCAACCCCAGGCCGATGTAATAAAGGGCGCGATGATCGGACGGGTCTTCCTCGCGCCATTGTTGGGCATAGGCCAGTACTTTGGGCCATAATCCCTTTTCACACAGCTCGCGGGCCTTGCCTGCCTTTTCTTCCGTGTTCCAATCCATATCTGAGTACCGAGTAATCTGGTCAAAATAACAACTGGCATCCGGTCCGACGATAAAAAAATGGGGCTGGTAGCCCGCCGGATGCAGGATCCTTTAACCGCATGTGCCGGATTGCTTTTTTCACCGGTTTGGTCAAATTATCAGCGTGGCGGGAGGCAAAAAGTTTCAGGTGGTGGTGCTCGGCGCGGGCTTTGGCGGCCTGACGTTCTGCAAACATTTTCATCATCCCGACGCGCAAGTGACCGTGGTGGACCGCACCAACCACCATTTGTTTCAGCCCTTGCTGTATCAGGTCGCCACCGCCGGATTGTCCGCCCCGGAAATCGCGCAGCCCATCCGCTCCATCCTGTCCGACCGGCCCGACATCACCGTGCTGCTCGACTGCGCCATCGGCTTTGACCTCGCCCAGAAAAAGGTGTTCTTCGAAAAGAACGCGCTGGACTATGATTACCTTGTGCTGGCAATGGGTGGCCAGACCGGCTATTTCGGCCACCCGGAATGGGAACCGTTTGCGCCCGGCCTGAAAACACTCGATGACGCGTTGCGCATCCGCAGCCGGGTGCTTCTGGCGTTTGAACAGGCGGAGAACGAAGCGAACACCGCCGAACATGACCGGCTCATGACCATTGTCATCGTGGGTGGCGGCCCGACCGGCTTGGAACTGGCCGGTGCCTTCGCCGAACTGGCGCAGACGGTCCTGAAACGTGATTTTCGCCGGATTGATCCCACACAGGCCCGGATCATCTTGATCGAGGGCGCGCCGCGGGTGCTGTTGAATTATCCACCGGAACTGTCCGCCAGCGCCCAGCGCCAGCTCGAAGCCCTCGGCGTGCAGGTCCGCACCTCGACCCCGGTTAAAAACATCCGCGCCGGCGAGGTGGAACTGGCCAACGGTGAAATTCTTCGGGCTGGAAACATCATCTGGGCCGCGGGCGTCTCCGCCACCCCGCTGACGAAAAAGCTCGGCGTGGAACTGGACCGCGCCGGACGCGTGAAGGTGAATCCCGATTTAAGCGTACCCGGTCATCCGGAAATCTTTGCCATCGGCGACCTGGCGCTCGTGATGGAAAAAGACGGCCAGCCCGTTCCCGGCATTTGCCCGGCGGCCATGCAAATGGGACGGCACGTGTCACGTCGCCTCCAAAACGAATTGAATTCCGGCACCGATCCGGCGACTCGACCGCCGTTCAAGTATTGGAACAAAGGAACCATGGCGACGATCGGTCGCTCTGCCGCCGTGGCGTGGATCGGCCGGTTGAAATTCTCCGGCTTCCTGGCCTGGCTGTCGTGGCTGTTCATCCACTTGATTTTCCTCATCGGCTTTCGCAACCGGCTGGCCGTGCTGCTGCAATGGACTTATTCCTATTTCAGCTACAAACGCGGCTCCCGCATCATCACCTACCCGCCGCCGGAACCGGAAAACAAAAATTAGACCGCCAGCCGGCACTGGAGGCATTATTTTGCCGGGAGGTTAAAGGCATTTTCAAAGCATACTGGGTTTGGCGATGCCCCAATTTGACGGAGTGCGACTTGTCTCAGAGCCCGTCTGAAAATGTAGCGTCAGCCATCCTGGCTGACGTAGAGCCGGGCTTCCAGCCGGCGGAAAAAACCATCCGCCAGCTTTAACGCCTTTAAAATCCCAAGCAGCGCGTCATGGCGGCTATTCTTCCGGGCGGCAGGATGCCGCCCTTTACGGCAGGCCGGGAGGCCCGCCGCTACTTTTTCAAACCAGCTCTCAAACCTCAGCACGTCCTTTTCGAGTTGCGGAAACCGGGAGATGGAAATAGATATGCTGCATGAAAAGACCGGGTGAGCTCTCCCAAACCGTGAACCAGAATGTCAACCGCCGGGAATTCGTAAGAATGGCGGTGGCGGCCGGCGCAACGTTGGCCGTCGGGCCGGAACTTTGGGGGGCAGAAACGAAAAATGAGTTGCCCCTCCGCCCGCTGGGCCGCACCGGCGAGAAGGTTTCCGCCATCGGCCTGGGCGGCTATCACATCGGCACGCAACGAGATGAAGAATTAAGCCTGCGCATCATCCGCAGCGCCATTGATCGCGGGATAACCTTCATGGATAATTGCTGGGATTACAATGACGGCGGGAGCGAAGTGCGCATGGGCAAGGCCCTGCGTGACGGATACCGCGAGAAGGTTTTCCTGATGACGAAGATTGACGGCCGCACCAAGGCGCTGGCCGCCAGGCAAATTGATGAGTCGCTCAAACGGCTGCAAACGGACCGGGTGGACCTGTTGCAGTTTCATGAAATTGTCCGCCGGACGGACCCCGATCCCATTTTTGCATCCGGGGGCGCGCTGGAAGCGGTGTTGGAGGCAAAGCAGGCCGGCAAGGTCCGCTTCATCGGTTTCACCGGCCACAAGGATCCGGCCATCCACCTGCGCATGCTTGAAGTGGCGGCCGAACACAAATTCCGCTTCGACGCCGTGCAAATGCCGTTGAACGTCATGGACGCACATTTCCGCAGTTTCGAACACCAGGTCGTGCCCGGCCTAGTCAAGGAAGGCATCGGCGTACTGGGCATGAAGTCCCTGGGCTTTGGGGCAATCCTGCGCAGCAAAACGGTCAGCGCCATCGATTGCCTGCACTACGCCTTGAACCTGCCGACCTCGACGGTGATCACCGGCATGGACAGCCTGGAAATTCTCGACCAGGCGGTCGAAGCAGCGCGCACGTTCAAGCCGATGAGCCAGGAGCAGGTTTCGGCCCTGCTCGCCCGGACCGCCGACGCCGCGGCCTCGGGCAGCTACGAACAGTTCAAAACCTCCACCGGGTTTGACGCCACCACGCGCAATCCGCAATGGACGGGTTAACCGTTCGCAATCATTAACGCCATTGAAATCCCGGGCAGCGGCGTCATGGCGGCGATTCTTCCGGGCGGCAGGATGCCTCCCTCTAAGGCAGGCCGGGAGGCCCGCCGCTACATGTTCAGACAAGCTCTCCGAGCTGAAATCAATCCGAAGCGCGACGGAAAAAGGTTGAACAAATTAGCAACCGGTGGAAAATGCCCTGCGGAAGAGAGGATTCACCAACCATGAACCTGAAAGGAGCGTCACCATGCCTTACCTCACTGTCGGCAAAGAAAACTCCGGCGATATCAATCTCTACTACGAAGACCACGGCGCCGGCAAACCGGTCGTGCTCATCCACGGCTGGCCGTTGAGCGGCCAATCGTGGGAGAAACAGACCACCGCCCTGGTCGCGGCCGGTCATCGGGTCATTACCTATGATCGCCGGGGATTTGGCATGTCCGACAAGCCAACGTTCGGTTACGACTACGACACGTTCGCCGCGGACCTGCACCAGCTCATCACCAAACTCGATCTGCATGATGTCACGCTGGCCGGCTTTTCGATGGGCGGCGGCGAAGTGGCCCGTTACCTGGGCAAATACGGTTCGGACCGCGTGAAAAAGGCGGTGTTCATCGCCGCCATCCCGCCATTCCTGTTGAAGACGCCCGACAACCGGCTCGGCGTGGACGCCGAGGTCTTCGAAGGCATCAAACAGGCAATCGTCGCCGACCGCCCCGGGTTCCTGGCCAAGTTCCTTGCCTTGTTTTATAACGTGGACGTTTTGGGCGGCAAACTCATCAGCGACCAGGCCGTGCATGCCAGTTGGAACATCGCTTCAGGGGCCTCACCCAAAGGCTCGTTGGATTGCGTGTCGGCATGGCTGACGGATTTCCGGAAGGACCTCGCCACCTTCACCGTGCCCACGCTGGTGGTGCACGGCGATGCGGACCGGATTGTGCCGCTCGCCGCCTCGGCCAGTCGCGTGCATGAATTGGTAAAAGACAGCCAACTGGTGGTGCTCGAAGGCGCGCCGCACGGTCTGAACTGGACCCACGCCGACCAGCTCAACCGCGCGTTGTTGGACTTTCTGGGGAAAGGAAAATGATTATCCCAGCCCCGTCAGGAGCAGCATGGCAGTCCGTAAAGAAACACCGTCTTTTAGTAGCAGCCGAGGTAGCGAGCCTCAAATTGCTTTGGCAACAATCATTGGTTTAGAGCCTCCTCACGTCGGCTGCCACTTCTTTAATGGGCTGATAGGGAAGATGTCGTTCCTATGGCGCTTTATTTGCCGTTGCTCGTCCAGAAATCTTTTTCCCGCGTGTGTGGGCGCACACAAAGGCAGCAGGGTTCACCGCCAAAATCAATCGTGGTATTCCCGAAAAACAACCGCCGTTGCGGTGGCCGGATCAAACGCCGCATAAACATGTCCACGCTCGTGTTCTTCGTGTTCATTGAAAACCCGCCGGAAGCAAATGAGCTGGTCGGAGCGCAGAATTCTTTGCGACGCACTGATCTCCTTGAGCATGGAATGCCCCAGCGTCGCCCGGAAGTCGTAATCCGGCACCGGCTCCAGTTTTGCCCGGACGACCAGTTTCTGGAAACCGTCCCGGTCTACGTTGAACGCGGCCAGCCATTCTTCGTGAAGAAAGGTGGAATAGCCGGCAACCTGGACCTGGCTGGCCGACGCGGGCGCGTTCCCAAGACAAATGTAAGCCAGCCGGTGACCGGGCGATTTGCCTGCGCCCAACAGCACGAGTAGCAACGTCGAAACCAATGCCGGACCAATCAGCAACGCGAGCGAGGTGAAATAATTCAAGGATCTTTTCTCAATCAGGACCTTGGTCAGGGCAAATGCAGTGCTGCCGGCTCCCCCGACCAGCACCATGATCGGGATGAACGGCAGCAAGGCCATCGCGCAGGCCCTTCCGAAGAATTCGTAGGTGCCGTATTGGGTGGCCAGAAAAAAAAGCACACCGGCGCTCACCAGCACGGCATCGAAGATCCACAGTCGCCAATAATTGATCCGGCGCTGGTTCTCGCCTTCCTGGTTGGCCGTTGCTTCCACGTCGGCATCAGGTAAGCCGGCCGGCTTGCAAACGCAAGGTTTTATGGCAGCGGGCGAAGGTGTGTCAAATGGGCGGAATCAATTTTTCGATTTGCCGTTCAACCGGGCGTAGCCCAGGGCCGTCAGCAAATCCACCACGCGGGTCTTCTGCCCGGTGGGCAAAACGATTTCCTTTTCCCAAATTGGCTGAACCAGCCGGAATCTTTCGCGCTCCGTTTCTGCGAAACGCTCCGCCGAAGAGTTAAATTTATCCGACCTGGGTTTTGAAGCAATTCCCAGCAGCGCGTCGATTTTGAACCGGTTCGTCTCAAGCAATTCAACGAGCCAGACCAGATTGGTCGGCGGGATTTTGTATCCGTCCGACCAATTGGCCACAATGGGCATTTTGATCGGCTTGGAGTCGCCCAAAGGGAGTCGCGTGGAACCGAATCCCGGGCTGTCGTCATTCACGAAAATGGAAGCGTAGGCCTCGTCCGGCAGCCCGTGAACGGTGGTCAGGCCGCGGGGCATCACGTTAAAGCCGATAATGTGACTGATGAAGTTGGTTCCCCAACCGAGCCAGGCCAGGACGGGGTCGCCGCGCTGCGGACGTGTTCCCAACAACAACCAACTGCCATCCTGTTGCTGTTGAAATTGAATGCGGTTGGTCCCGGGCGCAGTGAGTTTTAAATGCCGGGCGGAATCCGACGGCACGGTGACTTCCGCGCGCCCGAGCAGGTGGATGGTTTCCCAGCTGAACTCCTGGATATCGATCGGCTGCAACCGGCCTTTCCACCCTTCCGCCACGACGATGTAATTCCCCGCCGGAAGGTTGGTGAACTGGAAACGGCCGGCGGAATCCGGAACAGCCTGCAGCCAGTCCATGATAAAATTTTCATTGGTCGTACCGATGGCCAAAGTGAACGGCTGGGCGGTTTGCCGGCAAAGAGGTTCACCGGATGGCCGGTCGCACAGCACGACGACCGCCTGCGTACAGCCATCGTCCGGCCAGGTGAGGGTGCCTTCGATCTGAAACGACGCATTGGTCTGGGCCGGCGAATGGATTTCACCAAGCAAGATCGCCAGCAGGAAAAGGGTTTGGGTCATCCGCCGGACAGCTGTTTCTTTCGTGGATGGCTTTGATCGAAGACCACAATCCCGAAGCGCAGGATACATGGCCCCATTCTCAGGCAAAGACACGGCGACGCAATTCTTTTTAAACGGACCCGGCGTCACCTGAGGTCAGATGGGGAAATGAACTCCTGTGGTTGCTTCCCCGTTCGTGTCAACCGGGCACCCAGAATAACCAAGCCATAGCCCATCCAGAGGGCCAATACCACGTACGATGCCGAAAAGTACGTCTTGCTGAGTTCCCAAGTCTGCCTGTCAGGGCTCGGATTCAAGATGGCCAGCATCAGAAAGGCCACGCTGACGTAAGCGGCCAGCAATCCCAATATCCACCGGCATAAAGATGCGGCGACCCGGTGTAAGAAACAAAATGGAATCAGGCACAACAGCAGATATGGCCAGCCAAATTCCTTGCCCGCCGTTGCAAAATACCACCGAATCTGTTCAAGAAACGGCCACAGGTTGGAAGTTGGAATTGCTTTCTCGTACTGACCACGGGTAACCGTATGAAAAAAGCCTTCCACTGTACGTGGATATGCCCAGTTTATCGGCGGATTTGTCATCGAGGCAATCGGCAGATAGAAATAAAGTGACAGTCCGAGCAAAAAACAGCCGCTGCAAATCAGAATAGTCTTCCACTCCGAGAAGGCTCCTCGGGTTCGCGCCATCAGCCCAAGGCCCACCAAACACGTGATTACACCCAGAAATATGAAAATAAAAAATTGTCCGCCTCCGCCTCTAAGCGATAGAGAATAACCCGTCCAGATTCCGGCCAGCCCGATCAAAAACATAATTCCCGCCGTCAGGAACATATCCCGGCCAATTCTTGGGTTTCCGGTCGCAACCAGGAACGGGATGGCTGGCGCTAAAGCGAATTCAATCTGGCTGTTCGTCAGTAACAATCCGAAAACCAGGGCCGCAGCATAAAGATATCGTCTGCATTCGGGCTGGAGACCCCATCGCATAAGCAGACAAAGCACAACGCATAGCAATAAAATGCTTAATGGCCAAACGGCCACAACGACCACTTCCGGCCAGAAAGTGCCATTCAATCCAAAAACCATTCCCGCCGCATAGCCGCAAATCGCGCGGAGCCATTTCTCTTCCTTTGGCTTCAATCTCTGCTTGTCGGGCATCTGGTCCAAAATGGTTGTGCCACCCCGCGATACCATCAAGGCAATCAGGCCACTCGCTAGGGCGCCCGCCACGGCCGAGGAAACGGCCACTCGCCAAGCAATGTTCGAAAACGGCAGCAATTTGGTGAATCCCCATGTCCATAAAGTCCAAAGCGGATATCCCGGTGGAGACGACACACCGCCATACGCAGCCGCAGTGGACCAAACTCCGGAATTATCCAACCCCACAGATGGGGTGAGCGTGAAAAGATAAACCGGCAACGCCACCAATGTCGTTGCGACAAAACTCAACCAGTCGGTTCGTTGAAAGAATGGCTCACTCCGCAGCATCCCGGGCATCATGCCGAATGAGCCGGAAAGATCATCCGTCCTCAGGGAATCTGCATCTACATTCATTTTGCCGGCGCGAAATCCGCGACACGAAACCGCCATCTGATAGACACCACCGAATGCAAATTTGTATAATGCCTCGTAAATAAGCGCCACCGAAGCGCAACCGGGCATTCATACTGCCTTGTCCAAGGCGACGGAGACGCGCAGGCCCAAGGGTTTCAAAACTTCCTGCAATGTGGCCAGCGTAGGATTGCCTTTTTTGGAAAGAATCTTGTAAAGGCTCGGCCGTTTGAGATCCACACACCCGGCCAGATGGCCCATGCCGCCACCAGCTTCCACCACGTCCTTGAGCGCAATCAGAAACGCGGCGCTGTCCTTTTCCACCAGCACCTGAGCGAGATAGGCGGCGGCGTAATGCGGGTTCTCCAGCCGCCTGAGCAGGTCATCCTTATAATTTTTCAGACGCATGGTTTTCGATTCTCGATATATGATTTACGCAATATGCCCGGATAGTAGCAAGACCCGTCAATCGTAAATCCAATATCGTAAATGTATCAGAGCCTCCTCACCAGTCTTCGCACCAAGTGCTGCGACCCGGCGGGCGTCGGCTGCTAGAATCTTAAGAATAGAAATATCCCAACTCGCGCAGGGACGTGTAGTCCTTCGGGCGCTCCTGCGTCGCGCGACCCAGGATGACATGGTCGAGCACCTCAATCTTCAACAGCTGGCCAGCCCGGATCAAATCGCGCGTCACCTTGATGTCGGCCTCGCTCGGCGTTGGATCCCCGCTCGGATGGTTGTGCGCGAGGATGATCGCCGCGGCGCCGGCGGCAATGGCGGGCCGGAACACCTCTCGCGGATGCACCAGGATCGTGTCGAGCGTGCCCTGCGAAATCGGTTCGATGCGAATGAGCCGTCGCCGCGTGTTCAACAAAATTACCTGGAACGTTTCCACCTGCCGGACGCGATTGTCCTCGCGCAGCAGATTCACGATGGCCTCCGGCGTTTCGAGCACGGGCGATTCGCGCTGCAAATCCGCGGCCATCTTGCGCGCCAGCGCAAATGCCGCCACCAGCGTCACGGCCTTGTCACGCCCGATCCCTTTGACGCTCCGCAGATCATCCACCGACGTCCGCGCCAGCGCCTGAAGGGTGCCGAATTTGTTCAGCAACTGGCCGCCGACTTCGACCGCATTTGCCCCTTTCAAGCCGGTGCGCAGCAGAATCCCAATCAATTCGGCATGGCTCAAGGCGTCCGGGCCAAGTTCGGCCAATCGCTCGCGTGGACGTTCACTGGCGGGTTGGTCTTTGAGCCGCAGGCTGGAGGTCATGAGCTACATTTATCCTGCCTGCATTTCAAAATCACGAAATAAATTTCAAATGAGCGTCAGGCAAATCGCTATTTTCGATTTGCGATATACGATTTACGCGGATTACAGGCATCGTGGATGGATTCGTAAATCGCGTATCGCAAATTGCCGGCGGTCCCGCGTCCGTGTTAGCCTGCGGCACAGCATGAAACCGCCGCGCGCTGAAACCGGAGACCACCTGACGCCGACGCAACGGCAGGCCGTCACCGCGCGCGGCAACGTGCTGGTCATGGCTGGCGCCGGCACAGGCAAAACGCATACGCTCGTTGAACGCTGCCTGCACTGCCTCTGCTCGGAACAGCCGCAGGCTTCGCTGGGGGAAATTCTCATCGTCACCTTCACCGAGGCCGCGGCCGCCGAAATGCGCCGGCGACTCCGCGAACAACTGGAGGAAAAATTTCGTGTCGAACCGGAGGTCCCGCGCTGGGCGGAGCAACTCGCGCTTTTTGATACCGCGCATATCGGCACCCTCCACAGCTTTTGCCTCCAGCTGGTGCGCGAACACTTCCACGAACTCGGCCTCGACCCGCAACTGGCCGTGCTCGACGAAGGCGAGGCCCGCCTGCTCGCCGACGAAACGCTCGGGGAGGAATTGCAGGACCATTACGCCGGACAAAACCGGCTGGCGGACGCGGTCCGAAATTTGATCCGGATTTACGGCAACGGCCGCGACCAGACGATCCGACAGCTTGTGTTGCGCCTGCACCATTACGCCCAAACCCGGCCCGATGCCGACGGCTGGCTGACGCGCCAGATGGAAAAATTCACGGCCTCCGAGCCGGACGAATGGCGCCAATGGCTGCTCGATGCCATCCGCGACTGGCGTGATGAATGGCTGGCGCAGCTGGAAGAACTCGGGTCTCCGGCCTCCGGCCCTCCGTCAGCAAACGAGAAAGCCGTTGAGTTGGCGGGCCTTCTCCGGCGTTTGCCGGAAAACTATTCACGCACCGACGCAGCCGAAATTCTGGGGCAAATCCTTTCCGCCGATGGCAACTGGCCGGCAAGACGCAAAACCCTGTTTCGCAAGCCGCTCGAAACGATTTTCGCCGATGCGGCATTCCTGCATTCGCTCGCCGCCCTTGAAAATGGCCGCGATCCATTGGCCGAGGATTGGGGCTGGCTGCGCGGTCACATGGACGCATTGCTGCAATTGACGAAGAATTTTTCCGCCCGGTATGCCGCGCGCAAGCGCGATGACGGCGTCCTGGATTTTCACGATCTGGAACAATTTGCGTTGCAGCTGCTCTGGGATTCAGGCGCGGACCTACCCACGCCCATTGCCGGACGCTGGCGCCAGAAAATCCGGTTCGTTTTTGTGGACGAATACCAGGACATCAACGCTGCGCAGGACAAAATCATTACCGCACTTTCGCGCGACAGTTCTTCTCCCTCTCCCCGCCAAAGCGGGGAGAGGGTTGGGGAGAGGGGTTTTGAACTCGCGAACAATCTGCCTCCTCACCCCGTCCCTCTCCTCCTTCGGGGAGGAGGGGGGGATAAGGCGCAAAACGAACCCGGCAGCAACCGGTTCCTCGTCGGCGACGTGAAGCAGAGCATCTACCGTTTCCGGCTGGCCGATCCGAAAATTTTCCGCGATTACGCCCAAAACTGGCGCGGGAAAAACGGGCAAACGATTTCGCTCGCCGAAAATTTCCGCAGTCGCGAGGCCCTGCTCAACTTTGTCAATTCCGTCTTTGAGCCGCTCATGCGCGAAGAAATTGGCGGCGTGCGCTACGGTGTCGAGGCCCGGCTGCAATTCGGCGCCGCCCGGCAACGCGCGGAGCTGGGGGTAGCCCAGGACGCCGCCCCACGCGCGGAATTGATTTTGCGATTCAAAAAGGGCCGCTCCGACGCCGAACCCGGCGATGCCGCCAGCGCGGATGATCCGGCGGACTTGCCGGAGACGGAGCGGGAGGCGCGATCGCTCGCCCAGCGACTGAAACAGTTGGAATCCGGAAAACATGAGGTCTGGGATGCGGCGGAAAAGAAGTTCCGCCCCGTCGAATGGCGCGACATGGCGGTTTTGCTGCGGGCGCCGTCGGGCAAGGCGGAAATTTACGCGAAGGAATTTGAGCGCGCCGGGGTGCCGCTGGTTGTCGAGCGCGGCCGGTTTTACGACGGCAGCGAAATCATGGATTTGCTCAGCCTGTTGCAACTGCTGGACAATCCATTGCAGGACGTGCCGGCTATCGCTGTCCTGCGTTCCCCGCTCGTTGGTTTGTCCCTTGATGAACTGGCGCAGGTGCGGCTGGCCGCCAGCGGCCACTTTTGGACGGCACTGAATCGAACTCAGCGGGCGGAATGCGGGATGGTGGTTGAGACGGTTCAAAAAATTGCCAGATTTCTGAAACGATTTGCCCATTGGCGGCAGTTGGCCCGCCAGGTTTCGCTGTCGCAATGCCTGGAAAGCGTGCTGGTGGAAACGCACTACGCCGACTGGCTGCTGACGCGTCCGCGCGGCGCCCAGCGGCAGGCCAATGTCGGACGATTTTTGGGGCTCGCGCAAAAGTTCGACCAGTTCCAACGGCAGGGGCTGTTCCGGTTTCTGAAATTTATCGAGGCCCAACGCGAAGCCGGGGTGGAACCGGACGTCGCGGCGGTGGCGGATGAAAACGCCGTGCGACTCATGAGCATTCACCAAAGCAAGGGCCTGGAATTTCCCATTGTGGCGGTGACCGACCTGGCGAAGCCCTTCAACACGCAAGACGTGCGCGGTGAAATCATTTTTGACGAAACCTTTGGCTTGTGTCCTCGGATCAAGCCGCCGCACACCGGCCGGCGGTATCCGAGCCTGCCGCACTGGCTCGCGCAACAGCATCAACGCCGCGAACAATGGGGCGAAGAACTGCGACTGCTGTACGTTGCGCTCACCCGCGCTCGCGACACGTTGATTTTGACCGCAGCCGTTTCGGAATCAAAATGGGAATCACTTTGGAACGGACCGGCGGCCATTTCCACCCGATCCATCATCGCGTCGAAAAGTTATGCCGACTGGCTGGGGTTGTGGTTCGCGCAGACTCAGGTCCAAAGTCCAAAGTCCAAAATCCAAAGCGCGACCGAAGGTGAACTGCCGCATCTGCGCTGGCGCCTCGTGGATGAGGCGGAACTGGCGGACGAACCCGTGGACCACCGGGTGCAAAAGGAATTACCGCCGCTGGACTACAAAACCGGCCGCAAACTCCACGAAACTCTGGCGTGGAAATATCCATTTGGCGCGGCGACAACACGGACGGCCAAGTCATCCGTCACCGCGCTGCGGCGCCGGGCGGCGGATGAAGGGGATGATGAAGCGGAGCGCCTTTTTCCGGCTTCTGATTTTGTGCCGGCGGCGCGGCGGAAACCACGCCCCGGACTTTCCGCCGCGGACGCCGGGCGGGCCCACCACAAATTTCTGCAATTCGTCGCCCTGGAAAAGACCGGCAGCTCCGAAACCCTCGCCGCGGAAGCCAATCGCTTGGAGCGGGAAAATGTCTTGTCGGCAAATGAAACCGCGGCTTTGAACCTCGAGGACATCGCGGCCTTCTGGGGATCGGCGACCGGCCAGAAAATCCGCGGCCTGGCCACCAATGTCCGGCGGGAACTGGCCTTCACCGCGCGTTTCAGCCCGGCCGAACTGGAAGCCATTACAGGCGTAAAATCCGCGCCAGGATTGGAAAACGAATTTGTGGTCGTGCAGGGCGTGGCGGACCTGATGGTGTTGTTGCCAAAGGAAATCTGGCTGGTGGATTTCAAGACCGACGAAATCCGCCCGGGCGTCTTGCCGGGCAAGATCAAAGCCTACACGCCGCAATTGAAGCTCTACGCGCAGGCGCTGGAAAAAATCTATGCGCGGCCGGTCAGTGCCCGCTGGCTGCATTTTCTCGCGGCCCGGCGGACGGAACCAACTTAATCTTCGGGTTCGAGCAAAAACGGGTCTTCGGCCTTCTCTTTCGCCGGAGCGGCGGAAACAGGCGGGGTGGCCGTTTTTTCGGCTGGTTTTTTTGCCGGGGCGGGGGTTGCGACAGTCGCAATTTTTGCAGTTTGGGGTTGCGCGGGCGGGTTCGCGTCACGAAGCCGCACCAGCGCCGGGCGCAACAGCTTCCCTTGAAATGTGTATCCCGGACCAACCGTCTCCGCGACGGCCGCTCCAGCCGGCGGATTTTCCTTGCCCTCGGCGACCTGATGGCGTTCGGCATTGAACGGTTCATTTGGCCCGGCGGCAAACGACGTGAGCCCGACCCGGCGGGCAATATCCCGGCTGGCATTCTGGAAAGTCGTGATGGGGCCGGCAAATTTCACGTCGCCGGAACGCATGGCGGCGGCGTGGAGCGCAAATACGTGGTCGAGGATGTTCACGAGCACTTGGAGCCATTCCGCTTCACCGCGCCGCAATTTGTCCACCTCCAGCTTGAGCGTGGCCTTCTCGGTGTCGTTCATCTTTTTCATGAAGTCGCTGAATTCAATGACTTCAGTGGTCATCCGGTCGGCGATGGCCTTGGCGGCCAACGCGGTTTTTTCCGCCTGGCCCTGGGCGGATTCCTGAACGGCTGCCCATTGGCTGGTGGCGGCGCTGATTTGCCCGGCGAGTTTCTCCAGGTTTTCAATTTTGTCAGCCACCGCGCCGAGCGCGTTGACTTCCATGACCCTGCCCATGGCGCGATAATCGAGGATGAATGGGATCACGCCCAGGGCCGCGCCGACGGCCACACAGCCGGCGGCAATTTCCCAATGGCGGATCGGCAGCGGCGAATGCAGGACGAAAAAATATCCGAAAACCATTAACAGCGCGTCACCAAGCAGAAACGGCCACTTGGGGACCTTCCAATCCGTCATGTCTTTCATGGGGTCAGTTTCCGAAAAACCCGGGACGAGTCAAGCAAACGCCTTGCTTTCTGCTCGACTAACCGCCCAACCGCCACAAATCATTCACCGGTGCGCACCTGCGTGATCTTCAATCCGGCCGCCCGCGGCAACAAAGCCCGGCATTTCCGCCGTCATCTGGACAAAATTGGCGGGCAGTCCGCGTTGAAGGCCACCACCGCTCCCGGCGACGCGCGCCGGCTCGCGGCGGAGGCGGTGGGCGAAGGCTTTGATTTGATCGTTGCCGCCGGGGGCGACGGCACGGTGAATGAAACCCTCAATGGCCTGGGCGACGCGCCGGACGGTTTTGCACGCGCGCGACTCGGCGTCCTGCCACTCGGCACCGTGAATGTTTTCGCGCGCGAACTCAACATCCCGCAGCGTATTGAACGGGCCTGGGAGGTATTGCGCCGCGGCAACGAAACGCGCCTGGATCTCCCGCAGGTGGAATTTTCGGCCAATGGCAGCCGGCAACGGCAGTATTTCGTCCAACTCGCCGGAGCCGGGCTGGATGCGCGGGCGATTGAGCTGGTGGACTGGGGCCACAAGAAAAAAATCGGCCCGCTGGCCTATCTTATCGCCGGGCTGAAGGCCTTGAGGGAACAAAAACCTGGCGTCACCGTCCGCGCGAACGGCCGGGAGGTCGCGGGGGAATTGGTCTTGATCGGCAACGGCCGTCTTTACGGCGGATCATTTGAAATTTTCCCGGCCGCGGATTTGCGCGACGGGTTGCTGGATGTTTGCGTTCTCCGGCACATCGACTGGCCGACGCTGCTGCGTTGCGCACCGGGTCTGCTGCTGGGGAAAAGGCTGCCGGAAAAGGTTGTGCAACGCATGCGCGCGGCAACTTTTGAGCTGGTGAGTGAAGCGGCGGCCGCTTTTGAATTGGACGGCGAATGGGCCGGCCGTTTGCCGGTGACGTTTTCGGTCGGGCGTGAAAAGTTGCGCGTTGTCATCCCGTAGCCGACGGCGCGGTCATCGCCGCGTGGTGACCCTGCCGTTGGTCAATGGGCCAGCGACTTGACAGCTTCCGTGGCGAGGTTGAGCAGGGTGGCGGGAAACAAACCAATCCAGAACATGCCCGCGATGCAAATCGTCAGGGTCAATTTGGCCGGGCTGGAAAGCGGGATGGGTGACAAATCCGGCACGTTCTTGCTCCAGTAAATCGCGCGGATGACGCCAAAATAGTAGTAAAGCGAGATCACCACGCCCGCCAGCGCCGTGAACACGAGGCAATAATAGCCGTGGTTCATCGTGACCTGGGCCTGTTCAATTACCGCTTTCAACAGCAGAAATTTTCCAAAGAAACCGGCCAATGGTGGAATGCCCGCCAGCGACACCATCGCCAGCGCCAGGGTCGAAGCCAGCAACGGCGAACGCTGGTTCAAACCCGCCAGCGCGGAAATGTCCTCGTTGTCCAGATGTCGCATTACCAGCGCAATGACGGTGAACGCGCCCAGCACGGTGAACAGATAGCCGCCCAGATAATAAAGCACGGCCGCCTGTCCGCTCGCGCTCAAAGCCGCCACGCCCAAAAGCAGATAACCGGCGTGCGCAATGCTCGAATAGCCCAACAACCGCTTCAGGTTGCGTTGCGGAAGCGCGCACAGGTTGCCGTAAAGAATCGTGATGCCGGAGATGACGATCAGCAGGTTGGCCCAATGCGCCGTGACGGCCGGGACCGCGGTGAACAACACCCGCAGCAGCAGGACGAAACCGGCGGCTTTTGACCCGACGGCAAGAAAGGCCGTGGTCGGGGTTGGCGCCCCCTGGTAAACATCGGGCGCCCAGATCTGAAATGGGAAGGCGGCGATTTTGAAACCGAGGCCGACCAGCACCAGCAACGCGCCGAGCAGGAAGATGGGGTTCCCGGCCAATTGGGGCGCGACCACCGCCAGTTCGTTGAAATTGAATTTGCCGCTCGTGCCCCACACCAGGGCGATGCCGAACACCATGAAGGCCGACGACAACGCCCCGAGGATCAGGTATTTCACGCCGGCCTCAAGCGACACCAACCGGCCGCGCTGAAAGCTCGTGAGCACATAAAATGTGATGGTGATGAGTTCGATCGAGACAAACAGCATCGCAAAGTCATTGGCTGACGCCGCGAACAACATGCCCGAAAGGGCAAACACGATGAGCGAATAATATTCTGAAATCCCGGCCGTCAGCCGGTCGGAAAATTCCGCCGCCAGGAACAGGACCAGCATGGCGGCGATGACGAAAAAGCGTTTGAAGAAGACTGCCAGGCCGTCCTGGACGAAAGAGCCGTTGAAAGCCGAACCCGTCTCACCCGAGCCCATCAACAGCATCACGCCCAGCGCAGCAATGGCCCCGTAGGCGAGAAAACGCCGCCGCTCAGGCGGCATGAACACATCCGCCAGCATCAGCACCAGGCCCAGGCCGATCACCAGGATTTCCAAACTCATCAAGGACGCGTTCATCAATTTCGGATTTCGGATTTCAAATTTTGAATTTCAGAAGGGCCCGTCTGCGCCACCAGTTTGTCCGCCGGTTTTTCCGTGACGGCCATGGCCACAACCTTTGCCGCGTCGGGTGTGATTTTTTCCGTGAGCAGGCGCGGCCAGATGCCGAACACAAACAGACTCACCAGTAACAGCGCATAGGGCAGTTTGCGCCAAACATTCGACGCGTCAGGGATGCCCGACCACTTTTCCGGCAGTGGACCGTGAAGGACATCCCGCATCGCGCGCAGCATGTACAGCGCGCCAATCAACAAGGCACCCCAAAGCGCGCAGGCCGTCACGAACGGAAAGGTTTTCCAAGCGCCGAAGAACACGGTGACTTCACCGACAAAATTCGCAAAGCCCGGCAACCCACAGCCCGCCATGGCCGCCATCAACAGCGCCGTGCCAATGAAGGGCAATTTCCGGCACAACCCGCCCAGTTCGCTGATCTGGAGCGTGCCGGTCTGCTGGTAAATGTAGCCACTAAGCGCGAAGGTCAGCGCCGCCAGGAAGCCGTGGGCGATCATGATGAGCACCGCCCCGGTCACGCCGATGAGATTCAAACTGGCGATGCCGAGAAAAATGAAGCCCATGTGCGCCACACTCGAATTGCCGATGAGCAGATTCAAGTCCTTCTGCCGCATCGCCACCCAGCCGACGAACAGGATGTTGCCCAGGCACAGCCAGGCGAGGATGTGCATCCAGCCCTGTGCCGCCTGCGGCAGCAACGGCAAGGCCACGCGGATCAAACCGTAAAGGCCGAATTTCTTCAGCACGCCCGCGTGCAGCATCGCGGTCGGCGATGGGGCGGAAGCATAGCCCAACGGCGCCCAGGTATGGAACGGCCAGAGTGAAACCAGAATGCCAAAGCCGAACAGCAGCAGGGGGAAGATCAAATTCTGCGCGTTGACCGCGAGCGGGCTGGCTTTGGCGTGCGCAATCAATTTCGGGATGTCGAACGTGTTCGCCCCTGATTGCAGATAGAGCGCGATGAGGCCGATGAGCGCGATGAGCGCGCCGAGGCTCAAATAAAGCGTGATCTGGAAAGTGGCATAGTTCTTCCGCTCGCCCCGGCCCCAGACACCGATCATGATGAAAGTCGGCACCAGCGCGAGTTCATGCAGGAAATAGAAGAAAAACAGATCGAGGGACGCGAACGCGCCGAGGATGCCGCCGCTCATCACGAGCAGGAGGATGTAAAATTCCTTCTCGCGCTCCTTGATCTCCCAGGCGCAGCAGGCCGCTGCAAACGCGACGATTGCCCCCATCAAAACCAGCCCGACATTCAAGCCATCCACGCCGACGTGATAGCTGATGCCGAGCGATTCGACCCAGGGGATTTGTTGAACAAAACGATAACCATCCGCATCCGCCGGGACGCAACCGTACTGCACGAACATTTTCACGGCCAGCACCATGGACACGAACGTGGCGAGGACGGCGACGGAGCGGATGATGACGCGATAATTGCGCGGCACCAGAATCAGCGCCAGCGCCGCCAGCAGCGGCCAACCCAGGATGTAAGTGAGAATGGACATTAGTTTTGAAAACCGGATTTCAAAGGTTGAAATTCGCAGTGAGCAGAAACGCCCGCCCTCACCCTGACCCTCTCCCCCGAGGAGAGGGAACAGCAACGATCACCTTTCGAAATTTCCACCACGGCCCGTTTCGCCAACCGACGGACTACAATTCTCCCTCCCCCGGGGGAGAGGGCCGGGGTGAGGGCGGACCAAATCCCGCTCACTCCAATTCGTTCGTTGTTGTTGTGGATTATCATTTTCCAAGCATGAAATACAGCACCACCGCCACACCGAGCACGAACAGGAAGGCGTAGGTCTGGAGATTGCCGGTCTGCATGAGGCGCAATGCGCGTCCGGTAATATCCGTGCCGCCACGGATCAGCCCGATGCAGCCCCAATCCAAGAACCAGCGGTCAATCAACCCGATCACCCAGGCAATGGAATCGTGCAGGCGGATGAAGGTGGCCTCATAAATTTCATCAAAGTAAAACCGGTTCTTCATCGCGGTCGCCAAACCACCGAGCTTCGCGGGCAAGGGATCGGTTGCCGCAGTCTTGTAAAGGGTGAACGCGCCAAACAAGCCAACGGCCACGGCGCCAATGCCGAGCAGCATCGGAAAAATATTATGAAGCGGTTCGAGCGCCTGCTGCGCGACGGAAAGATTTTCAGATTCGGCGCCAAACTGCGAACCATAGATGTTGGTGATGCCGATGAAGCCACCAACCAGCGCGAACACCGCCAACACCGCGAGCGGCAGCGCCATAACGGCGGGCGATTCGTGCGCATGTTTGGCTTTTTCCGTCCGGGCTTCGCCGAGGAAGGCGACAAAGAACAGGCGGAACATGTAAAACGTCGTCAACGCAGCGACGAATACGGCAACGCCGAAGAGCAGATAATTTTTCTGTTCCAACGCCTGGGCGAGAATGGAATCCTTTGAGTAGAAACCGCTGAACGGCGGCACACCGCTCAAGGCCAGGGTGCCGATGATGAACGTCCAGAACGTGACGGGCATCTTCTTTTTCAGCCCGCCCATCTTCCAGATGTCCTGCTCCTCGTGCAGCGCGTGAATAACCGAGCCGGCACCCAGGAACAGCAACGCCTTAAAAAAGGCGTGCGTGGTCAAATGGAACATCGCCGGGGTTGGCCCGGCCAGGCCGACAGCCATCACCATATAACCAAGTTGCGACAGCGTGGAATAGGCCAGGATGCGCTTGATGTCGTTTTGCTGGACGGCGATCAACGCCGCAAGCAAGGCGGTGAATCCACCGATGTACGCAATAACCTGCAACGCCGTTGGGTCGAGCAGGAAAATAATCCGGCAAAGCATGTAAACGCCCGCCGCCACCATCGTCGCCGCGTGGATCAAAGCGCTGACCGGGGTCGGGCCTTCCATGGCATCCGGCAACCAGACGTGCAGGGGGAATTGTGCGGATTTGCCCATCGCGCCGCAGAACACCAGCAGTCCGGCGATGCTGGCGATGGTTCCGAGCGCCGCGGGATTGGCGGTAAGGATTTGTTGCAACGAGCTGAAATTCAACGAGCCGAGGGCCGTCCAGACCACCAGGATTCCCATCAGGAAACCGAAGTCACCGAGGCGGTTGGTGAAGAAGGCTTTTTTCGCCGCATCGGCCGCGCTGGGCTTTTCAAACCAGAATCCGATGAGCAGATAGCTGGACACGCCCACGAGCTCCCAGAAGATGAACAGTTCGATGAAATTGTTCGCCAGCACGATGCCAAGCATCGAAAACGTGAACAGGCTCAGGCAGGCGAAGAACCGCGCCTTGCTGCGGTCGTGGTCCATGTAGCCAAAGGAATAAATATGGATCGCGCCGCCGACGCCGGTGACGATGAGCATCATCATCAGGCTCAAAGCATCGAGTTTCAGGCCAAAGTCAATTTGCAGATTGCCGATGGAAAGCCAGTTGCCGGCGTGCCCAACGCCGGGCGTCTCTGCGTTGAGGTGAAAGCCATTGGCGCCGATGAAAACCAAAGTCATCACGAAGCCCGCAACAATCGCACCAATGGAAATGAGCGAACTGATCGTGCGATAACGCAAGGTGAAAAGCGTGATTACCGCCGCAGCCAGCAGCGGCAGGAACAAAATGATCCAGGGTAGCGCCTCGAATTTCATCGGTTAAGAAGGAAACATTCAACATCCAACATCCAACATCCAACATTGAATGTTGCTGCGTCGCACCGTTCATTGGATGTTCGGCGCTGGATGTTGGTTGTTGGATGTTTTCTCATTTTGTCACAGTTTCATCGTGGTCAGGTCTTCCACGTGCGCGGTCTGGCGTTTGCGGTAGAGGGCGACGATGAGCGCCAGGCCGACCGAGACCTCGGCCGCGGCCACGGTAATGATGAAGAAGACCAGGATCTGGCCATTCAGGTTGTTGTTGAACCAGGAAAAGGAGACGAGCGCGAGGTTGGCGGCGTTGAGCATCAGTTCCAGCGACATGTAAATCACCAGCAAATTGCGCCGGAGGACGACGCCGAGCAGCCCCAGGCAAAACAGCAGGGCGCTCACGATCAAATAATGTTCGAGTCCGACGTGCATGTTATTTGGTTTCCTTTTTGCTCAATAAAATCACGCCGATCATGGCCACCAGCAGCAGCACGGAGACAACTTCAAACGGCAGCAGATAATGCGTGAACAACAGCTTGCCGAGCACGGCGGGTTCACCTTCGGCCGCGGGCAGATGGACTTCCGGCCTGGCCGCCAGGATGGACCGCACAAAAATCGTCACGACGGCGCCGACCGAAATCATTCCGGCGATGAGCGCGAATTTTTTCACCCTGCGGTGTTCCTCCGCCTTCAAATCGAGGAGCATGATGACGAAGAGAAACAGCACCATGACGGCGCCCGCATAAACCAGGATCTGCACCGCGGCGAGGAAAAACGCATGCAACAACACGAACAAGCCTGCCATCGAAATGATGGTGAGCACGAGGAACATGGCGCTGGTGACCGGGCTGCGGCTGAAGGGATTGGCGATGACAAGCACGCCGCACAACAGCGTCAAGGCCGCAAACACGTAAAATAGAATATCGGGCAGTCCCATGATTTTTCCGCTTCAGACTTTCACCGGAAAAGATTCCTGTTCCTTTGCTTCCTCCAGCTTGTGCTTCCATTTCTGGACGCCGCCGTGCGTGCCGCCCAGCGCCAGGAGCTTTTCCTTGTCGTAAATCATTTCCTCCCGGCTCGTGCCGGTGAGCGAGTAATCCTTGAGCAGGAAAATCGCCTCCTCGGGGCAGACCTCCTGGCAAAAACCGCAGTAAATGCACCGGAGCATGTTGATCTCGAACTCCTGCGGCATTTTTTCCGCGTTGGGACGGTCGGCCATCTCGCCCGCCGGGCCGGGCGGCGTGATCCGGATCGCCTTGGGCGGACAGACAAATTCGCAAAGCTGGCAGGAGACACATTTGGTGTTGCCCTCCTGGTCGCGCACGAGGTACGGCGCACCGCGATAATCCGCCGGCACGGCCCATTTTTCCTCCGGATATTGCATCGTGACCGCCTTGCCACCGAACAACGTGCGCGCGAAATGCCGGGCCGTGACCTTGAAGCCGCCGATGATGGCCGGCAGATAAAGCCGCTCCCAAAAATTCAATGGTTTGCGTTTAACAATCATTTCAAACCTGCATTCTCGTGGCCGCGGACGTGAGTCCGCTGCGCTTCAAAATTCAATTCGCTGCGTTCTCACGAACGCAGCCACAACCAGACCGCCGTCACGACGATGTTCGCCAGCGCCAGCGGCAAAAACCGGCACCAGCCCAGATCCATCAACTGGTCATACCGGAAGCGCGGCCACATCCAGCGCACCCAGATGAACAACAGCAGAAAAACCGACACCTTCGCCAGAAAGATCGCGATGTGCACGATGCCACCCATCAAGGTCGCCGCCGGCTGGTCGAGCCCAAACCACGGCAGCGTCCAGCCGCCGAAAAACAACGTCACCATCATCGCCGACGCGAGGACCATGTTCGCGTATTCACCCATGAAAAACAGCGCAAATTTGATCGAGCTGTACTCGACGTTGTAACCGCCGGCCAGTTCCTGTTCGGCTTCCGGCAGGTCGAACGGCGTGCGGTTGGTTTCGGCAAAGGCCGCCGCGAGAAAAATTGCAAACGCCAGCGGCTGCTTGAACACCAGCCAGTGCCACCAGGCGCCGGTCTGGTAAATGATCACGTCATTGAGGTTCAGGCTGCCGACGAGCAAAAACACCGGGATGACCGACATGCCCATCGAGATTTCATAGGAAATCAACTGGGCGCTGGAGCGGATGCCGCCGAGGAAGGGATATTTCGAATTTGCCGCGTAGCCCGCCAGCACGATGCTATAGACCCCGAGCGAAACCATGCCGAACGTGTAGAGGATGCCGACGTTCAGGTTGGCCATCACCATCGGCTGGTTGCCGAGCTTGGAGCCAAAGGGAATCACGGCGAGATTGAGGATGGCCGGCATCAGGGCGATGGCCGGGGCCAGGATGAAATAAATTTTGCGCACGTGTGCCGGCGTGAATTCCTCCTTGAAAAAGGCCTTGATGCCGTCCGCCGCCGGCTGCAGCAGGCCCAGCGGCCCGACGCGGTTCGGCCCGATGCGGTCCTGCATAAAAGCGCACACGCGCCGTTCCGCCAGCACGATGTACGCGACCATGGTCATCATGACGTTGAACGCAACAAAGACCTTCACCGCGGTGAACAGGGTAAACTGTCCCATCGGCGATCTGGCCCAATCTAAAATTGCCTGGATCATCTCTAAATTTTCACGGTCACACCGGTGTCGCCAATGCCCGCCCACGTCAATGCGTTGAACGCCGGCACGTCCTTGGCCATTTCGTTGAACAAACCTTCGATGGTCAGGAATCCGTCCTGGCCGGTGACGTTGTAAACCAAATCATGCAAAAATTCCCATTCGGGCCGCGCGTCGCCGGGGGCTTCGACCGCCTTCATGAATTTCTGGACGCGGCCTTTTGTGTTGGTGAACGTGCCGCGCTTCTCCGCGTGCGCGCAGCCGGGCAATAGGTAATGCGCCAGCTTCGTGGTCGCGTTGGGCAAAATGTCGCTCACGACGAGCGTCTCCAGCTTGCCGAGCAAATCCGCGCCGAGGCCATGCTTCGTCACGTCCTCGCCGAAAACAATCAGCGTCTTGATTTTGCCGCGCTGAATTCCTTGCGCCATCTGCGGCAGGGTCGAGCCGGTTTCGGTGAAGCAAATGCCCGTGAGCCGCGCGCCGTTGGTGTTTGGATTCTTGTCCGCGCTGACCAGCAGCTTGTCGCCTTCGCCGGAACGCGCCACGGCATCGCTGAGCGCGCCGAGCTTCGCCTTCAATTTGGCCAGCAACCAGAGTTCCTCGTTTGTCTGCCGGGCGGAAGCGACGATGGCCACCGAACCCGGGGCGGCCTTTTTGAGCCGCTCGCCGATTTCATTGAGCGCCGCCGTCCAGGTGGTCTTCTGTCCGCGGGCCAGCACGTCCTTCAGGCGGTCTTCCCGGCCGATCCATTTGTAATTCAAACGGCCCGCATCGCACATCCACGGGCCATTGACGGCATCATTCTCGCGCGGCACCTGGCGATAAACCTTCTCCTCGCGCGAACCGATGAGGGTGTTGCAGCCGGTGGCGCAACTGGTGCATACGCTCCTGGTTTCCTTCAGAAACCAGACGCGCATCTGAAAGCGGAAATCCTTCGAGGTCAGCGCGCCGACCGGGCAGATATCCACCGTGTTCAGCGTGTAATTGTTGTCGAAAATTTTGCCCGGATAGGCGGTGAGCGTATTGTAACTGCCACGGTTGACAATGCCGAGCGCGTCATCGCCGGCAATGTCCTTCGTAAAGCGAATGCAGCGGGTGCAAAGGATGCAGCGCTCGTCGTCGAGCACGATGCGCGGGCCAAGATCAACGGTTTTTGGCTTGTGCACTTTGGGTTCAACAAAGCGGCTGGCCGACTGGCCATAGTCCACCGAATATTCCTGGAGCTTGCATTCGCCGGCCTGGTCGCAGATCGGGCAGTCGAGCGGGTGGTTGATCAGCAGGAATTCGAGCACGCCTTCGCGCATCTGCTTCACGCCGGGGGTGTTGGTGTAAATTTCCATGCCGGGCGAAATCGGCGTGGCGCAGGCAATGGCCGGACGCGGCGACTTCGCGATCTTTGGCGTGCCGTCGGGATTCAAAATCGGCTTCCGGTCCGGGCCCAGCGCGGGCGTGCCGAACTCGACCAGGCACATGCGGCAGTTGCCGGCGATGGGCAGTTTCGGATGATAGCAATAATGCGGCACCTCCACCTTCACCAGTTCACAGGCTTGGATCATGGTGGTGGGCGTCAGCTTGCCGGACCAGTCGGCCATGAGGCGCGGCACCTCGATTTCGCGCCCGTCCACCTTCACCTTGATCTTTTCGACCGGTGGCGGCGCGGGCTTCGTTTCAGTTGTGGCGGCGGTGGACATGGCAATCAATGATGCACGTCGGCCAGTTGCTTGGGCTCCGCCGGGGCGGCATGTTCCCCGGCCCGGCGCGCTTCATTGGCAGCGCCTTTGGCGACAAATTCATCCTTGAACTTCGCCACGAAACTTTGCACCGGCCAGGAACAGGCCTCGCCAAAGGCGCAAATCGTTCGGCCGCCGGGGATGTTGTCGGCAATCTTGACCAGGTAATCGGCATCGCCCGCGCGGCCTTCCCCGTGCGTGAGGCGATGCAGCGCCTTGCTCATCCAGAGCGAGCCTTCGCGGCAGGGCGTGCATTGACCGCAGCTTTCGTGGGCATAAAATTCGGAAAGGTTCGCCAGCGCCTCGACGATGTCGGTCGAGTCATCCATCACAATGATGGCGCTGGAACCGCTCATGGAACCGGCCTGGATCAGGGAATCAAAGTCATACGGCAGATCGAGCATATCGACTTCGGCCAGCACTTCCTTGCCGTCCGAACCCTTGCGCTTGAGTTTGAATTTCTCGCCCGCCTTGAAAACCTTGGCCGATGAACCACCTGGGATGACCGCCTTCAATGAACGCCCGGGACGCAGTCCCCCGCCGAAGGCCGGGTCATTGATCAGTTCCCCAATCGTGGCCTTGCCAATTTCGATTTCGTAGTAGCCCGGTTGCTTGACGTGGCCGCTGAGGCTCACGATGCGGGTGCCGGTGTTGTTGGGCGTGCCGAGCTTCGCAAATTCCCCGCCGCCCAGGGCAACGATATGCTTCACGTTGCAGAGCGTCTCGACGTTGTTGACGATGGTCGGGCACATCCAAAGGCCGAGTATCGCCGGGAAATAGGGCGGTTTGATGCGCGGATACGGCCGTTTGCCTTCGAGCGATTCGATGAGGCCGGTTTCCTCGCCGCAGATGTAGGCGCCCGCGCCGCGGTGGACGTAAATTTCCAGGTCGTAGCCGGTGCCGAGGATGTTTTTGCCCAGAAATGTTTTGGCGCGGGCTTCGTTGAGGGCCTTGACCAGCAATTTGGCGCCATCGGGCATTTCGCCACGGATGTAAATGTAGGCCAGGTGCACATCGTTGGCGAAGCACGAGACGATCATGCCTTCGATCAACTGGTGCGGGTCCTTGTACATGATCTGCCGGTCCTTGAACGTGCCCGGCTCGGATTCATCCGCATTGCAAATCAGGTAAATTGGCTTGCCGCTCTTGCGGTCCACGAACGACCACTTGAGTCCGCACGAAAAACCCGCGCCGCCGCGGCCGCGCAGGCCGGAAGCCATAACTTCCTGGCGGATTTGTTCCGGTGGGGTCTGCGTTTTGCCATCAGGCAGGGATTTGGGCTGGAGGGCGAGCGCTTTTTTGAGCGCGTCGTAGCCGCCATGTCCCATATAACATTCGATGTCGGGCGTGTAACCCGGTTCATCGGCGTGTTTCAAAATCAGTTTGTATTGCTGCGGCATGGCTAATTGCGTGAAAAATGAAACGTGAAACGTGAGGTCGGACTTTTTGTTGGTACACTCGCCCTCACCCCGGCCCTCTCCCCCGGGGAGAGGGGGAAGCTGCGGGCGTCGCTCTGAAATTCGCTTGTCACAATTATAACCGCCGGCTTTCTGCCGTTTGCCATAAAATGCACACGACAACCCATGTCGTTCGTGCCGCTGATGACCGGACGATAATTCTCCCTCTCTTGGGGGAGAGGGCCGGGCTGAGGGCGAACGTAATCACCAATCGATTTTTTCAACGCTGAGCCAGTTTGGCGGCTTGACTGGCCGGGGAAAGCGTTTAGGCTAAACGACGCTCCGGCCTGCCCGATGGTGTAACGGTAGCACAGCAGACTCTGAATCTGTTTGTCATGGTTCAAATCCATGTCGGGCAGCCAATTTGCCAAGGCGGAAGGAAGCATCTTCACTTGCAACCTCCCACAATTTCATCCGCCTTTTTGTGGCTGACACCCTCGTAGAAGGCGTCGTTGCACATCATCACCGGCGCGGTGCCGCAACTGGCGAGACATTCGACGAATTCGACCGTGAATTTGCCATCCTTCGTCGTTTGCGGGCTGTGCGCGTGCGCATCCAGGCCGAGCTTCTCGCAAAAATGTTGATGCAGTTGATACGCGCCTCCCAGCGCGCAGCTCAGTGTCCGGCAGACCTTGATTTGATATTTGCCCATCGGCTGCTGCCGGAGCATGGGATAAAACGTCACGAGTTCATAGACGTTGATGGGCTGCAATTCCAGCTTCCGCGCCGCCCACTCGACGGCTTCCTGGGAAATCCAGCCGAAATGCTCCTGGATGGCATGCAACACCATGAGCGACGCCGCGCGTTTCACCGGATAATGGGTGACCAATTCGTTCACCTCCGCCTCAAGCGCCGTCGGCACGGCAAATCCGCCCTGGCGCTGGAGCGGATTGGGAATGGGTTCGGTGTGGGCGGCGTTCATCGATCACACTCCCCCATCACAAAATCCAGCGACCCGAGGATGACCACGGTGTCGCTCATCATGTGACCGGGCATCAATTCACTCAGGATGCTCAAATTCACAAAGCTGGGGGAGCGGATTTTCATCCGGTACGGCGTGCCGCCACCGCGGCTGTGGATATAAAAGCCGAGTTCTCCCTTGGGGTTTTCATGTCCAAAATAGATTTCGCCGGGCGGCACGTTCATGCCCTGGGTGACCAGGATGAACTGGTGGATCAATTCCTCCATGCCCGACAACACCCGGTCCTTGGCGGGCAAAACGATCTTGCCGTCGGCCACGTTCACCGGTTCCTTGCTCTGGTTGTCCGGGCCGCCGGGGATTTTGTCGAGGCATTGATACAACAGGCGCATGCTCTGGCGCATTTCCTCCATCCGCACCAGGTAACGGTCGTAGCAATCACCCACCGAGCCGGCCGGCACATCAAATTCCAGGTCCGGATAGCAGAGATACGGCTGGTTTTTGCGCAAATCGTATTCGATGCCGCTGCCGCGCAGGTTCGGGCCGCTCAGGCCGTAATCAATCGCCGTTTCCTTCGAAATGATGCCGACATCCCGGGTCCGGTCCACCCAGATGCGATTGCGGGTGAGCAGAGTCTCGCATTCATTGAGCGTGACGGCGAATTCCTTGAGGAACTGGCGGCACTGATCCGTCCAGCCCGGCGGCAAATCGCGGGCAACACCGCCGATGCGCGTATAGCTCGTCGTGAACCGGGCGCCGGTAAGCGACTCGCACAAATTGTAAATCTTCTCCCGTTCGGTGAAAATGAGCAGGAAGACCGTGATGGCGCCCACATCCATGGCAAACGCGCCCAAACCCAGCAAATGCGCTGAAATTCGCGCGAGTTCGCAGCACATGACGCGGATGTACTGGCAGCGCGGCGGCAGTTGTTTTTCAATGCCGATCAATTTCTCCACCGCGAGCGCGTAGGCGACGTTGTTGGCCAGCGGCGCCAGATAATCCAGCCGGTCCGTGTACGGGATGAACTGGGTATAGGTCATGCTCTCGGCGATTTTCTCGTCGCCGCGATGCAGATAACCGACGTCCGGGTCGGCCTTGGTGATGACCTCGCCATCCAGTTCGAGCACGATACGCAACACCCCATGCGTGGCCGGATGCGACGGCCCCATGTTGAGGACCATTCGCTCGCCCTGCATGTCCTGCAGTTCCTCGGCCGCGGGCGGCAGCGATTGCACCGCCGCCCCAACCGAGGCCGCGGGATCGCGAAATTCAATGTCTCGCACTTCAGCCATGAAAATTAATTTTCCGGTGTCCGCACGCGCGGCTCGCGGGAGATGGCATCCTTGCCACCGGCCACGGTCACAAACGGGCCGCCTTCCAGGGGAGCCGGCTTGGTGAACGCGATCCCGGGCACTTCGCTCGGTTTGCCGGCGAGCGGGAAATCCTTGCGCAATGGAAAATAGGGATAGCCTTCCCACATCAGGATCCGGCGCAAATCGGAATGTCCGCGGAACCGGAGGCCCATCATGTCGTAGATTTCACGTTCGTGCCAGTTGGCCGTGCGCCAGACTCCGGTGACGGTGGGCAATTCGGATTTTTCCTCGCTCACATCGGTTTTGATGCGCAATTCCGCGCCACTGGCCAGGCTGCGCAAGTGATAAACGACCGTCCAGCGCGGATCCTCCCCGTAATTGTCCAGGCTGCTGACATCCACGAGGTAATCGAAGCCCAGTTCCTTTTTGGCGGAGCTGCATACTTCGGCGATGCGTTCCGCGTCGGCAAGCTTGACCGTGATTTCGGCGTGAAATTCGGACGGTTCGGAGATCAGATCGCCGAACCGGGCTTTGAGTTGGTTGGCTGGTTCAAGCGCAGTCACGTGGCAAAAGCATCACTGCCGATGAACACGGACGGACACGGACGGAAAGCCCCTCGGGGCCATGGCTCAAGTTATCCGTGTGCATCAGTGTTGATCCGGGGTTGAAATTAAAATCAAGCCGCAGCGGTTTTCAGCGTTTTCAGGAACGGCTCGTGTTGCACCTTGTTTTGCAGTTTCATCAACGCGTCCAGGACGGCCTCGGGCCGGGGCGGACAACCGGAAACATAAATATCCACCGGGATGATGTTGTCCACGCCTTGGAGGACGGCGTAACTGCGGTACATGCCGCCTGTGGAAGCGCACGCCCCCATGGCAATGACCCATTTCGGCTCGGTCATCTGGTCGTAAATGCGCTTCACCGCCGTCGCCATCTTGTAGGTGACGGTCCCGGCAACGATCATCACGTCGGACTGGCGCGGCGAAAACCGCATGACTTCCGAGCCAAAACGCGAAATATCGAAGCGGCTGGCCCCGGCGGCCATCAATTCAATGGCGCAACACGCCAGACCCATCGGCATCGGCCAGATGGAATTCTTGCGGAACCAGTTCAAGGCCGCGTCAACGCGTGTAACGATGACGTCGCCCTCAATTTTTGAATCGTAACCGACTTCGCTCCGTGTTTGCATAGGCACACGCCTCCTATAAAGCTGTGCTAAAGCCAACGTAAACAACGCTATTAGTTGAAACAAGGCAAATTGTGAATTTTTTCACAATGTTTCAGTTTTTGTCGTGATCGCTCGCCCGGTTGGTGAACAAAACTGATGCACCGGGCCCGCCGGGGGAAATTCAGGGGGAATTCTGAAAGGCGTGTTGCCTAAATGGGCCGGACTGCGGCTGTCCCAGCCGCAGCACGTTCGACCATGCAAAATACTCGCGTAGTTCGTGTAATCATTTGGCAATCCGAAATGCTCCGGGTGGGACACCCGCGGTCCGCTGCCGCCAAGCGGTTTGGGCAACATGCCTTGGATTTGCGGCCGGCGAGTCAGCCATTCCGCTCTCCGTTTCCGGCGGTCCGGGAAACTTTCACACAAATTTAACAATGTGCCCGGCGATTTCTGTTATCAACTTGCGCTTGTGAGACGAGCCAAAATGCGTAGAATCAAAAAACGCGGTTGGCATTAACGATGAAAACTTTTGCAGAGTTGAACTTTCCGGGGCGGCTGATAGCCGTCGAAGGCCTTGACGGGTCGGGCAAGTCCACGCAGATTTACCTGCTGAAACGCTGGCTGGAGGCCGAGGGCATCAAGGTCTATTTCAGCGAGTGGAACTCGTCGGAACTGGTCAAATCCGCCACCAGCAAGGGCAAAAAACGGGAGTTGCTCACGCCCACGACGTTCAGCCTCATTCATGCGACGGATTTCGGCGACCGCTATGAACGGCACCTGCTGCCGTTGTTGCGCGCCGGTTATATGGTCCTGTGTGACCGTTACATTTTCACCGCGTTCGCCCGCGACGTCGTGCGGGGCTGTCCCCCCGAATGGGTGCGGGGCATCTACAATTTCGCGGCCCAGCCCGATCTTACGATTTTCTTCAAGGCGGACCTGGAGGTGTCCCTCAACCGCATTCTGGAAGGCCGGCCGAAACTGAAATTCTTCGAGGCGGGCATGGACCTGGAGCTGTCGAACGATCCCTACGAAAGCTTCCGCATTTTTCAAGGCCGCATTTTGGAGCAATACATGGCGATGAGCGGCGAATTCAATTTCATCGTCATGGATGCCAACCTGCACGTGGAAAAACAGCAGGTGGCCGTGCGCAAACTCGTGGGCGAACGCATTGATTTGAAACAATTCAAGCGTCGCAGCCCGCTGCCCTTGCCCCCCCCGGCGCCGCCCGACGAAAAGTCGATCGAGATGGAGGAAGATTCGGCCGCATGAATACAAACCCAAAACCCGCAGACCAATGCCGCCGGTTTTACGGACACGGCATCCCCGGCATTCAACTCGAACAGCTCACCGGCCGGTTGATCGTCGTCGAAGGCGCGGACGGTTCGGGCCGTTCCACGCAAATCGCGCGGTTGGTGGACTGGCTGGAGACCGGCGGCCATCCAACGGTGCAGGTGGGATTGAAGCGCTCCACGCTCGTGAGTTCGGAGCTCGAAAAGGCGCAGGAAGGAAATATTCTGAGCCGGACAACGCTGAGTTTGTTTTACGCGACGGATTTCGCCGACCAGCTGGAAAACATCATCCTGCCGGCGCTCAAGGCGGGGTTCATTGTGCTGGCCGACCGCTACATTTACACGTTGATGGCGCGCGACATGGTCCGCGGCATGGACGAAACGTGGCTGAAGAATCTTTATGGCATCGCGCCCGAACCCGACGCGGTGTTTTATCTTTCCGTCGAACCGGAGGAACTCGTCCAGCGCAATCTCGCCAAAAACGCGACGCTGGATTTCTGGGAAAGCGGCATGGACCTCGGCCTGTCGCGTGACATGTTCGACAGTTTCATCAAGTATCAGACCGCCATCCAGGCCGTGTTCCGGCGATTGCAAACGACCTACGCCTTCAACATCGTGGATGCCAACCGCTCGATGGATTCGGTCACCAAGGAATTGCGGAAGAAAATCGGCGCCTTGCTGAACGGAGATTAAAAAGTTAGGCGCCCGGCGCCGGGGTGTTGGTGGGGGGCGCAACCTCCGGCGGGGAGTTGGTGCCCGGCGGGCGGCGGGCCGGATGTTGTTTCATCAACCCTTCAAACTGTTTCAACTGTTCCGGCGTCAGTTCGGCGCGGATTTGCTGGTTGACGTCCTGCATCACCTTGCGCATCTGCGGCGCCACATTGGTCCAAAGCACATGGTTGCGTTCCTGTCCCTCGGCAACGATTCTGGCGATGTTGTTGCTTTGCCCCAGGGTGAGATGAAGCGACCCGACCAGCCGCTGGACAAAATCCTTGCTCAGACGTTCCGCCAGCTTGGGGAGGGGAACCTCGGACGGATGGGCGGGTCCGTGATTATCTGCCACCGGATGCACGTTGGACTCGCTGGCTGACGCCTCCGTCAAGCCCGGTTGCCCGTCCTTTGCATGATTGACCAGCAGGCCGCCGGCGATCACTCCCGCGCCAAAAATCACCACGGCGGCCAGAATGATTTTCCAGGAATTCATTGGGCCTGGTCGCTTTGATCCACGGAAGCCAGCAGTGTGTTTTCAAAATTCTGGGATAGATCGTCCGCCTTGTTGGCGGTGGAATTGAAAAACGCCCACGCGCCGAGCAGCAGGGCCACGGCCATGCACGACACGGCGGCCCGCCAAAGCCCGCGCACCCACAAGGCCAGAGGCTCGGTCACGGTGCGGTTCGCGACCAGGGCCATCACGCGTTTCTCGAACGCATAGGGCACGCGATCACCCGGCGGATTCGCCTGGGCGGCAGCGATCAATTTCTTCTGCAATGATTGCCAGTTGTACATAAACACTACGTTTTATCAGACGCCGCCCTGCAACCACCGGTTACAGGGTTACAGATACTTGTCGCGCGCCATTTTGGCCAGAATCTTTCGCATTTCGGCCCGGGCCCGAAACGCGCGCACCTTCACCAGCGGCACGGACCAGCCCGTAAGTTGGGCAATTTCCTTCACCGGGCGGTCTTCAATTTCCAGCAGCGTGATGACCAGGCGCGCCGCCGGAGAAAGCCGTTCCAGAATTCGCCCGATGAGCAACCGAGCCGCATCGGCGGTTTCGGAGGCGGTTTCCGGCTGGGCCACAAACCGCTCCAGCCAGTCGTGCTCCGGTTCGGTTAGGTCCGAAAACGGCGACTCACGGTTGCGCTGATGGCCGCGCAAAAAATCGTAGCACGTCCGCACGGTCAGCCGCATGAGCCAGTGTTCGAACGGCGCCTCCCCCCGGAAACTTTTAAGCTTTTCGAAGGCCTTGAGCCAGACTTCCTGCGCAATGTCCTCGATTTCGCTTTCACGGCGCGCATAACGGCGCGCGGTGGCAAAGACGCGCGGTGAGTATCTTTGCACCAGGGGCTCGAAACTGGCGGCATCGCCTTGCAGCACGGCAGCGATCAATTCCGCTTCGGTTCGTTCCATTGCCGCGAGTCTGCCAAAAAACAGTTCCCGGCCAAGGTCAAAAGCCGCGTGGGCCCGGGCGGTCAGGGACGGGTGATATGCAGTGTCGCCTCCAGGTCGCGGGAAAAAACGGAAAGCGCCTCGGTCATTCGGCGGGGCTGATCGGTAAGCGTGCTCCACATGTGGTCGGTGGTGGCCGGCCGGCGGCGGATCAATTCCGCCGTGGCGGCAATCAGCGACAGACAATTGTTCAGATCATGCCGCAGGGTGGAGAGTTTCTGGTTCAACTCCGCGATTTGCTCCACGCTCAGGGCGACCGGTTCTGTAGGCAAAGCCATGATGCAATAATAATTGTTTAATTCCGGACGATAGCTAGCGGGTTCCATGCCAGAACCATTGGGGCAAACCGGCGGGAACAGTTGTCTTCGGGCCCTCGACCCAACACCCGCAGGGCACCGAAAACAAGCCATCTCACCCTGGCTTGGGGCTGGCGTGTCCGCAAACCCGCGCGCAGATTTTAGACCCCCTCCCGTTCACCAGTATTCCTCGATGTGAATGGTTCCCGGTTCCTTGCCCTGGCCGGCTTTGAAGCCTTTGACCTCGAGCATGGCTTTGACCACCTTCACCATTTCCGGGTTGCCGCAAAGAAAAACATCGGCCTGTGCCGGATCGAGCGTGACCCCGGATTCCTTTTCCACCACCCCCTGCTCCAACAAAGTCTGCACGCGCCCGCTGTGCCCCCGAAAATGCGGATCCTGATCGGGGCGGGTGATGCTGGGGATGTACGTAAAGTTCGGCCGCAGCCGGGCCAGGCTTTCGAGCTCGCCCCGGTAACCGAGATCCCAGCCATAACGCGCGCCGTGCAGAACGATGAACCGCCGCTTGGATTCATTCATCAGCATCGTGCGCAGCATTGAAATGTAGGGCGCCAGTCCCGTGCCGGTGGCGATCAGAATGACCGCCTTGTCCGGCGCCACCCGATCGAGTGTAAACACGCCGGTGGCCTTCGGTCCCAGGAACAGCCGGCTGCCATGGCGCAAGGCAAACAGGCGCGGCGTC
>Ga0265320_10000186_pt1 | contig 51958 bp, 35 predicted proteins | sample 4827metaG_FD_202087 | JGI IMG/M metagenome (GOLD analysis project Ga0265320, IMG submission 202087) | Rhizosphere microbial communities from Carex aquatilis grown in University of Washington, Seatle, WA, United States - 4-8-27 metaG | ecosystem: Host-associated > Plants > Roots > Rhizosphere >... | reverse complement strand
GGTTCGCAGGCCTTCCAGGAAAGCCCGCACAAGCACGCTCCGGCCATCGTCGTCGCGTTGATTCCCTCGATCGCCGCCTGGGGCAAACTCCAGATCGACAACTCGCTCGGTGCGGTCTCGGGCATTCACCAGATCACGCCCGAGATGGTCGCGTCGATGAAGCAGGTCGGCATCATGTACCAGGGCCTTTCGATCCTCGGCGCCGGGTCCATTCTCGCGGGCGTCGTGCTCGGCGCGATCACGACCTACATCGTCGAGCGTGACTTCTCGAAGGCCGCGGCGTTCTCGATGGCCGGCGCGTTGCTCACGTCGTTCGGTCTCATGCACGGCGAAGAAGTCGGGATCTCGCACATTCAGAATCCCAGCGTGGTCCTCGCGTACCTCGTCGTGTCCGGCGTGCTGTTCGCGTGCCATCGATTCGCAACGGTCAAAGCGCCCGAGGAATCGCACGTCGAGGTTCACCACGGCGCCCACGACGAGCCGGAGATGGCGACGGCAAAATAGCCGCACGCTCACTGCGGAGCGAAACAGGCTCCAACGAATCCGGACCCTCCGCGGCACTGCTGTCGGAGGGTTCGGCCTTTTTGTGCGCAGCCCTAACGGTTGGGCACGACGAGCGTGCGCGCGACCGGGGACGGTGGCGGTAGATACGGCGGCGGCAGCGGAGGCGGCTCGGTGACGAGGTTTGCGACGAGCAACGCCACGACCGTGGCGGCGAGGACGAACGCCGCGCCAATCGCGGCGAGCACCCAGTAGTTCCGCCGATCGGAACGGGGAGCATGTGCGAGCGGAATCACGGCTGCTTCGACGATCGTCGCGAACGGCGCCGAGAGTGCGACGCCGAGGTTCGCTTTCGGCAGCGGCGACGGCGTGGAGGCCGCGATGGTCTCGTTGCGTTCTTGACCGGGGATCCCGGAGATACGAAGAGCGATGCTCGGCGCTTCGCGGCCGCCGTGAGCGGCGAGTCGCTCGGCGAGATCGGACACGCGATGAAACCGATGACGGGGATTCTTCTCGAGGCATCGACGGACGATCCACTCGAGATCCTCCGGAAGATCGGCCCGGCATTGTCGCAGGAGAACCGGTTCCTGCGACAGGACCGAGGCGATGATCGCAGCCTGGGATGACCCATCGAACGGACCTCGTCCAGTCAGCAGCTCGAACAAGGTCACTCCGAGTGCCCAGATGTCCGAACGCGCGTCGACGTTGCTCGCACTCTCGAGCTGTTCGGGCGCCGCGTAGAACGGAGAGCCCAGGATCGCTCGCGTGTTCGTCAATCGCCGCGAGATCGCTTGACCGTCGCGCAACGTCTTCGCGATGCCGAAATCGAGCACCTTCACCAACGCGGTTCCGTCGGGGCGTCGCGCGACGAACAGGTTGGCCGGCTTGATGTCGCGATGCACGATCCCGCGGCTGTGCGCCTCGGCGATGGCCAAGCAGGCCTGGAGTAAATAGTCGACTGCCAGGGGAACCGGCAGCGGCCCTCGTTCGTTCAAGAGTCGACCGAGATCGCTCCCCTCGACGTACTCCATCACGATGTAGGGGACTCCGCTCGGAATCTCTCCGACATCGAGGACTCTCGCCACGTGCTCGCTCCGGATCTGCGCGCCCCGCTCCGCCTCCGCCTTGAAGCGGAGCCTCAACCCGGCATCCGCGGTGAGCTCCGGATGCATGAGCTTGATCGCGACGCGGGATCCGAGGGCAGTGTGGAGCGCGAGCACGACGTCACCCATTCCGCCTTGGCCGAGCACGCGCTCGACGTAAAATTTGCCGGCGATCGTTTCCCCCACCCCGACGGCTAGAGGTGAGATTTCCTGCGCCGCCACCACGATGATTCCGAAATACCACACGCCCGGTGGATCCTCCCTCTTCATCGGCCGTTCGTCTTTCGCGGGCGCCTTCGAGGGTTCGCGTGAATCTACTGGCCCGAAGGTCGCTAGCGGTAATCGCCAGTGGGCCGCCCGCGGCGCGACGGCTTTTTAGCGACTGGTCGTCGGAACCCGAAGGTCTCAGGTCTGTCTTCGAACCCAAGAAGGAATCGGAAAAATGACTACCGTCGAGGTTCATCCATGACGACTGGCCGGCACGTCGTTACTCGCATTTCGGCGACGATCGCGATCGCGTTCGTCGCGTTCGTCGCGTTCCTCACGACGAACGTGTTCGCGACGACCCCCAACAAAGGATCGCCCGTGACAAACCCAGTGTTTTATCGAACGGTCAAGGTGGACGGCTTCTCGATTTTTTATCGCGAAGCAGGGCCGAAGACGGCTCCGACGATCTTGCTCCTGCACGGCCTCCCCTCGTCGTCGCGGATGTTCGAACCGCTCTTCGCTCGGCTCGCCGATCGATTCCATCTGGTGGCGCCGGACTACCCCGGCTTTGGTCACAGCGATTGGCCCGACCCGAAGACGTTCGCGTACACGTTCGATCATCTCGCGAGCGTCACGACGCATTTCACCGAAGCGCTCGGTCTCTCCAAGTACACGCTCTACATGCAAGACTACGGCGGTCCGGTCGGCTTCCGAGTGGCGCTGGCACACCCCGACCGCGTCCAGGCGCTGATCGTTCAAGACGCGGTCGCGCACAATGAAGGGCTCGGCGCAATCTGGAAGACGCGTCGCGCTTTCTGGGCGGATCGCGCCGCCAACGAGGCCGCGCTCCGCACGAATCTCTTGTCGCTGGCGACGACGCGAACGCGTCACGTCGGAAGCGACCCGAACGTCGAACGGTACGATCCCGATGCTTGGACGGATGAATTTCGATTTCTCAATCAACCCGGACAGGCCGACATTCAATCGGATCTGTTCTTCGACTACCGCACGAACGTCGAGAGCTACCCGAAGTGGCAAGCGTGGATGCGGCGAACACAGCCGCGCCTCCTCGTCCTCTGGGGCCGATACGATCCGTCGTTCGAACTCAGTGAGCCCGAGGCATTTCGTCGCGACGTGAAGAATGCCGAGGTCCATGTCCTCGACGCTGGCCACTTCGCGCTCGACACCGCGGCGGACGAGATCGCGGAGCTCGTGCGCGCTTTCGTGAAGTAGAAGCGCACCGAGAGAGGGCGACCGCCGTCGCAGCGAATTCGCCGACGCAATGCTCCTTTCGACGATGAACGCGTGGGTCGTAACTTGGTCACCAATTCGGTGAACGATGTTCGAATAGGTGCGATTGCAGAGCGTGTCAGTGCGGTGTATCAAGCGTCGCAATTCCGATGCGAAACGTCGTTAGAGGGTCGCGGAGCTTTGGCTTCTGCTTGGTTACCATTCTCGGTCTTGCCGGCTGCACGACGAGTGACGTGGGGCCGGCGAAGCGCAGTGCTGACGGAGGGCCAGACAGCGGGTCGCCTTCGACTCAGACCGATTGGACGATGTACGGCCGCGACATCAACGGCTCGCGCACGAGCCCCGACAAGACCTTCTCCACCGGGAACGTGCAGAAGCTCGTTCGAAAGTGGGAGAAGTGGGAGCCGCGCTGCACGAGCACACCGGCGGTCGTCAACGGGATCGTCTACTTCGGCGATTGGTTCGGAAATCTGCACGCGGCGCACGCGAAGGACGGCACCGAGATCTGGGTGACGCCGGTCACGACGTCGACGATCGACGACTCGCCGCTCGTCGCGGACGGCAAGGTGTTCATCGGCGACGGCGCGGGCAAGCTCTACGCGCTCAACCAGACCACCGGCAAAGTGCTCTGGAACGCGGTCGTGAGCGACCACCCGCAAGCGCACCTCTACAGCTCGCCGATGACCATCGACGGCCGCATCCTGATCGGCTCGGCCTCGCTCGAGCTCGTGTCCGGCGTGAAGACCTTCACCTTCACGGGAAGCCTCGTCTCATTCGACGAAAACACCGGCAAGGAACAGTGGCGCACGTACGTCGCGTTCAACGACGGGGTGAAGTCGGGCGCCGGCGTCTCGGTCTGGTCGTCGTTCGTCTTCGATACGACGCGTGAGATGGCGTTCATCGGCACCGGTCAGAACTACACGGGGCCGTCGAGCCCGTTCAGCGACTCGCTCATCGCCGTCAAATACAAGACGGGCGAGATGGTGTGGCATCAGCAGTACACCGCGAACGACATCTACACGATCCTCAGCGGGTCGGGCCCGGACGCCGATATCGGTGCAACGCCCAACCTGATGACGGTGAACGGCGTGGACGCCGTCGGCGTCGGCGACAAGGCCGGAAAGTACGCGGTCTTCAACCGAGACGATGGGACGCCGCTCTGGACTCCGACGTTCCAGCAGATTGCGAAGGGCTCCGCGCAAGGCGGCTTCCTCGCCAGCTCCGCGTACAACGACGGCATCATCTACATGGCCGCCAACGACGGCATCGGGCTCATCGACAATCCCAGCCCCACGGATCTTCACGCGCTCCTCGCCGTCAAGGCGGACACCGGCGCGACGCTCTGGCGCAAAGAGAAAGAGTATCCGACCGTCGGCGGCGTCACGTACGCGAACGGGCTCCTCTTCAACACGACCACCGACGGCACGATCTATGCGGTCGACGCGACGAGCGGCGATCAGCTCTGGAGCGACAAGACGTCGTTCATCAATCCGAGGACCGGCGATCGCAGTCAGTACAAGATCGCCGCCGGCGTCACGGTCGCCGAGGGTGAAGTGTTCGTGTGCTCCGGGTTCTCGTTTTTCAAGACCTCGGGCAACGGCGAGTACGGCGGTGGCATCGTCGCGTACGGTCTGCCCGATGGATTCACCGGCGAACCGGTGGACGCTGGCGACGCGGGCGCTCACGAATGCAAAGAGCCGAAGGGCATTGCTCTCTGCACCACGGAGATCGAAGCGAAGAACATCTGCCCGGCCACCAACGCTTGCCTCTGCGAGAAGTGCGCGTGTGACTTCCAGGCGTGCGCCGACCACCCCGGCTGCCTCGACATTCTGAAGTGCAGCGAAGAGACGGGGTGCGCCAAATCGAACGCGCTCCTCTGCTACCTGAACAACGGACCGTGCAAGGATGTCATCGACGCCAACGGCGGTCCGGTCGGTCCCGGGACGAATCTCGCGCTCGCCGTGGGCGATTGCGCGACGGCCCAGGGCTGCGAAGAGGCGTGTCCGCCGAGCACGGACGCGGGCAGCAGCAGCTCGACGGACGCGGGTTCGAAGGGCGCGGGCTCCAAGGACGCCGGTCCCGACGCGACGCACTGAGTCGACGGGGCTCGAAGGATTCGGGGGCCCGTTTTCGGGTCCCGTCCAGGGGCCTCGTGTGACACGACGGCGCGACGACGTCGCGTGACCAGGGGGCCGGCGCAAAGGTGAGCCGTCCTTTCGTTCCGCGCCACTATCCAGGGCATGCGTCACCATGCGGTGATTGGCGCCTGTTCCGTCATCGTTTCGGCGGTGCTCGGCGCGTGTGCGAACTCCGCGGGCGTATCCGAAAGGCCCGGTGGTGGCGCCGGAGCCGGGAACGCCGGCTCATCGACGGGCGCGGGAGGTTTGTTCACGGTCACCGGACCCGCCGGATGCGACAGCGCGGACGGGGGCGTGGCGTGTCCGGGCGCCTATCCGAATTGCAGCAACGGAAAGATCGACGCGAACGAGCGTTGCGATGACGGCAATCGGGTGAGCGGCGACGGCTGTTCCGCGAACTGCACGTCGGTCGAACCCGGCTATACGTGCTCGACGCCCGGAACACCGTGCACGCACGTCCACGTCTGCGGAGACGGCTACGCCGATCCCGCGGAGGGTTGTGACGACAGCAATCACACCAACGGTGACGGCTGCGATTCGAAATGCCGTGTCGAACTGGGGTTCAAGTGCAGCGGTTCGCCGAGCGTCTGCACGCCGACCGTGTGCGGCGACGGCAAGGTCGAAGGCGCCGAGAGCTGCGACGACGGGAACACCGTGCCGTTCGACGGCTGCTCGGCGGATTGTCAGGCGGAGCCCACCTGCGGCAAATCAGGCGGCGCGTGCACGTCCGTGTGCGGCGATGGCATCGTGCTCGGCGAGCAATGCGACGACGGCAACCTCCGAAACGGTGACGGCTGTTCGAGCGAGTGCACCATCGAGCACGGCTTCACGTGCACCAATCAAGGCGCGTGCAACCCCGGCGATCCGACCTGCCACATGGACGTGCCGGCGATCTTTCGTGACTTCAACTTCGGCGGGGACTTCCAGCCCAGCTTCGACAACAGTGGCGTGATCCCCGGCATGGTGAAGGGCACGCTCGGCGGCGACGGCAAACCCGTCTACGCGATGAAGGGCGGTCTCGACACCGCGGATGGCTACGTGCAATCGGCACAGACCTTCGCCGAGTGGTACACCGATTCTCCGCCGACGAACGGCAGCGTCCCGGGTTCGATCCGGCTCTACGGAACGGCGGCCGGGGTGTTCGTGAATCGCTGGGGTCCGAACGGTGAGCCGTGGGTGGGGTATCCGACGGGAACCCTCGACGGCACGACGTATCCCAACATCCAGTGGTGTTCGAACACCGATTGTAAGGATCCGGGCTGCGCGACGGTGCCCGCCGGCCAGGTGTGCCTCGACGACTGCACTCCGTGGGGAGCGGGCGACACGCAAGCGTGCTTCGCGACGAAGGTCTCGTTCGACGGCACGCCGACGTTCTTCCCGCTCGACGGCAAGGGCATCACGCCGATGAGCCAGTACGCGATCGCGCAGATCCCTCCCGACTACGGCGGAAGCTGGAACAACGAACCGAACGGCGTGCCGCACAACTTCACCTTCACGTCGGAGGTGCGCTACTGGTTTCAGTATTCGGCGCAAGGTGCGGCGAAGCTCGACTTCACGGGCGATGACGACGTGTGGGTGTTCGTGAACGGCAAGCTCGCGGTCGATCTCGGTGGGTGGCACGCCCCGGAGAGCGGTTCGGTCACCATCGACGCTGCGGCGGCCGCGACGTACGGCCTGGCCGACAAATCCGTCTACCAGATCGCGATCTTCCAGGCCGAGCGCAAGACGTTCGGATCGACGTTCCGGCTCACTCTCTCCGGATTCAACACCGGGCCGAGCGAGTGCGAATCGGCGTGCGGCGACGGCATCGTGTCGGTCGGCGAAGAATGCGACGACGGAACCGCCGAGAACACCGGCGCGTACGGCAAGTGCAACCCCGACTGCACCCTCGGTCCGCGCTGCGGTGACGGCATCCTCGATGCCGCTCACGAACAATGCGACGACGGCAACACCGTCGACGGCGACGGCTGCAGCTCGACGTGCACGGTGCCGCCGATCAACTGAACCGAGCGGGCACGCTCCCCGTCGGCATCGACCACCCTCTAGCCGGTCTTACAACATGGACACGCGTCTCATCAGCGCGCCGCACAGGTCCGAGGAAGCGTTGCGCGCTCGTTCGAGGGCGAGGCCCGCCTTGAAGATCGCGCTCGCGCTCTCCTCGTTGCCGAGCACGACGTGGCACATGCCGAGCAGCTCGTGATCGGCCGGCTCTCCGAACGTCGAGACGAGCTCGGTGAGCGGGGCGAGCGCGGCGCGGTGAGCCGCGACTTTCGTGTCGGTGGACGTGGCCGGTGCTCCCTTCTGCATGAGCATCAACTGAAGCGCGCGCCGCTGATCCTCCGGGCGGTACGCCGCGAACGCGGCGTCACCGAAGAGCGTCCCGTAGCCTTCGTACATTCCCTCCCAGTCGCCGCCTTTGGCCTTCGCGATGATCGCCTTCAGCAACTTGACGAGTGCTTCGTCCGCCATTGCCCGATGTTAGCGGACTTCTGCGCTGCCGTCCTTTCAATGCACCCCCGCTTGCATGAGCGCCACGGCGACGTTCTTTCGCGCGCTCGAGAGCGTCGCGTAGTCGGTGGTCCAGTACGAGGGCGGCTGATTGCAGCCTTGGTACGTGCAGCCGCCCATTTGCGTGTAGGCCTTGGCGACCTCGGTCTTGGCCATGTCGCCCAGGCCGTTCTGGGTCGCGAGCTTGAAGAGCGCCCAATCTTCGAGACCCGCGCGGACCATTTTGAGGCGCAAGCTGGGGACGGGTCCGTCGATGGCGATGTTCGACGGTGACCCGGCGGGAGCGTTGGTTCCGTCGTGGTTGCCGGGGTAGACGAGCACGCCGTCGCCCGTCTTCGGGAACGAGATGTTCGGGCCCCACGGGTCGTCCTGGGTGAGCTGGGTGATTGAATAGTAGAGAAAGCCGGACGCGCCTTCGAACCAGGAACCCCACATCATGATCCGGGGTTCGCCCGCGTCGAGCGTGTTCGTCGCGAATCCCGGATAGGGCGGCCCCTGCGCGACGCTCTCGTAGAACCACATGCCGATGCCTTGCTTGAACAAGTCCGCCCACTCCGTTCGACCATAAACGTGCGCGCCGGGATTGCTCGGGTCGTCCACGAGCTCCCAGTTGCTGAAGCACTTGAGACACACGACGTACACGCCAAGCGCGGGGTTCAAGATGGGCGCGCTCGACGTTCGGGGCATCGTGGTGTCGATGATCTGCGCCTTCCAATCGGGGTCGCCTTCTTGGACCCAGCTCGATTGCTGCGCGATGAGCGGATACTGCGAGCTCGAGGGCTCGTCGGTAGCGTAAATCCAGCTCCGACCGAACCATCCTTTGTCTTTCAAGTGCGAAGCCCACGCCTTCGCGACGGCGGCGTACTCGGTCTCGGTGCACTTCGTGTTCTCGTCGCCGATAGGGATGCCTGCGCCGAAATACGTGCTCGGGATCTTATCGTCCCAGTACGTGCCGTCCATGTACGGCCCGAGCACGGTGTCGAAGTCGCTCCAGTCGGTCGGCGGCGTGCACCCGTTGGGGTAGGGGACCCAGATCTGTAGCGGGTCGATGCGATGTGAGTGCGCGAGCTCCTGGTACCGCTTCACCACGACCTTGGTGCGAGGATCGTTGTCGGGATAGGCCGTGTCCATGCCGGCGTGGAATCCGTTGACGTTCTCCCAGTCGATTTTGAAATACGTCGTGAGCGTTCGGCTATCGGGGAGCGTGAGATCCCAGACGTTGAGGGAAATCGGGACGATGATCGGGTCCTGGCCGTCCGACGTGATGTTCACCGAGCCCGAGTAAACGCCCGCCGTCGCGTCCTTGGGCACGTGGATGTCGATCCACAATGGCACGTTGGTGTCCGAATCCACGCCGAACGGCGCGCCGACCGCGGCGCCCGTGTACGGATCGACGAGCGGAATCAACGGATCGGGGAGACGCGTGTCCTTCGTCGGAGAATTCGCCGGCACGGGCTTCACGCCGCCCAACACCGATTTCTGATTGACGGACGCGAAGTCGATGAAGAACTCGCGAAAGAGCGTGATGTTCGCCGTCGGAATGGTGCCGCCCGTCGAGGACGTCAGATCCGTGGCGGTCGCGTTCACGTTGCTCAATCCGCCCCCGGTCGGGCGCAGCACGATCTGATACGCCTCCACCGAGTCGCGAGGACCTTCGACGTCGATCTCGCCGTCCATCGTTCCGGGAGCCGTCGTCGGTTGTACCTTCGAGGACGTGTCTTGAAGCCAATACGCGCCCTTGCCGATCTTGCCGGTGAAGCTTTGATTCGGATCGCTCACCGTGCCCGCCTCTTTCTTCGTCGTGGGCGGATTCGACCCCGGGGGCGAGCCGGTCGGCGCGGGATTTCCCGTCGCCGGCGGGCTTGGGCTCTGCGCCGTCGACGCGTCGTTCCCGTCGAGAGAAATCTTCTGATGGCTCGAACTGCAGCCAAAGATCGTTCCCGCGAGTCCGAGGGCGAGCCCAACGCGTGAAAGTCTGATCCAGGAGAGGCGCATTTCCCATAATGGGTGATGAGTCGCTCTTGGATCGCGAGATTCGCCGGGCCCGTACGGATCGCGTTCGTGGGAATTTGCTGCGCCTCGGCGGCCAACGCGGCACCCACATTTACCGACGTCACCGCTCAAAGCGGAATCCAGGCGCTTCGCGATTCGAAGCCGTCGGACTGGTGGCTCAGCGGTCTGACGTTCGTCGATCTCGATCACGACGGCGATCTGGATCTGTTCCTCGCCGATCACGAAGGCTCGGTGGGAACCGCGATGCTCAACGACGGGCGAGGCAACTTCACGCCCGCCGGCGGCTCGTGTCCGACCACCGAGATCCATCTGTGCCTCGACGCCGACGAAGACGGCAAGGTCGACATGGACATGACCTACATGGACGGCGGCGCGAAGTGGTGGCTGAACCAGACCGCCAAGGGGAGCAGCTCGCTCAATCTCGTCGATGTCGGTGACGTCGATACTCGCCAAGGCAACGAGTCACGCTCCGAAGCGCTGGTCGACTTGAACCGCGACGGCAAGATCGACTGGGTCCGCGGCTGCCAGGGACAGAACTTCAAGGTCGATTTCGGCGACGGAAAAGGCCATTTCGCCGAAGACAGCATGCTCATCGCGCAACCCGAAGGAAATGCGCTCGACGCCGGCATGATGTTCGCGGACCTCGACGGCGACGGCGACGAAGACATGATCATCAACTGGGGCGGATATTCGTCGCCCGACGGCAACGACTACGGTCGCGCGCGCATCCTCATCAACGACGGGAACGGGAACCTCGTCGAAAAAACGACCGAGGTCGGACTCCCTGCCGATCACCTCGCGATCCTGGGCATTGGCGACGTCGACCAGGACGGCGACGTCGACCTGATCGGCCTCGACAATCTCACGTTTCCGGAAGTCATCTACGTGAACGACGGTCACGGAATGTTCAGCGTGTTGCCGAACGCCGTGACCGGCGTCACCGGCACTGCCGAGTACGCACTGTGGGGTCTCGGCACGATCACCGATCTCGACAACGACGGCATCGCCGACATTCTCATCGACGGGCGCTACTTCTTCCACGTGCTCCACGGCACCGGCGGCGGCCATTTCGCTTACCAAAACGACGCGTGGGGAAAGATCACGAACATCGCCGAAGGGAGCGTCGATAGCGGGTTCGCCTTCGGTGACATCGACGGGGACGGCGATCTCGATTTGATGGGCTACACCGCGGGCGATCCGAATCGACAGATCGCCCTCTATCGCAACGACTTGCCGGCGCAGAACTGGGTGAACATTCGTCCCCAAGGTCTTCCGGGAAACCGGGCCGGGATCAGCTCGCAGATCCGTATCTACGAGGCCGGCACCGATCACTTGCTCTGGTTCGAAGAGGTGAGCGGTTTCTCGAAGCAAGCCCAGCAGAACTACTACGCGTTCGACGCGCTCGAGCGTCACTACGGCCTCGGCAATCGCGCGACCGTCGACGTGACCGTCACGTTCACGCCGTCCGGCACCGTCGTCCGCAAAAACGGCGTCGCCGCGAACACGACCGTGCTCATCGGCGAAGACGGCACGAACGGCGTCGTCGAACCCCCCACACCAACGACCCCGTCCGATTCGGGTGCCCCTATTTCTGCAGGCGGAACAGCGGCCGATGGCGGTGGCTCGGCGAGTGGCGGCTCGTCCGTCGGGGGTTCGTCCCCAACGGGTCAAGGCGGCGCGTCGTCGATGGGCTCGGGCGGTTCGTCGCCCGTTGGCGCAAGCGGCGGGAGCGGAGCGGGCGGGACCACACCCGGCGGTGGTTCCGCCTCCTCGCCGAGTCCCGGCTCGGGCTCTGCAAAGAGCGGCGGTTGCGGATGTCACGTCGGCGCGAACGACGCGAACGGCGGAACGCACACGATGAACGGTTTCGTGGCCGTCGTCCTCGGCGTGTCGTGGGTGCGGAGACGGCGGTCACGGCGCGAGCGGTGGCACACAGGCTGAAGCCAAAACGCCGAGTCGCTCGAGGGAGCCAAGGATGGCGATGGCACGGGCGGCGGCGCTGACGTTCGCGCACGAGCGGGGGCGGCCCAATAGGAATGACTACGCCGACAGCGGATCCCGATACACGTCGCTTGTCGGGAGCTCGCACCCGATCGACGTCAGCACGATGTTCCCGTCGCGGTGTTCCGTGCGCGTCCACGTGTCGTCGTCGCCGCGTCGCCAGACTTCGACGAAGTGAGTCTCTTGAGTGACGAGCACGACCTCGCGAACCGACGCGATCTGCTTGTACTGGGCGAGCTTCTCGCCGCGGTCGTATTCTTCGGTCGAGGGGCTCAGCACTTCGACCAGGAGCGTCGGGTTCGTCACGGCGTGGCCGCGGCGGTCTTCGGGGTCGAGCTCGGCGTGGCCGCAGATCACGCTCACGTCGGGATACGTGGCGAGACCCGTTGCTTGGACACGAATCCGTAGATCGGAGGTGTGGGCTTGGGAGGCGCTGCCGCGAAGCTGCGCGCTGAGCAGGCCGAGAATGTTCGCGCAGATCGCGGCGTGCTCCCTCGAGCCGCCCGCCATCGCCCACGCTTGACCGTCCCAATACTCGTGCTTGACGGTGCTTTCCGCTTCGATGCGGCAATAGTCGTCGTACGTGAGCCGGGGTCGGGCCGTGGCGAGCACCGTGATACGGTAGCACGACGGCGCGACGGTCTCGCGGCGCCCGGCACCAGTTCTTGCGCGAGCGTCCTTGGGGGTGCCGGCGATCCCGTCGAGATGCATGCCACGACCCGTCTCGGAGGTTCGATTCGAGATACTTCAATGCATTGAAATATCTCGATCGTGCACCGACGCCCCGTCGCTGAGCTCCCAGGCAAGCCTTCGGAGCTCTCAATCGTCGAGACGGCCGAGTACGACATCGAGCTCAGCGAGCAAGTGCGTCGCGTGACGTTCACCGAGCCGTGAACGAACGTCGTGTTGGGCCCGCTCCCAGAGCGGCAACCCGGCGCGGAGCACGGCCTCGCCCTTTCGGGTCAGGAGCAGCACCTTGGACCGAGCGTCCTCGGACGATCGCGCCACGCGGACGAAGCCGTCTTTTTCGAGGGGACCGATGATCCTCGTGAGCGTCGTGCGATCCATCACGAGCTTGTCGGCGAGCTTCGAGATCGTCGCGCCCCGTTCCCCGAAGCGGGTGATGCCGACGAGCACGCTGAACTGCGACCCCTGTAGCCCCGTCGGGAGCAAGTATTCGTCATAGATGCGAGAGAGGAGCCGCGCGGCCTGACGCGTGCGCGTCCACAAACATTCGAGCTGCACGCGCTTGGCGGCTTCGGCGAGGTCCATGATTTACAGTGTATATGCACTCAAATGAGAGGCGTCCAGAGGGGTCGCTTGACGATCCGAAATTTAGGTGCATATGCACCCATTATGACACTCGTGATTCGTCGCGTTCCCTGGTTCCTTCTTCTGATCCCGGCGCTCGTCTCGTGCGCGCGGCCGCCGGTCCCACCGCCGCTCTCTCGCGACCGTCCACTCGAGTCGCTCGAACAGGCGACGCGGTGGCCGAACCCGGACCCGCGGGTGGTCATGACGCTCGCGAACGAATTTCTCACGACGCACCGCGAACGGAGCGGCTACGTCTACTTCGAAGAGCGCGTGCAGGGCGAGCCGCACCGCCCGCTCTTTCTCGCGCTCGACGGCCTGCTTCAAGCGCGGCTCGCGCCGGAAGTGGCGCTGCTCCATCGCGTCGATTGGGTGAACGCCGCCGCGTCGAAGTTGGACCGGGCGACCGCCGCGGGCGGCGGCCTCGAGCGCTATCTGCGCGGGTTGGTCTTCGCGGAGCTCCCTTCGCGCTTCGGACGCGCTGGGGCCGCAACCGTCGACCTCGAGTGGATGCTCGCTCACGCGGAGCAGTTTCCGCCGGGACTACGGCGCGGGGCGTGGCGCGGGCTCGCCCACGCCTATGCGGCGCTCGGACGAACGAACGACGCAGCGCACGCGCGAGCGATGGCCGGGTCCGACGAGCAGCCGTTTCTCTCCGACTTTTCGGTGAACGGCCGCGACGGGTTTCGTTTCGGGCCGCCCTCGCTCCTCGCGTTACCGGGCGGCGTCTACGTCGCGACCGGTTACGACTTTGCCGACATCGCGTTCGTGACAGTCGAACACGGCATCGTCGCCATCGACGCGGGAACCACTGAAGAAAACGCTGCGCGAGCGCTCGCCGCGCTCCGCACCAAGACGACCGCGCCGCTCGTCGCAGTCATCGTGACGCACTCGCACTGGGATCACGTCGGCGGGCTCGGCGCGTTCACTGGGCCCGGCGTCGAGGTGATTGCGCAGGCCAGCTTTTCCGACGAGCTCCACATCGTGAACGCCGAGCCCGCGCCGTTTCGGTATTTCTTCGGCGAGCGCGTGAAGAAGGATTTTACGTTCGCGCCGACGCACGTCGTTGCGGCACCCGAAACGCGCGTCATCGGGGGACGCCGCTTCGGGCTTTATCCGGCGCACGGCGGTGAAACGTCAGACGCGCTCCTCGTCCATTTGCCGGACGCGGGCGTGGTCTTCGTCGGTGACGCCTTCATGCCGTACTTCGGCGCGCCGTTCGTCGCCGAGGGCTCGGTCGACGGACTCTTCGACACGATCGCGCAGATCCGCGCGCTCGCCCCGACGTTGCTCGTTCACGGGCACCCGCCGCTCACCTTGAACTTCACCGCCGACGCGCTGGAACCGCTCGCGACCGCGCTCGCCGTCGTACGTGATCACGCGGTGGCCGGCGCGCACGACGGCAAGGTACTCGCCGACGTCCTCGACGAAAATCTCTTGCCGGCCACGCTCGCCGATCACCCGAACGCAGTACTCCCGTTTCTGCTCCTTCGCGATCACTTGATCCAGCGGCTCTACCAGCAGAGAACCGGCTACTGGAAGAGCGACGGCGAAGGCATCGACGTGCTGTCGCGCTCGGAGTGGAGCCGAGCCGTCGATCTGCTCGCGCACGGCGAGGCAACCGCCTTCGCCGAGACCGCGCGCGGCCTGACCGATCGCGGAGACTTCGTGATGGCCCTCCGCATCGCGGAGCTCGGTCTCGCGGCCCATCCCGACACCGCGAGCATCGCGACCGAGCGACGCCGCGCCCTCGAAGGCTTGCGACTGAAAAACCAGATGAGCGACCCTTTCAAGGTGATCGTCTACTCGGACATGGCCGGCGAAAGTATTCTTCCGGTGCCAGCGGCGCGGTGACACATTGCGAAAGGCGTTCACCGCATGCGCGGGCGCGGAGCATTCGGCGCGTCCTCAAATGTCCTCGCGGTAGGAGATGCGCGGTCACTCTGTTTAACCGCGATAGGCGCTAGTCTACCGAGAGGGGAACACGGAGATGCGCCGCTCGAGACGGGTACAGCATGCGTTGGTCGTCCTTGCCGTCTTTCGGATCCTCGGCTGCGGCGGCCACGTCGAGACGTCGCACGGTCGCCCCGCGCTCGCGCAGAACGCCACAGGCGGCGCCGGACAGAGCGCGCCGCTTTTCGGTGCGACCGACGCTTCGGTACCCGGAGCGTTCCCCGGATGCTCGGGTGAGTTCTGTTCGTCTCCCGGCGGCGCGCCCGGCTCCGGCGTTTGGTTCAACGGGGGCGCCGGGGGTGCCGGGATCGTCGGGGGTTCGACCGCGGCGGGCGGCACGACAGCAGCGGGTGGAGCGCTGGGAACCGGCGGCATCGGCGTCGACGCCGGGCAGAGCGGTGTGCCCCCGGCGATCACGTATCGCATGGGCAAGGGTACGGTCGACGTGTTCACCGTGGTGACCGGGATCGAAGACCCGCTCAGCGATCTGACCACCGACGCGGACGGAAATGTCTGGTTCGTCTCTACGGTGCATGTGGGGAGGCTCACGCCTTTGGGAGGAGTGACGCTCTTTCCCGTCCAGGACGAAGCCATACCCGGCTATCCGTGGACAATCGTGACCGGCTCCGATGGTAACCCGTGGTTCGGTCGATTGAACGGCGGAGACCTCACACGTGTGACCACCGAGGGTGTCATGACCGCGTTCCCGATGCCGGCGGCCGATTGGTTCGACGCTCCGATGCTCGTCGCCGGACCCGATGCTTTGTGGTTCGGCGGGCAGCAGTTTGGCTTCATCGGCGAGATGAGCCCGGCCGGGGTCGTCTCCAAAATCCCGGTGGCCACCGCCGACGGTATCGGTCTCGCCGTCGGCGCCGATGGCACGCTCTGGTTCGACAGCACCTTCCTCACCGACGGCGGACTCACGCCGAGCTATCGGATCACCCGCAGGGCCTCGGGCGGCGCCTCGGAGAATTACCCGGTGCCAGGCGTGCTAGGCCCGATGATCGCCGACCGCGACGGGTCTCTCTGGTTCTCCGAGATCGACCCCGGCAAGCTCGCGCGTCTTACCCCCGGTGGAAGGCTCCAAGAGGTCGACGTCCAGCGCGGCGCCGACCCCAACTCGCTCAGCTTCGGCATCAACGACATCACCACCGACGGAGCCGGCAACCCATGGTTCGTCGAACCCGAGGCCTCCGCCCTTGCCACCATCGACGTCGCGAGCAACGTGATGACCGAATTCTCCGTCGTCGATCCGGTCTGCGGCACGTGCGTCCTGCCCACCCAGCTCGCCGTCGCCCCGAGCGGCGTCGTCTGGTTCGTGCGCGGCGTGGAAAACGCCCCCGACGGAGCTCGAACGACGATCGGGCGACTGACCGTGGGTGGGTGAATCTTCGAACCCGCTCGCAGTTCAGTATCCCTTGCCGGCAAGGCCCGACCGTTGCCGACGAACGACGCTTCCTTGCTGGCTGCTTCCGGTCGTTCGTCGAGAACGAAACGCCCTTGCCGGCAAGGCTCGCTTGGTTGAACGCGAACGATCGGCGCTTGCCGGCAAGGCCCATTTGATTCGCCGGGAACGAGACGTCCTTCGTGGCTGCCTCCCGCCGTTGTCGGACGACGATGAGTCCTTGCCGGCAAGGACGAACCATTCGCCGTAGACGATCCATCCTTGCCAGCAAGGACTCGCCGTTTGCGGCAGACGATCCGTCCTTGCCGGCAAGGCTTTCCCAATCGGCACGTGAAGAGAAGCAACTCGGGAACGCGTCGGCCGATGATGAGGCTACGCAGAGCGCCCGCGCGGCACCGTTCGACGCCATCGAGCTCGAGCTCGGCGCACTCTGGGGTCACCCCGCGCGCGTGCCTTAGCGTCGGCGATCCGTTTCGACGGAACCTATCCGGGACCAAAGACTCGGAGAAACGACGTGGGGTTCCTGATCGCGATGGCCCGCGTTCGTCGCGACGCCTGGCACACGTTGGCACTTTGCGAGGCGAACCCCGCTGTTTTCCCAGTCGTCCCGGGCTATTTCCCGCTCGCCGGGGTCTGGTATGAAATTCGCTTCATCCCGCGACATGACACGGTCACTCGTCTGCATCTTCTGGGGTCTCGCTCTTGCGGCATGCGGTGGCGCTGCGAACGGCGGAGGGGCGGACGCGAGCGCCGGCTCGGGCGGGGTGGGGACCGGCGGCGGGACGTCGAGCGGTGGCTCCGCATCGGCGACCGGCGGCGTAGCTGCGACCGGCGGCGCTGCATCGGCGACCGGCGGCGTGACCGCGAGTGGTGGCTCCGCGTCGGCGACCGGCGGCGCTTCACCCGCGATGGGCGGCGCGAACGGATCGGGCGGGGCTGCGACGGCGACCGGCGGATCCAGTGGCGACGCGGGGCCTTCGGACGTGGACGCTGGGCCGCTCTGTTCAACCTGCGCGGGCTCCATGGTGTACTGGGGCGAGGACGGCGGGCTCCGAGCGTACGTCGATTCGAGCTCGCTCGCGCCGTGTCGCTACTACGATCACCAGCGCTTCGTGGGATCCGCGCCGGACTCGGCCATTCGCTGCGACGATCAGTACGGCGCGTGCGGATCGGACGACACCGTGACGCCCGGTGCCATCGAAGCCGCGCTCGAAGATCCCGATGTCCAGCATGCGCTCTCGACGGCGCCCGTCTTCTACGGAACCGATCCGCGGCCGTCCGACGGCTCGGCATTTAAAATGATGATCGGCTCGTCCGTGCTCGAAATCGGCGCCTGCACCGGGTGTGTGCCCGCTGGCGTGCAGCGGCTCGCGGACTTGCTCCAAGCCCTCGACGCACAGGAGCTCGCCAAGCCCGCGTGTAGTTCCGTGTTCGAAGTCCCGTAGTAGCCCTCGAGGTTCACCCCGGACTGGGTGCGGCCTCCTTTCATCGCTCGTGCCTGACGCCCAGCTGTCCCACGTAGTATCCCAACCGATTCTCCGCATCTCCGGGCTTGTGAAAGCCTTGTTCCATCAACGCCTTGATGTTTGTCTGGGCTGCGGGCCGTTTCAGGGAGGCAATGCAAGCGTCCCACCCCGCTGCGATCTCCACATCCGGCGGCAAGCTGGCCTCGTTGACGAGGCGCTTGGTATTGGCGATGGCCCACTTGTCGAACGAGGCGATCCGCGTCGCGAGTGCCTCGACGAAACCGTCGAGGTCGGCGTCCGGCAATGACCGATTCACGTAGCCGAGGAACTGGGCGTCGTCGCCGCGGATGTCGTCCGAGCTCAGCAGCACTTCCAGCGCGCGTCCCCTTCCGATGAGGCGCGGCAAACGCGCCATCGGTCCGCCGCCGGCTACCATCCCGACACCCACTTCCCATTGCGAGAAGATCGATTTCTCTCGGCTCGCGAACGTCATGTCGCAGGCCAGCGCAAGCTCACTACCGTTTCCGGTCGCCCGGCCCCGGATCGACGCGATCGAAACGACCGGCGCGCGCGTGAGGCGCACCAAGATGTCCGGCCACGCCTCGAGCCCGGTCGGGCCTTGAGGGATGCTGGTCAGATCTTCGAGTTTCGCGAGAAAGTCCGAATGATTGAGAAAGAACCCTTCGACGGCACTTTCGAACGTCACGACCTTGACCCGCTCGTCCGTCTCGATCGCCGCGACGATCTCTCTGAACTGAAGAACGAATTCCGGACCCATCAGGTTGAGCGGCGGGTTGTCGAGGGTGACTCGCCAGTAAGCGGGTGAAGTCCGATCCAGCCGCACCTGCGCGCTCTTCGTTGCCGAGTTCATGAGAGCCTCCTGTGATGCTCTGAACCCTGGGTCCGTCGCTCCCGAGCTCGCAGTAGACTTTGGTATCGCCGAGACCAAGGTATCGGGAGGGTTCAGCGGTCAGGTCGCGCACTCTTGCGTCGCCGTCGCAAACTGGCGAGCGAAAGCAATCCGGCGAGCATCGCGATGACCGAACGCGGATCGGTCTCGCGCGCTTCGATGCGGCATCCGCAGCCTTTGCTCGAACCGCTTCCCGACGATGCGCCTCCGGTCTCGCCCGACGTCACGGTCGGCGCGCTGGTGCCGCCGCTTCCGGCGTTGGCGGCGCCGCCGTTCGCGCCGCTAGTTCCACCGTTGTTGCTCGACCCGGCGGTGCCGCCGTTGCCGCTTCCGCCGGCGTTCGATGCGCCACCGTTTGCGCTCGTCGTGCCGCCGGTTCCGGAGTTGCTGCTGCCGCCCATTCCGACGCCGCTGCCGGCAGGAACGTTCGTGCCGTCGGTGACGGTGCAACCGTCGGCGGCGGTCGCGACGGTGAACATGAGCGGGTGTCCCGTGAACCCGCCGCCCGCGGTGATGCTGAGCACGCAGCGACCGTTGCTCGCCGACGCGGTGACCATCGATTTTCCGTTGGTATCTTCCGGCGCGTCGAACACGACGTTGCGCGACGGGGCGGTGCCAGGAACGCCGTAGGTCATCGTGGAGCCGACGGCGCCGTCTTTTCCGCTCGAGGCGACGACGTAGGAGAGCTTCGAGCTGCGTTGAACGGCCGCGCCGATGACGCCGGCGTTCTGCTTCGGCGCGGGATCGAACGTGTCGTCGTTGAGTGAGCCGACGACGGCGGGCGCTTCGCTCTTGTCGAGTCCATCGATGGCGTGGATCGCGACCGCCCACGGGCCCGGCACCGCGACGGAATATTCGTCGATGGCGAACCGCGCGGCGTCGCATTGACCGCACGGGTAGCTACACGAGAGCGTGCAGTCTCCGACGTTCGGCGTCTTGATTTCCGGCGTCCCTCCGGACAAGAGCACGGTGTGGATCGCGACCGTGGATGCTCCCGCGGGTCCCGAGGCGATCGCGCCGTTGAGCTTCAGATTGCCGCCGCCGGTGTTCGTGTGAAAGGCGACGTACATATCGTGCGAGGCGTCCGCGGTGTGCACGCGATCGATCGCGACGATTTCGCCTTCGGGAAGCATCACCCACTCGCGGTGCGCGTACTTGATGTCGCTCGGCGTGGACGAGTAGTTGAACGCCGTCGCGAAATCGCTCCGCGCCGCGTACGTTGCGTCCGACGTGCCGCGCGCCCACGTGAGCTCCGCGTTGCTCCACGGGGTCTGCGTGCCGATGTAGTCGCCCTGCGCGACCGTCGAATCCGCCGTCACGGCGTTCGTGGCGAACGTGTCGTATTCGCCGTAGTTCGAGGCGTCGACGATGAGCGGATCGGCGCCGCGGTTGAACACGAAGTTCGACGCGCTGAAGTGCTCGTGGTCCGAGACGACCGCCGGTGCCGAGCTGAACACGCTCCAATACGCGCCGTCGTCCCACGCGGTGCGCGCGTACATCGCGCGGGTGCCGCGTGCGAGATACCACGGCGCCGGGGGTGTGCTCTGCGTGCGATAGTCCGCCGCGGCGACCGTGCGGAGCTCGGCGAGGGCATTGTAAAAATAAGGACCGGGGCCGGGAGACGCCTTGGCCTTTTCGTTTGCGGCCCAAGCCGCTGCTTGATCGGTGGAAGGCCCCGCGAGCACGGCGTCGAACTGGTTCAACGCAGGCGACTGAAAGACGCTGTCCGAATCGAAGTCACCGCCGACCCATTGACCGTCCCCCGACGGATCGGTGCCGTGAATGAGACGCACGATGATGCTGTCCGTCCACGCATCCATCTCGGGGAGCGGCACGCCGTTCTCTTCGACCGCGCGCGCCGCGACCGCGTACTCGAGCACGCTGAGCGGGCCGTACTGCCACCCCTCGGCCCAATCGCCACCGACCATCGGACCCGCTGCGTCGCCGACGTTGCCGCTCATGCCGGAGAGGCCCTGGCCGATCAGAAGCGTCGGAAACAGTGCAGTCGTGGTCTCGTTCCACAGATGGCCGTCGGCGCCGCCGTCGTTGCCGATGGCGATCGCCGCGAGCGTCTTCCCGATCGCGTAACCGGCGTTGTAGTTCGCGCCGGCCTCGTCGGCGTGATAGCCGCGCGCGGTGTAGTAGTCGACCCACGCCGTCAGGCACGTGCGCGTCTGCGAGAGCAGATCCGGGTCGACGCCCGGGGCGCTGTACAGCCAGTCATAGGTGAGCGCGATGTCCGGCGCGTACCAACGCATCGGATAGCCCGTGTCATGGGTGACCGTGATGATGACCGGCGGCGCCGGAGGGTTCCCATCCCAACCCGTCCAATCCGTGCTGACGCCCGGCATACAACCGGCCTTGTCGTCGATGGTCTGATCGTCTCGCAGCGACGCATTCCAATAGGTAATGGCCTGGGTAAGGTATTGGGTTTTTTGGGTTGCCAGGTACGCAAAGGCGCAACTCATGGCCGACCCTGGCCAGTAGTCTCCGTCCGAACCGCCGCGTGTCGTGAAATCGTTCGGCGAATCGATGGTGTCCTGGCACGCCTTGACCAACGCGGCCGCCGACGTCTTCGAGTTTCCCGCGTTGGCCCCGAACGCCGCGACGTTGTCGGCGCTCATGAACAGGCGCGGGTGCGCTCCGGAAGGAACCGGAGCCGCGTTCGAGGGCGCCGCGTGCGCGAGCAACGCGACCGAGACCAGGGCCCCCACACCGCCGGCTCTGTCGACGAGGGCGCCACAAAAACCAGAGCCCATCGAAAGAATCCTGCGCTTTTTCATGGATTTCCGAATTGATCCAGGGGGCTGGGGGTACCGGCGCCGACCGCGCCGATGTCATTTCCGGTTCCGCCGCCGGGGTCGCCCTGGTCGATGAGCGGGCTTCCGGTTCCCGGCGTGTAGCGCGCTCGATATTGCGACAGCACGTCCGCGGTCGTCGTCGCTCGCGTCCAGATCCCGCCCTCGTCGATGTCGAAGACTTGCTTCGGCGGATTGGCGAACAACGGGTCCGAGCCGCTCACGTCGTGCGCCGGTTTCCGGCCATCCGAGTAGTCGGTCGTCTGGGCGTTGTGGAACAGATTGTAGTCGGCCGTCAGCGTTCCCCCTTCGATGGACACGGTCGGCGCGTTCGGGAAATTGACGAACGCATTCGACATGAGTGAGAGGTCGCCGTTGGTCAGCTTCACGGCCATCACCTCGTTGTGATCCGAAAGGCCGTCGAAGGTATTGTTGAAGAGCTTCACGTTCGTCGGGCTGTAGAGCACGTAGATGCCGCCCACGTCGTTGTCGCCCCCGACGAAGACGTTGTGGTGGATCGACGCGTTCGGCTCGACCCAGAGCCACTCGTGGCCCGCTTCGAGGATCAAATTGTACCGGAACTCGCAGCCCACGCCGCGCGCGGGCCACGAGCTCCCGTAGATGACGTTGTGCTCGACGGTGATGGAGGGGGAACTGAAGAGCTCGAAGTCGTTTCCCTGGCTCCACCCGCCGTAATACACGTGGTGGCTGAAGTTACGCTCGACCTCGATGCCGCTCGATTGCTCGACGTGAATGCCGACGCGGGGCCCGATGAGCACGTTGCTGTCGGCGTCGGTCGTGCCGCCCACCGTCCACGCCTGGGTATTCAAAAATTCGACCCAGCCGGCGCCGACGTTGTTGCCGGCGAAGATCTTCGCTTGGGTCGAAGCACCGGTGAACGAGAGGGCAGGGTACGATGGCGACGTCCCCGAGCCGTCCGGCGCTTGCCCGATCGGCATGCGCATGTTCGAACGGAAGAGATTCCGTTGAACGGACGCGGTCGCCGCTTGGCCGAGAGAGAACGTCAGCGTGTTGCTCGTGTCGAACGTCGAGTCTTCGATCGTGACCGCGCCGCTGGTCGTGACGTCGATGGCCGATTGCGTCGTGTCCGTCGCGTCACCCAAGCCGAACACGTCCACGAACTGAAGCGTCAGATTCCCCGTCGCGCCGTCTTGCGAGACGATCTTGTGGCCGTTGCCGTTCAAGCGAATGCGCTTGTCGGCGGTTCCGACGAGCGAATACCCCTGAGTTCCCGAAAGGACGACGTCTTGGGTGAGCGTCTGGGTCTGGTCGTACGCCGGCGGATCGACCACCGTGATGACCATCGGGACGCTGTCCAGGACCTCCGCGGGGCTCACGTAGACGGCCCGCGCCCACACTCGGTGTTGCCCGGTCGCGATGCCGTTCGCGAAGCCCTTGAACATCCAATACTCGGCGTGCGCCCCGTCGACCTCGAGCACCATCTGGTCGTCCACGTAGAACTGTACATCGGATGCATTGCCGCCGAGGCCGTCGGTCGGAACGTTGGTGTACACATTCGGGTCGTAGGCGGCGGCGACGAGCCGGAGCGTCGCGGGTGCGATGAACGACTCGCTCCCCGTAGGTGCGACCATGGCGACGTAGCGAGCGCCGTCCGTCGACGGATTCTGTCCGATCCCGGCCGCGGTCGTCGCGGTCACCGTGCCCTCGGCGTTGGTGGCCGTCAGCGTGAAGATCGTCGTCGCAGTGACGTTCACGCTCACCGAGTTTCCGGTGACCCTCCCCACGCCGGAGTCGATACTCAGCGAATCTGCGCCGGTCACTTTCCACGCGAGCGTGACCGCGCCGCCGCCTGCCGGCAGATTCGGCGGGGTTGCCGAGAACGAGAGAATGAGGGGTTTCTTCGCGGGAGACGTTCCTGCGTCGGTACCGCCGGAAGCGACGCTGCCCGCCGCACCTCCCGATGATGCACCGGCATCGGCGCCCCCGGAACTCGTTCCACCTTGTCCTACTCCGACCGCTCCGCTCCCACCGCTCGACGTGCTGCCGCCGGCTCCGGTGCCGCCCGCGTTGCTCACTCCACTCACACCGCCGCTGCTCAGGCTCGTCGAGCCACCGGTCCCGGTCGAACCGCCGGTGTTCGGTGAGCTCGTGACGTTCGACGAGGAACAAGCGGCGACGAAAATTCCAATGGCGAGCGCGAGTCGTGGCCCGGATTCGAAGCGCATGCCTGGTTGATGGACGTCGTTCGCCCGACGGATTTCGGAATCGACGCGCGTCGCGTGCGCATTCGGAGAAGACCGCGCGCGTGAATCAGCGCCCGAAAGTTCCGAAGAGATCCTGCGCGAGCGTGCCGTCGCCGATGGCGCCGATGCAGTTGCCCGTTGCATCGGCGGGGTCACCGGCGCCGAGCGGCGCGCTCCCGGCGGCGGGCGAGTATCCGGTTCGCAGCGCGGCAAGAACGGTCGACAGCGTGACTGCCCCGTCTTCGATGTCGACGTCGCTCCACGGGAAGCAACCCGCGAGTCCGAGGGAGCCCGGGTTCACCTGTTGATCGACGGGGCCTCCGCTCGCGGCGTCGTGCTCGCCGAACCCGGCGTCGATGCGAACCGTGAGCCCGGAGACGGCGAGGCCGTAGTTGCGCGCGGGGCTCGCGTCCGGATTGTAGAAGAGGTTGTAGTCCGCGTAACCGAGACGGACGGGTGGCGGAGCGATCGATTCGGTCAGGCCCGGGCGCACCGCGGCCGCGCCACCATCGTTCATCTGAAAGGGGAAATCGAAGACGAGATTACTGCGGAGACTCGAGAGAAAACAGCCGTTATCGACGGCGATCGCGGCGCCCGTGAAGCCCTTGCCAGGGCCGCCCCCGTCGAGGGTATTGTTGTAGACTTCGATACCGATCGCCCGGTCGTTCACGAGATAAATGCCCGCTTGCACGTCACTCTGCGGGGCCGCGCACATGAAAAATAGGTTGTGGTGGACCTTCGTATTTTCGAACGGCTGATTCAGCCACGCGGAGTACTGGGCATCGATGATGGCGTTGTATCGAAGCTCGCCGCCGAAGCCGCGGAGCACCCAAGTGCCGCCCCGGAACACGTTGTGTTCGGCGAGCGTGTCGACGGTTCCGTAGTTGGCGGTCACCGCGGCTTCGTCGCCGGCCCCGTCGAAGTGAACGACGTGCACGTAGTTGCCGCGGACGACGAGGCCGGTCGCGCCGAGGATCAGGCCCGCGCGCAATCCGACGATGAGGTTACTGTCCGCGTCCGTGGAGCCGCCGATGAGCCAATTTGCGGACAAGAACGAGGCGGTCGAGCGATAGATCCGATTGCCCTGAAAGACCTTCGCCGTCGTGCTCGGCCCGTCCGCGAGAAAGGCTGGCGTCGTCGCGCCGGCGGAGGCGTCCAGGGTGACCGTCGAGCTCGCCGAGATCACGTCGTTGCGAAACGTCGTGGTCGAATCGTCTTCGTTGGTGACGTGAATCGTGCCGCTGCCGTCGAAGGTCGTGCCCTCGATCGTCGTCGAGCTGTTGCCGTAAGCGACCAGGGAAATGGCCGGAGAAGAACCGGTGCCGAGATTTTCGACGGTGCATCCCTCGATCGACAAATGACCGGTCCAGGTGCCGTCGGAGCGAATGGAGTGGCCATTGCCGATGATCCGGCACGACCCTGCGTCGCCGGCGGAGAAGTCCGCGGAATCGTCGCCGCTGAGCACGACGTCGCCGCCGAGGACGTGATCGCCGACCCCGGCTTCTTGAACGCCGACTCCGCCTTCGTGAACGACACTGCCGCCGTCGCGTTCCCGGCTTGCGAGCGCGCGCTTCCCGCCGAGCCAGTAATTGCCCGTGCAAGCGGTGCAAGCGGCCGCGACGATCCAGGGCACGCCGCGCGAGACACGCCGCATGTCCCCAGTGTGCCGGAAAGCGCGTGATCGATGCAACGGCGAGCTCTATTTCTTGCGCCGCCGAGCGCGCGCGGAGCTCTGCGCGGATGCGCGGCCGCCCTGTTGTTCGTCGCTCGTGCGGGGGCAGAAGAGCAATTGCCGGTCGCTTTGGACTACACGGCGCCGCCCACGTGTCCGTCGGCGGAGCAGTTTCTCGCCGAGGTCGCCGCGCGGACGTCCGTGGCGCGGCCCGCGAAACCGAATGAACCCGCGACGACCTTGACGGTTTCGATTCAAGAAGTCGCTGGCGGCAACCGAGGCACATTCCGGCTCGACTCGCCGGACGGGTCGTCGTCGGCGAGGCAAGTCTCCGCAGCGGACTGTGAGCAAGTGGTGTCCGCTCTCGCGCTGATGACGGCGCTTGCCGTGGATCCCGATGCTTCGACCGCGCCGATGCCCCCGGTTGCGGCGCCAGTGAAGGCGCCCGTCGTGAAGACGCCGCCCGTTCCGCCTCGCGCAGAGAAGCGAGCGCCGCCGCTCGTACAGCATCCCACCTCGACTAAATGGCGCGCTCGGGTCGGTGTCGCACTCGAGGGGCTGGGCGGAGTCGCGCCGGATCCCATGCTGGTGGTGAGGCCCTTGCTCGAGATTGATCGCGAGAGCGCGTCGGCGAGCTCCGCGCTTCGACTGACCGCAGGATGGGGCCGAGAAACCGTTGGCCAAACGGCGGAGTTCACGCTGCTCGACGCACGCGTCGAAGGTTGCCCGTTTCGCGTTCGACCCTCGAGAACCCTGCGAATTTCGCCGTGTCTCGCTCTCGACGTCGGCCGTCTCGAAGCGGCCGGCGTCGCTTTGACCCCCGCGGAAACCGTCCATCGTCCCTGGGTCGCGCCGGGCGCGGTGGCGCGGCTAGAATGGGAGATCGTGAACGTGCTCGTGGTGGAAGTCGGGGGAGAGCTGTTCGTTCCGCTCGAGCGAGACCGCTTCTTCGTCGACCAGGACACGACCCTTCATCGCACGCCGTTCGTCGCCGGCGGCGTCGAAGCCGCCGTCAGCGCGAGCTTTCCGTGATCCGCGACGACCTCTTGCCCCATCAAGAGGCGATGGATACTCCCGACCTCGTCCTTCCCGGCGTCGAGGTCACCGGCGTTCCGTCGCCGAGAACGCGGGATGCGCGGATCACCGCCATCGTGCGCACCGAGCACGACTTCATCTGGCGTTTGCTCCGGCGCATCGGGGTTCCGGAGTCCAGCGTCGATGACGCGACTCAGCAGGTGTTTTGCGTCGCGGCGCGGCGGGTCAACGACATCGTCCCCGGTAAAGAGCGGTCGTACCTGTTCGGGGTCGCGCTCCGCGTCGCGTCCGATCGGCGACGCAGTCGCGAGGCGCGCGAACAACCGGTGCCCCACGAGACCGAGGAAATCGATCCGGCGCCGGGCCCCGACGAGCTCGCGGACCAGAGGCAACGGCGACTCCTCCTCGACGAGATCCTCGCCGCGATGCCGATGGAGCTGCGGACGGTGCTCGTCTTGTTCGAGCTCGAGCAGATGACGAAGGTCGAAGTCGCGGAGTTGCTCGGGCTCCCGGTCGGCACGGCCGTTTCTCGGCTCCGGCGCGCACGCGAAGAATTCAAAGCGATGGCGAAGCGGCGGCTTTCCGGCGGCCGCATCGCGAAGGCAACACCATGATCGACTCATCCGACGAATCGCTACCCGAGTGGACCGACGAGGAACTCGCGGTTCTTCGCTCGGCGAAAGACGACGCGCCCGGCGCTCGATCGCTTCCTTCGACGCTCGCGGCCGTCGGCGTGAGTGGAGCCTTGGCGTCGGGTGCAGCGGCGGCCAAGGGCGCCGCCGGTCTCGGTCCAATCGGCTCGGCGACGAGCACGGTGAAGTGGGGAAGCGCGATCGTCCTGTCGAAGTGGGTCGGAGCGGTGGTGCTCGGAACTGCCGTCGTCGCGGGAGGCGTCGCGGTTTCGCGGCGCGCGGGGCAAAAACCCGCGGCGACCGCGGCGAAGTCGACGACGCCGAGCGAGCGCACGGTGCCCCAACCCATGGCCGTGGCATCGCCTTCAGCGAACACGATTGCCGAAATACCGACCGCCGCGGCCGCCGTGCAAGAAGCGCCGTCGGCGAGCGCCGATTCGGAAGCGCGCGAATCGGCGACGGCGAGCGCGTCGGGGCAGCGAGCCGCGGTCCATGCTCAGCCGGACATCTCGCGCGAAATTTCGGCGCTCGACGACGCGCGCGACGCCGTGCGCGGTGGACGAGCCGCGGAGGCGCTCACGATGCTCGATCGCTACGACGCGACGTTCGGCCGCGGCGGCAGTTTGCGCGTGGAAGCGACGGCGCTTCGCATCGAAGCCCTGCTCCGAAGTGGGCGGCGGAGTAACGCGACGTCGCTCGCCGAAGCGTTCCTGGCGCGGCACCCGAAGAGCCCGTACGCCGCTCGCGTGAGAACCCTGGTGTTCGGCGATTCGACGTCGCCGTGAAGATCTGGCTTCGGATCATCTTCTGATCGCGCCCGTCGCGATCTAGACTCTGCGCCTAGAAAGGCGGTGCTCCGATGTCCATCGTTCTCTACCATCATCCCTTTTCGCGCGCGGCCAACGCCGTGTGGATGCTCGAAGAGGTCGGGGTTCCGTACGAGCTACGCTACGTCGACATCATGGCGGGCGCGCAGAAGGCGCCCGACCTCGTCGCGCTGAACCCCATGGGCAAGCTGCCGATCCTCACCGACGGTGAGGTGGTCGTGACGGAGCTGGCGGCGATCGGCCTCTACCTCGCCGATCGGCATTCGTACGGCGAGCTCGCCCCTCGGGTCGACGACCCCGCGCGTGGAACGTATTTGCGATGGTCGTTTTTCGCGCCGTCGGTCATCGAACCCGGATCGATGGCAAAGATGGCGGGCTGGACTTTCCGCGAAGGCCAAGCCGGGTGGGGTTCGCACGACGCGATGTTGTCGGCGATTGAGAGCGCGATCTCGCCTGGCCCCTTCATTCTCGGCGATAAGTTCTCGATGGCCGACGTCGTCTTCGGCGGGACCGTCCGCTACATGATGCGCTTCAAGATGCTCGAGCCGCGTCCGGCGTTCACCGCTTACGCTGAACGACTCGCGGCCCGACCCGCCCTCGTGCGCGCCGAGGCGCGCAACGCCGAAGCGCGCGGGTAGAATCGGCGGTATCGGCGGCGAATTCGCGTCCGTGCTAAAGTAGACGTCGTGTCGGGCTCCGGATCTCGCGCCGATGAACGCCGCCGCACGTGGACGGGCGGTGTCGTCCGGGGCCATGAAGAAATGGAGTCCGTTTCGACCGATTTTTGGCTCGCGATGAGTCCCGAAGAACGCCTCGGTTGCGTCTTCGACATGTGGGACGAGCAACTGCGCCTTCAGGACCCAGCCCATGAAGCTTCCAAGCGACTTCAAAGATCTGTTGGAGGAGTTCGTCCGCGAAAGGGTTGAATGCGTCGTGATCGGCGGTTACGCGTTCGCCTTTCACGCCGAGCCGCGCGCCACCAAGGACCTGGACGTCCTTTTGGAAGGAAGCGCTGAAAACCGCGAGCGGGCAGCAACGGCGTTGGCGCGCTATGGGGCGCCCCAGAACGTCGTCGAGGCAACGCGGGGTCTCGCTGAAGACGAAGTCGCATATCTAGGTCGTCCGCCGCTCAGGATCGATCTGCTCCGTACCATCGACGGAGTCGACGCGGCGGACGTCATCCGGAACGCCGTCGCGGCAGACTGGGACGGAACGCGGGTACGCGTCATCGCGCTGGACGACTTGATCGCCAATAAACGCGCGGCGGGGCGTCCCCAAGACATCGCCGACGTCGCGAAGCTCGAAAGAGTTCGCGACCGAGCGCGTCTGCTCCGCTGAACCTCACGGCGCTCACTCCGCGTCCTTCGCACAACGGACGCCGCTCATGATGAGCCGGAACCGACCCGGGTGGTGCACGCGGTTCGATGACCGAAGACCGTCGCCGCCGTAGTTGAAGGCGCCGCCACGGAGCACGTGCTCGCATTCGGTCGGAATGGGATTCGTGCCGGTAAACCCTTGGCGGCCAGACCGTCGCAACGCTTCTTGGGTTCGCGTGATTTGTTCGCACGTCCCGGGGACGCCGCGATCGGCGCCGGCGCGGCGATAGGCGTCAGGGTCGTAGAAATCTTCGAGCCACTCCCAGACGTTGCCCGCCAAATCGAGGTGACCGTACGGACCGGCACCCGACGGATGTGTGCCCACGTTTTCCGTGCGAGACGTCGCGAACACGGCGCGCTCGGGCGAAGGCGCCTCGTTGCCCCATGGGTATCGTCGTTCGTCGTCGCCGCACGCGGCGCGTTCGAACTCCGCCTCGGTGGGCAAGCGCTTGCCGACGAAGACGCAGTAGGCGCGCGCGTCGTCCCACGAGATGGAGCTTACGGGCTGCTCGGGACCGCGAAACGCCGAGTCCGGGCCAAAATGGTTCTGTCGCGAGCTCGCCGGCTCCGGAGTGCGGCACGTTCTCGCAGCGACGCAGGCGGCGTAGGCCGCGTTGGTCACCTCGGTGCGATCGAGGAAGAAGGCGCGCAGCGTGACTCGATGCGCCGGATGTTCGTCGTCCTGTCCGCCCGCATCGCTCCCCATCACGAACGTGCCACCAGGGACGAAAAGCATGCCGTCCGGCGCGATCGCAGCCGGTTTCGCTCTCTCCGAGTCGAGCCGCGCCGCGCTCGGCGCCCGCGTGCCCGCGTCTGCGGTGACGTGCGACGCGTCGGCGATTGGCGATGCGACGGCGGACGACGTTGCTGCACGGGCGGGCGTCTCGGAGGCTGCCGGTGGTGACCGCCACGGCGTGCACGCCAGCGCGGCGACGGCGAACAGCCAGGGATTCCGCAGGAACGAGACGCTGACGGCGCGCACGCGCTCAACATAGTCGTCGCGCGCGTCGCGGAATACTTCCGGGATCATGCACGGCGTACAGACGTTTTTCTGAACTGCCCCTGCCGCGTCGGTCGACTACCATCGGAGCCGATGGCGAACGCGGCAGAGCTCCTGTTCCAGGCTATCCAGACGGAGGGCGAGAAGGAGATCAATCGACTAATCGCCGCGAATGAGGAGACGCCGCTCCTCGACTTCAAAGAGAAGTCCGATGCTGAAGGGACCGTCGCCCCTAGCCGCGACGACTTGACCAACTATTGCAAGGCGTTGTCGGGTTTTGCCAACGCAACGGGCGGCCTTCTTATCTGGGGCGTGGGGGAGACGAAGGACCCGGCTAGCGGCAAGAAGAGGCCCGTGGCGGCGCCTATTTCGTCGCCAGCGGCGTTTCGACAGAGCCTCGACCATAACCTACCCACGAGTGTCTCCAGGGCCGTGCAAGGCGTCCAAAACGTCATGGTCCCCGCCTCGTCGTCGCCTGGAAAGGGATTCGTCGTCACTTACGTGCCCGAGAGCGAAGAGGCGCCGCATCGGGCAGAGGGGCGAGAAAAGCGTTACTATCGGCGCGTCGGGAGCAACTTCATGCAAATGGAGCACTACGAGATTGAGGACCTGTTCGGTCGCCGCCAGCGTCCTAAGCTGGAAGTCACGCTAAGCTCCAAGCGAACAAGCGGCCAATCACAGTTACAGGAATACGTGCTGTTCGCAAAGGTCACAAACGTGGGACGCGGAATGGCGCGATTCTATAAGGTGACCCTTGAAGTACCAGCTGCGGTATTGCAACACGATAAGAAGCAGCACGATTCGGGGTCCAAGATCTATCTCCACGTCGCAACCACGCTACCGCTGTTCGCTGGAGACAGTTGCGAGCTGTCATTTAGTGGAGGTATCCAATTTCACATGTGCACCTCTTTGATTTGGGATTTTGAACACCGCGGTTGGCCGAATCTGATCCTTGAGACTTTCGCGGATGGGGCCCAGCACGAGCGGTCGGAGGTGCCATTCAAGGGCCTGCAAGAGTTTTAGGGAGTAAGGAGAGAAAGTAGGAAGCCGTCGTGTCCGATCATTCGCCCTGCTTGACGTCGTGCTCGCCGTCGCAGGCCTCCAGGGGGCTCCAGTTGCTGTGGCTGCCGACGACCATTGCCCCGGCATTGCGCCGTCCTGCCATTTGCGGGAGCAGCCCATCTGCGTCTATACGAATCAAGACTGGTCGTCGCGCCGATAGCAATGCATCGCGAGTCCGTAGACCATGGCGCAAGTAGTCGTCGCTCGGTTCATTGAGTCCCCCGAAGACTTTCGGAGCGTCGTTACGCTCGGCAGCACGCCGGAATCGCTAGTGCTCGAATTCAAAAGTGAGATCGACGGCTGGCAGATCCCTCCGGGAACACCGGAGCGCGACCAACGGAAGCGGGACGCGCAAAAAGAGCTCTGCCGAGACATCGCTCAATTCGCGAACACGTTTGGTGGGTGCCTACTGATCGGCGTGACGGAGGGCGAGGGCGAACGGCATCGCATCGCGGCGGCGATCAAGCCCGTCACCCACGTTGACAAGTTGAAGGCGTGGATCGAGGACGCCAACAAGAACTTCCTGGTGCCCTCGACGCTCGCGCCCGACCTTCGCGCCATAAATCTGGACGCCGGCACTGTCCTATCGGTCAATGTTCCAGCGAGTCGGCATGCGGTAGCCCTTTGGGATCGCGGCGCGGGCACAATCGAATACGTTCACCGAACGAGCCACGGCAAAGCCTATATGAACCCCGACGAAGTGGAGCGGCACATCATGAACGGCTCGAGAGCGGCGCGTAGCGCGCTGGCGTCCGCGAAGAAGGAGGCCAAGGACCGATCCGTGGTTCTCGCCGGCGGAATATGGCTTAGCCTCGGACATGGGCAAGAGCTGTTTCCTCAACCATGTGAGATCGAATTGGGCGGCGACCCGGATGATGGGGGATTCACGTTGAAAATCAAACACGGAGGCGTGCATGAAGTTAGGTTGCCGTACGGCGTCATCGAGGAGGCTTGGGTCGACACGCACGGCCATGTGAACCTGCTGCTTTCGATTCGAATCGTCTATATGAACCGCAAAGGGTTTTCCGTTGAGCCGCTCGCGGTGATGGGCAGCCGACCTGGGCGCCGTTAGCGTTGCCCACGGCCCACTTCGTCGCCGGCTTCGGCCGACCCAGCTTCGTGGGACCCGCTCGCCGGCAATCTTCAAGGTGTACCGTCCCGATGAGCTACTCGGAATCGCGAACCGCGCCCTCAGCGTCCGGATCGAAATCTTCGGGCCACTTAGTCTCTTGGTCGTAGAGAGCCTTTGCAAACGACGTGTTCTGGACGAAGCAATCGGAGAGGTCAGCCCCCGTCAGGTTGGCGGCTATAAAGTTAGCGCTCACCAAGGTGGCCCCCTTCAATTTTGCGTCAGCCATATAGGCCTCTGAAACGTCGGTTCCGAAAAAATCCGCATCGGAGAGATCGGCGGAGGAGAAATTCGCACCTTTGAAGCGCAAGCGCTGCAATGCCGCGCCGCTCAGGTCAACTCCTGACAAGTCGACGGGCTCCGTACTGACATTCGCATCTCCTAGCGCCCGCAACGCCGCGTCTAGGTCCGATCTATCGCCGCCTTTCGCGGCCGGAATCGGACTGGTGCCGAACCGATCTTGCACCCACGATTGCAGCACCCCTTGTGTGGTTTCGCGCAAACGCCCGTCTTCCCGCGCCAGCCTCGCGAGTACCTCGATCCCCAAAATGCGATCCATTATCCGTGTACTGGAAAGCAGCCCGACGGCCCGCACAGCGGCGTCGTCTCGAGCGAGTTCCGCTGACGACGCACGATCGCTAGCGGCTCTCGCATCCCTTTCGCCTCTGTCTTGCACAGCGCGCGCCTCGAGTGCGCGGAATTCACGTTCCCGCTGCCTAAGCTCAGCTTCGTGGTTCTTGAGCGTTCGATGATTCGTCTCGAGCTCAAGAATCCGATGTGTCGCGCGCCAGTACCAAGTGACGAGGACCGCAGGCACGGCGGCGAGCGCAGAGATCAGGATCCAGGGAGGGCCTTGATGCGCGTAGGAGCAAAGGACATCGGACCAATCCTCGCTGCAAAAGGCGTCGAACTTTAGGAGGGCGTCTACCGCCAACCCGCCGCCGAGGAGAGACGCGATCACTATCGACCAGCCCGGGCGTCGATTGAGCCACCCCTCTACGTACCGCTGCGCGGATTCGCCATGGGCGGCCTGCGGCTCAGTCCGAGCCTTCTCGATCGACCGCGCGGCGCCGCCCTCGACTCCCCCCTGCTCGATCACGAATAAGGTACCGCCTCATCGTCCGTGTGCCCTTGCCCCCGGCTCGGGTCAAGCCGCTCAGCGCGCCAGGTTCGAAGAGGCTGTCGGGGCTCACGGACGTCGGAATTTCAAAGCTAACGGCGCCCGTTGCGGCAACCCTAGCAAACGGCCCCAATTCCTGACGTTTTTAGCTTCTGGCGCCATCTGGGGGTCTGAGGGTCGTCGGTTCGAATCACCAAGCGGTTCGTTTTCTGTCGGACGCTCGCTCAAGTCTGCCCTCCGATACGCCCGGTCTTTGAGCTTGCGTTGGGCGGCTCTGGCCCGAGCCATATCGAAAAGAAGCCCGCGCAAAGTCGTCGCCTTCGATGCTTCCCTTGACGACGCCGTTGACGCGAACTTCGAGTCCCGAGCCGAAACGGACCCTGAAGCCGCAAGCAACACGACCCCGAGGGAGCAGCGCGTGCGTCTTCGTCATGCCACGACGGTGTCGCAAGAGTGGACCGCACGAGCACGGGCGGCAGCCTTCCACCGTTCGGTCGCCTTACGGGCACACCTCGACGTCGACCGGCGCGGGACGGGAGACCGTCGTTCCATCTCCGAGCTGGCCCAAGGAATTGTCGCCCCAGCACTTGAGATGGCCGCCGACGATGACGCAGGTATGGTCGTAGCCCGCGTGATCGCCGTCGCTCCCGTGACGACGGGCGTCGACGTAGGATTGGTCGCGCAGCAATCCAGGTTTCCGACGCCGAGCTGACCCTTGGCGTTCTGACCCCAGCAGTTCACGGCGCCGGCAACGGAAGCGCAGGTGAAGGAATAGCCGGCCGACACCGCGGTGACGCCGCCGAGCGGCGCGTTACCCGGCGACAAGAGGGCGGCGACGGGGGCATTGCGTTCGGTGGTCGTTCCGTCGCCCAGTTGGTAGTTTGCGTTGTAGCCCCAACACTTCAATGCCCCCGCGACGACGGCGCACGAGTGAAGCCCGCCAACGGCGAGAGACGTCGCGGCCGACTCAATCGTCGTGAACGGCAGGGACGTTTCGGAGGTCGTTCCGTTTCCGACTTCGCCGTCGTGGTCGTACCCCCAGCAGACGACGCCGTCGCCGGTCACCGCGCAGGTATTCATGCTCTTCGCGGCGATGAGCGTGGCACCGGTGAGGATCGGGTCGGTCGGAGGCGACAAGCGGCGCATGCCGGCACTCCCGTCGCCGAGCTCACCGTCGACGTTGTATCCCCAGCATTTCACGCCGCCGTCCGCGATGACGCACGTGTGTGCGACGCCGACCGCGACCGCGGTCACGCCCGTGATCGGAACGCTGAACGGCTGGTTGCGATTGAACTGCATGCCGTCGCCGAGCTCACCGTCTGCGTTGTAGCCCCAGCACGAAAGCCCTCCGCCGGCGATGACGGCGCACGTGTGCGACTCACCGGCGGCGAGGGCCGTCGCGTTGGTCACGACGGCGGCGCCGGCGCTCAGACGTGGATCGTTCGTTCCGTCGCCGAGCTGACCTTCGGTGTTGTCGCCCCAACATTTGACGGCGCCGCTCGCCAAGAGCGCGCACGTGTGATTTTGCCCCGCCGACACCGCCGTCACGACCGCCGGCGTCGCGCAAGACTGTCCTCCCGCTCCGCCGCTTCCACCGGTCGATGACGTTCCACCGGTCGATGACGTTCCACCGGTCGATGACGTTCCACCCGTCGATGACGTTCCACCCGTCGATGACGTTCCACCCGTCGATGACGTTCCACCCGTCGATGACGTTCCACCGGTCGATGACGTTCCACCGGTCGATGACGTTCCACCCGTCGATGACGTTCCACCCGTCGATGACGTTCCACCCGTCGATGACGTTCCACCCGTCGATGACGTTCCACTGGACGCTCCGCTCCCGGAGTCGGCGGCGCCGCCTCCGCCGGATCCAGAGCACGCCACGACGAGCCAGGCGCAACCCAAAAATTGCAACGCAGGAACCAACGAGCGCGAGTGCTTCATTTGCGAGACCCCTTCGTCTCGGCAGACCCCAAGCCGGAATGCGACTCTACACGCGCGCGCCGCCGCTTGGCTCTGCGATCCGACTCATTGAGTCGCGCGAGGACTGTGCAACGGCGTGCACAACGCGATGCACACGGATCCTTTCTCCTACATCTGACCGTTCGCGAGAAAGCGCACGGTCGCGTCCTCGCGATCGTTGCAAAAAACGCACGGTGTCGTCGAAGCGTGCCGGGACCGCTTTCGCTGGCGCACGCGTTCCGATCGATCACCCAGGATTTTCGTCGTTTTCAGCGCGTTCGCAGAGCCGGCACGGGTCTTGAAACAGGCGGGTCCCGTGCCGCAATTTTCGATGAAGTTCGGGGTTGGGTCGTTGATGATCGGCTTTCTTTTGGGGGTCGCCTTGCCCGCCCGAGCCGACGCGGGCGCGTCGAGCGTCGGCGATCGGCCGCCCCCGCCCGAGTCGAGCGGGCTCCTCCGTCCGACGGAGCATCCGCTCTCCTTGAACGTCGTCGCCGGGCTCGGCAGCGAAGTCGGCGAGCTCGGCATGACCGCCGAATACAGCGTGCTCGATCGCTTGGCATTCGGACTCGGCGCCGGCAACGGCTTCGGCGGCGCTCAATTCGCGGCGCTCGCGCGCTTTCGACTCGGACTGTTCCAGCGCGAGAACACCGTGCAATCGTTCGACCTCGTAGGCGCCTTTTCGGAGGGCAAATACGCGACCCTGTTCGACGACGATTCGGGCTCTTTGAGCGAGCACGCGTATTGGGCCGAATACACGATCGACTACGAGCTCCAGACGCGGATCGGCTTTCGCCTCACGGCGGGTCTCGGCTTTTCTCAACGCGTCGCCGCGACCGACATCGTGGTGAATGACGAAGACGGAGCCCCGAACGCGCTTCCCGCGACCGTCGCCTCGACGCGACTCACGCTGGGTTGGGCGCTCTAGCGCGCGACGCAACCTCGCCCGTCGCGTCAGAACTGATAGTAGATGAACTCCGCGCCGGCTCCGGAGCTCAGGACGGATAGCATCACGACCGCACCGAGGAGCCCCCCTTCGAGCGCTGGGCCCCACGCGGCGGTGGCGAGTGTCGCGTGAATCTCGGGTAGCCGCTCCCGTAGCCGCCGCTCCGCGACGTGCAAGACGAAGCAGAGCCCGACGATCGCCGTGGGGAGCAGCGGCCATCCTTGCAAGTACCCGCTCGACACGAGGCCACGGCCGAACGCGACGGAGTCCCCCCACGTCTCGCACCGGAACGGCACCCAGATCAAACACACGACGTTGAACAAGGCGAAGATGCGCGGCGCGTCCGACCAAGTGACGGCTCGATCGTCGTTCCGGTTCTTCGCTCGAAAGCGCGCGACGACCAACAACAAGCCGTGCAGGCCGCCCCAGACGACGAAATTGAGTCCAGCGCCGTGCCAGAGCCCGCCGAGGAGCATCGTGATCAGGAGATTCAGGGTCGTCCGCGTGGAGCCTCGGCGGTTTCCACCGAGGGGGACGTACAGATAGTCGCGAAGCCACCGCGACAACGTCATGTGCCATCGCCGCCAGAACTCCGAGGGACTGCGCGACAGGTACGGCTCCTCGAAATTCATCGGCAGCTCGAACCCGAGAAGACACGACAGCCCTCGGGCCATGTCGGTGTAACCAGAAAAATCGAAGTAGATTTGGAACGCGAAGCTGTACGCCGCGACCAAATGCGACGGCCCGTTCGTGCTGCCGGGTGTGGAGAAAATGTCGTTCGCGAACGGCGACAACAAGAAATCGGCGAAGACGGTCTTTTTCGCCAAGCCAGCGAAGAACAACCAGAGCCCGCGTCGAGTGCGTTCGGGGGTGCGCGCGCCACCCGCGTCGAGTTGCGGCAGGAGTTCTCCGCCGCGCAGGATCGGGCCCGCGATGAGGTGAGGGAAGAACGTGACGAACAGGAGGTAGCGCCCGAACGTCGGGCACGGCCTCCGCCCGCGGTACACGTCGACGGAGAGACTCACGATCTCGAAGCTGTAGAACGAGATGCCGAGCGGCAGCACGAGCTCGGGGATGCGTGGGCTCTTGCCGAGCGCGCGGTGGACGAGCGGCGCCGCGAGCTCGACGCCGAACGCCGCGTACTTGAATACCGCCAGGAGAGACAGCGTGAGGCCCACCGAGGCAACGAGGTAGCGCCTGGGGTGCGCGCTCCGGCTCATCCGTTTCGTCAGCACGAAATTCGCCGACAGCGTGCCGAGAAGCAGGACCAAAAAGGTCGGTACCCACAGCGCATAGAACGAAAGGCTCGCCGCGAGCAGCACGGAGGTCCGATAGCGAGGCGGCGCCGCGACGAACGCGACGAAGACCATCGCGAAGAACACGCCGAACTGCACGCTATTGAAGAGCATCGCCGTCGGCCGTCATTGCTGAGCGGGCCGCCGAAACGCGTGGAGCATCATCGGGGCCAATCGGTTGGCGATCTTCCACGCGGCATTCCCGGTGCCTTCGAACGTGAAATGGTCGCCGACGTCACGGAATTCGTCGTCGTGAAGCGACGAGTGGAGGTCGAGGAACGCCGCGCCGCGCCGGACCGCGACGTAGCGCAACACGTTCACGGAGCGGTCGAGCCCGGTCGTCGAATAGCCGAGCGAGGCGAGGTGGTCGACGTTTACCGGTGCCACCCAGACGAGCGTCGGAATGTGTGCGACGGCGAGCGTTTCCAGGAGCGCGTCCAAGGCGCGGACGCGCGGGTGGGTCGGCGTGAGGCCTTCGAGAGCGTCTCCGAGTGCGGCGTCGACGTATCTGCGAGTCGCTCGGTTTCTCCCATGGTCGAAGGCCCGATGCATCACCCCTTCGCCCAACTGCGACTTCAGTTCTGCATGAGCGTAACGTCCCGTCGCGCCATCCAAGAACGCCTCGACGGGCTCGCGGAGCTTGAAGAGTTTGGCTTGTCGTTGAAGGAGAGCGCGCCACGCTTCGTCGAGTCCCAGGACGGCGAGCAGCTTGTAGAAGAGCAGCTTGTCGAGGGTGATGTTCGCATAAGACAGCGGCATGAACGCCGCCTGGGGGAGGCGTCGAGTTGAAACCCAGCCGGAGAGTTGGGGAAAGGCGAATGGCCCGAGCGGCACGGGTCCGAAGCCGTGGAGGTTCAACTCGAGCACGACGGCGTCGGGTTTTGCCCGCACGATCTCGTCGACCATGAGGTATTCCCCCGAGACGTGCCACGCCGGCCACGCGAGCGTGTGCAGGGCCATTCGAGAGCCTCCCCGGCGATGCGCGAGGACTCTCCGAAGCATTGCGTCGAGCGCGTTCTGTCCGAGCGGATAGATGAGCTTCGAGTCGCCGATCAGCGCGATGCGGTCGTGGTCGCGATCCGCTGCCATGTCGTCTTGCCAGGTGTGGAGCACCGGGATGAAGTCGAGTGCAGTCAGAGAGCGGGGCAGTTCGGCCGCATCGAGCGCGCGATCGGCGGCCACGTAGACCGCCGCGCTCGCGACGACGAACGCCAGCGCGAACAGCGCGAATCGAACGACGACGGAGCGCGTGCGGCGAGAAGAACGAGAGGGCAATTCGCTCGTCATCGAGCCCGCATCCGCGACCGGAGGCGCACGGCGACGTAGCTCGCGATGGTCAGCGCCGAGAGGAACGTGATCGCTGCGCCCGCGAGGAAACTGGTCGCGCGATAGCGGAACGTGACGAGGTGACGCCCGCGCGAGAGAAACACGCTTCTGAAGAGCGAGTCCGCGCGGAAGATCGGCGCGGGCGTCCCATCGACGTCCGCGACCCAGCCGGGATAGTTCGTATCCGTCAACACCAGCCACCCCGGAGCCGCGACGTCCGTCGTGACGACGACGCGTGCGGGTGCGTATTCCGTGATCTCCGCGGTGCTGGCCGGGAGCGCGGCGGCCACCGGAAGGTCACGCGGGGCCGACGCGTCCAACCCCTCGAGAACGGCAGTCGTCAGGCCGTCGAAGTCGGGCGCCGAAATGGCGTCGAGCGCCTCCGCTTCGTTCGCGACCCGGAGCGAGCGGGGCGCGACGAACGTCCGAGGCAAGAACGACGGCGCGCGATAGAGCGCGTACCGCGGGCTGGGCGCGTCGGGCTCGGCCGTGTATCCCCGCGCCGCGAGCCCCTTCAGATATGCGTCGTCGGTGCGTAGCGCGATCACGTACTTGGTCGAGAGCAGCCCGAGCAAGCCGAAATTCTTGCCGCTCGGGTCCGCGTCCAGGTCGCCGGTGAACGTTTTCAACGCTGCGACGGGCCCGGTCGAACTGTCCATCTTCGAGAGGACCCCCTGGTAGCGACTGAGGCTCAAGGGTTCGTAGTCCGTGACGGAGTAGATGCCGCGCAAGGTGCCTTGCTTCGCCATCATCGAGGGGAGATCCCACACCTGGTGGATGTAGGTGCGGTCGTACCCTTGCCGTTCCTTCACGTAGTCGAGGAGGGGGCGATCCTCGTAGAGCACGGACTCGTTCTGGTACGGGTGGAGAAACGGATTTTTGGTCGAGTAGGCGAGATCCACTCCGATGAGGGCGACCAACGCGAGACTTGCCCCCGTGCGGGCGAGCGGCCTGCGCAGCCAGAGGAGTGCCCAGCAGGCTGCGGTCCCTGCCGCGATTTCGACTCGCGCCGGGGCCGACCCGACGACGAACAGAAGCGCGGCCGCGACCATGGTGAGCACGGCCGAAAGCGAGCCGCGCCGCCGGCGCGACGTCGCGCCGGGATCTCGCGTGAGCACCGAGAAGCCGTAGCCGGTGATCACCGCGCCGGCGAACGCATAGAGATAGAGGATGCGCGGCACCCCACGGAACGATCTCGCGCCGGGTAACCACAAGAAGATCGAAAAGGCCGGCGTAAATAGAGTGAGCGCTATCGCCCCGCTCGCGAGCGCGAGAACCCAGAAGTAAGCGAGGCGTCCCCGACGCTCCGACCACAAAGAGGCCGTCGCCAGCACGAAGGCGAGCAAGCCTAGATACGCCAAGCGCGGAGGGCCCGGCGTCTGATCGATCGAGCTCGCGAACAGCATCTCGGGGGTGGTGACCGCGAACGAGAGCATTTTTTCGATGCTCAATCCGCCGACGTGGCGCGGGCCGAGCGCGTGCAGCTCGAGCTCCGGCAAGAGCTGGATGGCGGCCAAGCCGACCCCGAGCACCGCGCCGACGGCGAGCGCGGCGGCGTCACCGACCGCTTTGCGTCGCGAGGTGCGCGCGACGGAAATCAAGCGAATCGCCGCGTAGGGGATCACGGCGTACCAGCCGTACACCCACACCTGCGGCCACCCGGCGAGAAAGCCCATCGCGACGGCGAGCGCGAACAACAGGGCGCGTGACCTTCGCCCCGCGACGATCTGCTCCACGGCGAGGAGCTCGACCGGGAGCCACACACCCGTCGCGAGCGCCGGCGGAAACCACGTCGCTTGCCACATGACGTAGCCGGACAACATGAACACGAGCCCGCTCAGCGCCGCCGCCGTCCGCTCGAACCCGATCACACGGCAATAGGCGTACATGGCGACCCCGGCAAGCGTCGTATGGAGCAGATCCACGAGCTCGATCGCGAGCCCGGTCGGGGCGATCAAATACGGAAAGTTGAGCGGGTAGAAGACGCCGTAGATGCCGGTAGCCGCGAAGGGCAAGCCGCACGATTGAAACGGATTCCACAGCGGCAAGACGCCCTCGCGGATCCACTCCGCGGCGCGGTGGCTCATCGGGTAGATTTGCGTGTAGAAGTCGACGTTCATGAGCACGTCGAACGCGACGGTGGCCGGCGCCATGATCCGCGTCTTCCAGTCGACGAGCGCGACCAACGCGAAACAGACCACGACGATCGCGAGCTCGAACGACGGCCGGGCGAGTCGACGGTGCTGGCGCTGATCGCCGTCCGAACGCGAGAATTCACCGCTGCCGGCCACGAGGCGCGAAGCCTATGCACGGCTGGCGGACGTTGCCTACAACGGTTCTGCTCGAGTTGACCTTCTGCGATGTGTCGTCGAGATCCAGATCGGATGGTTACGCTGAGGGTTCGCGGGATACGTTATGGTTGTTTCATGCGTCTGATGCCGCGGTTGCTTCTCGTCGGTGCGCTCGGGGTCATGGGCTGCGGTAGCGACAAGGCCGCGACGGGGGCATCCCCCGGTGGGACGCGAGGTCGTCGGGGCCTGTTCGGTCCTCCTCTGCGATTTCACCGACGGCGGGAATCAAGAACCGCCCACCGGGGCGCCCGAAAGCGCGGGCGCGATCACCATCGGCGGGACCACACCGACGTTCTCGCTCACGTACGACCCGGGAACCATGCAGTACGGCTCCGTCGCGGCGGTCCCCACCGATGCGCCGCTGTTCGCCGGTGGCAACGCCATCACGTTCACGGCGGCGGGCGCGGACGTCACCGGGTTCGCCGACATGCTCGTCGCGCCGGCGCCGCTCGTCGTCAAATCGCCGGTCCTCACGAGCGCCTTCTCGATCGATACCAGCCGGGACCTCGTCTTCGAATGGACCGGTTCCTCGGTGGGCAAGGTTGCGTTCAACGTGATCACCACCACCTCGAGCGCCGCGACCGCGATGACGAACGCGGACGGCAAGACGACCTATGCGGCCGATTCGATCACCATCTTCTGACGTCGGTCCATTTCGCTCCCAGTGGGCTCCCTCCACGCCGCGCGGGAATCGAGTGCCACTTTTGGCACTCCGTCGTATCTCGCGTCCTTGACCCGCGAAATCGAACGACGGCGGTGTTCCGGCCGAGGTCGAGTAGATTCGGTACGGCTGCGATGCTAACGATGCCCGGGAATGAGAGAGAGCTGGGGTCTACTCGCAGGCGTCGTGATCCCTTGGTTCGGCGCGCTCGCGAGTGCCGGGTGCGGCGGCGAAGCGGCGCATCACGAGCGTAACGACGCCGGGCGGCCCGAGGACGCAAGTGCGTCGCCGCGCTCGTCGGCGGTGCTCGTTCCTTCGGCGCTTCCGGTCGCGCGCCTCTCGGAAAGCCTGGAGCGCGAAGCGAACCTGAAGCGAGCTCGCGCGCTCGGCCGGCAGCTTCCTGACTACCGCCTCCATGCGGGCGGCGCTCCGGGCAACTACGCCGCGACGAACCCCGCGCAAGGCTTCCAGGCTTCCTTCGACGGGACCGGGTTCACCGTTGCCAAGGACGCGGAGGGCTGGAGCGCGGCGTTTCGCGCCGACGCGATCGCCTGTGGCGACGAACGCATTCCCATCACGTCCCGCGGCGGCACGGCTTCCGTTTCCGGAATCCCGAACCGAGTGACCCGGACGCGTACGGCAGGCGCCGCGACGTTCTCCGAGTGGTACGAGAACGATCCGGCAGGGATCGAACACGGTTTCGATTTTGCTCGAGCGCCGTGCGCCGGCGGCGGTGCGTTCACCGTCGCGATCGAGGTCGCGGGGTTGACGCCCGAGCCGACGACGTTTGCGCCGGAACTGGCGCTCCGCGACGCCGCCGGCGTGGTGCAGCTCCACTACACGGACGTGGTCGCTCACGACGCGGCGGGGACTTCGCTGCCCGCGACGCTCGCCGTAGAAGGCGGCGAGATCGCGCTTCGGATCGACGCGCGCGGAGCCGTTTACCCGGTGACCGTCGATCCGGTGACGTGGGTTCGACGGCAGACGATCGCCGGGCCCACGGAGAGTGATTGGGCGTACACGATCGCCGCGTCGCCGGCGGGGGACACGCTCGTCGTCGGCTCCCTCGGCACCGCGCCGACCGATCCGGTGAACGGTCCCTTCACGGGAGCGGCCTACGTGTTCACGCGAAGCGGCTCGACGTGGAGTCAGCAACAACGCGTCGTTCCCTCGCCGGGGATCGACGGCGAACAGTTCGGCTTCTCGCTCGCGATTTCCGGAGATTCCTTGATCGTCGGCGCGCCGGATAGTTCGACGGGTGCGGTGTTCGCGTACGTGCTGCAAAACGGAAGTTGGGTGCCGCAGGGGCAGCTCCTCCCGAACGTGGCGAGCGCCAGCGGCGATCAATTCGGTTGGTCGGTCGCCGTCGGCGATTCGTCGCTGGGACGCACGGCGATCGTCGGCGCTCCCAACGCCAACGGCGGCAACGGAGCGGCGTACGTATTTCTCCGCGGCTCGACGGGCACATGGTCGCAGCTCGGCAGTACGATGAACGGCGCTTCGATCAGCAGCTTTGGCTGGTCGGTCGCGCTATCGGGCAACGTGGGGCTCATCGGTGACGTGACGGTCACCGGCGCCGTGCAAGTCATCGAACCGTCGGGTGCGGTGTTCGTGCCGACGACCTCGCTCAGCGACGGCGTCGATGACGACAACTTCGGCGCCGCCGTCGCACTCTCGGGGAGCACCGCGGTCGTGGGGGCCTCCGGCGCGAATAGCGGCGTCGGTGCCGCCTACACGTTTACCCGCAACGCGAACGGAAGCTGGAGCGCTGCGCAGCTGCTCGACGTGAGCGCGGACGGGACGCAAAAAGGGCTCGGCCAGCGCGTGGCCGTCTCGGGCAACGCCGTGCTGGTCAACGCGCCGGATACGGCGATCGGCGGCAACACCGATCAAGGCGCGGCGCACCTCTTCACCGGCGGTCCGGCCTTTTCCGAAGTCTCGCCTCAATTGACGGACACGACGAACACCGCCGCGGCCGAAGAATTTTTCGGCCAAGGCATCGCCATCTCGAGCGGTGCGGCGTTCGCCAGCTCGATCGCCACGCGTCAGGTCTTCGTTTACGCCTATGGCTCGGCGAACGGCGAGGCATGCTCCACGGGGACGACCTGCCTCTCCGGGTTTTGTTCGGACAGCGTCTGTTGCAACGCCGCTTGCAGCGGCCAGTGCGACGCTTGCTCGGTGTCCGCGGGCGCCAGCGTCAACGGCACGTGCAAAATCGTCGCCGCAGGCGCCGCCGGTTCGCCGGCGTGCACCCCGCAGATCTGTAACGGCTCGAGCGCGAGCTGCGCGACGTGCACGGGGGATTCCCAGTGCGGCTCGACGCAGTACTGTGCGTCCGACGGGACCTGCAAGGCGCGAAAGGGTCAGGGCGCGACGTGCAACGCGTCTACCAGCGGCGATTGCAAGACGGCGGGCTGCGGGGTGTGCGCGGCGAGCACGGCGGGTTGCGTGGACGGAGTCTGCTGCAACACGGCGTGCAGCGGTTCATGCGACGCGTGCTCCGTGGCGGCGGGCGCGACCACCAACGGCGTCTGCGCCGACGTTGCGGCGGGTTCGCCCGGTTCCCCCGCGTGCGCGCCGAGCGTGTGCAACGGATCGAGCGCGAGCTGCGCGGCGTGTACGGCGGATTCGCAGTGCGCGTCGACTCAATATTGTGGGTCCGACGGAACCTGCAAGACGAGCAAAGCGCAGGGCACGGCTTGCAATGCGACGCCGAGCGGCGACTGCAAGACGACGGGTTGCCGCGTGTGCGCGACGAGCACGGCCGGCTGCATCGACGGATTTTGCTGCGACAAGGCGTGCAGCGGACAATGCGATGCGTGTTCCGTGGCGGCGGGTGCGACGACCAACGGCGTGTGCGGCGTGGTGAAATCGGGTTCCTCGGGGTCGCCGGCGTGTTCGGGGACCGTGTGCAACGGGACGAGCGCGGGATGCTCGAGCTGCACCAGCGACTCGCAGTGTCCGCAGGGGAGCTACTGCGCCTCGGACGCGAGCTGCCAGCCCCGTAAGTCGCAGGGCACCGCCTGCGCCGCGTCGGATTGTCTCGTCGCGGGGTGCGCCGAGTGCGCGTCGAGCACCGCCGGGTGCGTGGACGGCTATTGCTGCGACAAGGCGTGTAGCGGTCAATGCGCCGCCTGCTCGGTCTTGGCCGGCGCGACCAGCAACGGCGTGTGCGGGCCCGTCGCCGCGGGGTCCCCCGGCGTCGCGTCTTGTGCTCCCCAGGTCTGCGACGGAACGAGCACGACTTGCGCGAGCTGCGCACGGGACACGGAGTGCGCCGCCAATCAATACTGCGCTTCCGACGGCACGTGTAAGATCAGCAAGAGCCAGAGGGCGGCCTGCAACGCGGCTGCCGGCGGCGACTGCAAAGCGGCCGGGTGTCGCGTGTGCGCTGCGACGACGGCGGGCTGCGTGGACGGTTATTGCTGCGGAACGGCCTGCGGTGGCACCTGCCAAGCCTGCAACGTCGCGCCGAACGAGGGCACGTGTGAGCCCGAGACGACCACGGCCGGTTGCGGTACGGGCGGCGCACCGAGCACTGGCGGCGCGACGGGCTCGGGCGGTGCGAGCGGCGGTACGGACGCGGGCGGCGTTGCGGGAACGACGTCGAGCGGCGGCGCGACAGGACCGGACGGCTCCGCAGGGAGCACCACGGTGACCGGTGGCGCGACGGGCGCCGGTGGAGCCGCCACGGGCGGTTCGTCGGGTTCCGGGGGCGCGAGCGTCGTGGATTCGGGGAAGACTCCGCAGGGCGGCGTCTGCAGCAGCGACGGCACGGCCCTCATCGGCGCCGATCACTCGGAGCAGTCGTGCACGCCGTACGTGTGTTCGGACAATGCGTGCAAGACGACCTGCGCCAACGTGGACGATTGCGCGGCGCCGAACTTCTGCGACGACACGGGCCATTGCGTGGCGCAAGCCCACGGCAATTCGTCGGGCGGGTGCGGATGCCGCGTCGGAGCCGACGGCGGAGCGCCGAAATCCGGTGGGCTCAGAATCGCGGCGGGCGCTCTCCTGGCTCTGGCCATGGTCGTGCGGCGGCGCCGACGCTACCGATTCACGTCGAGCGGGGCTCGCGCGTGATCGGAAAGACGATCGACGGAAAATATCGGGTCGTCCGCGAGATCGGCGCGGGGGGAATGGGCGCCGTCTACGAGGCGAATCACGTCGGCACGGGGCGACGGGTCGCGTTGAAGGTGATCACCTCCGACCTCTCTGGCACCCCCGAAGCGCTCGCCCGGTTTCAACGAGAAGCGCGCGCATCCGGCGCGCTCGAGTCTCAACACATCGTGCAGATCTTCGACACCGGGATCGACCGCGCCGAAGGCGTGCCGTTCCTCGTCATGGAGTACCTGGAAGGCGAGGACCTCGAAAAGGTCATGCGCCGGCTGGGTCCGCTCTCGCCGGATCTGGCGCTCCGGATCGTTGCTCAGGCGTGCGTGGGCTTGTCTCGCGCGCACGAGGCGGGCGTCGTCCACCGCGACATCAAGCCCGCGAATCTGTTTCTCGCGGAGCGCGAATCGCGCGAGCTCGTCGTACGCATCCTGGACTTCGGTATCGCGAAGATCAGACAGGACCCGCTGGGGGTCGTTCGCGACTCGGCGTTGACCCAATCCGGCAGCATGATCGGCTCTCCGACGTACATGTCGCCGGAGCAGGCGACGGGCCTCAAGAACATCGACCTTCGCACGGATATCTGGTCGCTCGGAGCGGTCCTCTATCAACTCCTGAGCGGTCGCACGCCGCATCAACACGCGGAAACGCTCGGCAAGCTGATCCTCTCGATTTGCTCGGCGCCTCCACCGCCGCTCCAGGAATTCGCGCCCTGGGTGCCGTCGTCCGTCGCGGAGATCGTCCATCGCGCCATGCGCCTGGACCCGAACGATCGATACCCATCCGCGTCCGCCATGCTCGACGCCGCGCGCGCGTGCTTGCCGAACGGGGCGACGCTCGATAAGACCATGGTGGTGGCCATGCCGCCGTCGTTGCGCGCGCACGCGGCGGCCCGCTACTTGCCACCCACGGAATCGACTGCGGCGGCTCCGGCCCTCGTGGCCGCCAAGCTCGAGCTCGAGCTGGCCTCGTGGAACGCCGCCGCGTCGAGGACGCGCACGGCTGCGCCGTTCACCAAATCCGACGCGTTCGAGCCGGAACGGCGCCGCTCTTTTGGGTTCGTGACTGCGCTCGGCGCCGTCGTCGCGGTTGCTGCCGGCGCGTGGCTGCTCGCGACGCGAGCCGGACCCTCCGGCACTTCATCGTCGGCGGCAGTGCCGGTGGCGCCGAGTGCTCCCCCCGCGGCTCCGGCCGCGCGAGATCCGGACCCGAACCTGCGCACGGTGCGAGTCGTGATCTCACCCGCGTCCGCGACCGTAGAAGTGGACGGAGTCTCGACGTCCGTTGGAACGGACGGCGCCGTCGAGTTTTCCGGAAGACTCGGGAGCGTGCATCAGCTTCGCATCGCCGCGAACGGCGCCGTCGGCGGAGGCGCCGTCGTCATTTCGGAAGCCGGCGGCGTTCCGGATCATTTCGAGATGGCGCCGGCAGTGACGCCCGCGGCGCCGCCCGGACCCGCACCCCGCGCCGCGCAGGTCGTTCCGCACGATCACAAACGGCCGACTGTCGCGCCCGTGGCGCCGCCCTCAGCGGCGAAAACGTCGCCCCCGTCGGCCATGACCGTCGACAAGACTTTCGAGTAGTGACTCTCCGGGCTACACGCACGCCGCATTTCCGATGAAGCGCCACCACGCCTGCGCCGTCGCCGTCCTCCTTTCACTAGTGCTCTTTCAAGTGAACGGCGTGGCGTCACCGTCCGGCGCGCCCGGTCCGAGCCCACCCGCGAGCGGGAGCAAACAAGCCGAGGCGCGCCTCCACTTCACGCGCGGCGTCGCGCTCGTCGAGGACGAGGCGTGGGACGCCGCGCTCGCGGAGTTCACGACGTCTCTCGAGCTCTCTCCGTCGCGCTCGGCGACGAAAGATTCGGCCATCTGCCTCAAGAAGCTTCATCGCTACGACGAGGCCATGTCCATGCTGGAGTCGCTGCTTCGCGATTTTCCGGACCTTCCCGCGGCAGACCGGAGCGTCGCCGAGAACGAGCTCCGCGAGCTCGCGGCGTTCGTGGGGACCATCGCGCTCGCGGGCGCGCCGGACGGAGCGACCGTCACGATCGACGACAGACCGCGAGGCGCGACGCCGCTGGCTCCTCAACGAGCGACGACCGGCACCCACGTCGTGCGCATCACGAAGGAGGGGTTCGTGCCCTTCGAAGCGAAGTTGACGGTGGTCGGTGACCAAACGGCGGCCGTCGACGTCGTGCTCTCCCCGACGACCGCACCCGAAGCACCGGTCCCGACCCCCAATGGCGTGGTGACGACCGCGCCCGTCTCGAACGCGGAGGCGCCGGCTCCGTCCTCGTCGCTCCGCGCGTTTGCGGAAGCCGAGGTGGCCTTCGCGGCGACGCCTGGTTTCGGCGGAGCGCTCGGCGCGTCGTGTAGCGGCGCGTGCGAGTCGGGACTCGGTGCGGGGTTTCTCGCACTCGCGCACGGCGGTGTGTTCACGCGGTCCGGGTTCGGTTTCTCCGTGGACGCGGGCTACCTATCGGTCGGCGCGTCGCTGAAAAATAGAAACGTCGCGCTCCATCCGATCGATCTTCCGGACAACCTCGGGACGGCCGAAGACGACCTTCGGCTCTCGGGGTTATTGCTCGGGGGCTCGGCCGTGTTCGACACGATGAAGCGCGTGCCGTTGATCCTGCGACTGGGGGTCGGCGTCCTCCTCGGAACGTTGCACGACGAGCGCGACGGCACCGCTTCGACGAACGCGCGGGCGAACCCGAACCCTGCGAGCGGCGGCGCAGAGTTCCCGGCCCGCGCCTACCCGTTCGACTCGAGCGAGTCCCCCGGCGCCGATTCCTTCTATTTGGCCCCCGAGGTACGGACGGGATTCCGCGCCAGCGAGCACTTCGAGCTCAGCATCGGCCTGCGCGCGCTCGTGCTCTTCGCATTCGAAGCGCCGTCGTGGAGCGACGTGAACCCCGTCGTTCCCGGTCCGGACTATCACGTCGGTCAGCTGACCTTCGGCGCTCAGGCGTTGAGCGCACGCACGATGATCATATTGACGCCCGGAGTGAGCGCCCGGTTCGAATTCTGAGCCTCGGGCCCGGCGACCGCGCAGCGCGCGCGCCAACGCCTCGTCTCCGCGTGGCGACCGTGTATGCGGAGGAGCGCGGTTCGTCTACGGACACGCACCCCGCTCGGGCGGACACGGCCGTGCATGAAAAAGGTATCATATCGGGTTGGGATGGCGTCGCGCAGGCGCTCTCAGTACTCGACACGGTGAACGATGGCTGCCGAGCAACGCGAGACGAATCCAGAAGCGATACTGAGCGACCGCTATCGGCTGTGCGGCGTCATCGGTCGCGGCGGCATGGCGACGGTGTACCGAGCCTTCGACTCGGTTCACGAGCGGCACGTCGCGCTGAAGCAGCGCTCGCTTTCCGGTACCAAGGGCGAGCACGGAATGTTCGAACGCGAGTTCCACGTCCTCTCGTCGCTGTCTCACCCGAGCATCATCGAGGTCTACGACTACGCGGTCGACGACAGCGGCCCCTACTACACGATGGAGCTGTTGGACGGTGGCGATCTGCGCGAGCAGAGTCCGCTCCCGTGGCAACGAGCGTGCGCGCTCCTGTACGACGTCTGTTCCTCGCTCGCCCTGATTCATTCGCGGCGTTTCGTGCATCGCGACATCGGCCCTCGCAACATCCGCTGCACGAACGACGGACGCGCCAAGCTCATCGACTTCGGCGCCATGGTGGCGATGGGCTACGGCGAGCTCGTCGTGGGCACGCCGGCGTTCACGGCGCCCGAGGTGTTCAACCTTTCCATGCTCGACGCGCGCACGGACCTGTTCTCGTTCGGTGCGACGCTGTACTTCGCGCTCACGGGCCGCACCGCGTTCCCGGTCAAGAGCTTCGCGGAATTGGAGCAGGCTTGGCAGAAGCCCCCGAGCGCACCGAGCCGGTTCGTTCCGGAGATCCCCGAAGGTCTCGATGCGCTCGTCCTGTCGCTCCTGAGCCTCGAGCCGGCGATGCGCCCGCGAACCGCGTTCGAGGTGATGCAGCGCCTCGGGGCGATTGCCGGCATCGAGCGCGCCGAGGAGGCGGGTGTGTCGCGCGCTTATCTGTCGACGCCGGTTCTCGTCGGGCGAGATCTCCTCGTCGGAGAACTGCAGCTCGACATGACGCGAGCCTTCGCGGGAGAAGGACGCACCGTGCTGGTCGAAGCAGCGCCCGGTCTGGGCCGAACGCGGCTGCTCGACCACTGCATTTTGGAGGCGAAAGCGTCGGGGGCGACCGTGCTCCGGGCGCGGCCTACGGTCGCGAACGCCGACGGTTCGTCATTCGCCGAATCGCTCGGCAGCCAGCTCTTGCAAGCGCTCGGGAACGGGGCGCTCGAGGTGGCGCACGAAATCGGCCTCTACTCGACGTTGTTCGAGTTCGCCGAACCCGTCTCGACGCGTCCGGCGGAAGCCGATGGGGCGCCCGTGCTCCCGCGCCTCCAAGCGCTCGGCGGTGGCGCCGCCGGAGCACGGCAGCAAGAAGCCTTCGTCAGATGGTTTCTCGCGGTGGCCGCGCAATATCCGGTGTTCGTCGTCGTGGACGACGTGCATCGGTTCGGAGACGGTCCGATCGCGCTTCTCGCGACGCTCGCGGACGATGCCCCCGCGCGACGGCTCATGATGCTGCTCTCGGCGGAGAGCGACACGACCCCGGCGTCGGGTGCGTTTCTCACCTTGAAGCAACGGAGTAAGACGCTCCTCCTCGATGCGCTGACCGAGGCCCACACGCAAGCGTTGCTCACGTCACTGTTCGGCGACGTGCCGAACGTCGGGATTCTCGGTCACGCGCTTCACGTGCTGTCTCGCGGCAACCCGCGCGCCTGTTTGGACCTCGCGCAACACCTGGTCGATCGGCGAGCGATTCAATACGGCGGCGGGACCTGGTCGCTACCGAGCCGGATCGATCCGACCGATCTGCCGGAGAGCGCAGAAGCCGCGATTCGGAGCCGCATCGCCGGTCTCAGCCCCCTGGCTCGAACCATCGCCGAATCGCAGGCGCTCGCGTCTCAAGCGACCTTCAGCCGAGAGGACTACGCCGCGCTCTCCGGGCACGTCGACTCGAGCGAGCTCGAACGGGCCATGACGGAACTCGTCGTGAATCAGATCCTCGTGAGCGACGGTGGCGCTCATTCGCTCGCGCACCGAGGCTGGGCATCGAGCCTCACGGCGGGGCTTTCGGCGGCGGAGAGGGCCGGGCGTCACCGCGCGCTGGTGGAGATCTACCGTTCGCGCCCGGGGCTCGCCGCCGTGCACCACATGCTCGAAGGGGGCGTCGAGGAAGCCGGGCTCAGCCGGCTCTTCGAGCTCCTCGGCACGGTGCAGAACTCGAGCGTACTTCGCGAAATCTTCAAGCTCGATGCTTACGAGACGGCCGTCACGTTCGCGCGGGCGCTTCGCTCCACCGTGGACCTCGGCCGTCCGGCGCGCGAAGTGAACACCATGCGGCGTTGGCTCGCCTCGCTCTCCGTGGCGTCGGACGAGTCGTTTTACTGGATGGCCGCGCCCGCGTGGCTCGACCAGTTGAAGCAAGACTCCGGCTACGCCACCTGGGAAGAAATGAAGGACGTCACCGACGCGGACGAGCGTCGGTCACGGGCCGTCTCGAGCGCGTTCGCCCGATATGCAGCTCTCCCCGAAAATGAGCGCGTCTACAGC
>Ga0265320_10000185_pt1 | contig 52020 bp, 38 predicted proteins | sample 4827metaG_FD_202087 | JGI IMG/M metagenome (GOLD analysis project Ga0265320, IMG submission 202087) | Rhizosphere microbial communities from Carex aquatilis grown in University of Washington, Seatle, WA, United States - 4-8-27 metaG | ecosystem: Host-associated > Plants > Roots > Rhizosphere >... | reverse complement strand
GTGAGCGCGAGCTTCACCGCGGTCCGATACGTGTCGTCCAATCCGACCTGAGTGGTGTCCTCGAGCCGTTCAAGGACACCTTGGTAGATCTTGCGCGCCGGCTCGTAGCGTCCCGTCATGCGGGCCCAGAGTCCCTCCACGAGCTTCTGCACGACGGCGAGTGTCGGGGACAAGGGCGTGAAGGGCGTCAGATCAGGGCAAAGCCGGAGCAGACCGAGGTCGAGCGAAAAACCGACGACGCCTACGATCAAAATGGCCGTCCGCGCGAGCTGTTGCAGCGCCTCCGCGGGATCGTGAACGCGCTCGCTCTCGGGCAACTTGCCGTATCGCTCCGCGGCGAGCCCGAGCACTTCACGAATGCGTGCGACACTCGGTATTCTTTGGCTCTCTGCTCCGAATAGATCGAGCCCCGCGTCGATGGAGAGTTGCTTGCAGACGACGGAAAAATGCGACTGCACGTCGAAGCAAGCCTGGGTGGCGACGCCGCCGACGCGCAGGTGAAGCGCGAATGCCTGGCGTCGAGGCCGGGAAAATCGCTCGCAGAGTCCGATGCCCTGCTCGAAGAGGGCCAGCCAGTTCCGAGGGAGCGAACGCAGGAGGGCGTAGTAGGCGGTGGGGCTCGCGCCGGTTTCGCGGACGGAGTCTTCGGCGAACTTCACGAGCGTATCGAGGCCGAGCTCTTCGTCGCCAGCGTGGAACAAATGCCGCGCGGCGCGAAGACCGTCCGTTCCGCGCGCGGCGAGCACCGCCGCCAGCTTGCGATGGAGGTGCCGGGACGCGTCGCCGTAGACCGATTCCGCCAGCTCGGCGCGCGCCCCCAGACGGCCGAGCGCGTAGTCGTTTCCCGACGTCGCGAGGACTTCGGCCACGATCAGCTCGTCGAGGGTGTGCATGAGCTCCGCGCGAGCCTGGTCCGTGAGCACGACGAGCTCGTCGAACGAGAACCGAAGATCGGGCGCGAGCGACATTGCTTCGGCGAGGACTCGAGCCTTCGCGCTCAGCGAGTCGACGCGAGCCTTTCTCGCCTGCGCCATGCTGGCGGGGAGAACGTCGCCATCGACGCGCTCAGGAAGCGACCAAGCGCCCTCGTGGTAGCGAACGCGGTCGGTGTCGACGAGATGCTGCGCGAGCTGCACCACGTCGCGCGGGCTTCCGTTCGAGATGTTGAAGAGGCGGTGCGCGAGGAGCTGCAGGCGCGGAACGGAACCGAACATCGAATCGAGGAGCTTCTCCGTCTCCTTGCGGCTCAAGAGCCCGAGCGGAAGCGGCCGACTCGTTTCGGCGAGCATCCGCATCGCCGGAGAAGCGTCGGGAAGGTCGGCCTCGAGGGTCGTCGCGATACACACCGCGCGCTGTCTCACCTGCCGCGAGAGGAGCGCGAGCCACCCCGCAGAGGGATCGTCCGCGCGATTCACGTCGTCGACGGCGATGAGCAAAGGTCGTTCGCTCGAAACGGCGAGGATCCATTCGCGCAGCGCTGGCTGGAGTCGTGTGGCGAGCTCGGCCGCGTCCAGCGGCGCGCCGGGGCCGAGTTGCTCGGCGACCTCGGGGATGAAGGCTGCCAGCGCGGCCGCGTCGCCCTTGAGCGCCGCGACGAGTGCCACGTCCGGCACGGCGTCCACGAGCTGCGCGACCAATCTCCGGACGACGCCGTACGCGCCGGTGGCGGCGTCGGACGAATCGGCGAGGAGCACCGTGAGGCCCGCGACCTTCGCCTCGAACACGCACGCGTCGAGGAAGCGCGAACGACCCACGCCGGAGGGGCCCGAGATGAGGAGCGCCGAACCTTCGTTGCGGCTGGCGCGTACGATTCGCCGCTTCGCGCGCTCGAGCACGCGTTCGCGTCCGACCAACATCGGTGTCGACAAGTACGAACGCGACACCATCGGCAGCTCGACGACGTCGCGCCCGACGATCGCCGAGAGGCGTTCCATCACCTCACCGGCGTTCGGTGGCCGGAGTGCCGGGTCGAGCTGCAACAGGTCCATCACGAGGGTGCTCAGCGCCTCGGGGATTTCGGGTCGAATTTGCGACGGGGACGGCGGCCGCACTTGCCACAGCTCGGGGAGCTGTCTGAAGTGGCTCGCCGCGTACGGCCGTCGCCGGGTGAGCGCGAAGTACAGCGTGGCACCGACCGAATACAGGTCCGTGCGCCCGTCGAGCGGCTGCAAATTCACGACCTCCGGCGCGCAGGTCGACGGAGTGCCGACGATGAACCGCGTCGGACCCATGGGCGACATCGCGCCGAAGTCGATGAGCTTCGCCGTGCCGTCGCTCGTGCAGCGCACGTTGCGCGGACTCAGATCGCGATAGACCATGCGGCGCGAGTGCATGAGCGACAAGGCCGAGCACACGTCGCGACCGATCTTCGCCGTCGTGAGCCAGTCGAGCGGCGAGCGCTCACCGAGATCGCCGCCGTCGAGGAGCTCCATCGTGTAGTAGGGCTCGTTGCCGTCGACGCCGTAGTCGTACGCTGCGACGATGCGCGGGTGCGCGAGCTGCGAGAGCGTGTGGAACTCGCGCTCGAAGAGCTGAACCGCGCGACGCCGTCGGTCGACGTCGGGTTCGCTTCGTAGTCGCTTCAGCGCGACTCGCTTCCCGCTCAGAATGTCTTCGGCTTCGTAGACGATCGCGACGCCACCCTCTCCGATGGTGCGAAGAATCTGGTACTGCCCGCCCAAGGCCTGCACGGCCCTCATTTCCGAACTCGCTCGCGTCATGCGTTCCTACAATCGTGACATCGAGCCACTCACCCGACTAGCGGGTCAGACCAGCACCAGCTCCAACGACCGGCGAGGAGCTGGTGTGGGAACGTCCGCGCGCGACCCTTACAGCGGCCGCTTTCGTCGGTATTGCGGCGCTCCTCGTACGAGGGGTGGCCGTTTTCGCCAGAGAGGCCCTATATCGCGCTGCGGCGATGAAAACCGTACGTATCCTGCTCCAAACGACGATTCCGGAAACCCGAGACGACTGGCACATCGGTCGGTTCTCGCTTCTCGAACGACATCTCGCGTCGCTTCATGAGAAGGGCGTGAGGTTCGACGTCGTCAGCCGCAATATCGAGCGCGGCGCCGACGGAGCCGACGAGGTGCTTTCGAAGCTCGCCGAATCGGATTTCGACGAGCTCTGGATCTTCGCGGTGGATGTCGGCGACGGACTCACGCGGGCCGACTGCGCCGGCATCGACGCGTTCCGGCGTCGTGGAGGCGGCGTGCTCACCGCGCGCGATCACCAGGACCTCGGCTGTTCGTTGCTGACGCTCGATGGCCTGGGATCGGGCAATTTCTTTCATAGCAAGAACCCAGATCCCATCGCGCACAACCGGCGCATCGACGACACCGAGACGACCACGATCTCGTGGCCGAACTTTCATTCGGGATCGAACGGTGACACGCAGAGCGTGACGCCCGTGTTGCCCGTGCACGAGCTCTTGTCGAACCCGGCTCGCCGAGGAGGCGTGGTCGAACGGTTCCCGGCGCATCCGCACGAAGGGGCGGTGGGGGTTCCGGCGGGGTCTGGGGTGGCGCGCGTCGTTGCGACGGGCACGAGCAAGCGCACCGGCCGCGCCTTCAATCTCGCCGTCGCCTTCGACGACGAGCGCGACAGCGAGGGTCGATTGCTCGGCAGGGCCGTCGCCGAGTCGAGCTTTCACCACTTCGCGGACTACAACTGGGACACCCGAACGGGCGCGCCCTCGTTCGTGACCGAGCCGCCGACTCTCGCCACCGCGAACGATCCCTCGTTGCTCGACGACATCAAGGTCTACGTCGCGAACGTCGCGCGGTGGCTTCGTCCGGTGAGCGCGCGCTAGAATTTTTCCGACCGGTTCTTTGCGCCGACTCCACACGTCACTTGCAGAGAGACGACGGCGCAGCGGGGCGCCGGCCGCCGCACGCGGGTGAGGGTTCGGCAGGAGGGGCGCGTGCGGCGGCTTTTTTTGGGGATTCGGCCTTGGCGCCGTTGGTAAAAGAGGAGGCTTGGATTGCAAACGGATCGACGCGGCGTGGTTCGTGTCACGCGAGCTCTGACGCTGGGGTGCGTCCTCGCGGCGGTGTCGTGGTCGCGCGTGACCGAGGCGCATGGCGGGAACCCGCGGGCGTACGACATCGCGTTCGATCCCGCGGATCCGAATGACGTCTTCCTCAAATTCGATTTCTGGGGCGCGGCCCGCACGCGAGACGGTGGCAAGACGTGGCAGTACGCGTGTTCGGAGCTGTGGGGCGTTCGTTCGACGGACACCGTGACGACGAGCTCGCTCATCGCCCCCGGAGGACGACTCCTCGTCGCGGCGAAGTCCCACGGTCTTCTCGTGACCGACGATTTTTGCGGCTGGCAGCGCGTGAGCGCCCTGCCGGGAAACGTCTACGACATTCGGAGCGGAAACTCCGGGCTTCTCGCGATCGCGGAAGTTTCTCGCAGCGATGCTTCGGTGAGCACGGCCCAGGGTGGCGTTTTTCAATCGACCGACGACGGCGATCATTGGCAGGAGCTCGGGCACGATGTTCCCGCGGATTTTCTCGGCGAAAGCGTCTTGCAAGCCGCGTCGGATTCGAACCGCTTGTACGTCGGTGGCCGCATCATCAACGGACCGACGAACAACATCGTCGTCGAACGTTCGACCGACGGCGGTGACACTTGGTCGCGCACGATCGTCGGCGTGAACGGCCTCGACGCGAATACGAATTGGGACGCGCGCCTCCGGCTCGTCCTTCCCACGAACCCCGACGTGGTGTTTCTCTGGCTCGATGGCGAAGAAGGGCAAGGGACCTGGTTTTCCGACCAGATTTGGTACTCCCAGGACGGCGGCACATCCTTCGCGCCGTTCTTCGTCGGGACGGGGGACCTTCCCGGATTTGCGTTGTCGCCCGACGGAAAAACAGTCGCCCTCGCCGGTCCGGGAAGCCCGGATCCGAAGCGCGGGGGCCTTATCGTACCCGACGGAATTCAGACGGCGAGCCTGGACGATGCCCTGACGCGAGGTCAGAGCGCGTTCCAAAAAGTCTACGATCAACAGGTATGGGCGCTCGATTGGACGTCGAGCGGGCTCTATGCGGGTAATGACGATTTCACTCTTGAAGGCGTGCCCCCGCCTTTCACGTTCGGCGTTTCACACGACGCGGGACACTCCTTCGGCCGCATCATGAGCATCTGCGACGTCACGTTTCCGAGTTGCGCCGCGAGCTCGACGATGCAGGTGTGCGTGACGCCCGTGGACTCGCAAAGCCCCGGGCAGGGTGGATACGAAAATGACGTGTTGAAGAGCGACCGATGCGTGCATCCACCCCCCTCGGATGCCGGCATGGGCTCTCGGTCCGCCGACGCCAGCGTGTCATCGAGGGATACCGCAGAGAAGAGCGTCGGTTCGGGCGGTGGCTGTTCCGTGTCGACGTCCCATCGACGCGGCCGGGGTACCGACGTTGCCGTCCTCGTGCTCGTTGCGCTCGTTCCGTGTCGGCGCCGCACGCACCGGCTGCCGCGGCGTACCGCACTGAAACCGCATCCCGAAATGCCGCGCCGGCCGAGCACGCCTACCCCTGGAGCCGTCGACCGTCGCGGCAGTGGGCGCGCTTCATTTTCCGAAGTTTCGTGAGAAGCGGCGGCACAAAAGTGCTCGCGAACACCTAGCCGAGTCTGCCACGCGCGTGCGCATCCTGTCGGGCGACGGGCGGACTTGCTACGGTGTTTTTACCGATGGCTCAAGGGGAAGTTCGGCGGACTGCGTTCGAGACGGCCCGACTGAGGATGGCGCGCGTCCAAGTCGACGCGGCGCATGCGAAGACCACCGCGTTTCGATTGATCACGCAGATCGTCGCCGAAGCGCTCGAGGTGGAGCGTTCGGGGATCTGGTTCCTGGAAGATCTGGACCGCACCCTCCGCTGCGCCGATCTCTTCATTGCGTCGGACAAGCGACACGAACCGGGGGGCAGCCTTACGTCGAGCGACTACCCGGTCTACATGAAGGCGCTCCGCGAGCGTCGAGCCATCGTCGCGGACGACGCGCTCCACCATGCAGACACGTGCGAGCTCGCGGAGAGCTATCTCGTACCGAACGGGATCACGTCGATGCTGGACGCGCCGATCATCCGAAAGGGTCGCGTGATCGGCGTCGTGTGTCACGAACACGTCGGGCCGGCACGCGTGTGGACCGGGCGCGAGATTGATTTTGCCGGCTCCGCCGCGGACATGGCGGCGCTCGTCCTCGAGCAAGCCGACCGCGTGGAGCTCGAGGCCGCGCTGAAGATCCGCACCGAAGAGCGACTCGAGAACCAGAAATTGGACGCGATGAGCCTCATGGCTCGGTCGGTGGCGCACGACTTGAACAACGTCCTCGTCGCGTGCGTCGGCGTTGCCGACCAGCCGAAACGAGGCGGTCTATCCGACTCGGCGGAGCTCGCGGAGAGCCTGTTCGCCGCCGCCGAGGCAGGCAAACGGCTCAGTCGGAAGCTCCTCGACGTCGGGCTTCGCGAACAACAGACGACGGAGTCCGCCGACATCGGCAAGGTGTTGAACGGCCTGCTCTCGACGCTTCGCTCGCTCGCGGGACCCAAGGTCGAGATCATCGCCCACGTGCGGGATCGCGCGACGCCGGTGCGCCTCTCGGAGAGTGACCTCGAGCGTATTTTCTTGAACCTCGTCGCGAATGCGCGCGATGCAACGTCCGGGTCGGGGCGCATCGACATTACGCTACGCGCGGCGGAACCGGACGATGACGTGGCCCCCGACTTCGTGATCCTCGAAGTGGCCGACAACGGCTCCGGAATGGATGCGCGCACTCGCGAGCACTTGTTCGAGCCTTATTTCACCACCAAACCCGACGGTCACGGCCTCGGGCTTCCGACGGTCTACGGCATCGTGCGGCGCGGAGGCGGCACGATTCACGTCGCGAGCGAGCTTCGCCGCGGATCGAGCTTTCGGATCGCGCTGCCTCGCTACACGCCGTGAGTGTCGCGTAACCCCGCGATCGCGCGCGGCGTTCAATCGAACGTGTAGCGCGCGGAGTCGACCGTGACGACGAGCCAGCGCTCGCCGGTCTCGAGTCGCTGGAACACGTACAATTCGGGGTCTTTTCGGACGCGTCCGTCGCGCTGGCCGCGCTCCACGGCGTCGCGGATCCCTTCGACGGGGAAGGGGTGACTCGCGAGCGTCTGATTGCCGTGCAGCCCGGCGCCGACCCTGACGCCGAGCGCGTCGGTAGAGAGCACGATTTTCCCCCGGTGATCGACGAGCGCGGCGCTCCGGTAGCCTTCGACGTCCCGGAAATCGAGTAGACCGAGCACGTCGTCGAGCCTCACGTGTGCGGCGGCGACGCCCGCGAGCTTGCCGTTCCCGTCGTAGAACGCTCGCGAACACGGGACGACGAGCCGCCCATTCGTGGCGTCGGGATAAGGAAGAGACCAGGTCACGCTCCGGTGAGCCGCGGCAGCGACGTACCACGGCCGCTTCTTCGCGTCGTAGCCCGTCGGGAAAAACGTGTTGCCCGGATACACGAGCACGATCCCCGACTCGAAAGCGAGGTCGGTCCACAGGAGCGACGACTTGGCACGCGCCGCGTCGTGCTGGGCCAGCGGAGACGCCGAGAGCACCTCGTCGCCGGCCGCCGCGCGCGCCGACGTCCGAGCGAGCAACGCTTCGAAGTCCGAGAGCCGCGAGAGCACGGGTTCGACGTCGGCGTCGGTGGCGTCGGGGGAACGGACCGATACGGCTCGCTCGAACGTGACACGCTGGCCGTAACGGGGAACGACCTCTGCGGTATCGGTGGCGGCGATGTCGGCGGGCGCGAGCGGTTTTTGCGCCGAACCGGGCGGGCGCCGCAAGATCTCGGCGGCGGTGTCGGCGACGCTTTCCACGAGCAGATCGACGCCGTCGAAGCGCGCATCCAGGTTGCGTGCTGCTTGACCGATGCGAGCGGTCAGGGCCGAGAGGCGTTCGGCGTGGCGCGCCGCGAGCTCACGAGTATGGAGCTCGCGCACGAGCGAGAACACCACGTACGCGCTCGACAGCAAGAGCAACGCCGAGAACGCGCCGAACACCACCACCGGCCGGCGCTTGAGACGTCGCCAGAGACCCATCCACCAGGGCTCCTCGAACACGCTGACCGCTTCGTCTCGATCGAAGCGCCGCACGTCGGACGCGAAGTCCGCGACGGAGCGATAGCGCTGCTCCGGATCGCTCGCCGTCGCTTTGAGGACGATGTTCTCGAGTCCCGCCGGAATCGGCTCGCCGAAGCGGTGCACGAGGTTCGGCGGTAGCGCCATCGCCGCGGCGGTGAGTTGCTGCAAGGTCAATCCCTGACGCGGCGGAGTGAGCGTCGAGAGCTCGGCGAGCATCATCCCGAGGGCGTACTGATCGGACGCGGGCGTCACCGGTTCGGCGCGTGCTTGCTCGGGCGACATGTAGCTCGGCGTTCCGACGATCTCTCCGACCTGCGTGACGTCGGGTCCGACGTCGGGCGAGATCCGCACCGAGAGCGGGTCGTCTTCCGCTTCGCTCGTCACGCGTGCGACGCCCCAATCCATGACGTAGACCTCGTTGTGCACCCCGAGCATCACGTTGTCCGGCTTCAAGTCGCGGTGCACCACGCCGCGCGCGTGCGCGTACTCCACCGCGTCGCACACCTTGAGAAATCGCTCGAGCCGGCTGTGCAGATCGTGAGGCGGGGAGCGGGCCGCGGCGGCCGACGCCGCGCAAGCGTCCAGATAGTCGCTGAAGGTCTGCCCTTCGACGAGCTTCATCGCGAACGCGAGCTTCCCGTCGCGGGTGGCGAGCAGCTCGTAGAACGGGACGATGTTCGGGTGTTCGAGCTGTGCGCCGAGTTGCGCTTCGACGACGAAGCGGCGCAACGTCCGCTCCCCGAGCTCGCCCTCCGTGAGCACCTTCACCGCCACGCTCCGACGGAGCAGGCGATCTTGCGCGCTCAAGACGGCGCCCATCCCGCCTCGCCCGATCTCCGGGCCCACGTCGAAGGAGTTTTCGAGATAGCTCGTCAGCTCCCCCTTTCGGAGGGCGCGCTCGACCCGCTCCGGCGACCGCACGACCCACCTCGAGCGCGAATCCCGTCGTTCGTTGGGGGCGTTCACCGAGCTCGGATTGTGCCCTAGAGTCGGCGTCGAGGAAATGGCGCGGCCCCGGAAGGCATCGACGTCCGGTCGGAACAATGTCGGCGACTGAGCCGGCATCGGCTTCGGCAGAGCGCGTGCGGTTTCGCCGGGTGGCCGCCGTCGTGTTCGTCATCGCCTTTTCGATTCGATTGGCGAGCATCTCGACGGTGCTCCCGCTCATCTACCACCCGGACGAACCGACCAACGAACGCGTCGTCCAGCGCGTGGCTCGCGAGCCGAGGATGAGTCCGGCTTTTTTCCACTACCCCACGTTGCTCTTTTACGTTCAAGCGACGGTACTTCGCACCTTCGAAGCCGTAACGAGAACCCACGTCGACCCCGCGCACGTCGCGAGCAGCGGCAATGCACGCACGACCTCGCCCGCGTACTGGATCACCGCGCGCACCGTCACCGCGCTTTTTGGAAGCGGCCTGGTCGCGATGGCCGCGTGGCTCGCCGCGGTGGTGACCGAGTCGTCGTCCATCGGCGTCGTGGTCGGCGCCTGGGCGGCGTTCTCGCCGCTTCTGGTCGAGGACAGCCGCTATCTGACGCCGGACACGTACGCGGCGTTCTTCGTGATGGCGGCGCTCGTCGGCGCCGTGCGGATCGCCGAGGGCACCACCTGGCGTGGCTACGTCTTGACCGGCGCGATGGTGGGGCTCGCGGCGGGCTCCAAGTACAACACCGCTCTCGTCTCGGTCGCCGTGATCGCCGCGCACTTCGGCCGCGGCTTTCGAAGAGGGCTCACCGACGTTCGACTCGTCCTGGCCGGGCTGGTTTCCGTCGTCGCGTTCTTCGTGACGAGCCCCTTCATCGTGTTCGACTACGCGCATTTTCGAAAAGATTTCCTGTTCGAGCAGCGACACTACGACCGGGGTCACGCGGGAGCCGAAGGCAACTCTCTCGCGTTCAACGCGCTGACCCTCTGGGGGTCCGAGCACCTCAGATTGCTGGCATTGCCGCTCCTCGTGCTCGTTCGCGAGCGCCGCTTGTCGAGAGCGACGCTTTCGCTTCTTTCGTTTTCGATCGCGTACCTCGCGCTCGTGTCGGCGTTCAAGGTCCACTTCTATCGGAACCTGGTGCCGGTCACGGCGCCGCTCCTGGTGCTTTGTGGGTTCGCACTTTCGGCGGCGCTTCGTCGTTTCGACGTTCCCGCGAAGCCTGCCCAGATCGCCCTCGCGGCGGTCGCCGTTCTCTTCACGATCCAGCCCGCGTTCGCCATTCTCGGGACGATTCACGAACGACGGCTCGATCGGCGCGCCCCTGCCGAACTCTGGATCGCGAGCCACCTACCGGCCGGCGCGAGCGTGGTCGTCGAAGCTTACGGTCCTTGGGTGGATCCGAACCGTTATCGAGTCACGGGAACGTCGCTTTACAGCAACGTATCGCCTCGACAGCTCCGCCAGTGGCACGCCCGTTACGTGATCCTGGCCGAGGGAGCCTACGGACGATTGTACGGCGATCCCGACCACCACCGCCGCGAGGTCGCTCGGTACGGAGCGCTTCTCCAGATGTACTGCGAGATCGCCGATTTTCGACCGGCCGACGGCGAAGAGATCAAGATCGTCGATCTCCAGTGTCGTCGAACGAAGTGACCACGTGCGTGAGCACGCGCGCGTCAGATGTGTCCCGTGAACATCAGCACGAGCAACACGACGACGAGGAGGCCGAGGCCACCGCTCGGCCCGTAACCCCATCCTCGGCTGTGGGGCCACGCCGGCGCTGCGCCGACCAAAAGAACGATGAGTACAATCAGAAGAAGTAGCGACATGACTTCACCTCGTTGCGAGGAGGCAAAGCAACAACCGAGCCGAGCGCCCCAATCGGACGATCACGGCTGCTTCCGTCCTCCCTGGCGCCTTCCGTCCTCTCGAGCGACCGGAAGGACCGGCGCGTCATTCCGCGTCGCGAGTAAGCCAAGACGCCACGGTCCAATCCTCCTCGCCACACTGTTCGCCTCGCGACGCTCCGCGCGCCGCGCTTCTACGCCGAAAGACATCGGGCGCATCGCGCTCGTTGGTGGCACGAGGCATGCTCTGGAGACGGCGGCAGCATGTCATCCAAAGCGTTTTCATGGGGGTCCGCGCCGTCCGTGTCCGAGACCGGGGCGACGTTCATGATGTCGGGAGCGCCGGCCGAGCCCAGGTACGAGTCGGGAGCTCGCGCGATTTCCGACTTGCGCAGCGCCGAAGCGCCACTCGTCGCGGGCGACGTGATCGACGGGCGCTACGTCATCGAGCGGGGCCTCGCCGAAGGCGGCATGGGTGTCGTCTACCTCGCGCGTCACGTCGAGCTCGAACAACCCGTCGCGATCAAGTTTCTCCGGGCCGATTTGTGCGATCGCCCGAATGTGGTCCAGCGGTTCCTCAACGAGGCGCGCGCCGTGGCTTCGCTTCGCGGCGACCACATCGTGCGCGTGATCGACGTGGGTCAGATGGCGTCGGGTCGTCCGTTCCTCGTCATGGAACACCTCGAAGGCGTCGATCTCGACGCGCTCATCGAGCGCGAGGGCCCGCTCGGAATCGAACGCGCCGTCGACTACGTCCTCCAGGTGTGCGACGCGCTGAAGGAAGCCCACGACAAGCACATCATTCATCGCGACATCAAGCCCGAGAACCTGTTCTTGCAAAACGGTCATCACGGCAAGGTCGTCAAGGTTCTCGACTTCGGGCTCGCGAAGCGCGTGGACTCGAATCCAGGGCTGACGGGGCCGCAAGACAGCATGGGTTCGCCCTATTACATGTCGCCCGAGCAGATCATCACGCCCCACGCCGTCGATGCGCGCACCGACATTTGGTCGGTCGGGGTCGTCTTGTATCGGTTTCTCACCGGCGCGGTGCCGTTCGCGGGCACTACGATGACCGAGGTCTACGCGGGCGTTCTCAACGCGACGCCGATGCCGCCGTCCGCGTTGAATTCCGCGATCGATCCTGCACTCGACGCGATCGTGCTCGGTTGTATCCAGAAAGACGTGGAACTTCGGTTTCGGACGATTTCGGAGCTGACTCTCGCGCTCCAGAACTACGCGGACCGTCGAGGATCGCGCGTCCTACGGCCTGCAGTGCGGCATTTCGCCGCCGAAGACGACTCTCCGGTGCTCATTCCCGGCGTGCATCGGCGGCGACACGTGACCGGCGACGAGGTGGCTTCTGTCGAAATCCCAGGCAGGCGCGGTCGACGTCGCTTCGCCAAAACCGAGGACGCCGAACGTCGTGAGCGCTCGCGCCGGTGGCCGGCGACGCTCGCCGTGATGGTCGTGCTGGGCGCGGCCGCCTTCGCTTACGAGGAACGTGACGCGAAGAGCCTCGTGATCGACATGAACGCCGTCGGAGCGCGGGCGACGAGCGAGCTTCTCCGCATCGACGCTGTTCGACGCCTCAACGACCGCTTCGCGATGGTGCCAAACCCGGTCGACGCGCCGGACCCCCTTTGGGTTCCCCCTCCGTTCGAAGTAGCGCCGCTCGAACCTTCCGGGGTAGTCGCGCGCGAGCCGGCGTTCGACGCGAGCGGGCGCACCCTTCGCGCAGAGTCGGAGCACGAAGCCCTAGCCTCGAAGGACTCCGACGCATCGTCCGAGACGGCAGGGATCGACAAGGCGGCGCGTTACCGCGAGTATCTCCGCCAGCAGGGGCTCGTCCCGCTGAACGACGTTCTCGAGCAGATGAATCACGGCGCGCCCGAGTCCGGCGCGCAGCGCTGATTCTTCGCACCAATCGTTGCCATTTGTCGCGCCGTGCAAAGCCGTCACGGACGAACGTGCAACGAGCCGAGATTCGGCTTCGGCGACTCCGCGAAGTTGCGGGCGAACGCCACGATTCGCGATGGCACTTCGCTTGCTCTCTCGTTCGTCATCATGCAGTCCAAAATCGTCCTGTTGCTGTCCGCGCTCGCGCTGCCGTTCTCTGTGACGGCGTGCGTCGCGGAAGCGGACCCAGAACCCGTCTATGCGGAGGCCACGTACGTTCCGCCGGACATCGAGACGTATCCGTCGGTCGTGTACGAAGGGCATCCGTCGTACTACGTCCAGGGGAATTGGTATTACCGGAATGGCCCGCAATGGGTCTATTACCGGAACGAGCCTGCCGAGCTCCATCGGCAGCGTGCCGTCGTTCAGCGCGCCCCTCGCGCGGCCCCGCGCGTCGAGTACCGCGACGACGTGCGCCGACCCGAAAATGCCGCGCCTCCGGCTCGTGAAGTGCGCTGAGCGTGCACCCAAAAAATATCGGAGAAACCCATGACTCGCTCCTTGCTCGCCTTCTTTCCCTGCCTTCTTTTCGCCAATGCCTGCACGGTCCAGTCCGATTCGCGACCGATCGGGCCTCGCGACGGCACTCTCGTCCTCGACTGGACGATCGACGACACGACGGATCCCAATCAGTGCGCACAGGGCGCAGCGACGGACATCGACGTCATCGTCGACACGACGGCCGGCGATTCGGTCGGCGAATTCCAGCAGTCGTGCGGCGCGTTCGCGACCAGCATTCCGCTGCCGCCAGGCGACTACACGGCAAATGCGGTGCTCCTCGACGCCAACGGCGACACTCGCACGACCGACGTTCAGATCCCGGCGTTCACGATCCTCGGCGCGGATAGCCTCGACATTCCGATCGACTTTCCCGCTGCAGCGTTCAAATGACGGAGTAACCACCTCGTGAATCTCCCAGCAAAACCCCACGAGCGACCGACGACGGATCTCCTCATGGAGGCCTTCGACGAAGCGCGGGACGTCTTGAAATTGGAAGCGAAGCTTGCTCGCCAGGAGCTCGGTGCGGCGCTGAAGTCCGGATTCAAGGCGGGCGTCGCGATGGGCGTCGCGGTCGTTGGCTGCGTCGCTTCGGTCGCATTGTTGGCGTTGGCGTTGGCGCTCGCGATGGGTGTGACTCTCGGCGCTGCTTGCGGGGTTGCCGGCGCGTTGCTCCTCGTCGTTGCCTCGGCCGGAGGCGTATTCGGATATCGGTCACTTCACCGCGAATTCTTGGGGAAAGTGAGGGGCACTGCCGCGCGCGCGGGTCTCGAACTCGCGGAAAGGCCCGCGCCATGACGACGGCGGTCCACGAGGACGATACGGGCGTGATCGAAGAACAGGCGCTCTACGCGCGCCGGCGACTCTCGGCGACGCTCGCGGTGCTGGAGGAGCGCCGTCAACGGGCGATGATCGTCGCGGAACACGTCAAAGACGCGTTCGTGCCGGCGGCGTGTGCCGTCGCTCTGCTCGTTGGAGTGACGCTGACCGGCGTATGGCGAGGCCGACAGAAGACGTGGGACACGACGTCATGGCGAGACGTCCAGGAGCGCGCGCGGGGGACGCAGAAACCGTCGCTCCTCGGGCGAATCGGCGTGCCGCTTCTGCTGCTCGGAGTCGGCTATTTGCTCCACGCGACGAGCTCCAAGCGCGTCGTCGAGTGAAGCTCGTCGTCGCGGTCGCGGAGCGCCCCTGCGCGACGTCCCACGTGTGGCCCCTCGCCACGAGTCGAGTTCACGAAGTCCGCTAGTTCGAGGGCCATGGTGATGGCACGACGCATGCTCCTGGGAGGTCCGATGAACACGACGCAGCACGAACATCCGCACGAATCCGCCGAACTCATCGAATCCGCGCGCGAGAACCTCATGCGCGCCGGCGCGAACATTCAAAAGTTCGATCAGCGCATGCAGCGTTTCGCTCGACAGCAACCCGTCGTCGCGGCGTTCGCCGCACTCACGGTCGGCTTCCTGGTCGGGCGTTTCGTGGCCAAGCGCCTCTAGCGACGCCGCTTTTTTTTCCAGGACGAAAAGACGAAGGAAAGAGGAGATCGGATGGAGACCAAGGAGTCTGTAAACAGCGGGCGCGAACCGAGCGAGCCCAAGCCGCCTCGGCGCGGAATCAATGCCGTCGGCAGTACCGTCGACACGAGCGCCGATATGCGCAAAGCAGTGGGCGACGTCGTGTCGTCGGTCGGAGCCTTGTACAACGTGACCGACTCGTTTCTCGGACGCCATACCCGCGAGCGTCCGCGCGTCGTCCTCGGAGCGGCGGCCGGAATTGGTTTCGTGCTCGGGGGTGGACTCGCGTCTCGCGTGGGCGGGCTCATCGTCACGATCGGCGGACGCATGCTCGCCAATCGCGTTCTCAAGGACGTCCTTCCGGGGACGTGAAGACTGGCTCTCGATGCGCTCGAATCGTCGAGCTATGAAGAAAGAGGTGATATCGATGTTCCAAGATACGTTCAAAGGTGGAATGAACAACGTCCGCAATTTCGGGACCGACGACATTCTCGGCGCGCTCGGCCTGCAACGTCGCTCGACGTTCGGCGACGTCCTCTTCCCTGCGCTCGGAATTTTCGCTGCCGGTGCGGTCGTGGGCGGAGCCGTCGCGCTCTTGCTCGCGCCCAAATCCGGCGATGAAATGCGCCGCGATCTGGCGAACAAGGCAGACGACCTACGCCAACGCGTCGGCAATGCCGCCAAGGACGCGCTCGGCGAGGCGCGCCACGCGATTGGCGAGGCGCGAGAAGCGATCGGGGAGAAGGAAAAGGAGCTTCCGCTCAACCTGCGCAAGCGCGCAGAAGGAACGGAGAGCAACAATCACCTCGAGCACGGCATGAAGTAGTCTTGAAGCGTTGGTTGGACGAATGACCGCCGGGGTCTCCGTGTGGAACCCCGGCGGTGACGCGTGCGCTGAGACGAGCGAAGCCGGACGACGCCGAGGCCCCTCGGAGGCCCCGGCGCCATCCATTTTCACGCGGCGCGAGAACGCGACGATGCGCGCCGCGTCGTCTTCGCCGGGCGCGATGCCGTGCGAGCCGCGGTCTTCTTCTTCGTACGCGGCGCTCGCGACGGTGCAGGCGGCACTTTGCCTCCTTCGCGACGCGCCTCGGACAGGCCGATCGCAATCGCCTGCTTCCGGCTCGTCACTTTTTTGCCGGATCGACCGGAGCGCAGCGAGCCTTCTTTCATCTCTCGCATCGCGCGTTCGACTTTCTTCCCGGCCTTCGCCCCGTACTTCTTCGATTTCGCCAAGAGACGTTACCTCCGTTGTTGCCGCACTTTCGGCGGCGGTTTTTCGGTCGAAGCAATCGTCACGCCACGTGCCTTTACGTCAGCGTGATCGTCGCGTGCTGTTCGGGATCCGCGTCGTCGCCCATTCGCTCGCCTCTGACGACGTGCTTGACGGCGTCGAACAGGTAACGAATGCCCCTGATGCCGCCCATGTCCCAAAACTCCGCCTCTTGCGTGCGCACGTGGATGAGGCAGAGCTCGGGATCGTGAGGGCCCGCGGGAAACCACGGACGCCACGTCTCGCTCCACAAAGCGTTCGCCCGTTCGGGGCTGATGACGACCTCCGCGTCTCCGCTGATGGAGACGTAGCGTGTCGCGTTCTCCAGAACGACGACGACTCGCGAGTCGACCAGGAGCTCGTCGGCTTTCGACGACCTGACGCCGGTCGCGAACCAGAGATCGCCGTCGTCCTGGACGCTCGCAAGACTCATCGGTCGGGCCCGCAGGCTGCCGTTCTTGCCGTGCGTGACGAGCATCGCTGTCGAGAAGTGTTTCACGAGCGCTGCAAATTGCCGGTCTGGTGAGGCTTCCATGCCTCACGAGGATGCAAAGCGAATGCCCGAGCGGGCTCAGGAGCGATCGGAGGTTTTTCGATCCGCGAGCGCCGCTGGCACTTTCTGACGCATCGTTAAGAACCGACCCCACGGATCGCTCTTCTGCGCCTTCAGGAAACCGGGAACCGTCCTCACGGTCAGCTCTTTGGGGTTCACTTTGCGGAGCTCGTCCCAGCCGAGCGGCAACGCGACGGGACTGCCGGGGCGCGCGCGGACCGCGTACGGCGCGATCGCGGTCGCGCCTTGTCCGTTTCGTAAGTAATCAACGAAGACTTTCTCGGTGCGCGACTTCTTGGACATCACCGACGTGTAGAGTTTCGGCGCGTCTTTCGCGAGCCGCTCGGCGAGCGCGTGGGTCAGGTCCTTGATGGCGTCGAAGTCGAACTGGGGAACGATGGGTGCGACCACATGGAGCCCTTTGCCGCCCGTCGTCTTGGGGAAGCTTTCGAGCCCGATCGACGCGAGCGCCTCTTTCACGGCGTCGGCGGCGTCCAAGGTGCGCGCGAAGTCGAGCTCGGGCGCCGGGTCGAGGTCCATGACGATCCAATCCGGATGATCGGGGTCCGACAACCGACAGCCCCACGCGTGCAGCTCGACGGCGCCGAACTGCACGAGTGACAAGAGCCCCGCTTCGTCGTCGACGTAAAGGACGGGGTTCTTCGCGATCTTTCCCTCGTGCACCGAGTCCGACATCCCGGGCGTGCGACGCTTCTGGAAAAAGCATTCGCCTTGGTCGCCTTCTGGACAGCGCACGAGCGCGAGCGGCCGGTCCGCCAAGTACGGCAGGATGCGTTCGGAGACGGCGGCGTAATACTTCGCCAGATCCAGCTTCGTGACGCCGCTCTGCGAGTCGATGATGCGGCCGGGGTGCGAGATGCGGACGCCGTTCACGACCTCGTCGCCGGCCTTGACGACGCTCGGCCCCGCTTTGCGCGACGACGCTTCGACGGCCGTGGCCGCGCGCCGAGGAGTGGTCTTCTTGCCGACTCGTGCCTTGTCGTCGTGGTTTGCGGCGGCGGCCTTGGATTTTGCCATGCTCGTCTCTTTTCTTTTTTTGGGGGCACCCGACGCGGCGTTCTTTCCCTCCGTGGGGGCATGCGCCGGCACTTCGCGGTGCACCTCAGCCGGCTTCTTGTCGTCGCGCAACCCGACGAACGACGGATGTCGCATCGAGCCGTCGCTCGTCCACTCGGCAAAGGCAACCTCTGCGACGAGCACCGGTTTGACCCACGTGACGTCCTTCGCACGCGGCGGATTCACCACCGGGCTCTGCTTCACCACGAGAGGCTTCAGTCGTCGCGCGAGGTCTTTCAAGGTGCGCGCGTCGAATCCGGTGCCGACCTTGCCCGCATACTGGATGCCGTCCTGGTCGTTCACGCCGAGGAGCAGCGCTCCGAGCGCTTCGCGCGAACCCTTGGGCGCCGAAAACCCGACGATGATCGCTTCCTGTCGCCGCCCGCACTTCACCTTCACCCACTCGGGCGTGCGGCGCGGACGGTGCGGCGCTTCGAGGCGCTTCACGACGACTCCTTCGGCGCCGCTCGCGCACGCCGCTTCGAGCAGCGCGGCCCCTTTCGTCGCCGTGACGTGCGGGACGTAAATGAGCGGCGGCTTTTGCCCGCTCAAGATGGACTCGAGCATCGATTTGCGCGTCGACAACGGATGGTCGCGCAGATCCTTCCCATCGACGAAGAGCAGATCGAACACGAAGTACACCAGCCGGGCGTCGTTCACGATCGCCGCGCCCGGGGGGCGTGCACCGACCTTGCGCCGCGTGCTCCCTTCCAAGCTGTTTTGTAGGAGCTGAAACCGCGGGACGCCCTGGTCGTCGAGCACGCAAATCTCGCCGTCCAACACCGCGGACGTGATCGGAAGCTTCTCGATGGCGGCGACGACGCTCGGAAACCGCTCGCGCCAGTCCTTGCCGTTGCGGCTCACGAGCTCCACCTCGTGGTTCTCGAGACGCGCGAGGGCGCGGTAACCGTCGAGCTTCGGCTCGACGACCCACCCGTCACCGACGGGCAACCGGTCTTCGAGCGTCGCGAGTTGGGGGTGAAAATCGGCGAGCTTCGGAGGTGGCGCCGCCTTCGTGACCGGCGCGTCGTCGCCCTTCGACGCGAACGTATCGCGTTCCTTGAGAAGGAGCCATTGCGGCTTCTTCGCGCTGCGGCGGAGCCGCACCAGCGCGAAGCCTCCTTTCAATTTCTTCCCGGCGAGCGAAAACGACAGCTTTCCCTTCTCGAGTCCCTCGTGAGGATCGCCCTTCGGCTCCCACGTTCCTTCGTCCCAGACGAGCACGTGACCAGCACCGTAGTTTCCCGCCGGAATTGCGCCTTCGAAGTGTCCGTATTCGAGCGGATGGTCTTCGACCTCGACGGCGAGGCGCTTCTCGCCGAGGACCGTGCTCGGCCCTTTCGGTACCGCCCAGCTCTTCAAGACTCCGTCGAGCTCGAGCCGAAAGTCGTAGTGCAGATTTCGCGCGTCGTGGCGCTGCACGACGAACGTGAGCGCCTTTCCGCGCTTCTGGTCTCCGTTTTTCGCGACGTGACCCGCCGGCTCCGGCGTGCCCTTGAAGTCGCGCATCTTCTTGTAACGACGGAGGCTCGACGAGGGCATCGGATCACGCCGCTCGATGTTTCCCGGAACGCGCGACGCTCTTCTGCAGCAGCGACACGAGATCCGTGATGTTCGACTTGGCCGGCGCTTTGCGCTGCGCGGGCAGCTTGCCGGTCTTCGCCTTGTGTTCGATCGCGGAGAGGAGCTCGCTCCGGTACACGTCCTTGTATTTAGCCGGTTCCCATTTTCCCCGCAGGCTTTCGACGAGCTGCTCGGCGAGCGCGACCTCTTTCGCCGACGCCTTCACGTCGCCCGGAAAATCTCCGGACACGCTCTTCAGCGGCAGAAGCTCGTCGGCGAACCGCAGGAGCTCGAGGACCAGCCCTTTTCCCTGCGGAAGGATCGCGCAGAGATGCTGCCGCGTGCGGATGACGACCAGACCCACTGCCATGAGCCCGGTCTTCTCGAGCACGTCACGGATGAGCGCGTACGGCTTGTCGCCGCCTCGGTCGGGCACCACGAAGTACGGCCGTTCGAAGAACGACGGCGAGATTTCCCTTCCGTCGACGAAGTCGGAAATGTCGATGGTGTGCGTCGTCTCGGGCGCCGCGTTCTCGAAATCCTTGTCCTCCATGACCACCACCGAGCCATCGTCGAGCTCGAACCCCTTCACGATGTCGTCCCAGGCGACTTTGTCGCCGGTCTGCTCGTTGATCCGTTCATAGCGGATTCGCGCCTGATCTCGCCGATCGAGCTGATGAAAAGTGAGCTCCTGAGAGCGCTCTGCCCCGAGCAATCGAACCGGGATTTGTACGAGCCCGAACGAAATGGACCCGGTCCAGATCGAACGCGACGCTTTTCCGTGAGGAGTCTCGTCCGCGTCGCTTCGCGCCGCCGTCTTCGCCGCGGACCGTTTTCCCGGTGGCGCCTTCTTTTCGGCGCGCGGTTTTCTGGAAGGCCCCTTGCGTGACGTTTTTGCCATGCCAGAACGCGTGCGAAACCCGTGCCGCATCTCGCGTTCCGAACCGAGTGCGATATGACGCGGTAGGAGCCCCGTGGCTGCACTCGGCGCCCTGTCGCGGACGCGGACGCTAACGCCTCTTCCGCGACGTTCTGGTCGGGGCCTTCGACACCGCAGTCGCACTGGTCGCAGAAGGCTGCGGTTGCTGCTCGGACGACGCCGAGGTCTTCCGCGTCGCAAGTCCTCCCGGACCGTTCAAGTCCATCCGGATGGTGATGGCCGCTCCGTGTCGGTCGCTGTACCGCGCGAGGCCTTCGAGCTTTTTTTGGAAGTGCTCGGTCAGATGGCCAATGGGAACGCAGTTACCATTGTTCCGGTCCACGCCGAACTCACTACCCAGCAGGCCGCGGATCTACTCAACGTTTCGCGTCCGTTCCTCGTCAGCTTGCTGGACGAAGGCAAGATCCCGTTTCGCCTCGTCGGCACGCATCGTCGGGTCCGAGTCGCCGATCTCGTCGAGTACAGGCGGAAGGACGATGCTAGTCGAAAAACCGTCCTCGACGAGCTGACCGCCGAGGCGGAGAAGCACGGGCTGGGATACTGAGGGGCGGCGGTGGCGTTCGTCGTCGTCTACGACGCTTGCGTTCTCTACCCCGCGCCGCTGAGGGACCTACTCGTCCGTCTCGCGAGCGCCGGCATCGTTCGCGCGCGGTGGTCCGACACAATTCTCGACGAGTGCTTCCGAAGCATTCTGAAGAACCGGGCAGATCTGAAGTCTGAAGCGCTGAATCGGACGCGGGAGTTGATGACCCGGGCCGTCGCCGATTGCATGGTGACTGGCTTCGATGACCTCGTGGAGGCCCTCGAGCTTCCCGATGTGGATGACTGCCACGTGCTTGCGGCAGCGATACGGGCGGGTGCACAAGCCATCATAACCTTCAACCTTGACGACTTTCCGGAGGAGAAGCTCGGTCCGTACAACGTTCGGCGCCGGCGACCCCCTCTCGTGAGGCGGCCCGCAACAACTCAGCCCAAGCCGTAAATCACGACGCTCTCCGGTGCGACCATGAGCGAGCCCGCCGCGATGCTCGACTGATCACTCGACGTGGCGAGCACCTCGGCGTTCTTCGACTCGAGCGGGACCTCGACGGTCTCATTGCCGAGGTTACACGCGATGCGTAGACCGTCCCTTTCGACGACGAGCCAGCGTTGCGTGTCGTCCCAGCGGAGCCGCGCGCGCGCCTTGCCGACCGCGGCGAGCTCGGGCCGCGACCGCCGGAGCCGAATCAACGTCTTGTACCAGTCGAGCAAGCGCGCGTGCTCGGGTTGGTCGCGCTCGGTCCAATCGAGCTTCGAGCGCTCGAAGGTGTCTCGCGCCTGCGGATCGGGGACGTCACTCGAACGGAAATCGGGCGAGCCGAATTCGCGCGCGCGCCCTTCACGGACCGCTCGTCCGAGTGCTTCATCGGAGTGGTCAGTGAAGTAAAGAAACGGCGAGGAGGCTCCCCATTCTTCTCCTTGAAAGAGCAGTGGAACGAAGGGCGACGTGAGGACCAGCGCCGCCGCGACTTCCAGAAGTCCGGCGTTCAAGAGTGCGCTCGTGCGCTCGCCGTGCGCGCGATTGCCGACTTGGTCGTGATTCTGAGAGAACACGACGAACGACGCCGAGGGAAGGTTCCCGGGCGGCCGACCGTGCACGCGACGCCGGTAGTTGGAATGCTGCCCGCTGTACACGTAGGCGTCGGCGAACGCGGTCGCGAGGGGTTCGAACCCGCCGAAGTCGGAGTAGTATCCCTGACGTTCGTCGGTGAGAACGGCGTGGAGCGCGTGATGGAAGTCGTCGGTCCACTGCGCGTGGATGCCGAAGCCGCCGGCGGAGCGAGGATGGATGATCCTCGGGTCGTTCAGATCACTCTCGGCGATGAGCACGAGCGGGCGCCCGAGCTCGTTCGACAGGGCCAGGGTACGATCGGCGAGCTCCTCGAGGATCGGGCGCGCGGACGTGTCGACGATGGCGTGCACCGCGTCGAGCCGGAGCCCGTCGACGTGGTAGTCGCGAAACCACATGAGCGCGTTGTCGCAGATGAAGTCGCGCACGGCGTCCGAATCGGGCCCGTCGAGGTTGAAGGCGCCGCCCCACGGTGTCTTGTAGCGATCGGTGAAGTAAGGTCCGAACGCGGGGAGATGATTGCCGCTCGGCCCGAGGTGGTTGTAGACGACGTCGAGCACCACACAGAGACCCTTTTCGTGGCACGCGTTCACGAATCGCTTGAAGCCGTCGGGGCCGCCGTAGTTCGACTGGGGCGCGTACAGGAACACGCCGTCGTAGCCCCAGCCGCGGCTTCCGGAGAATTCCGCGACCGGCATGACTTCCACCGTGTCGACGCCGAGCGCGACGAGCGCGTCCAGTCGTTCGATCGCGCCGTCGAAGGTGCCCGCCGGCGAGAACGTACCGATATGCAGCTCGTACAAGATGGCGTGCGCGAGGTCGAGCTCGGGTCGTCGTGTTTCGGTCCAGGCGAACGCCGCGTGATCGACGACGCGCGACGGACCGTCGACGCCTTGGGGTTGAAATGCCGAGCGCGGATCGGGAAGCGGCTCGCCCTCGTCGAGCGCGAGCTTGTAGTCGACCCCGGGTTTGATCGGGTCGACGTCGCCGACGAAGCAGCCGCCGACCGCGGCGCGTAAGTCCTCATTGCCGCGCTCGAACACGACGCGCACGCGTTCGGCGTACGGCGCCCACACTCGAAAGTGGGTCATGCTGTATTCCTCGTCCCGTTCCGGTGGTGCGAGTGCATGTTTCCTCAGGAGGGTTGGTTGGTGCGGATCAGGAGCACCACTGGAAATACGTCGAACAGCGCGCCGATTGCGACCACCCCGGCGTAGCGCCGTTCGGAAAACGTGTCCGTCCATTGGCCGTCGGGAAGGCGCAACGTCGTCTCCGCGAATCCGTCGCGACGCATCACGAATCGAGGCGCGACGGTCACGACGTCGCCGCCGCGTCGAAACGCGACGACGCGATCGGCGTGGGGACCCTCGGCGCGAAGCGGTTCGTACGTGCCGCGTCGGTCGAAGCTCGCCGGAAATCGACGGCGCACGTCGAGCGCCGTCTTGACGACCCAGAGCTTCGGAAGGCCGCACTCGGCGCGCGCCCAGACGGCTCGCGCGTCCGCACCGGCGAGCTCGTCGAGCAAGCGCCGGCGCGCCGCGTAGTCGACGGGCCGTCGATTGTCGGGATCGACGAGGCTCATGTCCCAGAGCTCGGTGCCTTGATACAGATCCGGAACGCCGGGAGCCGTCAGTGCGAGCAATTTTTTCGCGAGCCCGACGATGCGTCCCGGCTCGACGAGCGTCGCGGCGAACGCCGCCACGTCGGACGCGAGCCCGTCGTCGGTGAGCGCGCGCTCCACGAACGTCGCGAGCGCCTCTTCGTATTTCGCATTCGGGTCTTGCCACGACGAGTGCGTCTTCGACTCTTTGACGGCCTTCGACAGGTACGCCTGCAACCGCGCGGCGCTGATGGGCCAGGCGCCGACCCAGGTTTGATAAAACAGGTACTCGTCGTTCGGGTCGATGAGTGGGCTTCGAAACGAGTCGGCGCGCGCCGACCATCCTTCGACGGCCTCCGCCCAAACGTCGGGAATTTCCGAGAGCAAGTCGAGGCGTGCCCTCACGTCTTCGCCGCGTTTCGTGTCGTGCGTCGCGGTCGCCAGGAGCGTCTCCGGATACGCGAGCGCGCACTCCGCGTTCTCGCGATGAAACGTCTCGAGGGACGTGCCGAATCGTCCGGGGTCGCCGCCGACTTCGTTGAGCGACGTCAGCCGAAAATACCGGTAGAACGCGGTGTCCTCGACGCCCTTGGCCATCACGGGGCCGCTCGTCTCCTGAAGCCCGAGACGGAACGCGGCGCCGTCCGGTCCGCGGCCGACGACGAGTTCCGTCATGAAATCGAGTAGCGCGACGTCGAGGTGAGGGTGTCCCTCGCGCACGGGCCGCAGGGCGTCGCGAACGACGCCTTCGTCTTCGGGACGCGACGACCCTCCAGAAGGACGAAAATACGTTCGATAAACCGGTAATTGGGCGAGAAATTCGGTGACCGCCGCGTCGAGCTCGGGACGCGTCGTGTCGCGCAATTGCCAGCGACGCTTCACGTCGCGCTCGAGCACATCGACGAGCTTGGCGACGTCCGCAGACAGCGACGTGGCCATGACGAGCCGCTTGGCGTCGTACGCGACGTTGGCGAACGACGTGGCTCCGCCGGTGAAGCGCGCGTAGAGCTCCGTGAGCGGTCGTTCCCCGGCGGGGTCGACGAAGAGCCCTTCGAGTCGATTCAAGAAGTCGTAGCCCGTCGTTCCGTGGACCGGCCACGACGGCGGAAGCCGTTCGCCGGGTTCGAGGATTTTTTCGACGAACAGGTACGCGGATGGACGAAAATGCGAGAGGCGTTTCAAGTACGCCTCCGGATCGCGAAGACCGTCGATGTGATCGACGCGAAGGCCGTCGAGGCTGCCGTCCTCGAGCCACGACAGGATCACGGCGTGCGTATCGCGGAACACGTCGTCGCGCTCGGCTCGGAGCGCACCGAGCGAGTCGATGTCGAAGAAGCGCCGATAGTTGCGGCGCGCTACGCCCGAACGCCAGAACTCGAGCCGGTAGTGTTGCTCTTCGAGCACGCCGTCGAGCAGTTCCGGTGACGCGTTGATGCGGGCGAGCGCCGCGTCGATGCGCGACGAATCATTCCCTGCGTCGTCGAAGAGGCGGCGCACGGTCTCGGCGCGAACCGGAAACTCTTGCCCGTCGAGCGCGATCGCAAGCGCCGGGTCGGCACGAACGACCTTGATTTTTCGCTCCTCGAGCAGGCGACCGTATCGATCCGGGAGCGTGGGGACGAGCACTTTGTGGAAAAGGTCGCCCGTAGCGGGCTCCCAGTCGATGTCGAAGTAGCTCGCGTAACGGCTGCCCACGCCGCGCTCGAGCACGTCCCACCACCATCGGTTGTGACGGCCCGCGAGCGCGAGGTGGTTCGGCACGATGTCCTGGATCTGCCCGAGCCCGCGCGCAGCGAGGGCTCGAACGAAGGCCGTCCGTGCGCCGTCACCGCCGAGCTCGCTGCTGACGCGCGAGGGGTCGACGCCGTCGTAGCCGTGTGCGCTGCCCGGCGCGGCTTGCAACGAGGGGGAAACGTACGCGTGGCTCACGCCGAGGTCGGCGAGATAACCGACCACCTCGGTGGCCTCACGAAAGCCGAACTCGGCACGGAGTTGGACGCGATACGTCGCGCGGAGCGGATGCGGAGCGATCGGAGCGTGGGCCGGCATCGGAGCTCATTCGTGCTCGTTCATTCGGAGGAACACCCGAATCGAACGTTGGGGCACGGTGATCGTCGTACCGGCGGCGCCGGTCGTGGCGCCGGGCTCCGCCGTGGGGTCGTGCGTATCGATTGCGAGCGCCCAGCTTTTTCCCCAGCTTGCCGGCGGAAACGTGAACGCGGTGTCGTCGGGCTCGCCGTTGAAGAAGATGAGGAGCGAGTCGTCGATGATTTTCTCCCCGCGCTCGCCCGGTGACGGAATTTCCTGGCCGTTCAAGAAGACACCGATGGAGCGAACGAGCGCCTCGTTCCAATCGGCGTCGCCCATGACCTCGCCGTTCGGTTTCAACCAGCCGATATCGCTTACCGACGAGCCGTGGATCGGTCGCCCCTGGAAGAAGCGGCGCCGGCGGAGCACCGGGTGCTTGGCGCGAAACGCGATGAGCCGGCGCGTGAACGTGAGGAGCGACTCGTCGACCGTGGCCCAATCGAACCAGGTGAGCTCGCTGTCCTGACAGTAAGTGTTGTTGTTGCCCTGCTGCGTGCGGCCGAGCTCGTCGCCGCCGAGAAGCATCGGAACGCCCTGCGACAAGAACAACGTCGCCAAGAAGTTCCGTTGCTGACGCCCGCGAAGCTCGAGGATCGCCGGATCGTCGGTCGGGCCTTCGACGCCGCAATTCCACGACCGATTGTGCGAATCGCCGTCGTTGCCGTCCTCGCCGTTCGCGTCGTTATGCTTCTCGTTGTAGCTGACGAGATCCTTCAAGGTGAAGCCGTCGTGGGCAGTCGCGAAGTTGATGCTCGCGAGCGGGCGGCGTCCGGCGTCGCCGTAGAGATCGGAGCTGCCGGTGATGCGATACGCGAACTCCGCGAGCGTCGCGTGCTCGCCGCGCACGTAGTCGCGCACGGTGTCCCTGTATTTGCCGTTCCATTCCGTCCAGAGCGGCGGAAATTGGCCGACTTGGTAGCCGCCTTCACCGACGTCCCACGGTTCGGCGATGAGCTTCACCTGACTGATGATCGGATCTTGCTGGATCAAATCGAAGAACGCCGACAATCGATCCACCTCGTGGAGACCGCGCGCGAGCGTCGCGGCGAGATCGAAGCGGAACCCATCGACGTGCATTTCGGTGACCCAATAGCGAAGGCTGTCCATCACCAGCTGAAGCACGTGCGGATGGCGCATGTTCAGCGTGTTCCCGGTTCCGGTGTAGTCCTGGTAGAAACGCGGCCCGTCCTTGCTCGGCCGGTAGTAAGCGGCGTTGTCGATCCCCTTCATCGACAACACCGGACCGAGGTGGTTTCCCTCCGCGGTGTGGTTGTACACGACGTCGAGGATCACCTCGATGCCCTCCGCGTGGAGGGACTTTACCATCTGCTTGAACTCCTGGACTTGGTTGCCGCGCTGGCCGGAGCTCGCGTACTCGTTGTGCGGCGCGAGGAACCCGATCGAGTTGTAGCCCCAGTAGTTTCTCAGGTTCCCATTCACCAGGAAGTGGTCGTGCACGAATTGGTGGACGGGCTGCAGCTCGACGGTCGTGACGCCGAGGCGCGTCAGATGCCGAATCACTTCGGGCGAACCGAGCGCCGCGTAGGTGCCGCGCATGTCCTCGGGCACCTCGGGATGGAGCGCGGTGAACCCTTTGACGTGGAGCTCGTAGATGATCGTCTTGTGCCAGGGGGTGCGCGGCGGTCGGTCGTGTGCCCAATCGAACCAGGGATTCGTCACGATGCTGCGCGGGACGAACGGCGCACTGTCGAGGTCGCTCCGAACGAGATCGTCCGTGCGGTTGAACGCGTACGGGTACACGGCCTCGTTCCACTCGACTTGCCCTTCGAACGCCTTGCCGTACGGGTCGAGGAGAAGCTTCGCCGGGTTCGAGCGATGGCCGCGTTCGGGATCCCACGGACCATGAACGCGAAAGCCGTAGCGTTGACCGGGCCCGATGTTCGGGACGTACCCGTGAAAACAGAGCGCCGAGCTTTCCGGCAAATCGACGCGCGTCTCGTTGCCGTCGTCGTCGAAGAGGCAGAGGTCGACGCGCTCGGCGATGCTCGAGAAGAGCGAAAAATTGGTTCCCGCGCCGTCGTAGTGAGCCCCGAGCGGATAAGGGGCGCCGGGCCACACGCTCATCCCGACGCGCACTGCACGCCCGGTGCCAAACGCACAGTGAGGCTCGAACAAACGCGAATCGGCAGCGACGGATCTGCGAGGATCCGCCGCGGTCGTGACAAAACGCGACGCGCCGCGAGCAAAGTGTGGCATCGACTGCCGCGTGAGTGGAGTCGCGCGCGTCGAGGGGAGCCGTGTCGGGGACGTTCCCGGCGAGCGGGGTGCCCCCAAAATAAGGGCCGCTGTGCTCGCCGTGCTCGCGTTGGCGCCGTTCTCGGTGGCGACGGTGGCGTGCGGCAATTCGACGGGCGTGCCGACCGCGAGCGGTCCCGTCGGGCCGTACGCGGTGTTTCCGCCGACGAAGCTCGCCGCGCTGGTCGGGCCGCTGTATCGACCGGCGCCGGGACAGGCGAGCATCGGATTTTACGGCACCGATCTCGGCGTGTCGTTTCTTCATCACGACGAGATCCGGTTTCTCTTCGGCGACACCTGGGCCGATTCGATGGCGACGCCGATCTCGAAGACCGAAGACGATACGCAAGGCACGATTTCGGTCGCGGGCCCCGACGGCTTTCCCGACGGCGATTCAGTCGACGCCTACGTCGCCGCGCATCCCGCGGTTGCCGGCGATACGCCGTGGCAAAACGGAGGGCCCCCCGTCGTGTTCGCCCTCGACGCGTCGAACGAGGTTGCGTCGATCGAGCTGTATCGCGACGGTTCGGGGCCGCCGCTCGACATGGGACTCGGACGCACCGTGGTTGCCGCGTTCAGCAACGCGCGCGACGGCGCGTTCGCGATTTTTCGTCGCGACGCCACGGTGCCCTGCTCGGGCGGCGCCTCGCCCGCGTGCGCGACCGGGTTCACCTGCGACACGCAGATGGGATATTGCGCGGGTACGTCGGGCGAGCTCGCGACTCCCTGCGTCGTCGGAACGACGCGTTGCAACGCCGGAGCGACCTGCGTCGTCCCCCCGGCAGGCGGTCTTTGTCAGGATCGCACGAGCTCGATGTACGGCACCGGCGACGAAGACGGCCGGCTCGACTCGCTCGTGTTCCACCACGAAGTCGGCAACGCCGATCCGTCCATTCCGACGCGGTACGACACGGGCCCCTGGCTCACCAACAAGTTCAAAAATCCGATCGCGAAGACCGTCGAGGACTTCGATCCGAGCCGCGATGATCCGACCCGGAACGACTACACGCCGGCGAGCGGAGCTGCGCCCGAGACGGAACAGGTGCTCCTCTGGGGTCGGCCGAGCTCGGTCGGCATTCAGGCGGACGGGAAGGACTCGCGGCTCTATTTCGCCTACGTCGCGATGCCGGAGTTCAGCGCGACGGGCCAGATCGCTTGGACGCCGCACTATTTTTCCGGACTGGAGGGCAAGAAGCCGTCCTTTTCCGACGACCCTTCGGAAGCGCGCGCGCTCGACCTGAGTGGCGGCGCGGTGCCCGAGTTCGAGACGTTCGACATCGTCGACAAGATGACGATCAGCTACGTCGCGCCGCTCCGCCGCTGGGTCATGTTTTACGGCGGTGATTTTCTTCCGTTCGTCCTCAGCGTGTTCGTCGGTCCGAGCTCCGGCAGAGTAGCGCGCGACCCCGAAGGTGCCGTTCACGCGCGCTTCGCGACGGATCCGTGGGGACCCTGGAGCGCACCGGTGCCGGTGCTAAAAGCCGGCGATCCCGCCGTCAATCCGCCGCCGCTCGGTTCCGAGTACGCGCTCGGCGGCATCCTGCATCACCCCGGATGCGTCGCGGTCGGCTGCACCCCGAGCTCACCCGCGCCGGGATACTTGCTCACGCCCGAAGGCTTCCTTTACGCGCCGAACATCATCGATCCGTGGACCGAGGCGCGCGGTGACGGAACCGAAGCCGACGTGTACTGGAACGTGTCGACCTGGAACCCGTACGAGACGGTGCTCTTGAAGACCCGGCTGCGTCCGTGAATCACTCGCCGGCACTGTCGCCCGCGCTCGAGTCGCGCTCGTCGATGCTCGCGACGCGGCCGTCTTTCGACGATAGGCGAGCACGGGCCTTCGCTCGAAGGCGCTCGACGAGCGCGGTGTGTTCGTCCGTTCCGCGCAAGCTCCGCATCACGCGTTGGGGCGTACCCCAATCCGACCATCCACACGCCGAGAGCCGCACGAAGCGGAGGCTGTCGGCTTTCTCGAGCACGTCGCGCGAGAAATCCGCCGTCTCCATGTCTTCGTAGAGCTGCTTCAGCACGTACCGCTCCGCGAGCGTACCGATCGCCGGCTGATACGCCTCGAAGAGCGCGCATTGTCGCGGGAGCACGTCGCGCGACAGCTCCCAGAATTTCGCGGCGCGACCGACCATCATGAACGTGTTCCACAAGGCGCCGCTCGCGAAGAGCTCCTTCGCCATCGAAAACGCCGGCTTTTCGCTGAATCGGCGGATGCGATCGCCGGTGCGGTCGGGCACGATCCAACCGTATTGATCTTCGGGCCCGTCGGGGATCGCTCCGATGAGCACGATCGAATCCGTGGTTCGCGCGAGCGTCTCCGCACGACGTACCGACTCGACCATGGGGCGATCGTCTCCCACGTGATGATCCGAGGGGACCACCGCGACGACCGCGTTGGGGTCGCGCGCGATGACGTGGCAGAGCGGCAAGAGCAAGCCCGGCGCGGTTCCGCAGTTACTCGGCTGCGGCACGATCTCGACGCCGTCGACGTCGACGAGCTGTCGCCGCGCCAGGACTTCACGCTCGCCAGCGACGACGACCACCGTGTGCTCCGCGTCGCTCCATGAGGCCGAGCGCCGCATCGTCGTCTGTAAAAGCGACCGAGTGCCGCGGATCACTGCGAACTGTTTGGGGAGATCGGTGTCGTGCAGTGCTCGGGTGAGCGAACGGAGGCGAGCCCCTTCGCCACCGGCGAGAACGACGCTCCAGAGCTTGGAGTGGACGGGTCGAATCATGGGGGGTATCGGCGTATTGGGCATCGGGGCGAGCCAGTTCCTCAGGGCTCGGCTGAGCAACGGCCGTGCCGAGACACGCGCGCGAAATAAGGCGGCTAAATCTCGCAAATTCCGCGTGAATTTGGGGTCCTTCGCGCGAGCTCGGCCGAGGTGGCTGGTGAGAATTGTCCCGGTGGGTAAAGTCCTCGCCATCGATGCCCCCGACGAAGCCGGTCGACGCCTCTCTCACGCCAGAAGACGACGCGGAAGATCTGACGTCTCGGACGGATCAGCGCCGTGAGCGCAAGGCATCTGAAGAGCAGCTCATGCAGCTGGGCGAGGCACTCGTGGGCCTCAGTGAACGCCATCTCGCCCGCCTCGGGTTGCCGGAAAGCGTGCTTGCGGTCGTGAAGGAGACGCAGCGTATCCCGACGTCTTCGGCGCGCAACCGCGCGCTTCGATTCGTGCGCGCGGCTCTTCGCGGCGAGGATATCGACGCCATCATGCGAAAGCTGGGCCGGACCGGTAAGCCAATGGCGAAGCCGCGGCGGTAGTGGACCGCGCGTCGCGGCAGCCTCACTCGCGCCCGGCGTTCGCGGCGCGCCGGAGCTTGCCGATCACGCGGCCGCCTCCGGCCGGATGAGACGCGACAGGAGACGCGACAGGTCGGCGAGTTGCGTCGACGTTTGAAACGTCTGTGCCGAGCTGGCTTCGGTTTCCTTGGTGGCCTGCGCGACGTTCGATATCGCGACGTTCACTTGTTCCACGGCGGTCGTTTGTTGCTTCGTGCTGAGCTCGATCTCGCGCGCCACCTCGGTCGTGGTCGTGACGAGGCCGCCGATCTGGCGCAAGCTGGCGGTGACCTCGCTGAACTGCCGCGTGCCGGCGTCGACGGCTTTCGCGCCGCCCTCGGTCGCCATGACCGTCGTGTTCACCGACGCGCGAATGTCTTCCACGAGCCCGCGGATTTCCTTGGTCGACCCGCCCACGCGATCGGCGAGCTTTCGAATTTCGTCGGCGACGACGGCGAAGCGCTTCCCGGCGTCACCCGCTCCCGCCGCTTCGATCGTCGCGTTGATGGCAAGGATGTTCGTCTGTTCGGACAGCTCGTTGATCAGCTCCAGGATGCTGCCGATCTGTTGCGATTTTCGGCCGAGCTCGACCATGTGATTCACGATCGCGTCGACCTGGCGCTTGATGCCGCCGACGGATTCTTGCGCCTTTTGCACCGTGACGTCGCCGCCCTTCGCTGCGGACGCCGTCTCCGCGGCGACCTTGGCGACGCGCTGCGCGCTTTCGGAGATCTGCCGCGACGTAGCGAGGAGCTCGCTGATCGTCATCGTGATCTCGGTCATCGCCGTCGACTGTTCCTTGGCGCCGGTCAGCTGTTGCGTGGCCGCAGCTTGGAGCTCGGCCGAAGAGCTTTGGATGTGGTGCACCGCCGAGCCGACCTGGTTCGCGAGCACGCGGTTCAAGACGAGGCCCGCCCCGATCACGAGGAGGAGCCCGAGGATCGTCCCTCCGACGATCGTGGAACGGGCGCCCGCCGCGGACGCGCCGGCCTCGGTGGCGCGCTCGGCGAGGAGGGTGCGCTCCTCGTGATCCATGTCGGTGAAGATCGCGCGAATCTCGTCCATGAACCGCTTGCCCCTTCCTTCGGCCACCGTCTTCGACGCGGGTTCGAAGCCGCCAGCCCGGCGTTCCTCGATGACGCGGGCGAGCTCGACGAACTTCTCCTGGATGAGCGACTCGGCCTGGTCGATTCGCTGCAATTGTCTGGGGTTGTCCGCCGTCAGCTGGCGCAGCTCGGCGATCTTGGCGGTGATCGACGCTTCTGCCGGGCGGTAGGGTTCGAGAAAGGTCTCGTCGCCGGTGATCACGAAGCCGCGCTGGCCCGTCTCGGCGTCCTTCAGCGAGCTGAGCACACTCACGATGTGCTCGAGCACCGTGTGCGTGTGCGCGACGGAGGCGCTCGTCTCCGACAAAGTCTCGATGCTTCGGTAGGCGACGAAACCCACCGCCGCGAGCACCACGAAGGAAAGCGCGAACCCGAGACCCAGTCGTTTTCCGTACGTCCACATTCGTCCGTTCTCCCCGGTTCGCAGGATGCACGGCGCGGCGCGATTGGACTACTGCGGAGCGCCGAAGGCCGGCTCCGCCGGGACCGCGCCGGATCGCGTCGCCCCGCGTGTGGCCCCCCGAAAATCCCAAAACAGGACAGCCTTCGACGGAAAAGGCCGCTTCGACAACCCGCTGCCTGTGGATATCGAAGTGCCGCGGATCGCAACGACGCGCCGGATGCGCGACAAAGGGGGTGGATCTAGCTATTGGCGCGGGGCGGCAGATAGCTCGCGCGGTCGAGCACTTCGCGGATCTTTTGCATGAGATTCGCCGGCGTGATCGGTTTCTGGAGAAACGCGACGCCCGCTTCGAGAACGCCGTGATGGATTACCGAGTGATCGGTGTATCCCGACATGTAGAGCACGCGGACCGACGGGCGCAGCGCCTGGACGCGTTCGGCGACCTCACGGCCGCTCATTTTCGGCATGACCACGTCGGTAACCATCAGGTGGACCGCGCCCGGGTGTCGTTCGAGAACGCCGAGCGCTTCCTCTCCCGTCCGTGCGTCGAGCACTTGGTAGCCCTGGCGCGTCAGGATCGTTCGCACCAGCTCGCGAACGTCCTCGTCGTCCTCGACGAGCAAGATCGTTTCGCTCCCGTTCCGCGACACCGGCGGCGGCTCGGGCGCCGGTGCTTTGTCCGCGGGCTCGTCGTGGCGATGCGGCAAGTAGATCTTGAACGTCGTGCCCATGCCGACCTCGCTATAGACCCAGATCGAGCCGCCGCTCTGCTTCACGATGCCGAACACCGTGGATAGACCGAGCCCGGTTCCCTTGCCGACGTCCTTGGTCGTGAAGAAAGGGTCGAAGATGCGCGCTTGGGTCGCCGCGTCCATCCCCGAGCCGTTGTCGCTCACGGCGAGCATGACGTGCGGCCCCGGCGACGTGCCGATGTGCTCGCAGGCGTAGTCTCCGTCGAGGAGCACGTTACCGGTTTCGATCGTGAGCTTGCCGCCGTTCGGCATGGCGTCTCGCGCGTTCACCACGAGATTCATGACGACTTGCTCGACCTGTCCGGGATCGACCAGCACCTTGCCGAGATCCGACGCGAGCACGAACTTCAAGTCGACGTCTTCGCCGATGAGGCGGCGGAGCATTTTTTCCGTCCCGCCGACGACCAGGCTGAGATCGACGCGGCGCGGCTGCATCACTTGTTGCCGGCTGAACGCAAGGAGCTGTCGTGTGAGCTCCGCGGCGCGCTCGCCGGCGAGACGGATCTGATCGAGGTCGGCGCGCATCGGGTGCGTCGGGCCGAGCTCCGAGGCGCACATCCAGCTCAGGCTCAGGATCACCGACAACAAGTTGTTGAAGTCGTGCGCGATACCCCCGGCCAAGAGCCCGATGGCTTCCATCTTTTGCGCCTGGCGGAGCTGAGCCTCGGTCTCGCGGAGGGAATCCTTCGCGACCTTGAGCTCGGTCATGTCGACGACGAAGCTGATGTTCGACTTCTCGTCGAGGGCCGCCACGCCGACGAGGACCGGCACTCGCGTGCCGTCCTTGCGGACGTATTCTTTTTCCCAAGGCTCGGCGACGCCGCGCGTCCTCATTTGCTCCCTGGCGATCTCGGTCCGCGGTCGGCGCGAGGGAGGCGTCATGTCCGACCAGCGGATCTTGCCGTTCACGAGCTCTTCGCGCGTGTACCCGACCATCGCCAGGTAAGAATCGTTGGCGTCGATGACTCGTCCGGTCGGGTCCGCGATGACGATGCCGACGATTCCGGACTCGACGAGGCGTTTGAAGCGCATGTTGCTGACGTGGAGCGCGGCGTCGGCGCGTCGGTGGGCCTCCCGTTCCCTGCGTTCGAGGACCGCGCGTTGAACGACCGGGATGAGGCGCGACAACCGGTCCTTCAAAACGAAATCCTGTGCGCCCGCGCGCATCGCTTCGACCGCCGTCTCTTCGCCGACCGTTCCCGACACGATGACGAACGGCACGTCGACGCCCATTTTTTTCACGACCTCGAGAGCCGCTGACGCGCTGAACCTCGGCATCGTCCAGTCCGAGAGAACGATGTCCCACGCGCTGCGCCCGAGCGCCGACCGCAAAGCGTCGCTCTCTTCGACCCGCTCGGCGCGCACCTCGCCGAGCTCGCGAGACAGCAGGCGCAAGATCATCGTCGCGTCCGCCTCCGAATCTTCGACGATGAGAATGCGGAGCGGCTCCCCTGACATGACTCCTCGACGATTGAGTATCACGGCCGGCACGAGCGGCGTAAGACATCGAGCTTCACTCGCCCTCTCGCGCGCTCTCGCGTCAGCAAAACACATACAAGGGGCGAGTGCCTCGGTTCGCTAGAATCGCTTCGATGGACTCGTCCAACTAGTGCATCCTGCGGAAGATGCGGAGACCGGGCACGACCTCCTGATAGAACGGCTCGACGCGCGTCGCGCGGAGCGACTCTCGCTTGCCGAGCACGAGGAGGCCGAGCTTTGGCAGGCTATTGTAAAAGAGCTCGTGGACCCGCGTGCGAAGCGCGTCGTCGAAATAGATGACGACGTTGCGGCAGAGAATGAGCTGGAACTCGTTGAAGGCCGCATCGCAGACCAAATTGTGCTGTGAAAAAATCAGGTTTCGCCGGAGCGATGCCCGGAACACGACATTCTCGGCGTCGGCCGAGTAGTACGACGAAAAATCCTCGGTGCCGCTCGCGCGTTGATACGCCGCGGTGTGGTCGCGCATCGCGCGTAGCGGGAAGATGCCTTTGCGAGCACGGTCGAGCACCGAATCGCTGAGATCCGTCGCGTAAATGCGACATCGCTCGTAGATGCCGGCCTCGTGAAGGACGATCGCCAGCGAATACACCTCTTCACCCGAAGAGCAGCCCGCGTGCCAGATCCGCACGAAGGGGTACGTCCGGAGGATGGGAACGACGTCGCTTCGAATCGTGCGATACACGTCGGGGTCGCGAAACATCGACGTCGTATGCACGGAGATGGTCTCGACGAACCGCGACATGCACCGCGGGTCGTGGAGCACTCGTTCTTGCAGGGCGGAGACGGTCGAAAGGCCCTCGTCGCGCACCGCTCGACGCACCCGGCGAGTCAGCGACGGCCGCGAGTAATTCTCGAAATGGTAGCCGTAGCGTTTCGCGATCCCGGACAGCAAGAGCTCGATCTCGAGCCCCTCGACATGCCGCGCTTCGGCGCTCGGCGATCCGGGCGGGTCGTGCTCCATCAGCGGTAGAGCCACACGCGGAGAAGCGACACGAGCTGATCGGGGTCGACGGGCTTGGTGATGTAGTCGGACGCGCCGGCCTGAATGCACTTCTCGCGGTCGCTCTGCATCGCCTTCGCCGTCAACGCGATGACCGGAAGCCTCTCGAAGCGCGCGTTCGCGCGGATCCGGCGCGTCGCTTCGTAGCCGTCCATTTCGGGCATCATGATGTCCATGAGGACGATGTCGATGTCGTCGATCTCGGACAGCTTCTGCAGCGCTTCCTGGCCATTTTCGGCGTAAACGACCTTCATTTCGTGCTGTTCGAGGATCGTGGTGATCGCGAACAGGTTGCGCGCGTCGTCGTCGACGAGGAGCACCTTCTTGCCCACCAGCGCGGGGTCGGTCTCGGTGAGACGCCGCAAGATCTCTCGCGACGGGGGCGGCAACTTCGACTCGACGCGATGGAGAAAGAGCGCCGTCTCGTCGAGCAGGCGCTCGGGAGAGCGCACGTCCTTGACGATGATCGATTCGGAGACTTGACGGAGCTCGGTCTCCTCTTCGCGGGTCAGCTCCTTCCCGGTGTAGACGATGATCGGCATCCGCCGCGACGCCAGGCGCGCTTTGGTCGCCTTGATCAAATCGATGCCGGACATCCCGGGCAGGGCGAGGTCGAGGACCATGCAATCGAACGAGCGCGCTTCGAGGCTCGCGAGCGCCGCCTCGCCGCTGTCGACGGCGGTCGTCTCGACGTCGCCGTTCCCGATGAGCTCGACGAGGCTCTTCCGCTGGACCTCGTCGTCTTCCACGATGAGCAGGTGTTTGACCCGTTGTTCGACGAACGTCCGGATGCGCGCCAGCGCTTCTTCGAGCGCTTCGGCGGTCACCGGCTTTTGTAAGAAGGCGATCGCGCCGCACTCGAGACCGCGGCGTTCGTCGTCTGACGCGGAGATGACGTGTACTGGAATGTGCCGCGTGTTCGGATCGTGCTTCAGCTGGTCGAGGACGACCCAGCCGTCCATGTCCGGGAGGCGCAAATCGAGCGTGATCGCGTCGGGATTCAGGGCGCGTCCGAGCTCGAGCGCCTGCGTTCCGTTGGATGCCACGACGCCACGGAAGCCTTGGTCGCGGACGAAGTCGAGCAAGGTGCGGCCGAAGGTCTCGTCGTCTTCGACGATCAGAATGACGCGGTCGCCAGGGTTGATCGCGCGCCGATCGTCGGACAGGGCCGGCATCGGCGCGAGCGCGAGCACCTCGGGGTGTTCGGGGATTCGATCCGGGACGCGGAGGGAAGGGGCGCCGCCGCGCGCCGAGGGCGTGGATTGTTGTACCGCTCTCTGGCGTTCGACGTATTCGGCGGGCACGTACAAGGTGAACGTGCTGCCCACGCCGACCTCGCTCCGGAGGTGGAGCTCGCCGCCGAGAAGGCCGGCAATTTCGCGGCTGATGGCCAGGCCGAGCCCGGTTCCGCCGTATTTGCGGCTGGTTCCGCCGTCGGCTTGCTGGAACGCCTCGAACACGATTTTCTGTTTGTCGCGCGGAATGCCGATGCCGCTGTCGACGACCGAAAACGCGACGACCGCGCGCGCACCGTTCAAGGTCTCGTTGTCGACGCTCCACTCGGGGACGTCGGCTTTGAATACCGAGAGGCGAACGCTTCCGCGTTCGGTGAACTTCAAGGCGTTCGACAGCAGGTTGCGGAGCACCTGACGGAGCCGCATTTCGTCGGTGCGAATCACGTCCGGCAACCCCGGTCCCATTTCGACGTCGAACTTGAGGTGCTTTTCGTCGGCGACGTGACGGAACGTGCGGTCGACGTACTCCTTCAAGTCTTCGATGACGACGTTCACGACGTCGACGCCCATCGTGCCCGACTCGATCTTCGCGAGATCGAGGATCTCGTTGATGAGGCCGAGGAGATCCGCGCCGGATTGGTGGATGGTGTGCGCGAACTCGATCTGACGCTTCGTGAGGTTCGCCTCGCGGTTGTCGACCAGCTGGCGCGACAAGATGAGGAGGCTGTTCAGCGGCGTCCGGAGCTCGTGCGACATGTTCGCGAGGAACTGCGACTTGTAACGAGACGTGAGCGCGAGCTGTTCCGCCTTCTCCTCGAGCTCCTGGCGGGCGAGCTCGACCTCGCGGTTCTTTCGCTCGACCTCGCCTTTTTGCGTCGTGAGCTGGCGCGCCTTCTCCTCCAGCTCCTCGTTCGTCTGCTGCAGCTCTTCCTGCTGCGTCTGGAGCTCGTCGGCCATGCTCTGCGATTTGCGGAGCAGCTCGTCGGTGCGCATCGTCGCTTCGATGGTCGCGACGACGATGCCGAGGCTCTCCACGAGCTGCTCGAGGAACGCGAGCTGCACGTCGCTGAACCGCTGGAACGACGCGAGCTCGAGCACGCCCTTGGTCTCCGTTTCGAAGAGCACCGGCACGACGACGATGTTCAGCGGCTTCGACTCACCGAGCGACGAATTGATCCGGATGTAGTCCTGCGGCACATCGGTGACCAAGATCCGCTTCTTTTCGCGCGCGGATTGCCCGACCAGCCCTTCACCCATCGAGAAGACGTTCGAGACGCTCTTCCGCTCCTTGTAGGCGTACGACGCGAAGAGCCGGAGCGACACCTTGCCGTCGTGCGCCTCGGCCATGAAAAACGACCCGTGTTGTGCGCTGACCACGGCCGCGAGCTCCGAGAGCACCTGGTCGGCGACGGTGAGGAGATCGCGCTGCCCCTGGAGCATGCGCGTGAAGCGCGCGAGGTTCGTCTTGAGCCAGTCTTGCTCCTGGTTCACCCGCGTCGTCTCCGCGAGCGTGCCGATCATCTGATTGACGTTGTCCTTCAAGAGCGCGACTTCGCCGCGCGCGTCGACCGTGATCGATTGCGTGAGATCGCCCTTGGTCACCGCGGTCGCGACGTCGCCGATGGCGCGCACCTGACGAGTCAAGTTGCCGGCGAGCTCGTTCACGTTGTTCGTCAGATCGCGCCATACGCCGGCGGCGCCGGGCACGTCGGCCTGGCCGCCGAGGCGCCCCTCGACGCCCACGTCGCGAGCCACGCCGGTCACCTGTTCGGCGAACGTCGAGAGGGTGACGGTCATGCCGTTGATGGTTTCGACGAGCGTCGCGATCTCGCCCTTGGCTTCGAGCATCAGCTTCTGATCGAGGTCGCCGTTGGCGACGGCGGTGACGACGCGCGCGATGCCACGGACCTGTTCGGTCAGGTTGCGGGCCATGAGGTTCACGTTGTCGGTGAGGCCGCGCCACACGCCGGACACGCCGCGCACCTCGGCTTGGCCGCCGAGGACGCCCTCGGTGCCCACTTCGCGCGCGACGCGGGTCACTTCCGCGGCGAAGGCGTTCAGCTGATCGACCATCGTGTTGATGGTGTTCTTCAGCTCGAGGAGCTCGCCCTTCACGTCGACGGTGATCTTGCGGGTCAAGTCGCCGTTCGCGACTGCGGTGGTCACCGTCGCGATGTCGCGGACCTGACCGGTCAGGTTCGACGCCATCAAGTTCACGTTATCCGTGAGCTCCTTCCACACGCCGAGCACGCCGCGGACCTCGGCCTGACCACCGAGCTTGCCTTCGACGCCCACGTCGCGCGCGACGCGGGTCACCTGGTCGGCGAAGGCGCTCAGCTGATCGACCATGGTGTTGATGACGTTCTTCAAGTCGAGGAGCTCGCCGCGCACTTCGACCGCGATTTTTCGGCTCAAATCGCCTTGCGCAATGGCCGTCGCGACCTGGGAGATGTCGCGAACCTGGTTCGTGAGGTTCGAACCCATCAAGTTCACGTTGTCGGTCAGTTCCTTCCACACGCCGCGGACGCCTTCGATGGACGCCTGACCGCCGAGCTTGCCTTCGGTGCCCACTTCGCGCGCGACGCGCGTCACCTGCTCGGCGAAGGTGCTGAGCTGATCGACCATCGTGTTGAAGGTGTTCTTCAGCTCGAGGATCTCGCCCTTGGCGTCCACGACGATCTTCTTCTGGAGATCGCCCTGCGCGATCGCCGTCGCGACCTGGGAGATGTTGCGCACCTGGTCGGTCAAGTTCGTCGCCATGGAGTTCACGGCGTCGGTCAGGTGGCGCCACGTTCCGGAGACGCCGCGCACGTCGGCCTGGCCGCCGAGCTTGCCCTCGGTACCCACCTCGGTCGCGAGCCGAGTCACCTGATCGGCGAACGCGCCGAGCTGATCGACCATGGTGTTGATCGTGCTCTTCAGCTCGAGGAACTCGCCCTTGGCGTCGACCAGAATTTTCCGGGTGAGATCGCCCTTGGCCACCGCGGTGGTCACTGTGGCGATGTCGCGGACCTGGTTGGTCAGGCTCGACCCCATCAAGTTCACGTTGTCGGTGAGCTCCTTCCACACGCCGCGCACGCCGGCCACGTCGGCCTGGCCGCCGAGGCGCCCTTCGACGCCCACTTCGCGCGCGACGCGGGTCACTTCCGCCGAGAACGCGTTCAGCTGATCGACCATGGCGTTCAAGATCGTTTTCAGCTCGAGCACCTCGCCGCGCGCGCCGACGGTGATCTTCTTCGATAGATCGCCGGCCGCGACGGCCCGGGCGACCTCGGCGATGTTCCGGACCTGATTCGTGAGGTTCGACGCCATCGAATTCACGTTTTGCGTCAGCTCGAGCCAGATGCCGGACACGTCGCGCACGACGGCCTGACCGCCGAGGACGCCTTCGGTTCCCACTTCGCGGGCCATGCGCGTCACTTCCGACGCGAACGACCCCAGCGAGTCGACCATGGCGTTGATGGTCTCTTTCAGCTCGAGGAGCTCGCCCTTCACCTCGACGGTGATCTTCTTCGACAGATCACCGTTGGCGACCGATGTCGTGACCGTCGCGATGTCGCGCACCTGATCGGTGAGGTTGCGCCCCATCAGGTTCACGTTGTCGGTCAGCTCCTTCCACACGCCGGAGACGTCCTTCACGTCGGCTTGAACGCCGAGCGTGCCTTCGGTGCCCACGAGGCGTGCCATCCGGTTCACCTCGGCCGAGAACCGGTTCAGCTTGTCGACCGTGGCGTTGATGGTGTTCTTCAACGTGAGAATCTCGCCGCGGGCGTCGACGGTGATCTTGTGTCGCAAATCGCCCTGGGCGATCGCGGTGATCACTTCCGCGATGTTGCGCACCTGGCTCGTGAGGTTCGACGCCATCGAGTTCACGTTTTCGGTGAGCTCGCGCCAGACGCCGGTGCCGGACGTGACGCGCGCCTGGCCGCCGAGGACGCCTTCTGTTCCCACTTCGCGCGCGACGCGCGTCACTTCCGACGCGAACGCGCCGAGCTGATCGACCATCGTGTTGATGGTGTTCTTCAACTCGAGGAGCTCGCCCTTCACGTCGACGGTGATTTTTCGCGAGAGATCGCCGGCCGCGATGGCCGTCGACACCTCGGCGATGTTGCGAACCTGAGTGGTCAGGTTGTTCGCCATCGAATTCACGTTTTGCGTGAGCTCACGCCATACGCCGGACACGCCGCGGACCTGCGCTTGACCGCCGAGGACGCCTTCGGTGCCGACTTCGCGCGCGACGCGCGTCACTTCCGAGGCGAACGAGCTCAGCTGATCGACCATCGTGTTGATGGTTTGCTTCAGCTCGAGGATTTCGCCCTTGGCCTCGATGTTGACGGTCTTGCCTAGATCGCCTCCGGCCACCGCGGTGGTCACTCGCGCGATCTCACGAACCTGATCGGTCAGGTTCGACGCCATCAAGTTCACGCTATCGGTGAGCTCCTTCCAAACTCCCGATACGCCGCGAATGCGAGCCTGTGCGCCGAGCTTTCCCTCGACGCCGACTTCTTGCGCGACACGGGTCACCTCCGACGAAAAGGCCGCGAGCTGCGCGACCATGCCGTTCACGAGGCGGCCGTGACGCATGAAATCGCCGCGGAGCGAGACGTCCTTGCCCTCGAGGTCGATGGTTTGCCCGAGGTCGCCCTTGGCGACCGCGGTGAGGACGCGGGCGACGTCGGCGGTGTGCGCCGTGACGTCGTCTAGCACCTCGTTCACGCCGGTGACGTAGTCGCTCCAGCCGCCGCGCGCCGCGCTGCGGCCGAGCCGCCGATGCGTGCGGCCTTCGCGGCCGACCGTTTGCCGGAGCTCGACGACCTCCGTGCGTAGCGATTCCACGAACTGGGCGAGGTCGTTGAACGTCTCGGCGATCTGCCCGTCGGTGCCGGGAAGGTCGTCGGGCAACCGCGCAGTGAACTCTCCGCGGCGGAATGCGCGCAGCGCCGCCAAGAGCTGGCGGTGATCGAGCGAGTCGACGTGCGGCTGCCCGTTCTTGTTGCCGTTGGTCTTTTTGGTCGCGTCTACTTGAGCCATCACGCTTCCTCGAACGAGAGAACCTTTTTCAGAGAATCGATGTCGGCGGGCTTGACGAGATGCGCATCGAATCCGGCTTCACGCGCGCGGCGTCGATCCGAATCCCTGCCGAACCCGGTCATGGCCACCATTCGCAGCACGTCGCTTCCGAGCGTTTTTCTGACCCGCTCGGCGACTCCGTATCCGTCGATGTCCGGGAGCCCGATGTCCACGAACGCGACGTTCGGTCGAAGCCTCAAGATGAGCGCGACGCCGCTCTCGCCGCCTTCGGCGCTTTCGACCTGGTGTCCCCACATGGTCAAGAGCTCGTGCATCATTTCGCGGATATCGGGGTTGTCGTCGATGAGGGCGACCACGAGCGACGCGCCCTCACCGCGGTTCGGAGGTCGCGTCGACACCGTCCCGCCGTCGCGCGCGACGTCGACCTCGAGCGGAAGCCGCATGATGAACTCGCTGCCCTTGCCGGGGCCGTCGCTTCGCGCGCTGATGCTGCCGCCGTGCATGCCGATGAGCCGCGACGCCAACGACAGTCCGAGCCCGAGTCCGCCACCCGTGGAATCGCGCTCCTGGACGAACATCTCGAAGATGCGCGGGAGCGTTTCGGAAGCGATGCCTTGTCCGTTGTCGACGACGTGGATTTCCGCCAGGCCGTTTTTGTCGAGGCACTCGACGCGGATCATCCCGCCGGGGTTCGTGTAGCGGGCCGCGTTGTTCAGGATGTTGGCGAGCGCCTGGATCAGGCGAACGGTGTCGCCGCGAACCACGATGGGGTGGGTGGGCGTATCGACGACGAGCTCGTGCTGGCGTTCGTCGATGAGCGGGCGGCTCGTGACGATGGCTTGTTCGACGACGTCTTGAACCGTCACGAGCGTGGTTCGAAGCTCGATTTTTCCCGAGTTGATCCTCGAAATGTCGAGCAGATCGTCGACGAGGCGCGTGAGGTGTCGCGCCTGGCGTTGCATGGTCCTGCAGACGCGGGCCAAGACTTCGTCGGGGTGGAGTCCGCCGTCGACCTTTTGGCGTACCAGCTCGAGCCCCGCGACGATGGGGGCCAGCGGGTTTCGGAGCTCGTGGCTCAGGAGGGCGAGGAACTCGTCCTTCCGGCGATCCGCGGTTTCGAGCTCGGCCATTTGACGGTGAAGCGATTCGGCTTCCCACCGGCGGCGCTCGCCTTCGAGCGCGCGTTCGTGCTCGCGCCGCTCGGCGCCGCGGAGCAGCTCCGCCTGGAGGGCGACCTCCGCGGTTCGGCGTTGAAGCTCGACGAACACGGCCACCTTTGCGCGCAACACCTCGGCGACCAGCGGCTTGAAGAGAAAATCGACGGCTCCGAGCTGGTATGCCGCGAGGATGTCTTGATCGTCGCGGCCGTGCGCCGTGATGAAGATGATCGGCGTATGGCGTGAGCGCCGCCGGCTCCGGATCATTCTCGCGGTCTCGAACCCGTCCATCGACGGCATCTTCACGTCGAGGAGGATCAGCGCGAAGTCGCGTTCGAGCAGGAGCCCGAGTGCTTCGGTGCCCGATTGCGCGCGCACGACCCGGCTCTCGAAGTCGCCCAGCGCGGCTTGGATCGCGACGAGGTTCGCGGCGTTGTCGTCGACGACGAGAATGTCGGCGGCGGCCGGTTCGACGTCGGGCAGGGACTCTTCCGTTATACCTGTGGGCATGCTGGGTGTGCTCCGGTCCGTTTTCGGGGACCAGAAGCCGCGATGCGTCCAACCCCGGACGAGGTGAACGTCACGCCGAAGAATGCAAGAAGCGATGAAATCGAAACCGAGAGGTTCGCGGCTTCGAAGGAAAATGACGGAGCCGAACTTCACGAGCGCGACCGTTGGATCGCGGCTGAGACCCAACCACAATACACCAGAATTCCAAGACACCCATTTCGGTAAAAGGGAGTGTCCGATCATCCCCTGTGGCGCTTTGTCACAAGACTCATCGCGGTATCATCGGGCGCTCTGCCGAATCCACGACGTGGAGCGACGCGTCGCAACACCGTACCTTTCGCGAGTCGATACGAGACGGGCGCTTCGGGTCGGCGGCGACCCGCGATCGCTGGGCTCAGCGCGAAGCAGGAACGTTCGGCGGCGCAAAATCGCGGATCAATTCCACCAACTCCGGTGCAAGCGGAGTGCCGCCGAAGACCATCCACAAGCTTTCGCCGCGCCCCTCCGCGGAGGGCTCGGCGCGAAACTCGACGTAACCGAGTCGCGATCCGCTTTGCACGACGGGCGCACCAGGGCCACCGTCATCGGCGAAGCAGTTGAACCGAACTCTGCCTTCGCGGAGAAAATCGCGCGCGTAGAACGTCTTGCGAAATTCGCGTCCGCACATCCCGGGACGCGCGTCGTCGCCGGGCGTCCACGACGTTTTTAGACGCGCCGCGCCGCAGCCGCGCACCTCGGCGACGGTGAGCTCGCTACACGGCGCGCCTTTCGCCGTCCGGAGGCAGAGCCCGCCGCTCCCGACGAGTCGACTCAGCTTGTCGAAGCGACGGTGCTCGATGGCGGACACGATTTCCTGCGAGATGCCGGTCAGCGCGCGCTCCGCGTCGGTTTGGTCGAGGAGCCGCGCGCGAGCTCCGTCGACCCACGCCTTCTCGTCGCCGCCAGGGTTCGTGCTCGTGAAGGCACGGGTCAACTCGTCATCGACGTGACACGAATCGGCCGCGGTACCGCTCGGGTTCACCGAAGCCGCGGACGCCGCGGGAGCTCCACCCGCGCCGCTCGCGCCGCTCGCGACCGAATCCGGCGTCGAGACGGGGTTCGGCGCAGCCGACGAGCCTCCGCCGAGTACGTCGCTGGGCAATGAAGCACTCGCGGGCAGCGGCGGTGCCGAGCGCGGGTCCGTCGTTCGCGGTTCAGTCGCCGCGCAAGCGGCGAGCACGAGAGCAAGCACGGTGATGGAGAGGATGCCGTTCGTCATGACGAAGAGCGCGAGGACGCCCAGGCCACTCCGTATCCCAGAATGCCGAGCCCTGCGAGAGCGGAGTACCCGAGTTGCACCGCCAAAATTTCCGAAGCACACATCCCGACGACCGTCGCGAACGCGTTGACCACGAACGCGAAGGGAACGGCGGTGAGCGCGGGGGCGATGCGCTCGAGACCCCACGCGAAGGGGATGCCCATGCAGAGCCCGAGTGGAACGATCGAGATGGCGGCCGCCATGGCGCGAAACGGCAAGGCGTCACCCACGACCGAGGCGACGAACGGCCGGAGCGCGACGGCGTAGACGGCGATGAGGGCCATGAGCACGACGAGGGCGCGCGAGCCGGTGAGCGACCAGCGCGAGGCCATGAGACTACCGAGGCCGTTCGCGACGAGCAACGTCGTGAGGACGACGGTAAACGCCGCGAGCGGCTCCGCGATCAACAAGGACAGCTTCTGCATGAGATAGAGCTCGACGGCGACGTAGCCCACGCCGAGACCGACGAAGAACGTCGCCGGCGCAAGCCCGCGTGATTCGAGCACCCAGCGCCGCCGTTTGACGCCGAGGACCGCGCAGACGGCCGCGGCGACCATCAAGAGGACGTCGAGGCCGAACAAGGACGTGCGCCAGCCGGCGTGGAACGCGTTGAAGAACGGGCGATCGTCGGTGACGGGCGAGACGTCGAGGCTCCGACGTGAACCCCCCGGACCACCTTCCAGCAAGGTGTCGTTGCCGCCGAGAGGGGCTTCGAGCGAGAAGCCGAGGGTGTTCGCCGCGGCGAGGAGCACCGCGTGCCGCTCCGGAGTCAGCCGTTGTTTCGCGACGACGAGGACGGCCATCCCCTTGCCCGAGAAGAGGAACATCCGATCGGCGGCGCCGGGTCCGAGCGCGCTCACCGTGGCGGCGATACGCGCGAAGAACGGCATTTTCGCGCGGTACCAGGCGACGGAAAAGACGCCTCGATCCGTCAAATGCTCGAGGTAAGCGTCGATGGCTTCCGTCGTGTACACGTAGCTCTGTTCGAGCTGCGCGGCGGGCCCCGATAGGAGCGCTTGCACCTGCAACGTCGAGATCTCGATGAGGTCGAAACGTCGCTGATCACGGTGCAAGAACGAACGGACGTCCTCGATACGGAGCTCCACGCGCGGGTCGTCGTACGCGCGGCGATAGGCGTCGGGAAATCGCTCTCGCATCACGTCGATGACGAGCGGGTTGATCTCGACGGCGACGACGCTCGCGGCGCGCGCGTTTCGGACCGCCTCCACGACGTCTTTGCCGCCGCCCGAGCCGATGACGAGCACGCGCGGCGACGCGGCGAGCGCGTGTTCGGGAAGCGCGGTGATGTCCCATGCGAGCGAGCCCGTCTCGTCGCCCGTCACGTAGCTCGAGTAGCGAGCGAGACCGGCGCCCACGCCGTCGATCGTGAAGAGTCGACCTAGCGTCGGCGGCCCCGAATAGTGGGTGCCGAGCGCCCATTCGATCGGCGCGTCGTCGCGGCGGACGTCGATACGCGAAAAGCCGTTGTACCGCGTGACCTCGAAGCTCGAGCGCTGCGACGCCCGCGTGTGTTCACGGAGCGGACGCGGTTCGGCGAGCGTCGGGAAGGCGATCGCGACCGCGACGGCGACGGCTCCGCACGTGGCGGCGAGGACGCGCCGCTTGGGCAAGGCGAGCGCGGCGGCGACGAGCGCGAGGGCGAGCGCCACGACGACCAAGGCTCCTTCGAGGCCGGCGTGCGCGAGCAAGACCGGAAGGAGGGCCGCTCCGGCGCCCGAGCCGCCGAGGTTTTCGGCATAGGCGACCCGGAGGTTTTCGGCATGTAAGAACAAAGACGTCAGTGCCGCGCCGAGCGCGACGAACACGCCCAGGGCGAGCACGTTGAGCTCCACGAAACCGAGGATCGTTCCCGACGGCCGCGCGAGCTGGCCGAGGACGAACGCCGCCGCTGCGACGGACGCGATGGATGCCGCGCGAGCGGGTTCCCGCGAGACCCGTGCGTTTTTTCGCGCAAGAAGCGCCCCGCTGCCGAGCCCCATTCCGAACATCGCGAACGTCACGACGAGGTACTGAAAGCTCGCCACGTATTCGATGCGAAACAGCTTCACCGTCGCGCTCTCGACGACGATGGCCGCCGCCGACATCAGGAACAGCGCGACGCCCGCGCCGTTCCGGGCGAGCCATTCCAAGACGGGGCGCGGTTTCAAGGTTTCGACGGAGTTGACCCTGGCGACAGCCGCCGCTGGAAACGACGGCAAGCGGAGGGGCCGGTGTTTTTCGAAGCGAAGGTGAGCTAGCGTTCGACGAAGGTCGCTTCGATGGACTCGAGGCACGAGGTGCTTCGACTCACGGTGCTAGCATGGGCAACGTCGTCAATCTGAACAAGTTCCGTAAGCGCAAGATGGAACAAGAGCGACAGAAGAGCGCCGATACGAATCGGCGTCTTCATGGGCGCACCAAGGCGGAGCGAGCGCGCGACGAGGCCGAGAAGCGGAAACTCGACAAGGGACTCGACGGCGCGCTGCTGGTGAAAGATCCGGGCGAGCGCGAGGGCGAGTAGCGCCGGATGGATCTGCGTGGGTACGCCGAGCGGATCCGTTACTCGGGTCCGCTCGAGCCCACCTTGCCGGTGCTCCACGCGCTGACGGCTGCGCACACCGAGGCGATCCCCTTCGAAAACCTCGACGTCCTCCTCGAGCGTCGCATCGATCTGTCGGACGACGGCTTGTTCGACAAGCTCGTTCGACGGCGCCGTGGCGGGTATTGCTTCGAACAGAACGGCTTTTTCCTTCGAGTGCTGGAGGCGATCGGCTTCTCCGTGACGCCGCTCAGCGCGCGCGTGCGGCTCGATCGCCCTCGCGACTATTTGCCGCCGCGCACGCACATGTTTCTTCGCGTCGAGCTCGACGGCGAGAGCTGGCTCACCGACGTCGGGGTGGGCGGAGCGTCGCTCACTTCGGCGATTCGTCTCGACGCGGACGGTGAGCAAGCGACGCCGCACGAATCGCGTCGGATCGTACGCGACGGAGACCTGTGGTTCCACCAAGCGCGCTTCGGCGCCGAGTGGGTGGACGTGTACGAGTTCACGCGAGAGAAAATGCCGCTCATCGATCGCGAGGTCGCCAACTGGTTCACGAGCGCGCACCCCGGGTCCCACTTCAAGAACCGATTGATCGTCGCGCGCGCCGGTCGAGACGGCCGTCGCTTCACGCTGCTGAACGACCAATTCAAGGTTCGCGAACGCGACGGACGCGCGGCGACGCAAACCATCGGTACGGCCGCCGAGCTCCTCGCCGTGCTCGCCGAGCGTTTCGAGCTGCATTTTCCCGCCGGCACGCGGTTCGGTGCCGCCGGATCGCCGTGGCCCGTCACTTGATGCCGGCCTTGCCGATCGGGTCCTCGAATTCGACGAGCTCGTCCCAGCGCTCGACGACCACGGTACGCATGCGACGGTGCGCGACCACCTCGAGTCGGATGCCGTCCGGGTCCGAGAAGAACGTCGCGTAGTAGTCGTCGGCGTATTCCGGGTACGTCTCGGGCGCGCTCGCGTCGATTCCGAGGAGCGTGAGCTCGCGCGCGACGTGGTCGACGTCTGCGCGCGACGCAACGCGAAAGCACAGGTGATGCAGGCCAGGACGATATGGGTCGTGGAGCAGCGACGGATCGCGCGCCGGCCGGATCGAATACTGAGTGACGCGATTGAAGTAGTGGCGATGGGGGTCGCCGGCGATCGACTTCGTGCCCTTGCGAAAGCCGAGGAGCTTCATCACGCGGTCGTAGAAGGCTTCGGCTCGCGCGAAGTCGGAAACGGCAATGTAGATGTGGTCGATGGCGGTGACGTCGACGGTCATGGCCGCAAGATGGTACGCCCGATCACTTCGCTTCCGGAAACCGCGCCGCCCACGGCTCGAGCGGCACTCGGAGGGTATTCGCGACGTAAGCGATCGAGTGGTACCAGCCGGCGAGGACGAGGATCTCGAGGATCTGCTCGTCCGACCACTCGACGCGGAGCGCGGCCCACAGGGCGTCCGGCACGTCCGCGTGCTCGTGCAGGGAGTCCACGACGGCAATCAGGGTCCGATCGCGATCGCTCCACTCCGGGGACGGGCCGACTCGCGTCGTCGCTTCGACCGCCGCCGCGTCGATGCCGGCGCGCTCGGCGAAGAACGCCACGTGAACCCCCATTCGTATTCGCAGCCACACCGCGCGCACACGCGATCGATGACGAGCTCGCGGTCGTGCAACGCGAGCGTCGGCCCGACGGGGCCGTTCTTGCCCAAGTTGAATCGGCTCATTCCTTCCATCGCGTCGGCGAGGCGTTCGTGACGAGCCAAGGTTCGAAAGAGCGCGAGCGGCGGAACCGGCGAGTTCTTCGGCATTCGGCGGCTGAGCCGGGCTTCGACGTCGGGTTCGTAAGGCGGGGTGAGGGGAGCGATGCGCGGCGATGGGTGCTCCGGATTCTGTGGGAGCTCAGAACGGGCGGTCTTGGGTTTAGGGAGCTCCAGCGCGCCGCGGACGATCCGTCGCCGACGTTGCCCGCCGAGCGACTGGTGGATCTCAGGGCCGCCTTGGTCGTCGTGTCGCGAGAGGACGGCAAGTACGAGCTGACGGAGGTCGGGCGTGAACTGCTCTTGTCGCTGGGTCCACGTTCAAACGTGGGCGAGGATGTGGACTCGCGCACTCGCGGAAACGAACCCGCAGCAAACGACGACCGGGCCGCCCCGCCGAGGCGCTGGATCCGTCGAATGAATCGTTCGAATGTGCCGCACTTGGTGCAGGTTGCGACGGTCCGGCTGTCGGGATTTCGACGCCTGGGATCGACGCCGGACGGGCGGTTCTCCTTGACCGGACCCCGTTTCCACGACAAATGAAGCTGCTCGACGGAGGCTCCCGACAGGTTGGCGTCCGATTTGCAAAGGCGACGACCATGTTCATACGAGCTGGGTTCGACATTTCCGTGCAATGCGAGATGGAGACGCCGCTGATGGCACTCCTCAGCATCCATCCTTCGCGCGCCCACGATCTTCGGACCCCGGCGATCATCACCTCCAACTCGAGCTCGCCCCTCGTCGCGAGCCTGGATGAGTTCGGAAATCTCCGAACCCGCACCGTCGCGCCCGCTGGCGTTCTCCAGTTGAGGACGGACTTCGTGATCCACGACACTGGGCTGCCCGACGAAGTGGCGCCGTTCGCCCCGGAAGTGCCGGTCGCCGAATTGCCCGACGAAGCGGTCGGCTTTCTCATGGGCAGCCGCTATTGCGAGACGGATCGCCTCTCCGAGATCGCGTGGTCGCTCTTCGGTCACACGCCGCGGGGCTGGCCTCGCGTACAAGCCATCGTCGATTTCGTGCACCGTCACATCACGTTCGGGTATCAGTTCGCGCGTTCGACGCGCACGGCGTTCGAGGGATTCCAGGAGCGCGTCGGGGTTTGCCGCGACTTCGCTCACCTCTCGATCGCGCTCTGCCGTTGCATGAATATTCCCGCGCGCTACGCGACCGGTTACCTCGGCGACATCTGCGTCCCCGCGGTGCCCGCGCCGATGGATTTCAGCGCCTGGTTCGAGGTGTTCCTCGGGGGCAGGTGGTTCACGTTCGACGCGCGTCACAACACGCCGCGCGTCGGGCGTATCTTGATGGCGCGCGGCCGCGACGCTGCGGACTGCGCCATCACGACGACGTTCGGACAATCGAAGCTGGTCGGGTTCAAGGTCGTCACTGACGAAGTGCGCGACGTTTCGTCCGCGGCCTGAGGCACATCGGAGACATTTGGCGCTCGTCACCCTCAAACACCTGACGAGCTATCTCTATGCGCAGCCCGTCGCGCTCGGGCCGCATCGCATCATGGTGCGACCGCTGGAGAGCTTCGATCAGCACCTCCTCGCGGCCTCGCTCGACATTTCGCCGGAGCCCTCGGCGCTGCGCTGGCTCCAGGACGTCTTCGGCAACGCCGTCGCGATCGCCGAGTTCAATCAGCGCGCGAGAGAGCTGCGCATCGAGAGCACGGTCGTCGTGTTGCATACGCCTCGGAGCGCCGAAGAGGTTCACGTCGAGAGTTACGCTCGCCGCTACCCGTTCACGTATGCGTCGGAAGACATGCCGGACCTCCTGCGGTCGATCGAGCGCGGTCACTACGACGCCGAGCGCATCGTCGACAGCTGGGCGCGCCAGTTCGTACGCCCGAAGGGCGGCACCAGCACGCTGCAGATGCTTCGCCGGATGACGGCGTATATCCACGACGAATTCACGTACCTGGCCCGCTACGAGAAGGGCACGCAAACGCCGATGGAAACGCTCGCCCGGCGGCGCGGCACTTGTCGAGATTTCGCGGTGCTGATGATCGAAGCCGCCCGCGCTCTCGGCCTCGCGGCGCGGTTCGTCTCCGGTTATCTGTACGATCCGGCGCTTCACGAGCCGCTCGTCGGAGGAGGACACACGCACGCCTGGGTGCGAATATTTCTCCCGGGATCGGGCTGGGTCGAATTCGATCCGACGAACGGTATCGTCGGTAACCACGGCCTGATTCGCGTCGCGGTAGCTCGCGATCCACGACAAGCCGTGCCGATTTCCGGCACCTGGCGCGGTTTCCCGTCGGACAACCGCGGGCTCAAGGTCACCGTCGACGTGCACTGTCAGCCCGATGATCCGAACCCCGCCGGCGACATCGAGCCCGCGCCGGAAGTCGACGCCTCGAGCGCAACCCAAAACACGCCAGCGACGCTCCCTCTGCCCGCTCCCTTGCGTCCCGGCGAAGAGAACCCGGTGACCGTGGTCGACGCGAGGAGCGGCGAGGCGACCTTCGAAACGGCCGATTCGCTCGAGACGATCACGCCGCCCGCGGTGCGGGCTTCCTAGACGAGGAACCGATGCAGCTTCGTGCAGGTTTCGAAATCTCGATTCGTTGCGAATACGACACGCCGCTCGTCGCGCTCCTCAGCGTGCACCCGTCGCGCG
>Ga0265320_10000184_pt1 | contig 52055 bp, 37 predicted proteins | sample 4827metaG_FD_202087 | JGI IMG/M metagenome (GOLD analysis project Ga0265320, IMG submission 202087) | Rhizosphere microbial communities from Carex aquatilis grown in University of Washington, Seatle, WA, United States - 4-8-27 metaG | ecosystem: Host-associated > Plants > Roots > Rhizosphere >... | reverse complement strand
ATCCGCGCGTCGGACGGCGCCACGCGCCACGTCCTGGCGATGGGGGAAGCGTTGCCGGCGGCGGGCGAGGACGAGCGCGGCTTTCTCGGCACCACGCTGGACGTGACGGCGCGTCGCGAACTCGAGGCGGATCTCGTCCAGAGCCGGAAGCTCGAGGCGGTCGGGCGGCTCGCGGGAGGCATCGCGCACGACTTCAACAATGTGCTCACGGCGATCATCGGCAACGTCGAGCTCGTTGCGCGAGAAACGCGCGAAGACTCCACCGCGTCCGTCTGCCTGCGGGCGATCCGCGCCGCTTCGGAGCGCGCGTCCAACCTCACCCGGCAACTTCTTTCGTTCGCCCGGCGTCAGATCGTGTTCCCGCGCGTCGTGGAACCGAATCCGTTGATCGAAGCGGTCGCCGAGTTGCTCCGCCCGCTCCTCGGCGAAGAGATCCGTCTCGAGCTGTCGCTGGCCGGCGACGCATGGCCCATCCGGATCGACGTCGGGCAGTTCGAGCAACTCCTCGTCAACCTCGCCGTGAATGCCCGCGACGCGATGCCGAGCGGCGGTCGCCTCACGGTTCAGACCGACAACGTCGCGGTCGATCTCGCGCGTGGGCCCTTCGAGCTGCCCTGCGGCGACTACGTGCGCGTCCAAGTGACGGACACCGGACACGGCATTCCGACGGAGCTGCAGGCGCACGTGTTCGAGCCCTTCTTCACGACCAAGCCCGCCGGCCGCGGTACCGGACTCGGACTCGCGACGTGCCACGGCATCGTGAAGCAGAGCGGTGGCCACATCGAGCTTGCGAGTGCCGCAGGGCGAGGCACGCGGGTCATCGTGTTTCTTCCGCGCGCGAGCGGAAGTCGCGAAGTGGAGCGCGAACCTCGTTCGTTCGGGACGATCCCACGCGGCGACGAAACGGTGCTCGTCGTCGAGGACGACCCCATGGTTCGCTCGCTCGCGGTGCTCCGCTTGTCCGATCTCGGCTACCGTGTGCTCGACGCCGGAACCGGCGACGAAGCGATGTTCTTGCTTCGGTCGCACGCGGGACGCATCGACGTTCTCTTCACCGACGTGGCGCTCCCCGACGTGCGCGGCCCGGACATCGCCGCGACGCTCCACGAGACACGACCCGAGACGCGGGTCCTCTACACGTCGGGATACGCCGAAGACGCGGCGCTCACGGGCGTCGCGGGGCGCGCCGAGGCTCGCTTCTTGTGCAAGCCGTACACGGCCGCGTCGCTCGGCGCGGCGGTACGGAATGCGATCGACGATCACACGAGCTGAAGGACGGCCCAGATCACACCGATGAAGGCGCCGAGCGTCCGCCCCATCGGCGCGAACACCGCCGTGAGGAGCGGGCGAAGGAGCCCATTTCGTCGGGCGAGCTTCGGAACCAGGACGTCTTCGCGAGCGCGGAGCCGATCTTCGTGCGACGGGGGTCGAAACCGCGCTTCGAGGCCACCGGTGATCTTTCCCAGCGATAGAAAGGGAATCGCGAGCGTGAGCGGCGCGGTGGTGAACGCGGCCAGTGCGGCGATGGCGCCGCCTCCGGCGATGACCGTCGCGAGCGCGGCGACCACGGCCGAGGGGAGCGCCACCCCGGCGAGCAAGCGTGCGATCGCCGGAGCAGTCGAGAAGGCGTGCGCCTTCGGTCCGAACGCGGCGAGCGCAAGGAGCCCGAGACTCGCGAACGGTAACCCGAAATCGTGCAAGGTCCGCGCGGTCTTCGCCGGCGCTCGATCGAGCGCGTCGAGGTCGATCGGTTCTCGCAGGTAGCGCGCCATTCCCGGCACGTGCGCGGCTCCGACGACGGCGACGATGCGCGGGCCGTCGGTCTCGCGGATGCGCGCGATCAGATAGCGATCGCGTTCGTCGATGAGCGGGAGCTGGAGCGCCGGCATCTGGCGCGCGAACGTGGTCATGACGTCGCCGATCGTCTCACGGCTCTTCAGCGCCTCGACGTCGACCTCGTCCAGATCCGCCGCGGCGAACGGCAGCATCACGAGGACCGCACCGATACGGACGCGATCGACCAATCCGAGGCTCTCGTAGCAGCGGAGGAGCGTCGTTCGAATGTTGCGATCGGCGAGGACGACCTTCGCGCCGCGCTCGAGCGCCGCCTCGGCCGCCGCGGCCATCTCCGCGCCCGGCTTGACGCCGAGCCGGTCGCCGAGCTGTTTCTGAAAGCCGGCGAACAGGAGGCTCGCGACGAACAACCCGGCGCGGTCCTGGTCGACGACCTCGGCGACGTCGAACGACGACACGTGCGTCTCGTCCATCAGCGCCTCGTACCGCGAAGCGTCGAGCTCCACGCACACTGCGTCGGGTGCGACTTGGCGGATCACGTGTCGCACTTCCTCGACGCTTCGCTTCGACACGTGCGCCGTCCCGACGAGCAAGATCTCTCGCCCCTCGTACTCCAGGAGAGTGACGTTGTCGGAGTGAAGCGCGGGGCGCGGGACGTCAGTCGAGTCGGGCATACGCGGACAACCTATCATCGACCTCGGCGCCGTGCGGTCTTCCACGTGCGCGGTTCGGTCGCCCGCGAGGGCCGAGTCGGCTAGATTCTGGAGCGGTGCTCTCGAAGAGAAGCCGCGTCGACGGGACCCCCAATGCGCTCGCCCGAGCCCTTCGAGCTCGAGCGTCCGGTCGCTCGTTCGTGGATCTCACGGTGTCGAACCCGACGCGGCTCGGCATTCCGTACGACGAGGACGCCATTTCGGCGGCGCTCGCCGCCCCCGGTTCCCGCGTCTACGAGCCGGACCCCCTCGGGCTCGAGGCCGCGCGCGAGACCATTTCCAGGCTCTGGAAGAATCGGGAAATCGACGTCGACCCGTCGCGCGTCGTCCTCGCGTCGAGCACGAGCGAGGCTTACGGCTTCCTCTTCAAGCTGCTCTGCGACCCGGGAGACGACGTCCTGGTTCCGCGTCCGAGCTACCCCTTGTTCGAACACCTGGCGCGCTACGAGGGCGTCGGGCTCGTGCCGTACGCGCTCGAGTACGACGGCGCATGGCACGTCGATCTCGCGAATCTGTCGAAGCATCGCACGCCGCGCACGCGCGCGATCATCACCGTGAACCCGAACAACCCGACGGGCTCGTTCTTGAAACGGTCGGAGCTCGCCGCGATCGCCCGGCTCGGCTTGCCGATCGTCTCCGACGAAGTCTTCGGCGCGTACGGCTTCGCCGACGACGCCGAGCGTGTCGATTCCGCCCTTCGAGCTGCCGACGCGCTGGTGTTCGCGCTCGACGGTCTGTCGAAGCTCGCCGCGTTGCCACAAATGAAGCTCGCGTGGATCACGGTCGGCGGCCCCGAATCCGAGGTGGGCGCCGCGATGTCGGCGCTCGAGCTCATCGCCGATAGCTATTTGTCGCCGAGCGCACCCGTGCAGCACGCGCTTCCGACCTTGCTCGCGAGTGGCGAGCGTTCTCGACGCGCGCTCCGCGCTCGAATCGAGTCGAATCTGGCGTCGCTCCGGGGGCAGCTCGCCCGGAGCGCGGCCACGGTGCTCGACGTCGAAGGCGGCTGGTACGCCGTCGTGCGGCTTCCGGACGTGAAGAGCGAGGAGGCTTGGGTGCTCGGCTTGCTCGACGACTGCGACGTCCTCGTCCAACCGGGGTTCTTCTACGACTTTGCGACCGAGCCGTTCGCGGTGCTCAGTCTCATCACGTCCGAGACCGAGTTCGCCTCGGGCGTGGGACGGATCGCGACTTACGTCGAAGCGTCGGTTTGACGGCGATTTCTGCGCATTCGGCGTGCGCCGAGGAGGCCGACCATGACGACGAGGGATCCGACGGAAGGCGCGGCCGGCGACGTGCCGACGTGGCATCCGCAGCCGCTCTTCGGCTCGACCTTCTCCTGGTTCTCGGTGTCGTCGGTCTTCGGTCCGCCCTTCCAGTAGTCGGGGTCGTCGGTCGTCAGCTCTTTCTTCGCCGGCGCGTCGCCCTGATCGGCGGATTTGTCGTCCTTCTTCGCTTTCTTTTCGCCGGAGAACACCATGGCGCGTCGATCGATGACCTCGTTGTCGCCGTCGAACTCGACGTGCGCGACCGAGCCGATCGTCGCGTCGCTGCGGCCGTCCTTGATGGTCACGTCGTACTCGCCCGCTTCATAGCCGAGCGCGCGGGTCAGCTTGAACGAGAACTTGGTCCGCTTCTGGATCTGTCCGCTACCCGGGTCGAGGAAGCCGACGTCGACGCTCTCGACGAGCGGCGGCTTTCCTTCGAGCGGCACCTTGCGGAGCTGGGGCCCGTCGTGGCCGTCCAGGAGCGAGCGCTCGTAGTAGACGACGGGCTGAAACGAAAATCGCATCGGCAGCGTCGCCACGTCCGGAGCGCGCGAGAGATAGATCGCGACCTCGATGGTCCAGGCGTGCGAATCGCTCTCCTTGATCGTGCGATCCTTCCAATCGACGCGACCGACGGCGAGCGCCTGCCTCCCGCAAAGAAGAGCGCTCAGCGTGAGCAACGCAAACAGGAAGCGCCCTTTGAGGCGCGCGGCACCATCGGTCATCATCAACCTCCGAAAGCGCCGACGGTACACCGACCTTCGATACGGATGAAACCGCCGTTCGCGGCTGGGTTCGCGATCCCTCAGCCGTCGAGCCCCGACGGACAAATGCAACGAAACAGCACTGCATCCTCGTGGGACCGGTTTTCGTAGCGAATCGGTGCGTCGCTCGCCCCGCCGGTGACCGGCGCGTGCCGCTCCATCGCGACGTCGCCCCGGGCGAGCTCGCCGGAGACGAGCCATTCGACCCATCGCGCGTCACTCGGCGGGCTCGGTTCCAGCGCCTGTCCCGGCTCGATCGACAAAAGATAGAGCTTGGCTTCCCGCGTCTCGAGCAGCTGCTCGGTCGCGCCGAACGGCGTCTCGACCTTCGTCGCCGGAAACGACGTCCGCGTTCTCCTCACTTCGACGGATGCGGCACGCGCCCGCCCGTCGAGGGCGCCGGGTTTGTCGAGCCGAATCTCCACGAACTCGAGGGCTCGATGGACTCCGAGCAGCATGGACGTGAGCTCCTCGGTCGCCATCTCGATCAGGCGATATCGACGAAACTTCAGCATCGCGAGCACCTCTTCGGCGATCTCGACGTAATCGCAGGTGAGCGCGATGCGTCCGCTTCGCCCTGCCGGCGCGAGATCCAGGCCGAGCGCGAGCTCGAGGTGGACGCGCTGTTCACGCTCGCGCTCGAGCGGACGGAGTCCCACGATGCAATCGATTTCGAGTCCGCGGATCCGAATGACGTCCATGGCCGTCCTCTCTGAGGAAGGCGCGGTGATGCCACGGCGCGTTAGCGACCGCTACTCATCGCGGTTCGACGAGCGTCGCGTGATGGCCCCGAGTGTCGCGACGGCGTGTTCGGCGCGTGCTCGCGGGAGGTCGTGTTCGGTGCTACCCCATGAACAGTGGGTCTGGCACGCAAGGGACTTATCGAACACGGCGCGGTGCTCGCGGCCGGGTTGTGGCTGATCCCGAGTGGCTGCGGGTCGCGAACCGGCGACCTCACGCAGACCCTCGAGCATCGCTACGACATCGGTGGTGCGGAAACCGGCGGCCACTCGGGGACGGGTACCGGCGGTCGCGGCGGGACGGGCGGACGGCCGAGCACCGGCGGACGGCCGAGCACCGGCGGACGGCCGAACACCGGCGGAACCGCGGGCTTCCCGAGCGGAGGATTCGGCGATCAAGGCGGCATCGTCGGTACCGGAGGCATCGAGGTGGGGGGCGGCCCGACGTCGTGCTCGTTCCCCGATTGCTCCAACTGTCTAGACTGCTGGTCGCTTTGTCTTTGCGAAGGCGGCGACACCTTGAGTTGCGACGCGCAGTGCTTTCCGAACTCCGACGGCGGCACTTGCGGCAATTGCAGCGCCGGCCCGGTCTCGCCCGACTTCGGCTTCTCGTTGAACGCTTGTTGCGCCGGCGACAGTTGCGGCTTGGACGCGACGCCGGTGACGATGCTCATCCCCGCGGCCGGCGGCTGCCAACCCTTCGGGCAAGTGGGTGTGCCGACACCGGCGTGCCTCCCTGCGGTCGCTCCCGATGGGCAGCCGATCAATGGGTGCTGCCGCCCGAACGGCGTCTGCGGACTCGATCTATCGACCTTCGGGCTCGGTTGCACCGAGTCTTCGGCGGGCCAAGCGACGCCCTGCGGCTTTCCAGGCACCGGCGGGGAAGGGGGGCTTCCCGGAACTGGCGGCTTCGCAGGAACCGGCGGCTTCGCTGGAGCCGGCGGCACGGGCGGTATGGGCGGCGCGGAGGCGTGCGCCGCCGCGGCCACGTCGTCGTGCGAGCTCTGCACGTGCAAGTCGTGCTTCGACGACGTGCCGACGTGCTACGCGACCGACGGCTGTCCCGCCATTCTCGAGTGCGCGAATCGCACGGGGTGTACGGGCATCGACTGCGTGAACGCAAACACGTGCGAAGACGTGATCACGAAGTTCGGCGGCATCAGTTCCCCCGCGGTCAACGCCGCCCTCACGCTCTACGGCTGCATGCTGAACGCGAATTGCCCCTGCGGTTTCGGCGGCTCGTCCTCCAACTGAACGGCGTCTCGGAAGGCGCGGGCTCGGCGCTCAGTGAACGGCCTCGGTCTTCATGGTCGCTTCGACGATCGCGATGGGCCAAAGCGCAGATTCCCTTCGCCAGCCCTCTTCGCCCACGTAGCGCCAGTCGAGGCGGAGTTCGTAGTAGCCGGCGACCGGTGGAAACGGCACGCCGAGCGTTCGCGTCCGGTAACGCGACGTCACCGCGCGGTGCGAGAAGGCGTCGGTCGGTGTTTCGAGCCCCGTCGACGCGACCATGACGAACCTGACGTCGAATGATTGCCCGAGCTCGAACTGCGGCACGTCGAAATAGGCGTGAACCTCGAGCGGGATCTGGCCGCGCGGAGGAGGCGGCGCTCCCGGCGGCACGTTGATCTGTTCGACGATGTTGAAGAGGGTCACGTTGTTCGACTGCTGGTCGACGACGGACGCGCTGCACACGGTCAGGAAATAACAACGGGGCATGTTCTCATCGATCCTTGCCGGTGAGCGCATCGAGCAGCTCCCGGTTCGCGTCTTGGGCGAGCGCTCGAAGCGCATCCAGAAGCGGCAGCCCTTCGGGACAAACCGCCTCGCAATTTCCAGATTTTGCACAATCGTGGATTCCGCCGTCGCCCATCGCGAGCACGACGCGTCGCTTCGCTTGCTCGGCGCTCGACGCGAGCGTTTTTCGTCGTTCGAGGCGTGCGAGCACCGCGGCGCCCACGAACGCGCGATCGCCGCCGTATTCCGGGCATGCGTCGAGGCACGCCGCGCAGCCGGTGCATCGAGCGAGGAGCTCGGCGCGCGCGATCGCCGGGGTACGATCTCGACGTCTCGAGTCGTCTTCGCTCGCGACGAAAGCCGAGCCGGCGTCGGGCTCCGTTTCCATGCGTGCGAAATTGCGGAACAGGCGCGCCCGATCGACGATCAGGTCGGCAATCACGGGGAAGGTCGCCAACGGTTCGAGCCGCAGCGGCGTTTTCTTCGTCGCGAGCGGCGAGAGCAAAGTCGTGCACGCGAGCCGCGCGACTCCATCGACGCGAATCGTGCACGCGCCGCAGAGGCCCTGGAGGCACCCGGTTTCCCACGCCACCTCGGGCACGCGCTCACCGGAAGCGAGAACCGGCTCTCGCGAAATCGCCGCGAGGGCGTCGGCGATCGTCGTGTGCCGTCGGACCTCGACCTCGAACACGTCGAAGCGGCTCCGCGTCGCGGCGTCACCCCGAACCGCGACGGAATCCCCGGACGAAACCGCGCGCGGATTCGGCGTGCTTCTCTTCACGGCGAGCCGCACGCGCCGAGCGGGCGCGGGTTCGGATTTTTTGGAGGGGCTCCCTGCCGTCATGGGTCGTCGGCCTCGGCGTCCGTTGGCGACCGGCGCGCCGAGCCGGTGAGATCTAGCCGAGCGCCGGGCGACGGATACTCGAATCGTTCGAGAATCTCCGGACGGCCGTCACCGCCCTGCCGAGAAAACGTGTTTCGGAGCCACCGCGCGTCGTCGCGCGGCCGGTCCCGCTTGGCGTGCAGTCCGCGCGATTCGTCACGGCTCCGCGCGTGCATCAGCATCGTCCGAGCGAGGAATACGTGGTCCTCGAGGTCCCGCACGGCGGCGGCTCCGAAATGCGGCGGTGCCCCGGTGGGCGGCGGCGTGCGAGCGACGTCGTACTCGAGCTCGTTCAGCCGTTCGAGCGCGAGGTCGAGCGCGTCGTCATCGCGGGTGCCGGCGAGCGCGCGAAAAAAAATCCGGCCGAGCTCGTCCGTGGCGTTGGACAGCGACGACCCGTCGCCCTCGCGACGGAGCAGCGCGGCCGTCTTTTCTTTCGAACGTCCCTCGGCGGCGGCAAAGAGCGACGGCTCGAGATCGCCGGCGCTCCGCGCGAGCGATTGCCGATAGTGGACGAGCGAGCGCGCGGCGAGGGTGGCGCCGAAGAGGCTCGCGGCGAGACGATTGTCCGGAAGGTCCGCGGCGCCGTGATACTGATGCGCGGCTTCTCCCGCGGCGTAGAGACCGAGCACGCTCGTCGCGTGGTGGCGAACGGACGCCGGCGCGAGCGCGCCGTCGCTCGCCGTCTCGTGATCGACCCAGAGCCCGCCGAGGGTCACGTCGGCGGCCGGGAACACGCGCATCGGACCGAGTCGCGGGTCGTCGCCGGTGAGGAGCGCGTACACGTCCAGATCTTCGCGAAACGCGCCGCGCAAGAGACGCGCGTCGACGCCGCCGACGTCGAGAAAGGCTTCCGGACCACCGAGAATCGACGGTGCGCGCGCGGCGTCCTCCGCGAAGTACCGATCGATGACCGCGCGACTCATCGCGCCGAGAGAATCCTTGTCGCCACCCGGCGCGAGCACGTCGCGTTCGGATTCCGGGACGTCCGCGGGGGCACGGCGCTCCGCCGGATCTTTCGGGAGCCAGAGCCGAGCGCCGTGGGCGACGAGTCGTTCGTCGAGGGCCGCGCCGCGATTCGTGCCGGCGATCGCGAGCGGATGAAACCGCACGAACTCGGCGTTCGCGAACACGGCGCCCGCGCGGGCCGCTGAGACCGAACCGGTGCCGGCAGCGTATGCGCCCGACGTCGTACGCCCGAAGGGGCCGGTCATGCCGCCGGTCGCGAGACAGACGCCGTCTGCGGCGAAGCTTCGCGTCACGCCGGTCGCGAGCTCTTCCGCGACGACACCGACGACGCGACCGTCTTCGTCGCGAACCAGATCGCGAAGGGTCCACCCTTCGAGCCGCCGCACGAGGCGCTCTCCGCCGACGGTCACGCCGCGAGCGTCCGCGGCGGGAAGCGGTTCCCGCCGACGCACCTCGTCGTCGAGGGAATAAAGAACCTGCTGAGCGGTGCGATTTCCCGCGAAAATGACGCTGTCCGCGACCTCGGACCCCTCGGGTTCTACGCGAAAGCGCACGCCCCATCTCTCGAGCTCGCCCGCGAGGCGCGCCGTTTCGTGCACGAAGCCGACGACCGGCGCTCGGCCTGCGAGCAGCCCGCCCGCACGAAGCGTCGCGTCGACGACTCGATCCGCGTCGTCGTGCGAGCGAACGCAGCGGAACCCCGAGCGGTCGACGACGGATGCGGAGCGCCGCCCGGGAACGCGACTCAGTAAGAGCGTCGGTACGCCTGCGTCGGCCAAGGTCAGCGTCGTCATGAGCCCGGCGATCCCGGCGCCCACGACGACGACCGGCGCGAGCCGTCGCGAGTCGTTCACGGCGCCCACGACGCGGCGCCCCGGCTACGAAACATCGCCGAAGCATCGTCCGAGGCCGCGAGCGCCTCGTCGTGCATCCCCTCCGCGGTGACGAGAAACGGCGCGCCGGTCGCGAAATAGACGACGGTCTCCGCACCGAGCACGAACGAGGCGAGGCCGATCACGAACGCGCCGGCGGCGATGAGACGGCGCGCGCGAGGCGTCGTCGAAAAGCCGAAGGTGAAGCAAAAGCCGGAGATGCCATTGGCGAGATGGTACGAGACCGCGGCGAGCCCGGCGAGATACGCGGCGGCGGCGAGCGGAATGCCGCCGGTCGTCGTGCTCGACAACAGATCGGCGAGGGCGCCGAAAAAGTCTTCCGGTTTCATGCGGCCGAGCGCGACCTGGAGCGGAAATTGAACGACGTGCCAGAGCACGAACGCCAAGGTCGCGAGGCCGCTCACTCTTTGGAGCGCCTGCGCCCAGTTCGGTCCGAGAGGATACGCGCCGACGTTCGTGCGACTTCGCGCGGCGAGAACCAGGCCGTACCCGGCGTGGAACGCGAGCGGGATCGCGATGCCGACCAGCTCGAGGACGGCGACGACGCGGTCCGACGAGATCCCGGTGGCGGCGCGCTCGTAGATCTCGGCGCCGCGCATCGCTTTTGCACTGGTCCACAGGTGACAAACTAGGAAGACTCCGAGCGGCACCATGCCGGTTATCGAGTGCAGCCGCCGGAAGAGGAACGACCGGTGCTCTCTCTGGAGACGCATCAGGACCAAGATCGGTAGGTTACCGCGGCTTTCGAAGCGTGAGCGGACGGTTTTCGCCGCCGCGCTGTTCGTCACCGCGAGTTGCCACTCGCACTCGGGCGCGAGCGTCGTGCCGGTGCCCGCGCTCGCGGGCGACGAATCGTCGCAAGAGGCATTTCATCGGATCGAGGCGCGATGGGTCGACGCGGCGCCCGAGCTCCGCGCCGCGCTCGAGCCCGAGCTCCGCACATTTCTCACTCGCTTCCCCAACGACGATCGCGCGCGCACGGTGGAGCTCCACCTGGCGTGGCTCGAGCTCGAACGCGGGCACACCGCGCAGGCCGACGTGCTCGCGAACGACGTGCGGCGCGGGCCGCCGGGCGCCGTTCACGATTTCGCGGACGTGGCCTTCGCCGCGATCCTTCGCCGCGAAGGGCGCTTCGCCGAGGCGCTCGCGCTGCTCGAACCGCTTCGCGGAAAAATCGTCGATAGCGACGATCGCGCGGTCCATTCGGAGGAGCTCGTGCGCACGCTCGTCGCGCTGCGGAAGTTCGACGACGCGATCGTCGCGATGCTCGATTGGGCGGACCAGGCGCCCACCTCGGATCGTGAAAATGCGGTCGCGTCGATTCAATCGCTCATTCGAGAGACCCCGACTCCCGCGCTCGAGGCCGGGCTCGCTGCGCTCGCCGAACAGGATCGCGAGGGGGGCGCAGGCGATCACTCGACGCGCTCGGAGGCGCGGCGTTGGCTCTACGAAGCGGTGCGCACGCGTCTCGAACGCGTCGCGCTCGCCGACCGCGATCCGGAGCTCGCCCGACGGCTCATGGAGTCTCGGCGGATGAACCTCGGCCACGAAGACGTCGAGCAAGCGCTCTCGGAGCTTGCGGACGAGAGCTCGGTCGCACCGCGGGTCGCCGGTCGCGCGATCGGGGTCGTGCTCGACGTGACCGACGACGCTGCGAAGCGACGGTCCGCCGAGGTCGTCGCGGGAATGACCCGCGCCCTCGGCTTGCCGGCGAGCGCGTCGCGACCGGAATCGGTGCGCCTCGTGACGCGCGACGCGGACGAACGCAGCGACGTCGACCGAGCGCTCGCCGGGCTCGCGGGCGACGGCGCGTCGATCCTCGTCGCGGGCGTCAGCGACGACTCGGCGGTCGCCGCGTCGGTGTTCGCCGAGCGCGCACACATTCCGGTCATCGTGCTCGCGAGGCCGCCGAATCTCGTGCCGGGGTCGTTCACATTTTTGCTCGGCGAGAACGTGCTCGACGCCGAAAAGACGCTTGAACAGGCGCTGGTGTCGCTCGGTTCACGTTCGACGGCGCGCGTCGGTCCGGGCGGCGCGCCCTGCGCCGCCGTTCCCGAATCGGCGGGAGCGCCGCGATTTCCCCTGCGAAAATGGAAGCAAGAATCCGTCGACACGCTGGTGTTCCTCGGCGATGCCGAGTGCGCGCGCGACGCGGCGCTAGAAGCGGCGAGCGCGGGCGTTGCCGCGAAGTTGCTCTTCGGGCTCGACGCGGGCGCGCTGGTCGACGTTCCCGGTGTCAAATTCGTTCTCTCCGCGGGTCGGTTTCCGTTCGGAAGCGCGCCGCTTTCCGACGAAGAAGCCGCCTGGGTGAAGCGCTGGGGCTCGCCGCCGTCGTGGTACGAGATCCTCGGCCACGACGCGGCCGTGCTCGGTTCGTCCGTGCTCGCGTCGTTTCCGCTCGCTCGCATCGACGACCGCACGCTCGTGAACGGCCTTCACCAGAGGGCGCGCGACGGCCTGTTCGTCGCGCACGCGACGCTCTGGTCCACGCTCGCCGCCGGCTTCGCCGGAAAGCCCGCCGTCGAGCGGGAGTTTCGCGTCGTGCCGGTGCCGCGCGCCGGGAGCGGGCCCGAGTGAGCGCAGCCGTCCTGTCGTTGCCGACGCGCCGCGCGACGAAACGCTTCGCGCGCGCTCTCGCGCATCGGCTCGCGCCGTCGGATCTGGTCATCCTCAGTGGGCCGCTCGGCGCCGGAAAGACGTTCCTCGTTCGCGCGACCCTCCGCGCGATGGGACTTCCCGAACGCGTCGCCGTGACGAGTCCGACGTTCACGTTGGTTCACGAATACGAGACGTCGCTCCTCGCCATCCACGCCGATCTGTATCGGCTGAGCGGCGACCGAGACGTCGAAAGTCTCGGGCTTCTCGAGCAGCGCGACCTCGGCAAAGTGCTGTTCGTCGAGTGGGGAGAGCAGTACCTCGCCGTGCTCGGCGGCGACGCGCTGGTCGTCGCGCTCGGCGTCGAACCGCGCACGGCCATGCTCCGTCCCACCGGACCCCGAGCGACAAAGCTCGCCGATAGCCTCGACCTCTGAGGCGTCCCCGTCGGCTGTGTTACAACGGCTGTCGTGGCCGCCGAGCAAACGTCCGGTGATCCTCCCGTCGAGGCAGAGAGCCTCGTCGCTCGGATCACGGCGCCCGTTTTCGAGCGCCTCGACGTGTTCGGGACGTACGTCATGCTCACCGGCAAGACGCTGATGTGGCTGATCCGTCCGCCCTACCGGTTCGGACAGCTGCTCCTCTCGATGGAGTTCATCGGCGTTCAGTCGATCTTCATCGTCGCCTTGACCGGCACGTTCAGCGGAATGGTCCTCGCGTTGCAAACGACGAACACGTTGCGGCAGTTCGGCGCCGAGGGCGTCGTCGGTTCGGTCGTCGCGATCTCGCTCACTCGTGAAATCAGCCCGGTCTTCGCGGCCCTCATGGTGACGGCGCGCGCGGGCAGCGCGATGGCCGCCGAGCTCGGGAACATGCGGGTCACCGAACAGATCGACGCGATCGTGACGATGGGCGTGAGCCCCATCCAGTATTTGCTCGTGCCGCGTCTCGTGGCGACCATGTTGGTCGCGCCGCTCCTCTGCATCCTCTACACGTGCCTCGGCTTGGCCGGCTCCTGGCTCGTCGCGGTCGAATGGCTCGGCGTCGACCCTGGCGTGTTCGTTGCGAACATCCAGAAGAACATGGTCCCTCACGACTTCTGGATGGGGGAAGTCAAATCCATCGTGTTCGGGTTCTTCATCGCGACGATCTCTTGTTCGCAAGGGTTCGTCGCGAGCGGCGGCGCCCGCGGCGTCGGGCTCGCGACGACGCGCGCCGTCGTTCAAAGCGCCGTCGCGATTCTCATCACGAACTACATCATCACGAGCCTGATGACGGATCTCTGAGCGCACGAGGGGACGTCCTCGCCGCCGCCGCCGCTCGCGGGCCGTTCACTTCGCTTTCTGATACGTCGCGATGAGCTCGGCCTTGCCGAGGACGTGCCCGTTCATCGCGCTCGCGAGAGCCGCTTTCGTCGGCGCGGACACACCGAGCACTGCGTCGAGCGCGTACAGTTCGTGAAAGTACCGGTGCCGTCCGATCGGCGGACACGGTCCGCCGTACGTCGCTTTGCCGAAATCGTTGGTGCCGGCAACGGCGCCCGCGGGAAGCCCCGACGATGCGGCGCCCTCGGCGAATCCGGTGACGGACGGCGGAATGTCGGCGACCACCCAGTGCACCCACACCTTCGTCGGGGCCGCCGGATCGGGCGCGTCGGGGTCGTCCACGACGAGCGCGAGGCTCTTCGTGCCTGCCGGTACGCCGGACCACGCGAGCGGCGGCGACGTGTCGCCTCCTTCGCAGGTGTACTTCGCCGGCATCGAGCTTCCGGGCGCATACGCGGACGAGGTGAGCGCGAGCGACGACGCGGGAATGTCTTTCGGTTCCGCGGTGCTCGCGGAAGAGGGCGACGCGGCGTGCGTGTCGGCGTGTGTGTCGCAGCCGGTCGCGAGCGACGCGACGGCCCCGAGAGCGCCGGAAAAGGCCGTCCAAGCGACGAGACTCATCACCGAAGGCAGCGAGTGGCGACTGTTCATGACGAGAGCGTAGTGCGCTTCGCGCGGTCGAAAAGTGGTCGAGTTCGGCGACGGAGCCGACGCGCGAGCCGAAAGGCGTGGCGTCGTGCCCCTCGTTGCGCGTTAACATGAGCCCGAGCGATGCAGACCGTGGGTGAACCAGCCCCGACCAGTTCGGCGCTGCCGTCCGCTCGGCGGACAGCGGCGCGTGCCACCGCGCGGTTGCGGCGCTTTGCCGCGTTTCGTCCGTACGCGGTCGCGCTGCTCGTCGTCTCGCCGACCCTGATCGTGTTGACGATGGACATCGCGCGCCGCGGGAGCCGCATCGTCGAATTCGACGGCTTTTATCGAGCGACGTATGCGGCCGCGATCGTCGAGAGCGTGATCGTATGGGGCACCTTGCTCTACGCGTCGTCGCGTAGGCACGGCGCGGGAGCGCGGGCGCTCGGCGTTCTCTTCGTGGTCGGGCTCACCTTGACGGTGGGCGGTCAGCGATACTTTCACGATCAGTACAACGCTTACCTCAACGTCGACGTGTCCGTCTTTGCGTCGAACCTGATGGACAGCGTCCTGAACCAGCTGTTCGCCGACATCGGCAACTATCTCTGGGCGAAGCTACCGCCGTTCGTCGCCTCGATCGTCGTCGTCGTCGCCGCGCGCCGCGTGATCCGGCCGCGACGTCGTTCGGCACGCGTCGCGTCCGTGCTCGCGCCGATCTTCGTGGTGGCGTCGTTTTTCATCCCCACTAAGCATCGGCACGTTCAGGCGGCGACCCCCGACGTGCTCTATCTCGAGGCCGTCGGCGGTCTCATCCGGACTCAGCTCGGGTACACCGATCAGTCACGCCAGCTTCGCCCCAAGGTGCGGAGCTCCTTGCCGGTCGCCCTCACCCAACTGCCGCCGAGCGGGCGCCGCCCCAACGTGCTCTTTCTCATTCTCGAGAGCGTCCGCGCCGACGCCGTCTGCGCCGACCCCAACCCCGATTGCCAGCGCACGTCGTACACGAACGCGCTGACCCCGAATCGCTTTCCCTTCGAAGAGATGCGATCGCTCGACTCGTCGACGGCGATTTCGCTCGCCGTGCTCTGGTCCGGCGTCGGACCCAACGAGTCGCGCGACGTGCTGCACACCTGGCCGCTGATCTTCGACTACGCCCGTGCCGCCGGATACGACACGGCGTTCTGGACGTCGCAGAACATGATGTTCGGCAACGCCAGACTATGGGTGAAAAACCTCGGCGTGAGCCGCTTCGTCAGCGCGACCGAGCTCGACCCGACCTCCGATCTCGACATGGGCGCCCCCGAGGCGCTCCTGGCCGACCACGTGAACAAACACATGGGCGAGCTCAAGGAGCCCTTCGTCGCGGTCGTGCAATTCTCGAACATGCACTACCCGTATCTCGTCGACCGACGGGAGCCGACGCCGTTCCGGCCGTACACGACGAGCAAAGCGCCCGAGGACAATCCCGAGTTTTACAACTACTACCTGAACGGCGTTCACCAACAGGATCGTCACGTCGCCGACGTACTGCGCAGCGTGAAGGAGAGCCCCCTCGGCGATCACACGGTGATCATCTACACGAGCGATCACGGCGAAGCGTTCCGCGATCACGGGCAGATGGGTCACACCTTCAGCGTGCTCGACGAGGAGATCCACGTCCCCGCGTTCATCGACGCGCCGCCTTCTTTCTTCGATGACGATCAAGTGAAGGCGTTGAAAGAGAACCGGACGCGTTACCTCTTCCACCCCGATCTGACGGCGACCTTGCTCGACGTGATCGGTGTCTGGGGCGACCCGGGGATCGCGAAGTACAGGACGAAGATGCTCGGTTCGAGCCTGCTCCGCGCGTCGGTCAAAGGCGATCGCGCGATGCCGCTCACCAATTGCGCCGGCGTCTGGAGCTGCGCCTTCGAAAACTGGGGTTACATGCGCGGGAACATGAAGCTCGAAGCGCGCGCGTGGGATCCGGAGTGGCACTGCTACGACGTCGCGGCGGATCCCACCGAGGCGAACAATCTCGGCAAGAACGGGTGCGGCGACCTCGGCGGGCTCGCGATGAGCACGTTCGGCAGGCTCCCCGGCGGAACGAGCCCCAAGTAGTTCAGCTGAGCGCGAGCATCCGATCGATCGGCACCTGTGCGCGCAGGCGGAGCCCCTCGTCCATTTCGATGCGAGGCTCGAGCGTGTTCAAGCAGTCGTAGAGCTTCTCCATCGTGTTGAGCCGCATGAACGGGCACTCGTTGCAGGCGCAGTTGCCCTCGGGCGGCGCGGCGATGAACGTCTTCGATGGGGCGAGGCGCTCCATCTGGTGCAAAATCCCCGCTTCGGTCACGACGATGAACGTCGAGCTCGGGTCGGTCTGGACGAACTTGAGGAGGGCCGACGTCGAGCCGACGAAATCGGACATCGCGAGGATCGACTCTTCGCACTCGGGGTGCGCGACGATCTTCGCGGAAGGATTTCGTTCCTTCAGGTCGATCAGCTTTCGTTCGCTGAACGTCTCGTGGACGATGCAGCTGCCCGGCCAGAGTACGAGATCGCGGCCCGTCTCTTTCGCGACGTAGCGGCCCAAATTCCGGTCGGGCGCGAACAGAATCGGACGCCCCTGGGGAACGGCGTTCACGATCTTGCCGGCGTTGCTCGAGGTACAGATGTAGTCGCTCTCCGCTTTCACCTCTGCCGAGCAGTTGATGTAACTGATGGTGACCGCGTCCGGATATTTCGCCTTCCAACGACGAAATCGATCCGCGGGGCAGCCGTCCGCGAGCGAACATCCCGCCTTCATGTCCGGCACCACGACGATCCGGTCGGGGTTCAGGATCTTCGCGACCTCGGCCATGAAATGCACGCCGGCGAATGCAATGACGTCCGCCTTGGTCTTCTTCGCGGCCTGCGCGAGCTGGAGCGAATCGCCGATGAAGTCCGCGAGGTCCTGGATCTCGCTCTCTTGGTAGTAGTGCGCGAGAAGGACTGCGTTTTTTTCGCGCTTCAGTCGACGGATCTCCTCTTCGAGACCGTTCGGGCGGACCGGCATCGCCGTCATGGGCATGTACCTAATGCCGCGCGCGTCGTGCGGCCACGTTCGGGGCGTGACTTTTGGTCTCGCATGGGGCGACTTTCGACGTTTCGCATCCCGAACAAAAGCCGAAAGTAACGCGTTTGGAACCGTGTGGGCTCCTCGCATACATCTTGCGTCCGTATCGAAGTACTCGAGGGGGGACTTTCTGGAAACTCCGCATGAACACGACGACGACGGATACGACCCACCCCATCACCGTCCAATGCCCAAAGTGTCACGGCCACGCAGTCACCCGTTCGAGAACCCGCGGGACCCTGGAGCGAATGGTCCGGATCTTCACGTTTTATCCTTTTCGCTGCCTCGACTGCTATCACAGGTTTTTCGCAGCGCGCGCCTGATGCTCAGTCGTTGGGAGGCGCGTCGACGCGAGGAACGGCTTTCGCGAAACGCTCCGCGAAGGTTTCGGCAGGCACCGCGTCGGCGACATCGAGCTCGAAATGCGGTGGCTCTCGAGGGGCGAGCTTTTCGAGCAGCTCACCGACCTCTCGCGCGCTGAGGCCGAGCTTCTCCAGATCGGCTGCGCCGAGCTCGCCGCTGCGAGCGCGAACGACGCCGGCGTCCGCTTGGACCAGTCGACGAATCGCATCGAGCTCCATCCGACTGACGGAGCTCCCGCATACGTCGTAGTCGATCCACGCTTCGTAGCTCAGCGGCGCCACGCGTTGCAGCATGCCGGCCATGACGCGGCCGTACTCCTGAATTTCCCACTGGGCGTGCGGATCGACTCGCAAGGTCAGAAAGTGCAGCAGGTTGTGGAGGTCGATCTTCCAGTACCACTGCGTGTACGTCGAGAGCGGCAAGTCGATGCGTGCGAGCTCGCGGGCGATGTCTTCGCCCATCATCCATTCGTACGCTTCGCGGCTCGTCTCCCGGACGGCGTTCCACCGTCGGAGCGCCTCCGCGTACGTCGCTTGTCCGGCGACTTCGTTGCTGCGTCCCTGGTTGTTGCGTTTGCTCTGCGTCTTCAGTTGCTCTTCCGGCGGCGTGTAGAAGAGCATCGGAATCAGGCTGTATCTGCCGGAGTACTCGTTGACGTTGGCCGTCCGGTGCCGGATCCACTGCCGTGCAATGAAGAGCGGCATCGAACAATGGAACTTCAGTTCGACCATTTCGCTCGGCGTCGTGTGCCGGTGACGGCGGAGGTAGCGCACGAGCCCTCGCGTCTGGCTTTGCTTGCGCGTCCCATATCCGTAACTCACGCGGGCGGCGCGCTCGATGCATTCGTCGGTACCCATGTAATCGACCAGCGCGACGAAGCCGTGATCGAGGACCGGGAAGTAGAGGCCGAGTATCTCTTCGGCGCGCGGGGCCGTGGGGCGTCGAGTTTCGCTCACCAGACGTCTCCTAGATTGGGGCCCGCGATTCGGCAACCTGGTCTACGCTTTCGGCGTGACTCGCGCTTCACGTTCCCCGCTCCCTCGCGGAGCCGAACGGATGGCGCTCCTCGGCGTGAGCGTGGCTTGCGGGGTCCTCGTGGGGTGCGGTTCCCGCGGGTTTGCGCACCCCCGGGTTGCGCCCGCGACGCCGAGTCCGAGCGGCGCTTCCGTCGTCGTGCGGCCCGCTCGCTGGTTCCCGCTCACCGGGACGGGGCACGCTCGCTTCGCGGAGCAACAGGCGGACGGCACGATCCGGATCGTCGAACAAGGGATGCGCCTCGTCGAACACCCCGACGGCGCGATCGAGCGCGCGCCGGATCTGCTTCCCCCGGACGGCGCCCTCACTGTCCTCGAATTGCCGTCGCGTCTCGGGGGCGGACTTTTGTTCTCGGTTTCCGCCCAGGACGCGACCGTCTTGTGGCGCGCATCCGGCTGGACCGCTCCGCTCCGCCCGCTCGTGCGATTGCCGTTCGCGGCCGCGCGTGAAATCGCCGGGTTCGATCGGCTCTACGTCGTGAGTGGCCGCACTAGCGCGCTCGTCGCCATCGACCTGGAGAGCGGCAGGCTCGAGGGGCTCGGCGCGGTACCGGCGGCTCCTGCGTACGGAGGGCTCGCTTTCTCCGACGGCTGGCTCGGCGCCGTCGAGGTGGATCTGCGCGGTGTGCTCGTCACGTTCGACGCGGGCTCGTCGTGGAATCCGCTCGGCATCGCCACGGCGACGCCGGGCTCGCTCCGCGACCACACGGTGGTTCAACAAGATCGACGAATCGTCGTGAACACGACGCGCGGCGCGTTCGCCCTCGAGCCGACAGGCAAGCTCGACCGCGTCGATGGCCCGGGAACCGAGGTGTTCCGTGACTTCGGCGACACCGAATCGGCGGGCACCGACGACGACACTGCCGACGACGACACCACGACCGTGCCGAGTCCGCTCGGCGCGCGCCCGCTCGAGACCGCGGTGCTGCGGGGGCTCCCCGATTCGCCGACCACCGCGCTCGTGCTCGCGGGCGGCCTCGTTTCCCGCGTGAGCCTCGAAGACGGCCGCCTCCTCGACAAAAGCGAACCCGTCGCGTCGCGCAGCGCCACGTGTCAGGCCGTTCGTCTCGGCCGCGGCATCGGGTTCGTGTGTGGAGAAGACGACGGACCCACTCGCGTCTTTGCCGCGAAGGAACCGCTGGGCGTCGCTCCGGTCCTTGCGTTCGACGGGCCGCGCTTCGTCGAGTCGAGCGGCAACGGCGCGCTCGTCGTGCGCGGGGGCTGTGGCACGGAAGCGCCGCGCGGGAACGGCACCTATTGCATCGTGCCGCCGACGCTGTCCTCGCGAGAGGTGCGCGTGGTCGACGGTTTCGGCACCGAGCGCGTGGTCGCGCTCGCCGACGGCCGTGCCGCCGTCGTGGTTCCCCCGCGCCTGGGCGCTTCCGGGTCGCTGACGCTCGTCGGCCTCGACGGCAAATCGACGACGGCTCCCCTCTCGCTCGACCGTCTCGACGATGACGCCCGCGTGGTCGTCGAACACGGCGAATGGCTCGACGGGATGATCGAAGCGGAGCCGGGTGTGCTCGGCGGGTTCGCCGCGGCGTCGGGTCCGTTCGTGGGCCTCACGGTGACGTTGGACGGCAAGGTTTCGGCTGGTGTCGTCGAGCCGAACGTCGAGCGCACCAGTTTTTCTGGACCCTTCGCCTTCACGACCGACGGGCGAGGCGCAGCGCGCGAAACCACCGACGGCGGCATGACGTGGTCCGAGGTCGCAGTCCCCGACGCGGCCGGCGGCGACGACGCGCTCGACGCGGAGCGCGGATGCACGCCGGTCGGCTGCAGTCTCGGGTCGTGGCTTCGCGTCGGATGGGGGAGCGGGCGCGCGTCGAAAGACCTCGTCGCGGCCTCCGAGCCGCCGAACGCGTCGCTCGCGCCGTCCCCCTTCGTGACGTGGTCGTTCTCGTGCATTCCCACCGGCGAGAGCGAAGGTCCGAAGGATCTCGCGACGAGCGGACAGGTTCGTGCCTCGAAGGTTCGCGAGCATTCCGCGGTTCCCACGGAAGACCCCAACGCCTTCGCCGACCTTCAGAGCGGCGCGTTCCGGCCATTCCTCGGCATGCCGTCGCCCCAGCACGCCTCCGACGACCTCGCGTTCGATTTCGGCACCGAAGACCAGCTCGTCGAGCTCCGCAGTTATGCCTGGGGGCCGCGGAGCGCCTCGTGGGATCACGCCGGCACCTGGATCGTCCGGGCCGCTGATCGCTTCCGCGTGCGCCATTCGATCTGGTCGACGGCGCCGTCGCGTCCGCCCTGGGCCGACGCAGGCGCCGCGTCCGAGGCGTTCGGCAGCGAGCCGACCCATCGCGTGACGAACGAATGGAGCGGCGTCATGGACCCGGTCGAAGACGGGGCGGTCGTGACGATTCGGACCGGTACCGCGACCGAGCTCGCGATCGCCGAGCGCGACCGAGCCATCACCATGGTCGGCAATGCCGACGAGTTTGCCCTCGATCGCCCCTCGGGCGCGGTGAAGGTCCTCGGGAAGTGGTACCTCGGCGCCGTGCCCGGGCCGCGGGGCTTCCAGCTCCTCGGGGTCGACGGCGGGACGCTCTCGGCGGTGCGTTCGTTTCCGCGATTGGTCGACGATTCATTCGCCCGCGTGGTGCGGACGGAGCGGGGGGACGCCCTCGGCGTCTGGGTCATTCAGCGCGGTCGAGACGGCATCGCGGGCGGCGGGGATACCTGGTTCGTGTACGCGGTGGACCCGAAGACGGGCGATGTGGACGAACCCCTGGTGATCGATCGTAAAGATCTCGCGCACGCTCCGGCGCCGTGCGCGCCGGAAGACGATGGATGGGTGCTCGTCCGCGACCTCAGCGCGAGCATCGCGCGCGTGGACCTCCAAAATGTGCGCGACTCGCCTTCCATCGAGCACCTCGAGGCGAAGCTCATTGCGAGCCGGAACGGGCTTTGCGTGGAGTCGATGGCTGGCCAGGTCGAGGGGGACCCACCCAAAGATCTGAATCCCCGCGGGCGGCCCGCGGCGCTCAGACGATCCGTCGACTTCGTTCTTTCGGATCGCGCGACGGATCGGCGTTGGGGATTTCGCTGCACTCCGTGACGTCGCGCGCCTCGCGTCTTTCAATTGTGAAAGCACGCGTGCAACGTGCACGACGTCCGCGATTATTGCGTGACGATGCACACAAAGTCTGAGACCCCTTTAGATTGCAATCTCCGAAACCGGCTGCTACCTCTACCGCGTCCGCGCGGAGCGAGGCTGTCCCCCCCCGGCCCCTTCGCGCGGACACTATTTGCGGGGTTTTCCGAGCTCGATCGCGCGTTCCGTGGCCTGCTCGACCGCGCCCATGATCGCACCGCGGACGCCGGCGTCTTCGAGCGCACGGAGCCCCGCGATCGTCGTTCCACCGGGGCTCGTGACCGCATCTTTGAGGCGAGCCGGATGCTCGCCGGTTTCGAGCAAGAGCTTCGCCGAGCCGTAGACGGTTTGCGTCGCGAGCAGGAGCGCGACGTCGCGCGGTAGGCCCGCTTGGACGCCGCCGTCGGCGAGCGCTTCGATGAACAACATGACGTACGCGGGGCCGCTGCCGGACAGCCCCGTCACCGCGTCGAGCAAGGTTTCGTCCACGGTCACCACGCGTCCGACGGCTTCGAATAGGGCGCGCGCCACGTCGAGATCGGCATGGGTAGCGGCCGTGCCGGCGCTCACCGCGGTCGCTCCGGCGCGCGAAATGGCCGGCGTATTGGGCATCGCGCGGATGACGCGCACGCCCGGGCCGAGCTTCGACTCGATCGCCCGGATCGGCACCCCCGCGGCGATGGAGACGACCAGGTGACGCGCGCCGATCTTCGCGCCGCATTCGTCGAGCACCTTCGCGACGACGTCGGGTTTCACGGCGAGGACCAAAATGTTCGCCCAATCGACGATCTCGGCGTTGGTGTCGCTCGTCGTGATGCCGTGCGTTTGCCGGAGCTCGTCGAGCCGCGCCTTTCGCGGATCGCTCGCGCGAATCTGCGTCGGTTCGACGACCTTCGAGCCGAGGAGCCCGGAGAGCAACGCGCCCGCCATGTTGCCGGCACCGAGGAGACCGATCCGCTCGAGGTGCGCGTTCGTCGTCATTGAAGGATCCCCAAGCCGGTGAGCGCGGTGCGCACGGCGCCCGCGGTGCTGCAGGTGAGCACCCGAGACGGGAGCCCCTTTCGTTTTTCGGCGGTGAACCAGATGGCGACCGCGCCGACTCCGAGCGCTCCCTCGACGTCGGCCGCGAACGCGTCGCCCACGTGAACGAGGTCGGTCGTGCCGACGCCGAGCCGCTCCGCGGTCCAATCGAAGATCCGGCGATCCGGTTTCTCGAAGCCGAGCACGCCCGAATCGGCGACCACCGGGAAGTAGCGACCGAACCCCATCTCGTCGACCAGCTCCCGAAGCTTGCCCTCCGAGTTCGACACGATCCCGAGCGGCACCCCCGCCTCCGAGAGCTCGCGGACGAGCCCGTCCATCCCCTCGATCGGCCGCCGCCACAGGTTCTTTTTGGGCTGCTCCGACCACAGGAAGTCGACCAGGGCCGGGACGACGTCCTCGGCCGAAGCGCTCTTTTTCCGGGCTCCCGCGCCGCGAAGCAACGTCGTCATGAACGACGACCACGCGTCGAATGCGGACTCGCCGCGAACCTTCGCCGCGTTGTATTCGCCCCACGCTTTCGGGCCTGCCGCGTCGAGGGCGCCGACCTCCACGAGGACGTCGCGCTCGAGCGCCCGTTTCGCGAGGTAACGCGTGTCGAGCTCGGCCAAGGTTTGCCCGTAGTCGAAGGTGACGGCGAGGGTCATCCGAAGAGCCCCTTCAGCTTCTCGACGAACGTGCGCTGCTGGGGCTGGACCTCTTCGCCGAGCTCGCGCCCGAGTTCCTCGATGAGCGTCGCCGCGCGTTCGGTGAGGCTCGTCGGGATTTCGACGCTCACTTCGATGAGCTGGTCGCCCGCGCCCGAGCGGTAGCGATGGGGTGCGCCTTTGCCCTTGATGCGGAGCACGCTTCCCGGCTGCGTCGAGGGCGGCACGCGCACCTTGAGCTTGCCGGTGAGTCCGGGCACGTCGACTTCGCCGCCGAGCGCCGCTTGCACGAACGTGATTGGGACGCCGCAGACGATGTCGTCGCCCTCGCGACGGAAGAACGGATGCGGCTTCACCTGGACGAGCAGCTCGAGCTCGCCCGGCGGGCGATCGGGCCGCGTGCGATTGCCGCCGCCCTGGATCACGCGGTTCGCGCCGTCTTCGACCCCGGCCGGGATCGAGACCTCGAGGGTGCGCGAGCGCTTCACGAGTCCGCGACCTTCACATTCGATGCAGTGCACCGCCGGGATCTTTCCGCTTCCCTTGCAGGTCGGGCAGCCGCGTTCGATCGCGAGCGGGAGCACGCCTTGCTGGAGCCGGACCCGACCGCGTCCGCCGCACGCCGCGCAAGTATCGACTCGGCTCCCGTTCCCGGCACCCGAACCCGAGCATCGTTCACATTGCTCGAGCCGCAGATACGAAACTTCTTTGGTGCATCCGAGCACCGACTCTTCGAACGTGAGCGACACGCGTTGATGGATGTCGCCGCGGTCTCCGGTTCGGATCCCGAAGGCGCCGAGGAGGTCGCCGAAAATTCCGTCGAGCCCGAGCGCGCCGAGGTCCACGAAGTCTTGACCCGCGGCGTGGCCGCCGAATGCCGCCGGGCCGTAGCGGTCGTATGCCGCGCGCCGCTGCTCGTCGTTCAGGATCTGGTACGCCGCGTTCACTTCCGTAAACCGCACCTGCGCGCCGGGGTCGCCGGGGTTCTTGTCGGGGTGGTGCTCCGCGGCGAGACGGCGAAACGCAGTCCGAATCTCCACTTGGGTCGCACTTCGACCCACACCGAGGATCTCGTAAGGGTCCCGCACTTTCGCCCCGCATACCACGATCGTGACGCCGGAGCGCGGTGGATGCGGCCCTCCGTTCTTCCGGCGGCGTTCGACGGCGCCCCGGACTCGCTTGGCGCCGCCCCCGCGGGAACGTACTCTGAATGTCCCACATGTCCCTGGATGATGGCTCGGATCGACGTCGCGAGTTCCGGGCTCCCATCGAGCTCAGGGTCGAATACAAGCGCCTCAACACGTTCTTCGCCGACTACACGAAGAACATTTCGCGGGGCGGGACGTTCATCGGGACCGACAAGCCGCTCGAGATCGGGACCGAGTTCGTGTTCGCGCTGGATCTGCCGACGCTCGCCGAGCCGCTTCGTTTGCGCGGACGGGTGATGTGGACCACGACCACCGACGAGTCGAGCCGCGCGAACCCCCCGGGTATGGGCATCGAGTTCGTCTACGTGACGCCCGAAGAGCGTCGCGCGACCGAAGCGATCGTCGAGAACCTTCTCGTGAACCAGCTCGGCGAGCGTCTCGCCGACAAGCTCCTCGGTAAGGTCTGAGCGAGCCCGGGAAGCCGGCAAAGCGACGACCCCCTCAGGGGATGTCGACCTTATCGGGAAGCTTGAAGGTGAGGTGCTTGGTTTCGGCGACCAGGTCGCGAGCCATGGCGACTTCGACCAGTTCGATCGATTCGCTGTGCGCGACTTGCTCGAGGCGCAAGAGCGCCCGCGCGTCGTTCGCCACGAACGCGGCCATCGCCGCGTAGAAGGTCGCTTCGGTTTGTTCCGAGCGATCACGCGCTGCGGCGAACAGCTGTTCGTCGGTGAGGCGGCCCGTGCACCACGACCGAAGCCTCGCCGGCCATCCCGCGTCGTCGTCGATCGTGCCGAGGGCTTCTTCGACGGTGCCGTCGCTCGGCGCGCCGAGACGGCGCTCGAGGAGCCGGAGCCAGAGCGCGACGTACACCAAGTCGCTGGCCGGAAGATTCGCTTCGATGCCGCGCCGCGCCGCGTCGCGTGACGCTTTCAAATCGCTCCGCGTGAGTCCGCGCCGTCCGGCGTCGAGCACCGTGGCGGTGAGCTGTCGCAGATCGTTGTGGGCGGTGTCGTACGCGCGTTCCGTCGCGCGGCGCGCGCCGTCGAGTACGCCGTACTCTTCGAGCACGCGGGCGAGCGTCCGCTCGGCGCCGGCTTGATCCGCGCCGGTTTGGGCGAGCTGTCGCGCGTCGAGCGCTCGACGGAGAGCGACCTCGAGTGACTTCGCGGCCTCGGCCTGGTTGCCGCCGTCCCGGTACATCTGAAACTCGGACAGGCGGGCGTCGGCGACCTGTGCGGGGTCGGAGGCCTGCATCGCGAGCGTTGCGACCGCGTCGAGCGACTCCAGCGCCTCCTTCACGTTGCCGCGCTGCCGATCGATGGCGGCGAGAAGCTCCAGCGTCGGCGGAGACGGCTCGCTCTTCGCGGCCGTTTGCACGAGCGGGAGCGCGGCCGTCAAATCGCCCGCGCGCGCTTCGAGTGCACCCATCGCGAAGCGCACCCGCGCGACGCTCGGGTTCACGGTCTTGGCGAGTGGCTTTCCGTCGATGGAATCGAGCAATGGCTTGGCTTGCTCGAAGGTCCGCTTCGCGGCGGAGACGTCACCGACCGCGTCGTGATTCGACAGTGCCTCGAGCACGTAAGCGAGCGCCCACTGCGCGACTTCGGCATGCGTCGTCCCTTCGACGACCGGCGCGAGCAAGAGCGGCGCCGCTTCGGCCATGCCGTGCCGGAGGAGCAACGTCGAGATCGGCATGACGCCGCGGATCGTCTTCGGCTCGACGCGGCAGAGCTCGACCGCGGCGCCCCACGCTGCGGCCTGAGCGAGCTCGGGGTCGATCGTGACGTCCGCGTCGGTCGTGCCGAGCCGCTCGAACGTCGTGAAGAGCTCGAGCCACGCCGCGGGATCGTCGTCTTCCGCGGCGTGTCGCAACGTCTCGTGCAGGCGCGGGGGCACGACGCGCGCGACGTTCGGGCCTTCCATGGCCTCGAGAGCGCCGGCGGGGTTGCCGTTTCGGAGATAGAGCGCCGCGAGCGTTTCGGCGCCGGTGCGGATCGCGCGGTACGCCTCGAACGCCTCGTCTCGTTCTTCCTCGGTCGGCGGGATCTGCTCTTTGCTGTAGCCCACTGCGCGATCGATCCATTCGAGGATCGCCGCGCGGGCCGCCTTCACGCTGTCGGGACTCGGATCCCAGAGCGCGCGATCGGACGCGCTCTGTTCGTCGCCGCCGGCCGCTTCGAGCGGGCCTTGGCTCCGGGTCGTCTGCTCCCACGACGTGATCGCCGCGAGGTGTCCTTCTACTTCCGTTCGTTCCGCGCCGACCGGGAGCACGCGGTCGAGCATCGAGTAGAGCGCCAGCGCGCGGCCTTCGCTCCCTCCACGCGCCACCGCGTTCGCGGCTTCGAGGATCGGCGCGGTCTGGCTCGCGATCATGCTCGGGTGAAACTCGCCGGAGCGGATCAGGTAGAGCGCTCCCTCGACCGCTTCGAGTCCCGCTTCTTCGTGTCCCGAGTCGAAGAGCGTGCCGGCACGACCGAGCTGGTACTGGACGACGCCGGCGAGCTTGCTGATCCGCTCGGGCTCGGGTTGCTTCTCGCGAAGGAGTCCGGCGATCGTCGGCGCAAAGGTGGCGTCGGTGACCGACGCAGCCTGGATGGTGCCGTCGGCCGACGCCGCGGTGCGCGGGCTCGGTCCGGCGTGCGCAGCGCAGCCGCCGAGCGTCGAGACCGACCCGAGAAGGGCCGCGGAAAAGCACAGGGTTCGAAAACGGATCGGGTCGCTGGTCATCGTCGCTACGAAGAGGGGAGACACCGAGGTAGCATTGCTGGCGAGAGGTCGCACCCGGAAGCGAGCACGACCCGCCCCTCCGCCTGGCCATGGACGCGCGGCCTGACCAGGTCGCGGCGAAACGCGACGACCCGACCGGTCTCGTCGGGCGCGTCGATGCGCGCTTTCGTCCTAGAAAACCGCGTCTAGATGCAGGCGAAGCCCGATGATGTTGCCACCCAGCTCGCCGCCGATCGGCAAGACCAGGCCGACGCTCGGCACGAAATGACCGAACTGCGCGAGCACCCTGGGCTCGAGCGCCAACTGGAAATTCGACGGCCCGGATGCCGCCGAGCTGTACTCGACGGGTCGAGCGATCTGGTACGAGGCCCACGCCGCGAGCGCGACGTGCAGGTGGTCGATCACCTCGTAGCTTGCCGAGGCGCCGAGGATCGCGTCCATCGAGAGTGACTTCATCTCGAAGGTGCCTCCGACGACCGCGTTCGGCTGGCTGATGCTGCCGCCGATTTTCGGCGCGATCACGAGCTTCAAATCCGCGCCGACCCTGAATCGATCGATGCGATCGGTGAAGAGCAGCGCCGGGCTGATCGGCAATCGCTTGACGAGGAAGAGCTCGGGATCGTGACCGCCCTGGGCGGCGTTCGCGAGGTTCTGCGTCGCTTGTTGCGCGACGCCCGGGGTGTCCGTGACGTCGGTGACGTCCGGGTTGCCCTGCGCGACCGGAATGCCGATGCCGAGGCGAACGTCCCACTCCATCGGTCCGGGAGCGGTGAGACGGTAGCGGGCGGCGATCTCGGGGTTACCGAGCGCGCTCTCCGAAGAGCCGTCGAACGACGCCGTCGTCCACGGAACGCGCAAGAGGAGCCGGAACTCCGGCGTGAGATCGTAGTGACCGCCGATCATCAACCCGAGTGAAGTGGCACTCCCGGTGGTCAGATCGCCGGGACCCGGGATCGGTGCCTTGCCGAAGCCGAGCATCAGCTCGGCGAAGACGCCGATGGTCTTCTTCGCCTTGTAGACTTTCGGTGGCGGCGCGGGCGCGGCAGGCTCGTCCTTCTTCGGAGCGGCCTTCTTGAGCACTGCGCTCTCTTCGGATTCGTCCGCGTTGTCGTCGCTGTCGCTATCCGTGGAGGGCGCCGGTTTCGATTTCTTACCGGGCACGAACTGCCCTTCGTCGTCGGCGGTCGTTTCCGTTTCCGCGGGATCTTTCCCGCTGTCCTCCATCATCCCACCCTTGGGTGTGGAGTCCGCGGCTTTGTCCTTCTTCTTGGTGTCTTTGGCGAACGCCGTCCCGGTCATTCCGAGCAAAGCGAGCAAGGTCGCCCATCGTGCGGTTCTGGTCCTCATCGAACTCATTTCTGTTCCTCGCGCAGGCGTCGAAGGGCGGAAGGCGCGAGACCTTACCATGCACACTCAGGGTCGAGGTAATCTAAGAGGTCATGAGTGACGAGCCCCGACTCGTGCCGAAGCGACTCGCCGACTTCGAAGTGATTCGTCGTCTGGGGGTAGGCGGCATGGCCGAGGTGTTCCTCGCGAAGAAGCGCGGCGCCGAGGGCACGTACAAGTTGCTCGTCGTGAAGCGCATCTTGCCGGCGAACGACTCGCGGCGATTTCGCACGATGTTCGCCGAAGAAGCGCAGCTCGCGACGCGGTTGAACCACCCGAACATCGTGCAGGTTTACGATTTTCAGGACTACGGCGAAGAGGGGCAGCTCCTCAGTATGGAGTACGTGGAGGGTCCGGATCTCCGGCGACTCCAGCGCGCCGCGCGCGCGAAGAAGACGCTCATTCCGCCGTACGTGTCGGCGTACATCGTGTCTGAAGTCGCGAAGGGAATTCACTACGCGCACGAGCGTCGAGACGAAGGCGGCAAACCGCTCGAGATCGTGCACCGCGACGTGTCACCGCAAAACGTGCTTTTGAGTTTTGACGGAGCCGTAAAAATCGCGGATTTCGGAATCGCGAGCGCCAGCCTGTTTCGCGACGAGCCGGGAGTCTTGAAGGGCAAGACCGGGTACATGTCCCCCGAGCAAGCGCGCGCCGAGGTCGTCGACCGACGCACCGACGTGTACTCGCTCGGCGTCGTGTTTCACGAGCTCCTCGCGGGTCGGTCGATCCACGGTGCCGCCGAGGGTCAAGAATTGCTCGAGCTCGTCCGCGCGGGGGCCGTCGAGCCGCCGAGCGTCTTTGCGAGCGACGTGCCGCCCGAGCTCGAGGCCATCGTGATGCGGGCGCTCTCGCGCGATCGCGAAGAGCGGTTTCAGACGGCGCGTGACTTCGCGAGCGCCATCACCCGGGCGCTGTTTCAAAAGCAGGAACCGGTCGACTCACACGTGCTCGAAGCGACGGTGCTCGGCCTCATCGCGCGCGAACAGACGTCACCGGGTGTTGCGGGAAGTGGCGATGGCGACGGGCGCGCCGAATCCGAGCACGAGCGGTCCGCCGACGGCGACGAGAGCCCGGGCTCCACGTCGGGCCACGGTGCGGCGCCGATCGCCGAGCACGAAACCGGGCCCGGCGGTGCCGCGCGTCCCTTGCGCGCGCGCGCCGGTCGCGAGGTGCGACACGTCGCGATCTTGCGGCTTCGGCTCCTCGGTTTCGACGAGCTCGAGCGCGTTCCGGGCTCGCACGCGCCGCAATTTTTCGATCGATTGAAGGGCATCCTCGACGAAATCGCGTTCAAGCGCGGTGCCCGCTTCAAGTGGGATCTGCCGATCGGCGCGACCCGTTTCGAACGACCGCCAGGCGCGACGGCGGTGGTCGGGCTCCTCGCCAATCCGGCGCGCTCGGCGGCCGACGCCGCGTCGCTCGCGGTGGACGTTCACGAAGCCGTGCACGGCGCGACCGACGATCTGCCGGTTTCGGTCGCGGCTTCGGTCGGCATCGTACGGAGCATCGCGACGGGCCGGCGCGATCGCTCGGGCCACCTCGTGGGTCATACCTTGCAAGAGCCGGCGGAGTCCCTGGTGCGAGCCGTCGCCGAACACGCGCCGCCCGGGCAAACCTGGGTCGCCGGCGGTCTGTATCGACTGGTGCGCCGCGACTTCGTCTGGGGCGACGCGCCCACCATCGCCCTCGGTGACGCCGAAAAGCCGCTGCCGCGCAACATGCGCATCTACGCGCTCGAGCGTCCGCTCACCCGTGAAGAGAAGCTCCTCGAGATGTCACAAGCGGCCAGAGACCTGGTCGGACGTGACGCCGAGCTCGCCGATCTGCACGCCGCATATCATCGCGCCGTCACCCCGACGAAGGACCACGGCATGGGCCACGTGACGGCGCGCGCCGTCATCGGAGAGATGGGGATCGGAAAGACAGCGTTGGTCAACGCGCTCGTCTCGGAGTTGCCCCCGGACGCGCGCGCGGTTCGCATCGAGTGCTCGCCCGCGTCGAGCGAGCTGCCGTTCGCGGCGGTCGGGCAGTTCGTGCGCGAGTTCACCGGCACGCGCACCGAGCAACCCATCGAGGAAGCGCGGAGCATCGTGCAGGAAGCGCTCGGGGATTTCGCCGGAGGCAGAAACCGCGACGAGATCGTCGCGCGCCTCGCGCAGCTCGCGACGGGCCGGCTCGCCGAAGCGTCCGACGAAGCCGACGTCGCGCACAACAGGAGACTCCTCACGTCCGGCGTCCGGCGTCTCTTCGCCCGCGCGGCCGTCGAAGCGCCGCTGGTCATCGTCATCGACAGCCTTCAATGGTGCGATCGCGCGAGCCTCGAACTGGTGACCACGTTGGTGCGGCGCGGCGATCCGCTGCCGGTTCTGTCCCTTCTCATCACGCGCCCCGACGACCGCGTGCTCCCCCTCCTCGAAGGCGTGGTGCGGGTCGAGCTCCGCGGGCTCAGCGCCGAGAGTCAGATCCGGCTCGTGCAAGCGCATCTCGGCGCGACCGACGGCGTCGCGCAGGTGTGCGCCGATCTGATTCCGCGGGCCGCCGGCAATCCCTTTTTCTTGCTCGAGATAGTCGACGCGCTCCTCGAGCGTGGCGTGCTCGAACTGCGCGAGCGACCCGGCGTTCCCGAGCCCGAGCTCGTCCGGTCGGAGCGCAACGAGGACGAGAAGCAACCGCTCCCGTCGACCCTCGAGCAACTCATCGCCGATCGCTTGAACGAGCTGCCGCCCGAGGAACACCTCGTCGTTCTCTGGCTCGCGGTCACCGGCGGTCCGCTCGGTCTCGCCGATCTGCGCGAGCTCGTCGGCCCCGACGCCGACGAGGCCGTCATTCGCCTCTGCGCGCGCGGGCTCTGTGACGATCGCGGCGACGCGGTCGACGTCCGCCACCCACTCACGCGCGACGTGGCTTACAGCGCGATCGACTCGCGCGAACGCGAAGAGATGCACCGGAGACTCGGCGCGCTGTTCGCCGCCAAGCCCGCCGTCGAAGGGATCGGCGCGGCCATCGTCGCGCAACACCTTGCCCGCGGAAACGCGCGCGCCGAGGCGGCCAAGTATTACCTTCAGGCCGCGACGGCGGCTTACGCCGGCTACCAGCTGCCGCTCGCCGCGCGCTACTACCGGCGCGCGGTGAAGCTCGCGCCGCGCACGCACGCGAGCCGGCTCACGGCCTTCGAGGCTCTCGAGAATATCGCGAGAATTCAGGGCAAATGGCGCGAACGGCGGCGCTACCTCGCGTCACTCAGGAGGGTCGCGAAGGACAGCGCGCGGCCGTACTGGGTCGCGGTCGCGCTCATTCGCACGGCGCGGTTCGATCTCGACGCCGGCCGGCTTGCGCGGGGACTGACGCTCGCGCAACGCGGCGAAATCGTCGCGCGCGCCACCCGCTCAGCGCCGCTCGAGGTGGAAGCCGAGCTGCTCATGGCCGAGATGCTGCGCGACCTCGGCGACATGCAGGGCGCGCTCGCGGCCTGCGATCGCGCGCTCGATACCGCGAGCCGTTCGAAGGTGCCGGCGCGTCTCCGCGCCGAGGTGCTCCGTGCACGCGGCACGTTGCTCCTCCGCGTGGGCCGAGTCGAAGAAGCGGTCGAGGCGCACGCGGATGCCATCGCCGTCTTTCGCAAAGTGGGCGCGCGGCGTCTCGAAGCCCGCGCGAAAAATTCGCTCGGCTTCGCCATGTTCGTGCTCGGTCGATTCGAAGATGCGATCGCGCTCGGACTCGAGGCGATCCGCATCGACCTCGCCATCGGCGGCCGCTTCCAGATCGCGCGCACGCTGTCGAACATCGGGCGCGCGTTCGCGCGACTCGGTGACTATCCGCGCTCGCGGGCCTATCTGGGCCGGGCCAAGGAAGCCCATCAACGCTACGGCGACCAGGATGGTCGCACCGAGACGCTCCTCGCGACGGCGGAGGTGCTCCTCGAAGTCGGCGACAGCGCGGCGGCCATCGAGATGGTCGGTGACGCCGGCGCCCTCACGGCCGTCACCGCGAGCGCGTACGATGCAGTCCACGAAAAGATTCTTCGCGCGCTCCTGGCTCGCATGGCCGGCGACTCCGGCGCAGCCGTCATGCACGCCTTCGACGCACGGCAAGTCGCCGAAGCGCAGGCGTACGTCGGCTTTCACTTTTACGCGATGTCGATCGAGGCGATCGCCCGGGTCGACATCGGCGAGCATCACACCGGGATCCTCCTCGCGACGACCGCGATGGGCGCGATCGAGACGTTGCAAGGGTCCGAATACGGCCTCGAGACGCGCGCGCTCGCCGCCGAAGCCCTCGCTGGAGCGCGTTCACGTCAGGCCGCGGACATGATGGAGCGCGCGGCGCGCCACGCGCGGCAGCTCTACGAATCGATCCGAAGTCCGGAGTTTCGCGCGATGTTCGCCGCGCGCGCTCTCGTCGCGAAGCTGCTCGAACCCGCGCCGTCGGCCGGCAAAGCGCTTTGACTCTCTGGTGCGGCGTCGCCGAGATACGAGCAACCTCGCGATGAGGCTGCGCATGTCTCGACTCGAGCGGTTTTTGAGAGGGGTGCCCACGCCCGCGCCATGCTCGCCGCGCTAGGCGCGGCTGCGCGTGCCGCCGCCCCTCCCCGATGTCGTGCTCGGCGGCAGCCGCCTGCGCGCGCCAAGGGAGGGGCAAGCGTTTCAGCGCCCTAGCCTTGGCTTTCTCTCATCGCCCTTCGCCCCCTCAAGTCGCGACGCGTGGCCGCGCGACGAACAGAACTGGTGCACGCGAGCCACCGCGAGGCAGCCCCTTTTCGAGCTCTGGCTGCAGCTCTAGCCTTCCCCGTCGCACGCCTCCAAGGCTTGCTGGAGCTCGTTCTTGGCTTTCGAATTGCCTTTGTTCGTCGCGAGCTCGATGCCCGCTTCGAGCCACGGCCGCGCTTCGGCTTCACGCCCTTCGTCGATGAGGAGCTGGCCGGCCATGAGGTACATCGGCAGGTATTCGGCGTCCTTCGCGCGGAGGCGTTCGAACGTCGCGAGCGCGTCGGCGGCGCGCTTCTCTTTTCGATATTCCATCGCGAGCGCGTAAAGGGAAAACGCGTCGGCGGTGGCCGTCTCGGCGGCCTTTTCGAGAAATTCGAGTCGTTTGGTCGTCATTCGAAGCTCAGGTAGTCGGCGCGGAGTTTGCGCGCGCCGAAACCGGGAAAGTGCGCGACGACGGTCGGCGGCGCGCCGCCTTCCACGCTCTTCACGACTCCGGCTCCGAAGCGCTTGTGAAACACTTTGACGCCGGGGCGGAGCACACCGGACGAGTCGTCGGAGTCGACGTCGTCGAAGGCTTCGTAGTCGACGACGCGCTCGCCCGGTGCGAGAGCGGGCGCCGCGCGGCGCGGCGGAGGCGCGTCGAATTCCCACGGGCTGCGCGCCGGCGCGAGCGGGCGCGCGCCGAACCCGAGCACCGAGCTTTCGCGCACGACGGCGTCATCCGGCAAATCGCTCAAGAAGCGACTCGCGACGAGGTATTGCGTGCGGCCGAACAGGGTTCGCATCATCGCGTGCGTGATGAAGAGCCGCTCGCGGGCGCGGGTCACCGCGACGTACGCGAGCCGTCGTTCTTCGTCGAGCTCGTCGGCGTGATCGGAGTCGAGGCCTTTGTACGGGAAGGTTTCTTCTTCCATTCCGGTGAGAAACACCGAACGAAATTCGAGACCCTTCGCACTGTGGACGGTCATCAAGGTGACCTTCGGCGCGTCTTTCATCGCGTCCACGTCGGCGACGAGCGACACGCGCTCGACGTAGCCGCTGATCGTCGGCGTTTCGCCGGCTTCGTGCGCATCGCGCTCGTACTCGGCGATCGAGCCCATGAGCTCTTCCAGGTTTTCGAGCCGCGCGTCGCTCTCGGCGGTGTCGTCTTTGCGGAGTTGCTCGCGGTAGCCGGTCATCTCCAGCACTTTTCCGGCGAGCTCGTGCGGCGTGACTCGACGCGCTTCGGCGCGGAGCTCGGCGATCAAATGCGCGAATCCGGCGAGCTTCTTTTTCGCCGCGGGCTTCAAAGCGTCGAGTCCCGACGAATGGGTGAGCGGCTCGATGGCGTCGAAGAGGCTCGTGGCACGGTGGCTCGCCTCCTTGAGCAGCGCGTCCACCGTGCGATCGCCGATGCCGCGCGCCGGCACGTTCACGATACGGAGCAAGTCCGCGTCGCTTCGCGGGTTGTCGACGAGCCGGAGATACGCCACGAGGTCTTTCACCTCGGCGCGCTCGAAGAACTTCATCCCTCCGACGATTTGGTAGGGAAGATTCTCCACGCGAAACGTCTCTTCGAGCACTCGCGACTGCGCGTGCACCCGATAAAATACGGCGATTTCGTTCGCTTCGACGCCGCGAGCGAGCTCCGCGCGAACCTGGTTCACGACGAAGAGCGCCTCTTCGCGCTCGTCTTTGACGTGACGGACGCGCACGCGGTCGCCGCTCGGCGAGTCCGTCCAGAGGTTCTTCGGCTCGCGCGAACGCGCGCTCTTGATGATGGCGAGCGCGCTCCCGACGATGTTCTTCGTCGAGCGGTAGTTCTGCTCGAGCTTGACGATGGTCGCGTCCGGAAAATCCTCGCGAAAGCCGAGGATGTTGCGCACGTCGGCCCCGCGCCAGCTGTAGATGGATTGATCGTCGTCGCCGACTACCGCGAGGTTTCGTTCTGGAAGCGCGAGGGCGCGGACCAGACGGTACTGGACGGCGTTGGTGTCCTGAAACTCGTCGACCAAGACGTGCCGGAAGCGCGACCGGAGCTCTTCGCCGGCTTGAGACGTCTTGTTCTCGGCGATGCGCATGACGTGGACGATCAGATCCTCGAAGTCGACGGCGTTTGCTCGAAGGAGCGCCGCTTGGTATTTTTCGTACGCCTCACGCATCGCTTCGTCGAAGTTCCGGTCGATCTCGACGTCGGCGGGCAAGATGCCTTCGCGCTTCTGGCGATTGATTCGCGACAGGACGAGCTTCGGCGGGTATTCCCGATCGTTCAGCCGGAGGTCCTTCAAGACGCGGCCGAGCATCGCCTTCTGATCCGAATCGTCGTAGATGACGTAGTCGCGACCGAGCCCGACCTCGTCGTGGTAGCGCCGGAGGAGGCGCGCGCAGACCGAGTGGAAGGTGCCCGCCCACAAATCGCGCGCCATGTCGTCGCCGGCGATCGTGGTGAGCCGCGAGCGCATCTCGCCGGCCGCCTTGTTCGTGAAGGTGACGGCGAGGATTCGATAGGGTGGAACGCCGTGCTCGGCGAGCAAATTGCCGATGCGATACGTGATCACGCGGGTCTTGCCGCTGCCCGCGCCGGCGAAGACGAGGAGCGGCCCGCGCTCGTGCGCGACGGCTTCTCGCTGAGCGAGGTTCAGTTCCGCCATCGGTCCGTCTCCGCTTTAGCTCGGCGTGGCGGGTGTGCAAAGCTCGGGCCGAACGAATGAGCGGCGATGCCCGCGATTCCGGCGACGATGCGATCGCCCCGCCCCGTCCGCGGAGGTGGAGACGTCCGTCGCTCGCCATGCGGGTCGACGCGTCGGTGGTCCACGACGTGCCCGATCAGGTCGTCGTTCCCGCCGATTGCGCGTGTTGCGGCGCGGGGGCCGTGCGCGGTGTACGCGAAGCGCGCGGCCTCGGAAGTCGCGCGCTCGTCGTTCCGTATTGCGCGATCTGCCACGAACACGTCTCGGTCGGGTCGACGAGGCGGTTCGCGGCATTCGTTTCGACGCTCCTCTTTACGATGACGCTGGTCGGCGGCTTACCGTTGCTCTGGCAGCCGCCGTCCGGGTGGGTGCTGGGCGTTGTGGTCGCCGTCGTGGGTCTCTTGCCGAGCGGTCTGGCCGTCGCTTTTCGGGGAGCCGTCTTGCCGGGACACGCGTCGAACGGCCGCGCTGTGTTCTTTCGGCGCGACGGCGCGCTCGCGTGCACCCGAGTCGATTGGGGGGATCGTCTCGCCCTTTCGATGGGAGCGAGCGCCGTGCACGAGCGGCTTCGCGAACCGCGCCTCTCGCGGTGGACGGCGCTGGTCCCGTTGCTGGCGCTCGGGAGCGGCCCCCCGTTGTTCGAGCTCCACTTTCCGGTAGTCCGGGTCGTCAACGTGTCGGGTCAGACGCTCGAGGTCTTTGCCGACGACCGCGACCTCGGATCGGTCGACGCGACCAGCGTCGAGAGTCAGGGCGCGGGTGTCGAAGTTCGCATTCCGGTGGGCCAGCGACGCCTTCGCGCCGTCAATGCCGACGGAAAGGTGGTCGACGAGACGACGGCGATCATCCAAAGCGGCGCCGACCATCTGTATGCGCCGGCAAGCGACGGGCGGTGCTTCTGGATCGAGACGACGGGATACGGCAAGGCCGTGGACTTCGGAACGCGCGTCGACCCGCTCGGTGCGCCGCCCCAGTTTTGGACCTTCGCCGAGGGCGTCGACTTGTGGTTTGCGCCGACACCCGCCGCCGATGACGAGCATCGGTTCACCGGCGGAACCTTGAGGGCCGTTCGACAGGCACGTTGTGACGAGTCCCCCGGCGTCTTTCGGGGAGGCGCGGCTCCGCCATCGACCGCGGCACCGTTTGCAACGGAGCCGAAGTGATTATAGTAGGCGGCGTGAACGACTCTCGGAACGGAGCCGGTGATACCGGACAAGAGGCGGAGAAGGACAAGGCGCCGGCGTCCGGCTCCGCGGAAGCTCCTGCCGCGGAAGCTCCCGACCCGCTCGAAGAAGCGAAGCAGGAAACGGCGCGCATGAAGGATCAGCTCCTTCGCACGGCCGCCGACTTCGATAATTTTCGGAAGCGTACGCGGCGCGAGGCGGTCGAGGCCGAGCGCAAGGGCCGCGAAGACCTGCTCCGCGACCTCTTGCCGGTATTCGACAATCTCGAGCGGGCGACGTCGCACACGGACAAGGCGACAGACGTTCAGTCCGTCGCCGAGGGCATCCGCATGGTGATCCGTCAATTCGAGGACACGCTCTCGAAGCTGGGGATCGAGCGGATCGCGACCGTCGGAAAGGCGTTCGACCCGTCCGTGCACGAGGCCATCCAGCAGATGGAGACGAACGACCACCCCGCCGGCACGGTCGCGGCCGAGATTCAGGGCGGGTATCGAACGAGCGAGCGGCTGATTCGTCCGGCGCTCGTGGTCGTGGCCAAGCCGCCCGCGGGCTGAGGCGCGGCGCTTGCTAGCCGCGGAAACCCTGGGCGTTTCGACGCCGTTTCTCTCCGGCGAGTGACCGCGCTATTGTCGAGTTTCGGTCCCCATGGGGAAAATCATCGGCATCGATCTCGGCACGACGAATTCCTGCGTTGCAGTTTTGGAGGGGATCTCCGCGTCCGGCGAGCCGGAGGTCAAGGTCGTCCCGAACGCCGACGGCGCTCGCACCACGCCTTCGGTGGTCGCGATGGCCGCACAAGGCGAGCGCCTCGTCGGGCAAGTCGCCAAAAGGCAGGCGACGACGAATCCCGAAAACACCATCTACGCCGTGAAGCGGTTGATGGGTCGGAAGTTCGACGAACCCGAGGTCCAGAAGCAGCTCACGTCGGTGCCCTATCGCATCGTTCGTCACGACAACGGCGACGCCTGGGTCGACATGCGCGGCCAGCGCATGTCGCCGCCCGAAGTGTCGGCGACGATCCTGGCGACGATGAAGGAGATCGCCGAGACGTATCTCGGTGAGCCGGTCACCGAAGCCATCGTCACCGTTCCGGCGTATTTCGACGACGCGCAACGCCAGGCAACGAAGGACGCGGGCACCATTGCCGGCCTGACCGTAAAGCGCATTCTCAACGAGCCGACCGCAGCGGCGCTCGCGTATGGCCTCGATCGGAAGGCGACCGAGCGCATCGCGGTCTACGATCTCGGGGGCGGCACTTTCGACGTTTCGGTGCTCGAGATCGCCGGTGGCGTGTTCAACGTGAAGGCGACCGGTGGCGACACGCACCTCGGCGGCGAAGATTTCGACATTCGCATCATCGACAAGCTGGCCGAGGAGTTTCAGGCCGAAAACGGCGTCGATCTAAGAAAAGACAGGATGAGCCTGCAGCGGCTGCGAGAAGCCGCCGAGAAGGCCAAGCACGAGCTCTCGTCGTCGCTCGAGACGGAGCTGAACGTGCCCTTCATCGCCTCGGGCCCTGGAGGGCCGCTCCACCTCGAACGACCGATGAAACGGAGCGAGCTCGAAATCCTGACGAGCGATCTCGTCGATCGCACCATCCAGGCGTGCAAGGCGGTCCTCGCTGACGCGAAGGTGAAGGCCGCCAACATCGATCAGGTCGTGCTCGTCGGTGGAATGACGCGCATGCCGGCCGTGCAGAAGGCCGTGAAAGAGTTCTTCGGGCGGGAGCCGAACAAAGGCGTGAACCCCGACGAGGTCGTCGCGGTCGGCGCAGCCATCCAAGGCGCGGCGCTCGGCGGCCAGATCGACGAAGTGCTCTTGCTCGACGTCACGCCGCTCTCCATCGGCGTCGAGACCGGCGGCGGCGTGTTCACGCGGGTCATTCCGCGCAACACGACCGTGCCGACCGAGAAAAGCGAAACCTTCACGACGAGCGTCGACAATCAGCCGTTCGTGCCGATCCACGCGCTGCAGGGTGAGCGCGAGATGGCGGTCGACAACCGGAGCCTCGCGAAGTTCGAATTGACGGGGATCCCTCCCGCGCCGCGAGGCGTCCCGAAGATTCAGGTGACGTTCCGCATCGACGCGAACGGTATTCTCGCGGTCGAAGCGAAAGACCTCGGCACCGGCAAGACGCAGAACGTCAGCGTGCGGCCGACCAGCGGTCTGAACGAGGCGGAGATCGCGCGCCTGGTCACCGAAGCCGAGAAATTCAAGGAGACCGACGACATTCGAAAGAATCTCGCCGAGCTCAAGAACCAGGCCGAGACCTTGATCTACACGACCGAGCAGGCGCTGGAAGGGTACGGCGATCTCCTCGAGGCCGAACGCATCGACGGCGTCCGAAACGACGTGGCCGTCTTGAAAGAGAGCCTCGAGAGCGGCGCGAGCCTCCAGGCGATTCGAGACGCGTACGCGCACCTCGAAGCCGCCACGTTCGCGATCGCCGAGGCCATGTACGGCACCGAAGATCCCTCGCAGGGCGGCTCGGGCAACTAGCCCCCGCGGGCGTGATTCGCATCATGACCGAGGGCCCCGAACGCCGGACTCTGGGCCGTTACGAGCTCATCGAGTCGCTGGGACGCGGCGTGACGACCGAAGCGTTTCGCGCGAAGAGCTTCGGCGTCGAAGGGTTCGAGAAGGTGCTCGTCGTGAAGCGAGTGCTCCCGGAGTTCGCGACGACCGAGCCGTTCGTCGCGGCGTTCCTCGAGCACGTGCAGCGCGCGATGCGACTTTCGCACGCCAATCTCGCGCAGGTGTTCGATCTGGGTCGTGACGACGGCGGCGCGACGCCGTCGTTCTACATCGCGACCGAATTCGTCGCTGGAATCGACCTCGAGACCCTGCAGCGCCGTTCGCGCGAGGGCGTCACGTCGCTGTCGCTCGCCGCGTACCTCACGCTCGAAGTCGCCAAGGCCCTCGACCACGCGCACCGGCGTCGCGACGAAAAGCTGCGGCCGCTCGGCATCATGCACGGCGCGGTCGCGCCGCATAACGTGATCGTCAGCTTCGACGGTGACGTCAAAGTGACCGATTTCGGCGTGATTCGCGCGGCGCTCGGCATGCCGGGCGCGCGCCCGTCGCTCGTCCAGTCGTACGCCGCATCGAGCCCCGAGCAAATTCGGGGTCAAGAGCCGACCCCCGCGACGGATATTTTCTCGCTGGGGACCCTACTTTATTTCCTGATCGCGGGAAGGTCGCCCTTCCTCGCGGAGACCGTCGAAGAAACGCGTCGGAAGGTCACGCTCGCCGATCCGACGCCGCTCGAGACGATTCGTGACGACATTCCGGCGCCGCTCGCCGACCTCGTACACCGGGCGCTCGCGCTGGATCCCGAAGACCGGTTCGCGTCGGTGTCGTCGCTGCACGAGGAGCTCCTCGCGTGCACGTACGCCTGCGGCCTCCGGGCGTCGCAAGGCGATCTCGCCGCGTTCGTCGAGGCCCATCGCGGCGGTCCGCGCGTCGTCGCCGCCGAAACGGTGATCGGCGCCTTGCTCGAACGTCCGCTCACCGTTCCACCCCCTCCGCCGGAGAACGACGTCGTGTTCGACGCCGGCGCGCTGCGCATCACCTCGATTCCGCCGTCGATCGGCTTCGGTGAAATGCGCCACGTGTCCGCGCTCGTCCTCTCGCTTCGCGAGCCGCTCGCCGAAGGGCTCCGCGAGCGGATGCGCGCCGCGATCACGCGTTACGGCGGCGAGGTGTTTGCGGAGGAGGCTTCCGAGACCACGGCGCTCTTCGGCCTCGATCGCTCCGATGGTCGTGATACCGAGGCCGCAGTGCGCTGCGGGCTCGTGCTCGCGCGAGGGCTCGACGTCGGCGCGGTGTCGCCGTCGGTCGGCGTCGACGCGGGACGCCTCCGGCTCGATCCTCAGCATCGTCCCCCGCGCGACGAGCGGTTCGAGCGACTCATCGCGTCCGCCCGCGCGCTGTCTCGCGCCTCCGCGCGCGGCGTCGTGCTCGCGCGGCGCGCCGCGGCCTCGCTGCGCGGCCGTTTCTCGCTCGAGACCGAGGGCTCGCACTTCCGTGCGACCGAGTTCGTCCAAGAGCGGTTCGTCGACTCGTTCGTGGGCAGGAAGGACGAGCTGCACCAGCTCGCCGAGACGCTGGTGCGCGCGTCGCGCGGCGAATTCCGGATCCTCACCATCGTGGGCGACCCGGGCATCGGCAAGACGCGCCTCGCCGTCGAGATGCAGCGCCGGCTCGCGCGCGGGCCGTTCGACCTCAGGACGTATTTCGCGACGTGTCCGCCGCGCGGTCGCGAGCTCCCGTACAGCGGCATCGTGGCGATGCTCCGGCGCGTATGCGGCGTGCGCGACGGCGACCCCGCTGAACGGATTCAGGCGCTCGAACCGCGGCTCCGGGCGCTCGGGCTCGACGCCGACGAGGTGGCGGCCGTCGAAAGCGAGCTCGGCGCGCTCGCGCCGGGGCGCATGCCGGTGTCGACCGCGTTGAAGAGCGCGGTCACTCGGATGATGCACAGCTTGTCCGAGGACGCCTTCACCGTGTTCGCGTGGGACGACGCGCACGAGCTCGACGAAGCGAGCTGCGAGCTGATCGCGCGGGCTGCGTCACGGCTCGTCTCGTCGCGGCTCGCGATCGTGCTCGCGGCGCGCCCCGATCCGACGGCTCCGTATCGGTCGCTCACCGTCGACTCCGAGCTCCGTCTCGGCGAGATGGACGAGGCCGACGTGGAGCGATTGGTGTCGGCTCGAGCCGGCGTGTCGGCCGTTCCGCGCGGGCTCTTCGAATTTCTCTACGAGCGCGCCGGCGGCCAGCCGATGTTCGTGGAGGAGTTGCTCCGTCAGCTCTTCGACAGCGGACTTTTCGCCGTCGGCGACGGTCGCGTCCAATCGCTTTCGCTCGACGACGGCGTCGCGGTGCCGCGTACCTTGCGCGCGCTCACCGCCGATCGTCTGCGCCGGCTCGGCGACGAGGAACGGCAGCTCTTCGTCGCGGCGGCGGTGCTCGAGCCGCCGGTGGACTCGGCCGTCCTCGCCGCCGTGGTGGGCATGACGCTGCCGGAGGTGGAGTCGGTCGCCGAGGGGCTGATCGCGGGCGGGCTCCTCGCGCACGAAGGCGCAGGGTCGTACGAATTTCCGTCTCCGCTCGCGCGCGAGGTCGTGCTCGCGGAGCTCGACACGAAGGATCTCGTCGCGCTGCACCGCCGGGCCGCCGAGGCGCACACGAAGCTCCTCGGCGAAGACGTCGAAGAGCAAGCCGACCAGATCGGCTACCACCTCGCCGCGGCGGGGGACCGCGACGGCGCCGCGGATCTGTACGCGCGGAGCGGGCTCTTCTACGTCGCCACGCGCCAGCTCGACCGCGCCGCGCTCGACCTCGCCTACGCGCTCGATCTGTCGGACCTCGAATCGAGATCCACGGCGCAGATCGGAAATTGGCTTCGAGCGCTGGCCACCGCGGTTCGCTACGTGCGCACGGGGCCGAACTTGCCGGCTCTCATCGAGCGCCTCGTCAAGCGCGCGGAGGGCGATGGCATCGAGCGCTCGCTCCAGAACGAGATGAAGATCGATCTCGCCTACGTCCTCGGCGCGCTCGATCAACAGCTCGCAGCCGAGTCGCTGCTCGACCGCGGAAGCTCCGACGGCGAGCTCCTCGGCGGGCTCCTCGCGGCGCGCGCCGACCTCGCGTCGTCGCGCGGCGAGTTCCGGCTCGCTCGCCGCGCGCTCGAGCCACTCTCGAAAATGACGCTCACCGATAGCGCCGCGCTTCATCGTCTCGCGTTGAGTCGCGCGCGGACGTTCGGCGCTGCCGGGGACGCGGTGCTCGCCGAGCGCTCGCTCGCGGACGCCGCGGGGCTCGCGGCGCTCGACGATCCGCTGCTCGCGCTCGACCGCGCCGTGGTCCGGACCCAACTCCACGCGAGCGCCGGGAAATGGCGTGAGGCCGCCGAAGGCGCCGTCCACGTCGCATCGCAAGCCGAGGAGCTCGGCTTGCTGTACGAGGTGGCGGCGAGCCTCTCCGAGCAGGCGGCGGCGCTGGTTCGCTTGGGCGAGCGCGCCCGCGCCCGCGCCGCGGTCGCGTCGGCGTTGTCCGCCGCCGAAGAAGCGAACGCCATTCGCGTCGCGCTCCGTTGTCGCTTGCTGCTCGGCTACCTCGCCCATCACGACGGCGCTCCGGCGCCGTCCGCGGAGTTCGCGGATCGGATCGCCGACGCCGAGAGCCGAGGATGGATCGGCGACGCGCTCCTCGGCCGATACCTCCGCGGTCGAGCCGCCGCCGAACAAGGCGCCCTCGACGAAGCGCGGAGCGAGCTCCACCTCGCGCAGCGCATCGCGCTCTCCACCGGCAATCAAGCGTACGCCAACGAATGCGCTGCGGAGCTTCAGAAGCTCGGCTGAGCGCGACGGCGACGCGTCACCCCGGCGCGTTCGAGAGCACGGGGTGCCACAAGAACTGGATGCGCGTCCCCTCCGGATCGAGTGCGTAAAAGGAACGGCACCCGTCGCGGTGCGTGCGAGGACCAGCGGCCACGACCGCGCCCTGTTTTTCGAGATGCTCGGCCCACGTGTCCACGTCGTTCTCTTTGCCGAGCAAGATGCCGATGTGGTCGAGCCGGGTGTCGCTCTCGCCGGCTTTCGAGTCCGCGTGCAACGCCAGGCTGTCGAGCCCGTTCGTGAGGTAGACGTTCTCGGCGTCGGGGCGCCACTCGACCTGGTAGCCGAGGAGATCGGTGTAAAACCGCTCCATCGACCCCAGGTCCTTGCACTTGAGCGCCACGTGCCGGAGCCCCCGCGTCATGCTCGGCAATGCCGTCATTTCACCGAGCATAGCACCCGGGACGCCGCTCGCCTTCGCTCGGCGAACAGCTCGCTCAATCGGACGCGGCGAGCCGTTGCTCGATGGCCGCGAGCTGCGCGTTCACCTGTGGGTCACGTTGCCTCAGTTGTTCGACACGCCGGACGGCGCTGATGACCGTCGTGTGGTCGCGATTGCCGAATGCGCGGCCGAGCTCGGGGTAGCTCGAGCCGAGACGCTGCCGGCAGAGGTACATCGCGACGTGGCGCGCGAAGGCCACGCTCTTGTGGCGATCTTTGCTGAGGAGTTCCGAGTTCGACAGGCGAAAATGAGTACAAACGGCGCGCTGGATCTCTTCGACGCTCGTCGCCTCGGCGCGAGTCGGCGAGAGCACCGCGATTTCCGACGTTGCGAAGGCGAGGTCGATCGCGCGGCAGGTCAAGGACGCTTTCGCCGCCAGCCGGATCAGGGTGCCCTCGAGCTCCCTGACGTTGGTCTTCACGCGCTGAGCGAGGAGAACGGCGACGTCGTCGTCGAGTTGAATGCCCTCCAGCTGCGCCTTCTTCCGCACGATCGCGACGCGCGTTTCGAGCTCCGGCACGTGCACGTCGGCGACGAGGCCCGACGTGAACCGCGAGATGAGTCGCTCCGGCATGCGCTGGAGCTCCTGCGGATACTTGTCGCTGGAGACGACGATCGGCTTGTCCGTGTCGTGAAGCGCGTTGAACGTGTGAAAAAATTCTTCCTGGGTCTGTTCGCGACCGGCGAGCGACTGGATGTCGTCGAGGAGGAGCAGATCGCAGTCGGTACGGTACCGAGCTCGGAACTCGTCCATCTTGTGATGCTGGAGCGCGGCGATGAACTCGTTCGTGAACCGTTCCGCCGACACGTAGACGACGCGCGCGCCGGGCTTCTTCTCGAGCACGCGATGAGCGATCGCATGCATCAAGTGCGTCTTGCCGAGCCCGGTTCCCCCGCACAGAAAGAGGGGATTGTACCGAGGTCCGGTTTCACCGGCCGAAGCGCATGCCGCGGCGTACGCGAGCTCGTTCGACGTCCCGACGACGAAGTTCGGGAACGTGTGCTTGGGGTTCAAGTTGTCGCCGTAGGACGGGCGACCGACGGGTTTCACGATCGGGATCGGTGGCCGGCTGCTCGCGGGCCTGGACCTCGGCGGAGGGCGCGTCGCTTTCGCGGGACACACCGGATTGTCGAGGTCGCTGGAGATGCGCCATTCGATGCGAATCGTCTCGGGGGTCTCTTCCCCCGCGAGCTCACGAATGCGTCGCACGAGCGTCGGTTGGAAATGAGTCTTCACCCAGTCGCGCACGAATTCATCGCGAGCAGTGAGTGCGAGCACGCCGTCGTTGTAGCCCTCGAACTGGACGCTGCCGAACCACTGTTCGAACGAAGCGGGGGAGAGCGATCGCGTGTGCTCGATCGCGTCCTTCCAGATGTGGAGAGCTTGTGAAGAGCTATCCATGGTGATTAGAGGCACATCCAAAACGTCCCGACTCCAATGAAAAAAATACGTGTCTCACAGATTGTCCACAGGGTGGACAGCCTGTGAGTTAACTAGAGCCCCTGCCGTCCTGAGTTCGTCGCGCGCGGCGCCGAACGCCTCGCGGTCATCGCACTGGATAGAAGCAGGTACCTCATGCGCGGCGGACCGTTGCGGGTGACGTCGGCACCGAGAGAACGTGCCGCCGAACCAACCATGCGCGAGCTAGCACCGCCTCGTGACGGAACTCAATGGGGTATTTTTTTTCGCCACGATCCCTGCGGAAAATCTCGTTCTTCGATCCGCGCGTGATCGCATCTCGAGCGCTTCATCACGACGCGCTTTCGCGACGCGATCAGTAAGTCATCAAACAAACAGAGAATTGGTCGTCGCCTTCCAAATCGCGTGCGCTCGCGTAGCGTCAACTTCCGCGATTTCTCCAGTCAAGGGTCGCCGGTACGAAAACGAATCGTGTCGTGTCGTTCGTGCTTCGGGCGCCGAGTCGGTTCGATCGAACGCGGCGATCGTCGTGACGAGGCGTGGCGCCCCCTTTTATCTCTCGCGCTTTTGTTGCCCGCGAGCGCGCGTCGGCGTTAAGGACGTGCCCATTGCAGCGCGAGGCACGAAACCTCGTCACGGCTCCGTCCATGCGCGAAGCGTTCGGAATTTCCGAAATGAAGCAGGGCGCTCGGCGCGCCGTATCGACGCTGACCGTGGCGTTCTCGATGGCGGTCGCGAGTTCAAGCTACGCCGACTCGAGCACGCTGCCGCCCGAGGTTGGATACAACTACGGGCAGATCGAAACGGCGCGCAGCGCAGGAATGGGCGGCGCGCTCCGCGCCTTCTCGAACTCGACGGACGCGCTGTTCGCGAACCCCGCGAACATGGCGGCGACCCGGGTCTACCATCTGGGGGCCCTCGCCCAGATCTATCCGCAGGCGGATCGACAGACCTACGGGGCGGCGATCGTCGACTCGATCGTTTCGGCTTCGCGTCTAGCGGGAGGTGTTTCCGCGACGTGGAATCGGCAGGATCCGAGCGGCGTCGATCGCACCTATTTCGATGTGCGTTTCGCGCTGGCGTACCCGTTCTCCGATCACTTTTTCCTCGGCGCGACCGGCCGCTACCTGTCACTGAAACAGGACGGATTTCCGCGCGGCCTCTACAGCCTGCACCCGAGCGCGGCAGCGGGCGGCCTGAACGACAAAGCGATCGTCGAGAACCTGACGTTCGAAGCGGGCCTGACCGTGAAACCCGTGAACGAGGTTGCCATTTCGCTCGTCGGGCAAAACTTGACCGACCCGGGAAACGGCTATCTGCCGCTCATGCTCGGCGGCGGCATCGCCTACGGCAGCGACCTCTTCACCGTGGAAGGCGACGTGCTCGGCGACTTCACGACGTACAACGAGTCGAAGGCGCGCGTGATGTTCGGCGGTGAGTTCCTGGCCGGCGATCACTTTCCGCTCCGCGCCGGCTATCGCTACGACCAGGGCGCGGTCACTCACGCCATCAGCTTCGGCGCGGGCTACACCGACACCGCGTACTCGATCGATCTCGCGCTGCAACAAACGGTCAGCGGCGGCGCGTCGACGGCGATCACCATCGGCTTCACGTATCACGTCGAGACGTCGGGCATGGCGCCCGAGACGGATTATTAGTCGGGGGGACCTTGTCCCCGGCTCGCTCTGGGTCCTGGGGGGACCTTGTCCCCCGCGGCTCGCTCTGGGTCCTGGGGGGACCTTGTCCCCCGCGGCTCGCTCTGGGTCCTGGGGGGACCTTGTCCCCCGCGGCTCGCTTCGCGACCGCTCCCCCTGCCGCTTCGCGTGCTCGCTTCGCTCGCGTCGAGCGTCGCGCTCCGGTTACCTTGAGCGAAGCGAATTGCGGGGGGACTGCCCCGTGAGGGGCAAGGGGGGCGGCACGTGGCGGCACGCCACCCAAGAACAATCTCACGACGTCAGAGTCCGCCCGCTCGCGTCGGAAACTACTGAGCGCCGTTCATCCGAGCGCGTCTGAGAGCGACGCGTAGAGCGCGTCGCTGCCGGCGGCGAGGGCGTCGGCGGACGTTACCGGCACGGGCGACCGCCGGCTCTCGTCGCGGAGCTGCTCGATGGCGCGCGGGTTCCGATACCAGTCGTCGTCGTGCGTTTCGCGCATCACCTCGTTCTGGCGGCTCGCGAGCACGATCGCGGCGAAGCGCTGCGCATCGTCGACGTGCAATCCGAAGAGCGCGCCGGCTCGGTCCGGCGGAACGCGAAGCCCGAAGGCCCGGTGCACTTCGGCCTCGAACGCCTCGCGGAACGTGCGGCGACCTGCGAGCGCCGCCGGTTTGAGCACCACTCGCAGGGCGGCCTTCCTCGATTCGATCAATTCCGCGGCCGCGATGGCCCGACGATGCTTCGCGAGCCGCGACGAGTCGATGCCGAGAGACCGTTTCGCGAAGCGGTCGTTGCCGAAGAGAGAGGCGAAGAGCGCGCCCGTGGTGCGACGGCGAAGCCCGTACGGATCGTGGGCGATGACGTACGGCTGGTCGCGGGGCGCCGTCGCGTCGGTCCACGCCGCACCCACGTCGCCGAGCGCCCGCAGAAAGCTCGCCGCGCCGTAAGGCGTCGGGAGCTCGCCCACGTCGAGCGACACGCTGCGAAAGAGATCGCCGTCGCGAAACAAGTCGAGGATCGTCGACGGCGAGAGATGCCGGGGAAAACCTTCGTTCGCGTCGCTCGCGAGCGCGAGGTCGACGAGGCCGCCGAGCGTAGCCGGCGCGAGATCCGCGAACATGTCGTTCGTGCGATCGAGCCACTGGGACGCCGCTGGGGCGACGTCGGGGCCCGCGCCCTCGATCGCGTCGAGTGAGCTCGCGCCCATTCGTACGGCGACTTCGGCGCGTCGCTCCCACAAGAGCACGACGGCCTCCGACAGGCTCGCGGCGCTCGCGACGTACGACTCGAGCCACGCCTCTCGTCGCTTCGGCTCACCGAGTGCACGGCCGAGTAAGTCGTGGAGCGACGAGCGGACGCGCTCCGGATCCGAGACGACGTGCGGCACGTGGTGTCGTTCGGCGGCGATGGCGACGAGCACCCGCAGATTGATGCGCTGCTCGGCGAGCCGGTAGATCGCGCGAAGGAGCGGGTGCTTCAGCGGATCCGACTCGGGAAACTCGGAGACCACGACGAACGCCGACCGAGTCGCGACGAGGGGCTCGACGATGAAGGGATCGCCGTCGAGCCCTTCTCCGTGACGAAGCCGGCGTCGCCAGTGTCGAACCGCTCGTGACAGCTCGGCGATCGCGCGGTCGAGCCGGAGCGGGTCGCCTTCTTCGAGAGCGCGTTCGGTCAGCATGAAGCGGGCATAGTAGCGCGCGCCGGCTTCGTGAATACTCGGACGTCTTCGCCGAAAGGTTTACGCCCGCTTTCATGGTTCGTCGCCTGCCCGTCGTTCAAGAGTCGACGTCCGAGGACGCCGTCGCCGCCGCGCGGCCGCGGTGGCTATGGACGGCGCTCACGGCCGTCGTCGCTCTCCTCTTGTTCCTTCCACTCGCCGCGCTCGCGACGCCGCTCGGCGTTCGAATCGCGACGCACCTCGTCGGAGTGTCGCCGCCCGACGTCACCGACGTCGCCGACGGCACGTCGACCCTGGCGTCGCGGGACGCCGCTCTCCTCGCCGTCGCGGTGGCGGTGCCGCCGCTGGTCGCCTTTGCGGGCGCATGCCTCGGCGCCGGCGCGATCGTCGGTCGCTTCGGCGGCCGCTCGGGGGCACGGGAAGCGAGCCTCGCCGCGGCCGTCGCTGCCGCGACGCTCGCGTCGTTTTCGTTCTTTGCCCGTGGCGCGGGCTCGATCACGGTGAGCCTCGGCGCCTTCGTGGCGTTGCTCGTCGCGGGTCCCCCGAGCGCCGCCTTTGGCGCCCTTTGGGCCCAGAAAAAACGCCCGGCGGCGTCCCTCCGTTGAGAAACGCCGCCCTTTTCGGGGATCGCGCGAGTGCCCGCCCGCCTCTATAGTGCTAGGTTCCACCCGATGAGCGCCATCGACGACGAACTGGCGAAGGCCGTCGAAGAATCCGAGAACGACGAAGCCGCGCGTCCCGTCGTGGTGCCGGAAGCGGCGCCGCATCGCGCGCCGCCGCGTCGCGAGCTCAAGTTGCTCATCGCGCTGCTCGTCATGGGCGCCAGCATTCTGGTCCTCGTGATGACGACCTTCAACGACTCGGCCATCTACTCGAAGGGCGTCGACGAGCTACTCGCTCAGAAGGACAAGCTCGCGTCGCGTAACCTGAGGGTGCAGGGCACGCTCGTGAAGGGCACGCTCGTTCGTCGCGACACGCCGTGCGAGTACCGGTTTCGCATGAAGAAGAACGGTGCGGAAATCGAAGTACGATATCCGCAGTGCGTCGTCCCCGACACGTTCCGCGACGTGCCGAACGTCGACGTGGACGTCACGGCCACCGGCAAGCTCGCTACCGATGGGCACTTTCAGGCGTCGGAGATCATGGCCAAGTGCCCGTCGAAGTACGACATGAAGCAGCGCGCCGCTTCGGGCGAGAAAGCGCCCCACGCTTCGTCGTTCATGCCGCCCGCGGGACCGGTCGGACAGGTTCTCTAGAACGATGTGGGACCGGTTTCTGCGCGCGTGTCGTCGCGAACCCGTCGACGCGACTCCGGTTTGGTTCATGCGGCAAGCGGGCCGCTACATGGCCGAGTATCGAGCGATCCGCGAAAAGCACACGCTTCTCGAGATCTGCCGGCAGCCGGAAATCGCCGCGCAAGTGACGCTCCAGCCCGTCATTTCGCACGGCGTGGACGCCGCGATTCTCTTCGCCGACATCTTGCTCCCGCTCGAACCGATGGGCGCACCCTTCGAGTTCGCGGCCGGCGAAGGCCCGCGGTTCTTCGAGTCGGTGCGTGACGCGGCGGCCATCGAGCGGCTCCGCGTGATCGATCCGGAAGAAGATCTGCCGCACGTCCTTCAAGCGATTCGAATCCTGCACCGTGAGCTCGAAGGCAAGACGCCTCTCATCGGATTTGCCGGCGCGCCGTTCACGCTCGCGAGCTACCTCGTCGAAGGCGGCAAGAGCGCGAACTATGCGACGACGAAGCGCCTCATGTATCGCGAGCCGGCGCTCTTCAACGCGCTGATGCAAAAGCTCTCCGAGGTCGTGCGCCGTTACTTGCGCGCGCAAATCGCGGCCGGAGCGGACGCCGTGCAGCTCTTCGATTCCTGGGTCGGCGAGCTCTCGCCGCTCGACTACGAGGAATACATCCTGCCGCACGTGCGCCACATCCTCTCCGACGTGCAAACGACGGGCGTGCCCGTCATTCATTTCGGCACCGGCACCGCGATGCTCCTCGAGCTCCAGAAGCGCGCCGGTGGCACCGTCATCGGCGTCGATTGGTGCACGCCGCTCGATCAGGCGCGCGCACGGCTCGGTCGCGACGTCGCGCTCCAGGGAAACCTCGAGCCGATTCTCCTCGGCGCGCCCAAGGAATTGCTCACCCGGCGAGTCGAAGACGTGCTCCGTCGCGGCGGTGGTACCGGTCACATCTTCAATCTCGGTCACGGGATCTTGCCGGACACGCCGCCGGACGCCGTGAAATACGTCGTGGACCTGGTTCACGAACGCACGGCGGCGTAATGGTCCGCGCCATCGCCGCGCGGATGGCCGACACGTCGGGAACGCCCGCTCCCGGCGTCGTCGTCGTCGGCGCGGGAATGACCGGGCTCGCCGTCGCTCAAGCCATCCACCGCGCGCGCCCCGACGCGCGCCTCGTGGTCCTCGACGCACGCGAGCGACCCGGCGGCAACATTTACACCGAGCGCGTCGACGGATTCGTCCTCGACGCCGGCCCCGACTCCTTCGTTCGCACGAAGCCCGCCGCGCTCGAGCTCTGTCGCGAGCTCGGTCTCGAATCGTCGCTCATCCGCACACGCGAAGCGGCGCGCCACGTCTTCGTCGCGCATCAGGGCCAACTCGTGCGGCTGCCGGCCGGCATGGTGCTCGGCGTGCCGACACGGGTCGCTCCGTTGATGAGCACGCCGCTCCTCACGGCTCGCGGCAAGCTCAGGGTCCTCGCCGAACCGCTCGTACCGCGACGCCTTTCCGACGACGATGAATCCGTCGAAGATTTTTTGTCGCGGCGACTCGGGAACGAAGCGGCCACGAAGCTCGCAGCGCCGCTCCTCGGGGGGATCTACGCGGGCGACGTGCGAACGCTCGGCATTCAAGCGACGTTTCCCGAGCTCGCAGCGTTCGAGCATCATTACGGCAGCATCCTTCGCGGCCTCATGGTGCGCGAGCGCGGCGGTGGCGTTTCACCGTCGAACCGCGAGCTCTTCTCGTGGCTGCGGCGAGAAGAGACGCGCGCCGAGAGCCCGTTCCTGTCGCTGCGCGGCGG